>Ga0307507_10007533_pt1 | contig 15715 bp, 2 predicted proteins | sample 7_EM_MG_FD_207223 | JGI IMG/M metagenome (GOLD analysis project Ga0307507, IMG submission 207223) | Populus trichocarpa ectomycorrhiza microbial communities from riparian zone in the Pacific Northwest, United States - 7_EM | ecosystem: Host-associated > Plants > Roots > Unclassified | place... | reverse complement strand
AAAGGGGCAGCCGCTAAGGCGCTAGCGGTAAGCGAGCCAATCGTAGGTTGGCAGAATATGGCAGCAGCATGGCAGAATTTGGCAGGTAACGCGCTCTAGTACTGTTACATTACCCCCCCCCCTTCTGAAAAAGCCTGCCCTTAGGCGTTGTCCAAGCTCCCTATTATTGTTTAAATTGTTGTAATTATCTAACCCTTCTTCCTAGCATTTAATCTAGTTGTTTAATTTACATAGTGGTCTAGGGAGGTTAGGGTAGGCTAGGTGGAAGTCCTGTAGCTTATAGGGGGAGTACTTAAAATTAGATGTGGGGTATCACTCTAGGTCGTCGTTATGGCCTACCTAGCTTGTACGGTATTTTAAGACATTATAGACCTTTTTTACTGCTAGGATTTCTTTAACTTCCTATTCTTTGTCCTTAGCAATCTGGATTAGTGGTAGGGGGTTGTTATATTGTCTAGGTAGTGGATTATCCGCAGCCTTTTATAGCCGGTCTAGAGAGAAGATGGGGTGGATCTTTATTAACTCTAGTAGCTTAACCTTAAAAGAGTGTCCTACCTTTTAAAGAGTCTTATATGGGCTAGCTATTTGGTGGTTTAACTTATAGTTTGGCCTCTAGGTTTTCTAGTTCTTTATTAACACCCATACCTTATTTTCTACTTAGAAGTCTTCCTCGCAATAATATTAGTTTATATTAGACTCCTTTTTTTCTTACGCCTTTTTTATAATTGTTTAAGTAGTCTCTTAGGCTCTATGTATTCTCTTAGCAAATGCCTAGGCCTCTTTGTGGCTGAGGCGTTTGCGGGCCGTAGTAGGTTCCGTAGGCCTATCCTAATTAAAGGACGTTTGTGGTGCATACCTATAGAGCAGTTTGAATGGGGACATCCCTATACTATTATAGGGGAGTGTAAGCTGCGCGTAGTCTATTATAGGTAGTAATTCCGACTAGTTGTCCTAATAGTAGTCTATAAAGGGCTGTAGTCGCTAGTTAAGGTACTGGTTTATAATTTTGGTTTAGCTGTTAGTCTAAGGGTGGAATATAGTAGAGAGCTTAATCTTAATCCTAAGGATATGGTAGAGTTTATTCTAGAAATCCGATATAAACTAGGGGCTATAGTTAGAGATAATTAATTTAGGGGCGCCGTAGAATTAATAGATATTGTTAACGTAGAGGCGGGCTATATCCTTCGCAGTTGTGGTCTTAAAACAAGGGAGGGAGATGAATTGCTTACATAGTTGGTTAACTACTATAAAGGCTGTATCGTGGCCGTAGGCGTCCTTTGGAAATAACTTAAAGTTTATAGTAATATATTGCCAAGGGCGTTCTAGAACTGGTAGCGGTTATAGCTACCTAGGAGTTTAATCCCTAGGGGCATTTGCGCGTCTATAGGTGTAGCAGTTTCTAACAAATTGATTTATATTAGATAGAAGTCCTTGCTAGTAGTAATAGGGCGCTAGTAGTTAGTGGGTCTTGTTATAATTAGGGTATACTATAGAGACTTAACAGTAGGCTTTGCGGATTAACTCTATTTATAGGTTATTAATATCTGGAACTATAAGCTGTTTTTAGTATAGAAGTAGTCCTTCTTTTATTTCCAAATTAGGGTTTTTTTTCGCGGCTTGGTTATAGAGGGCCTTTAGGGAGTTAGCCGTGCGGTTTATAGTTAGGATGTGGTTAACTAGCCCTATTAGTTTGTCTAAGACTGCTCCCTCTAAGGGTGCTAGCTTATTTTGTTTGGAGTCTAGTTCTTTAAGAATTTGCGGGTTAAGCTATTTAGGATAAAGGAGGGCGCGCGTTTGGTATTAGGTCTTTAGCTTATCCTAAGGTCCTATGTCTTATTCCCTTTGGGTTAGTGTATTAGCTTTAGTATTTTGCTTACTAGAATGATATATAATTATAAAAAAGAATTTAGAGAGTATTTTAGCCTAGTGGGCTTATTATCTGGTAAGCTACTTTATAGTTATAAAGTACTCTAGGGCTTTATAATCTATATATATCTTAATCTGGGAGTTCGTGCCTTTAAGCTCTATGCGCTATTAGGATAATAATTGGATAATAGCTAGTATTTCTTTATTATATACCTTATAGTTATACTTAGCTGGGTCCATTGTTTTTAAGAAGAAGGTAATAGGGTACTATTTACCATCTGGATATAACTGTGATAGGATTCCCGCTATAACTTTATTGGAAGCGTCCGTCTCTAATATTAATTTAAGGTCCGGGTTATAGTAATAAAGAATTGGAGAAGAGATAAGCCGATCTTTTAACTCTCTAAAGGCTTCTATATAGTCGTTATTAAAGACAAAAGGCGTGTCTTTCCGGGTAAGTTGTATAAGAGGCGTTGCTACTACTCTATAGTTACGGATAAATTGGTAGTAGAAATTATAAAAACCTAGGAAGGACTAGATACCCTTTATAGTATAAAAGGGCTGCTAGTTGTGGATTGCGTTAACCTTTTTAGGGTTAACTTTAATCCTATTTGTACTTACTATAAACCTAAGGTACTTTGTGCGTTTTACCCTAAATTTATATTTCTTAATATTAACTTGTAAGCCTGTGTTCTGTAATCTCTTTAGGACCTTCTTAACATGAACTTAGTGCTTGAGTTTGTTGTTTAAGTATATAAGGATGTTGTCTAGGTATGCTGTATAGAATTTGTTAAGGTAATTAAAAAGAACGTTATTTATATACCTTTGGTATGTAGCCGGTCCGTTTATTAGTCCAAAAGGAAGAACTTTGCATTTATAGGACCTATAATAGGTATAGAATATTGTTAAATCTTTAGATGTAGGGTCTATCCTAATTTGGTAAAAAGCTTGGCGGATATTAAGTTTAGTAAAGATCTTTGCCCAGCTTAGATGTGTAAGGGTTTTGTTAATTAAAGGAATAAGATACTAATCCTTTTAAGTAATAGTATTTAGCTTCTAATAGTTGATATAAAAACAAAGGCCTCTACTAGGCTTTTTTATAAATAGGATAGGGGAAGTAAAAGGGGCTTAACTTGGCTTAATAAACCCTTTATTAAGGTTATTAATTAAGTACTGCTTTGTTACTTTTAGCTTGTCTATTAATTGTTAGTAAAGGGGGCTATAGCCTAGTAAGTTATTGGCTTCTAATTAAATCTTATAATTATATATCTAGTAAGGGGGTAACTTATCCAAAGCCGCCCTTAAAAATGCGTCCTTGTACTTAGCATAGATAGTAGGAAGGAGATATTTAACTAGTTCCTTATTAATTTCCTTAATTAGCTTTTCTTCCCTCTTATTAATAATCTGGTTAATCTTATATAGGCTTATTATAAAGACCTTATTATCCTTCCGGTATATATTAAAGTAAAATGCTATAGTGCTAATTACGGTAATGTCTACTGTAGGGGGGTTATATAATACTAGGGGCATATATAACCTTAGGGCCCTTTAGGGTATTAGTGTTATCGTTACTCCTTTTAACTCCTATTGTATCTTTTAAAGGTCATCCCTTATATCTTATTAGTATGTTCTTTTCCACACCAGTTAGATCTACGCGATTTAGACATTGTCTATACTACTATTTGTCCCGCTTCTATAGGTAGAGTCCTCCTTAAATGTAGCGCTTTAGGAGAGTATCTTTATTAGTATAGAGTTCTTTCTAGCTTTGTGGCGGGCGTCTTTTTAGGTAAAGGCTAGGTTATGGGCCCAGACATCCTGCTGGTATATAGGGTTAGACTTTGTGGCTAGTGTCTTATAGTTAGTTTGGATTTCTCTAATAAAGGAGGGTAATTTTGGCCTATTCTTTGGCTAGACAAACTATCTTTGTTATACATTTAGCTAAATATTAAAGTAGGATATTTATTTTCGGCTAAGGATTATATTATAGGACCCTAGGTTTAAGATGCAGAAGGGGATACTATATTAATATTGTCTATTAAGGGAGATATGTAACTTTAGGATATAGGTAACCGGCTTACTGGCTTAGTTGTTATAGCCTTTTACCTAGATAGGCTTCTCTAGTAGGGTAGCTTTTACATTTAGAAACTTAGCAACGTTAATTATATAGGCAGTATTTATAAAGGTAAAGCTATTTGCTCTAGTGTTAATAAGGGTAGTTAAGTTAACTCTATATCTATTTTAAGATACTGTATATGGAACTATAAAGTGTTTTCCACCTATTAACTAACTTAGATTAATTTCTTTAAGATTAATAGGATACCCTAGAGGGGAGTTTTTTTCTAGGGTTCTTCTTTTTTTAACTTGTTAGATGTTTCTTCTTTCTCTATCTCTTTAATATCCTTTAGTTCTGGGTAAGACAAAATAAAGTAATCCTCCTTATTGCAGTTGTAGCAAGTGGCTGTGGTAGGGTTGATTGGGGTATTGTGATAAGTACTAGTTAAGGTTGTGGTACATAGCTAGTTAGGTAAGGCTCGCCGGTGCGTAGTTGTGACCGCTTTTAGTATAGTAGTAGTTGTAGCTGGTCTTCCTACTCTAGCTCCTATAGGGGTAGCAGGTGAGCTTTAATTGCTATAGGGTTGCTTCTACTAATCTAGGTGGGCGTTAATCCGCTTTAGCTCTAAGTTTAATAATAGGCAATAAGCTACAAGTCTTTTATGGGTTGGTAGGTTATCTAGAGTTATAGTAATCTTCTCTTATAGCTTAATTGTTAGTTTGTTATAAAGGTCTAATTAGTAGTTTTTAAGAGGGACCTAGCCTTCTCCTATAAGGTATAAGAATTGAGTCTGGAATTTAGTAAAGGGTTGGTTTAGCTTTATTATTAGGCGGTTATAGTCGTACTAAGTGTCCTGTACTTTGTTTGGGTTAATATAGATAGCTACTAGGTGCTACAGCATCTTATTAACAGATATAAATTGGATAGGAGAGTTATCTTTAAACTTGGCTTAAAGGTGACATTAGGCGTCCCCCATAGTTTGGCTAAAAAGGTAGAGTATTTTGGCCTCTTTGGAGGGGAAATAGTTATAGTTAATTTGGAGTTTTCCTTATACTTAGATCCTCTAGTTCTTAAAGGTAGAGTCTATCCTATTAGATAGTAGTTAAGGGTTAGGAAGCTTAATGGATTTTAATTACTTTATTATTATATCCGTACTTTTTGGTATATTATATTTGGTTAAGTGAATAGGTTAACTAAGGCTTTATAAAAGGGAGGCTAGGCTACTTTATAAAACAGTAAAGCTTTCTAGGATCTTCTTTAGAGTCTCTTATATGCTTTGGGCTTGAAGATAATTAACCTTCTAATTAACCGCAAGGGCGCGAATCTGTTTGCGTATATCTATAATGTTATTATTGTCTTTAATTTTTGATCCTAATTAGATCTCGTGTTCCTCTTAGGTAAAGGTAGGTCTTTTAAATAAGCTTGCTTTAGGTGCTATTATTAGCCTCCTAGGGTTTGTTAGTCTTATGTGCTTCGGTTTTAATTCTGGGGGTATAGGTCTAGTTCTGCCTAGCTTGTAAAGTAGGATATTATTAAGGCCTTTTTAGGTAGTATAAAGTTGTTCTAGTGTTTAAGTATAGCGCGTTAACGCATTATTACAGACAAAGTTTCTTTTAAGATGTGGGGATATTATTAAGGCCTTCCTAGGCAGTGTATGGAGAGCTTAGTATAATGTAACGGCTTATATAAATGCCCCTAAACTAAAGCTTGTGGATTACTATCTAATAAAGATACTAAGCTAAGGAGAAGAAAAGAAGGGGGTTATAAGGACTATAGTAAATATATATAAAGGGGCAGCCGCTAAGGCGCTAGCGGTAAGCGAGCCAATTGTAGGTTGGCAGAATATGGCAGCAGTATGGCAGAATTTGGCAGGTAACGCGCTCTAGCACTATTATACCTATTAAGATTGAGATATAAGACGCTAAGATGTTTGTAAAAATAGTAGTATAAGAACCTAATAAATACTACCGCCTTTTATAGAACTACTATTTAAAGCTTATATAAGCTAAGATGTGTACTACCTAAGATTACAATATTATTGAAGACCTATAAGCTTGTGAGGCGCTCGCTAATAACATACGCTAAGAGATTAAAGACGACCTCTATATATCTAAACACGACATCTAACGATTAAAGAAGGCTGAGATTATACTTATTGCTACAGTTACTAAAAGAGAGGGTATAATTAAATACCTATAATCTTAGCTTAATAAGCATATTTGTAACAATACCAGATACCTCTTTACTATATATAACGCTACCTAAGTCTTTATACCCCTGGCAACCTTACCTACTTAATACTTAATGGAAGGTTAGCGCTAAGTAGCTTTACCTAATAGGAACCCCTACTATAGTAGTAGTAATAACAAAAGCCATAACAATCAAACCTAAACTACTATTATAGGGTCTAATATACGCTACCTTAATCCCCTAATCTTTAAGGGTAACTATAAGGAATATAGCTACTAGAAGATATAAACCTGTAAAAAACTAACCTAGAGCGCCTACCTTTTCCCTATAGAAGATACTAAGATTGGCTACATTATTAGACAAACAAAGGGCATCCCATTTAATAGGCTTTTTACTTAATAGGAGACTAGTAGTCCCTAGAAGTAGTAGTCCTACTAAAAAGTCCTTAATAACCTTAACTAAATATACCGCGACTATAGCCTAGTGGCTACTAGTTAAGCTAAATTATACGCCCTAAAGATAAGTCCTACTAAATTATTTAATAAGTTCTATATTAAATTCTAGGAATACACTAGAGTTCTTACCTAAGACAATACTAAAGACTAGAAAGATCTCCTTAAAAAAGTCACTTATTGCCTTAGTTACGCAGCTGCTGTTACGGACGCTTTAAGTATAATGTTATAACTACTTGGAGAAGAGTTGGCGGAAGCTAGTTAGTTAATATAGATATGGTCCAGAATGGACCTAGTGGAACTATATAACGAGGAATGGTAACTAAGGTTATATGGTGTTGAACGCGTTGACTACGTTAAACAGAAGGGACGTTATGTTTAATATAGACAACACGTACCTTATATATAAGAGAGGATTTCTTAGGAGTATAGTTGTGTATTTAAAGGACCTTAATCTTTACTATAGATAGTTCTCTTTTTATAGTAAATCTTAGAATATAATTAGAGTTAATCTGTTAGGCAACTACTCTACTAGTTATTATTATATTGTTAATTTGTTTTTACCTATATACTTAGCCTAATAATAGAACCCACTATAGTTCTTGCTACAAGGTTCTGTTATATATTTACTACTAAGGTTATGGTATTAAACAAAATTAAATAATATGCCACCTAAAGCACCAGTTGTAATAACGTTGATGGTAGCCACAACCTTAGGGCTAGGTAATACCAGTATAGACAATAGGGATTCTTAAGTGGTTATATAAGGTTAGTTACAGGAAATGGTTAATTACTTATAAGATAATAATAGGATACTTAAAGAACGCATTAATAGAATTAGAGTAGTAAAAATTAAGCTACCTTTAATTAAATGGTTTTTAGGAGAGAAGTTAAAGCTTAAGGGATTTCTTACGCAGATATACTTTAAGGTTATATAGAAAGGAGCGAAGTTAGTAATATTGTTAGATTAAGTAGCCTATATAGGATTATTCCTAATAGGGAGGGCACTTAAGTGGTTTAAGCTATATCTTACGGAAATATAGGCTAATGGTATAACAACTACTAACTAAGACGTGCGGTATATATTTGCTAGTTAGAATGGGTTTATAGAATAACTAATATAGATATTTAGAGACCTAGAGGCTATAACTATAGTAGAACAAAAGCTTTAGAACTTAGTACAACGTACTTTAGTAATTAAGTATATAATATAGTTTTAAATACTAGCTACGCAGGTTAAGTGGAACAATAGGGCGCTTATAGTATAGTATAAATAGGGACTTAAGGCTAAAGTCTAGGATATAATTATTCTAATAGAAGATGCGGATACTCTAAGAGAGTTAATAGATTAATTAATAAAGATTAATAATAGGATCTATTAAAGGGAACAAGCTAAGAGAGGGCAAGATAGAGTTCTATAGTTATATAAGGCGCAGAGTACGTAATAATAGATATAGAGTTAAAAACTATAGAATGGCGTAGAGCTAATAGACCTAAGCGGTACCAAAGAGACCTAAAGGTAGGAAAAGAAACTATAGAAACCTAGAGGTTAAGGATTAAGTAATTAAAGAACTAAGAAGTAGAGGCTAAACTAGAAATCTTAGTAGTAAAAGATATTTAGGCGGACTCTATAGCAAAGTTAGTAGTTTAGAGATAGAGCTTGTATAAATTACAGGAAACAAGGTTATTTTGCTAGAGACTATAGAGGTGGTTAGAGTAATTACGCAGTAAAGGGAACCAGACCAGCAGCGGACACATATATATAGAGGGACGATGGTGTACTATAAGGAATAAAAGAATGTTTAATTAACAGTTTTGTGTATTGTTATAACAACGTATACTAAATTTATAAGGACACTAAGTACGGCGCAAGCTATTGGCTATAGGAGCTATTATTATCTAAGTTTAAAGGAACCAGCAAACCAGCTTATAGATTGGATATTAAGGACAATAAATTTAATATAGGCAAAGCATTTACTAATAATAAGGCAATAAAGGCAGCTTACTAGGAGCATGTAGACCTTAAAGAAGTTAAAATAGAAGCAAAAACTAAAACCATTATAGAATAGGGTTTAGTAACGGATATTATAACACTATTAAATATAATTTCTATCGCTTTATAAGATAATAGAAGTAATGTTTAGAAGAAACTAAGTAAGCAGATAACTACTAGTGCTAGCTTATTACTTAATAAAGGTAAAAGGCCATAGGCTTAAGATTCTTAAAATAAGATATAAAACACTTAAGACTTTTAAGACAAGATAAGATATACCTAAGGACCTATAAAGGACAAAAACTAATAGGAAAGGGCAGCTACTTAGTTTAGTAATAAACAAATAAGTATAGAATGCAAGTTTAAGAACTACAAGTTTGGGGAATAAATAAGAACGTTAGCAATTCTAAGTAAACGCAGTATTTAGCCTAAAGATTAAACAGTTAATACTAGGATTAAAAAGCGAGATAACTATAAAGATCTAGCTATAAGACGCAGAAAACAAGAAACTATAGATAAATTTAGGACAAGAATTATTATATAGTAAGAGCAAAAGCTAGACAAGAGATTAGCTATATTAGGTTATACAAGGGATAGAGCACCCGTATAAAGAGTTACTAATAGGCTAAGTGCAGGGACACCTAGGGTAAAGTGATTAAATAAACTAGAATAAGAAGAGGATCTAAATATTCTAACTAGGTTTAAAGAAAGATATACCAAAGGATGTTATAATATAGTAATAATAAGGTACTTTCTAATAGATAGACTATACACACTAAACCAGTTATATAGAAAGTAGTATAGGCAGCAACATAATGACAAATAGGTAGATTTTTATATATGGCTAGACAAAAAAGTTATTTAAAACTAACCTATTACGGAGAAACGTATAAGTTATATTAAAGAAGTATTAATTATAATATTAAGGAACCTAGAAGAAGGATCTAAGGACTAGAGAAGTAAGTAATAAATCTTAGTACCTATAGTAGAGATACCAGTGGTTAGGTTAACTAGGTATAGGTTTAAACTTAAAAACAAAAATAAACCAAGAGTTAACCTAAAATATATAGCGCATTATATACTATTATAGATAGCTTATATAGATAACACGTGTAATATATATAAAGCACCTAAAGATAAGAACTAGAAGTACCTAGTAAGGATATATTAGGCTCTAAAGGAAAAGTGGTTTAAAAACACTAAATATATATATAGTTAGCACCCAGTAAAAGTGCAAGGTTAAGGGGACTTAACACTTTAACTAAAAAGATTCCTTACGGAAGAATACCTAGATAGATAATAGTAGTGGGAGTACCCAGAGAATACTTATCTATAGCATATAGAGGAAAAGAAATAAACTAAATATTAGCCTAAGTTAGACTAAGTATAGGTAGGATCTAGCAGCTAATAGTTAGAAAAAGGGGAGGCGTATAAAACTAGAGGGAACTAGTATTAGAGCCTTAGACCCTTAAAGAAATTTAAGAATAACACCTAAATTTACAAGTTAAATAGCAAGATTAGTAGTTTAAAGCGTTAGTAGATAGTAGAGTAACCAGAAACCATATATTACCAAAGGTAGTAGAAAGGATGGGGTTACCACACAGACAAAAAAAACACTTATATTCACTTACAACAATTTTAGGAGATTAGATAGCCTATAAAGGAGGTATTATTAATCTTAAAATAGAACCTATTTAGATAACTATTAAAGGGAGACTAGTTAGAGTGTCTTTTAATATCCTACTATTAGGACAGGACAAGGCGATACTAGGAATACCTTAGTTATAGGAGTATAATCTAAAGATTAATTAGGTTATAGGTTAGGTTAATATTAGGGATACTTAATAGCGCAAAGTGCGATAGTAAACTAAGTTGGTATAGTACTAAGTTAGAGCAATATATAAAGAGACTAAGTAAGGCTTAAGTTATATACCAAAGAAATACCATAAGTATAGTAAAAAGTTATAGTTACTAGAAAGTAAAAAGCTGTTAGAGCATATAGTATAGGACTATAAGATAGAATTAGAAGATGGAATAAGTCTAAAGTTCTTTCTAATCTACAAGCTCACTAAAACAGAGTTAATAGCGCTTAAGGAGTTTATTTAGGAGAACTTATATAAGGGATATATTAAACTGTTATAGTTATTAGTAGAATATCCAGTACTATTTATCCTAAAGAAAAATGGAAAACTTAGGATATATATAGACTACAGATAGTTAAACAGCATTACTAGGAAGGATAGGTATTCTTTACCCTTAATTAGCAAAATCTAAGACAGGATAGGCAATGTAAAGATCTTTATAAAGATAGATCTAAGGTGGATATACCATTAGATTAGGATTAAGGAAGGCAATAAATAGAAGGCAGCCTTTAGGTTAAAGGAAGGACTATATAAACCATTAGTTATATAATTTAGGCTTATAAACACACTAGTAACATTCTAGAAGTAAATTAATAGCGTATTAAGAGAATACCTAGATGAATTTATTATAGTATACCTTAACAACATTATTATCTACTTAGAGAATGAGGAAGAATATAGAGAACATATTAAATAGGTCTTAAAGAGACTATAAAAAAAATAGATGCTAGTAGTAATTAAGAAATATAAGTTCTTTACTAGGAAAACCAATTTTATTAGATTTATTATTAAACTAGGCTAACTTAGTATAGATCTAAAGAAGATTAAGGCTATAGTAAATTGGCAAGAACTAGAGAATATTACGCAGTTAAAATCGTTCCTAGGGTTTTGTAATTATTATAGAAGGTTTATAGCACAGTAGTTAAAGAATATTAAGCCACTTATATAGTTAACAAAGAAACAAGAACTATAGGCATAGGGAAAGGAGTAATAAGAACTATTTAAAGAAGTTAAAAGGTTATTTACCTAGGAGCTAGTACTTAAGATCTATTAACTAGGTCTAAAAACGGTTATAGAAATAAATACATTAGACTTTACACTAGGGGCGTACTTCCTATAGAAATATTAGGACGGATGGCACCTAGTAGTATACTATAGTCGGAAGATAATACCACTAGAGTTAAACTATAACATCTATAACAAGGAGTTATTAGGTATAGTTACAGTATTTAAGAAATAAAGAGCATTCTTATAAGGCATAGAGAAACCATTTATGGTTAAGACGGATTATAAGAACCTTATAGGATTCCTAATAACAAAGGAACTCAACCAAAGATAGGTTAGATAGGCGGAAATGCTTATAGAATACTATTTTAAAGTTTAGTATACTAAGGGTATAAACAATGCACAAGTAGACGCGCTAAGTAGAAAAGCTAAACTATAAAGTAATAAAAAGCTATTAGGAGCTTTATTACGAAAGAATTAAGACAGATTAATTAGGTATAATTATCTAAAGATTATAGCAACTAAGGAAAGTTAGATCTATAAATTACTAGAGAGTAATTAGATATAGAAAATCTAAAAAGCATAGGTAGAGGATCTAGACTTAAAGTAATATAAAAATAGAGAAGCAACGTATATACCTAAGTCTGTCATAGAAGAATTTATTAAGGAATTCTATAAGGGAATAATATAAGGATATAATAGAGCTATAGGCTTAGTATTAAGACTTTAAGAGGAGTACATCATTTAAGGAATCTAGGGACTAGTATAATAAGTTATAAAGAAATGTTTAGATTGCTAAAGGAACAAACTAATAAGGCATAAGCCGTATAGAGGGCTATAACCTATTAAGACACCAGGAAGACCATAGGAAGTTATATTATAGGACTTTATTATTAAGTTACCAAAGTTAAGAGATCCTATTACAGAACAATATTATAACGCGATTTTAGTAATAGTGGACAAGCTAACAAAGTAGGGATACTTTATAGTATGCACTAAAGAGATATTAGTAGAAGATATCGCTAGAATCTATATAAAAGAAGTGTTTGTAAGACATAGAGCACTAAATAAGATTATATTAAACAGAGATCTAAGATTTATAGTAGTATTTTAGGAAGTGTTTCTAGTAGAATAAGGAGTTTGCGTAGTAATATCTATAGCGTATTATCTGCAGACGGATAGATAAACGGAAAGACTAAACTAGACACTAGAGTAGTATTTAAGGCATTATATTAATCACGTATAGAATAATTAGGTATTATTATTACTAGTTGCACAGTTTATATACAATACAATACTATAAGAAGGAATGGGGACATTACTATTTAAGGCAAATTACAGATACGAGCCAAGAATATTATTATTGCCATATTAAGCAAAAAAGACAAGTAGCACAGCTAAATAAAAAATGGAGATATTAATAAATCTTTATATAAACCTTAAAGAAATAGCTAAACTAGTATAAGAATAAATAAAAAGGTACTATAATACTAAGAGATCTAAGGGACCAGATCTTAAGGAGGGAGATAAAGTATAGCTACTATATAAAAATTTTAAGAGTTAACGACTAAGTAAAAAGTTAGACCATATTAGACTAGGACCTTTTAAAGTTAAGTAAAGGATTTTATTAGTTATATATAAGTTAAACCTACTAGCCAAAATAAAAATCTACCCTATATAACATATTGCAATGCTAAAGCCAGCATATAGGAATATTAAGCCACCAGTCTATAAGGCAGACATATATAGAGAACAAGAGAAAGACGAATAGCAAGTTTTAAAGATTATTAGTTATAAGGATATAGATAACAAAACGTAGTATAAAGTAAAGTAGATAGGCTATAGTAAGACTACCTAGGAACTACTAAGCAACCTAAAAAACGCTATAGAAAAGGTACAGGAGTATTAAAAGAGAATAGGTTAGGTAATATTAATAAGAAAAGATTACTAAAAAATAAGTTACCTAAGGGGGACCTAAGAGGAGCAATTACTAAGCTACTTGGAGTTATTTCCCTTATAGGAGGAGAGCTAGTTCTTTTATTACTAAGTTCCTGTAGACCTTGTTAAACCAGTTTCTACTCTTTAGAATAAACCTTCTTATAAACATATTTAAGACATTAAAGATAAGCATAAGCTAAATGTTAAGCTTTAAGAATGCGTGCGGATTCTTCTAAGGCACGTTAAACCTTAAGTAGCGTAGAGGCCAGCTCACCGTTAAGCTTTATAGTAGTAGATTAAATATAAAACCCTATAATAAGTTACTTAAGGAACTTAAAGACTGTTAAGAGTCATAGGACGCGTATATTTAGCGTTAGAGATAGAGCGAACGTTATAGGACAATTAAATGTTTGCTTTAGTATACTTAGAGCAAGAAAAGGGTTATTGGGATAAAGGACTTGCTAGCGCAACGCATACTAACCCCTCTTTAGCGCAACGAGAGTAAGGGATCGCTATTACCTCGCCCAGCGACAGTATAGAGGAAACTGTACAAAGGCAACACTTAACCCAGAAAAGAGAAGAAGAGGCTTTAGGTATAATAAGCAAGGATATTAACCAGAATAATTAAACAGATATTACACCTCTAGTAGATAACTTAGAGATGTTAGGAATCTTTAAGGATAAAGATAAAGAGGAGGGAGATAGTATTACAGACACTTTAAGTACAATGTTACAACTATTTAAAGAAGAGATGGCGGAAGCTAGTTGGTTAATATAGGTATAGTTTAGGATAGATCCAGTGGAACTATATAATAAGGAATAGTAACTAAGGTTACGTAGTGTTAAACGCATTAACTGCGTTAAATGAGAGGGATATTATATTTAACATAGATAACACGTACCTTACGTATAAGAGAGGATTTCTTAGGAGTATGGTTGTGTATTTAAAGGACCTCAGTCCCTACTATAGATAGTTCTCTCCTTGTAGTGAATCTTAGAATACAATTAGAGTTAATCTGTTGGGCAACCACTCCACCAGTTGTTATTATATTGTTGATTTGTTCTTACCTATATACCCAGCCTAATAATAGAACCCACCGTAGTTCCTGCTACAAGGTTCCGTTACACTTAAGCAGAGATTTTATACCTAATCCCCTATAGGAGCCGTTACAGCTAAATCGTTATATATTACCATTATGTAACTACTTTAATAAGATATTAAGGAACTTTAACCACTAGTTAAAGTTGTTTAATTGGTTAGATTCTAGACGCTAAGAAGAAGCTAACTAATTAGGTTTTCTATCCCTAGGATAGAAAATTGCTATTAGCTCGCTTACTACTAGCGCCTTAGCAATACCCTTATACCTTACCAAGTCCCTAACAGCCTCCTTCCCCTCTATAGCCTAGTACCTTTGTATAGTAGCAACCCACAAGCTTTAAGTTAGAAGCACCTATATAAGCCCGTTATACCTATAACAATATTCCTTCTGCTAGATACCCCAAGCATTTCCCCCTATATATATATAGCAACCACAGCGTTGCCGGAGCTCCGCCTTAATAGGAGGGGGGGTAGTGTTACGGAACCCAACTATAGGGGCCTCTATAGGAGAACCCCGTGCTCTTGCGTACACCTCGCGTACAGCTTATGTCAGCTACGCGAGGGTATATCACCTCCTTACGCCCTCGACCCTTACGATCGATCGCGTAACGTCTTGTAGACTCCCCAAATATATACGCTTTGTAGCCATTGCCCGCGTTCCGTGACATTACTCTACTATATAGCTTAAAAAGTTACTAAAGTTATTTTATAGTTCAGCTTTAAATTAATAAGTATATAGCTACTGCTTTAAGTTATAAAAAGAAGCTTTAATTAGATTAAAATTAGGTAAGTAAGGAGGAAGATATTTAAGCCTAATACTAGCAGTATTATAAAGGCGTTAAACTTCCTAGGTTTAAGTAATCAATAGTATTAAACACCTATCCTTTGTAGACACTATATATCTTATTATAATAAATTAACGTATTATCTATTACTAGAATTAAATAAGGCTATAAATATTAGCAAAATATGGTACCCTTTCAATGGCCTTAATGGTTGGTGGTTGACGCAATTGGCGCGCAGTTGAGGTTATTTGGCAACTCGACCGACTAGCCTATGTCGTGTTTTTTTGACACGCAGCCTGCGCGTAGCCTGTGCGCAACCTGTGCGCAACCTACGCGCAACCTGCTAGTAATCTGCGCATTTGGCAACTATAATTATATTTACCTCTTTTATACTAATAATATATTTTAAATAAATAAAAGCTACTTTAAAGCTATTTATAAGGCTAGCAAAATAAATAATATTATTTTAGAT
>Ga0307507_10007532_pt1 | contig 15715 bp, 22 predicted proteins | sample 7_EM_MG_FD_207223 | JGI IMG/M metagenome (GOLD analysis project Ga0307507, IMG submission 207223) | Populus trichocarpa ectomycorrhiza microbial communities from riparian zone in the Pacific Northwest, United States - 7_EM | ecosystem: Host-associated > Plants > Roots > Unclassified | place... | reverse complement strand
TCGTGTAAAGCTTCGTGCAGAGCTTCGTGCAGAGCCTCCGTACGCAGAGCTTCGTGTAAAGCTTCGTGCAGACGTTCGTGCAGACGTTTGTAGCCCCCTAAGATAGTAGTAATAAGCAGCTTAAAGTTCTTAGGTGGTTGTTGTTTGGGTAGGCTGTAGGCGATTTAATAGACACATCGCCCGTTCGGCGGTGCTTTTTACTAGATATCATAGAGGCGTACAGAGTAGATATACTTATTGATTATAGAGCTGCTTCTGCGGATTAATTTAACGGTATTTCTAAGATAATAGCTGTTATGGGGTGGTAGATCAATTTCGTTAAAAAAGGTAATTGCTCTACATACAAAACAAGTCGGATTGCCTAAGAAACCTTACAAAAGTCTCTCAGACCATAGAATTAACTTTTTAATAAAAAAGGTTAGCGATATCCGCTTGCGGATATACATATGTCCGCTAATTAATTCTATGGTCTGAGCTTGCTGAGGTAAGGTCTATGCGTTATCCCGTGTCACCGGAATAAATCTTTTGCGGAGCGTCTGATTCATGAGATAAGTGGCGTATTTCAACAGCTACCCCACCACATGCCTGGTACCTGCCGCAAATTCTACTGTTCCTCCAGCACAGCTTCTATCTAGCGTCCGCAAATCTTTCTCCGACTCTTTCTCCGACGCCTTCTCCCATTCTACCTCCAACTCTAGCTTAAGTCCAAGCTCTGTCACGAACATAGAAAATGGCATCGCAATCCTCCAAGCGACCCTCCGAAGAACCCCACTACACGCAAGGTCCTGCTAAACGGCTTCACCGAGCTGCCTCCGAGCCACTACTAGGTCTCCCAGCTCCTGCAAATGCACCTTCCATGACGCCGCCATCCACTCCGCCCTCCAGCTCCTCCAATACTCCTGCGACTAACATTTCGTCTCCAACCATGCCAATAAACCGTCCAGCGTCTCCTGTACGCCCTGCAACGCCCTGCAACGCCATTAAAGGCCGCCGGTCATTGGGTGCCAACAATAGAAGAGGTTTTTGAGATGAGTCTAGAAGAGATTCATGCGTATAAGAGGTTGAGGGGTTGGGAAATCCGTATGCGAAGCGCCTCCTCTTAGTCGTCATGGGTGTATGCTAACAGCATGACAGACTCATGGAATTCTATCCTATATGACGACTCTCCGGACATCGATTACGAAGATGCTCTGTACCGACAGGGGTTGGGTCAGGATAGCGATGAGGATAACTCCTAGAGTCTTAAGTATTGTTAATGGTTTGTCTGTTTGCTATGTGAAGAGATATATAATAATAGGCATTAGGAGTCATTTACACTACAAGGGCCGTATGGATTAATAAGCACTATGTCCTTGTAATAATAATTCTATATCCTAAAATAGTCTAACAATTCCGTTATGGCAATTGGGTCCTTATATCTCTGGGCCATCCCAGTAATACCGTAAACTGTGGGTTCCGAGCAGGAAAGGAAACGCAAGTGGGTACACGCCACCACGCGAGAGCCGTGAATTCGGGCACAGAAGTGTTTTCGGATGAGACCCGCTTGGTGTTCTTCGCGTTTTCTAGCGGGCCCAATTCTCGGAAATGTTTGGCGTGGAGAAGGGTGAAAGAGAAGCCGAGGGGAAGATATTTGGTAGAATACTTTTGCTCTGCTCGCAAATAATCATTTTTTGCCCCAGGCAACACCTATACCAGAAGATTGACATGCTGTTACTGATGCCGTTGAAGCAGTAGACCACCACAAACATATCAAACCGTGGAGCATACCACACCACTGCTTGGATATACAAAAGCCTCGCAACTTTACCACCCCATAGCTCCTTACAACACCGCCGGTACCTTCCCAATAACCTTCCCCTTCACCTCTCCTAACAGCCTCCCCTTCGCACCGCCCGCACACCTCACTAACGCTCTCCCATTACTCAAGCACACCTTCCCGCCGTCGACCCTCGTGACGAACCTCACTTCCTCAAACCCATGCTTATCCGCCCCGCCCATCTTCCACATCTCCGTGACCAGCTTATCCCCCGGCTTGACGGGGCTCGCGAAGCGGGCCTGGAACTCCTTGATGTTAGCCGGGTCGCTGCCGCCGAGACACTGCAGGACGCCGTGGGCGGTGCAGTTCCACGAGAACAGGCCGTGGATGATGGGGCCGCCGAAGCCCATCTTGGCGCCGGGCTCCGGCGTCGCGTGCAGCGGGTTGTAGTCGCCATTGAGGCGGTACAGTAGCGCGGTTTCCGGCGTCGTCTGGAACGCGTAGGTCGCGTCCGGCTGCTTGCCTTGCGGCGGCGGGTAGTTTGCTGTTTTGGGGCCTGGGATGATGGTCGTGTTAGCGCATGCGTCCAGTTCAGTCCGGTCCAGTATAGTCCGCTTAGCCTCTCCCCTCTCCCCCCCCCTTAACTCCCAACCCGCTCATCCAGCGAACGCAGAAAGCGAAGAGGAATACAGCACGTAGAACCAGCGCAACCTACCCTTCGGCCCACCCCAGCCCCCCTGCCCAACATAAAACCCGCTCCCAACCGCCCGCGAGTAGACCTCGCCGCTCTGCGCATCCGCAAGCGTCTGCTCCGTCTCGACCACCGTCCCCGGCTTGCCCTTGTCGTACACGCCGATGACTTTGCTCCGGATCTCGAAGCGGCGGCCCTCGGACGACACGGGCAGCGGCCTGAGGAACGTGATGCGCCGCTCGCCGTCCAGCGCGCCGCGCGTGTCGAACTTGGGCACCCCCGCGATCGGCGTGCTGTTCGAGCGCGCGTAGAAGTCGATCACTTCTTGGTCCGTGTGCTTGAACGGTAGGATGACGGGGTAGGTCGGGAACGCCGCGAACGACGGGTGCAGTTCCTGCCGCGGACCCGGGTCGTCAGCGTCTTGTGCGTCTAGCTAGTGGGGGCTGGCTGGCGGGGGAAGGCTCGGGCTCGGGCTCGGAGAGGACTGGGGAGGGATGGGGGAGATTCCTGGGCTTACGTAGAGGAAGTGCAGCTCGTCAGATGTGCAGCCGATGCTGGCGGCGAAGAGGAGGAGGTCACGCTTCAGCCATGTTACTGGGAAGGTGGGGAATTCGAAGCCGGCGCCTGGTCCGCTCATTCTTAATCCCAATTGCGTGAAAGATGTGATGAAAACACTAGACGGTAGTATACGTATGTATGGAAATTCGAAAGGAGAACCAAGAAGACTATATACAGTGTAAATAAGTAATCCAGCGAGGGGAAACTGAATCTGGGGTTAAGAAGCTGAAGACGCCGAGGGATGGAGTTTTGTGGGCTTGCCGAGGTCTACCTTTGTGATGCCAGGTTTGCCGGCTCGAGCTTCATATTTGAAAGCTTCTTCTGGTTGAAGGTCTTCTAGTTGAAGTGGTGGCATATCTAACTGTAAATAAGTGTTTGATGTTACATTTAAGGCCACGGCCATCTCGGTAGAGCTCTGGAGAGCTTCTCAATTAGTAGAATCAACAATGTTGGTTGGAGAATTCCATCTTAACAAGTCATTATGCAAAACACTAAAGCTTTTGCTTTGACCGCTCCTCAGTCCTCCATCTAGCTCAAATGGTTTTTCTTAAGAGTCTATGCTCGGTAGAGATTAAGATAAATCCATTGAACGGATAAATATAATGAGGCTTAATAGAAACATGTCTAAACTTCATTCGCCTTAAGCGGTAGACCTGATCCTTGCTGCATAAGCCCTGTACAATCCCGGGGTTGATGTAGACTCACCGGCAGTTCAGGGCTATTTCAGCTAATGGTTCTAAGTTAAATATGAAGATCAAAAGCAAAGTAACTATGATATCATAGAGTGCCATTTATTCATTGCAATATTTACAGATTCCCCCATCCTGATTAACCATTTAAGCAAGACGTGATGGCATGCGTACGTATGAATATGCTTGGAACACATGCACAAAGTGCAACAGCGAAATTGGCACAAAAAAAAGGGGACCCTCATGCACCCATCCTATCCCGCCCACGCAATGCAGTTCGTAGGGAAAACATGAAAACGCCGAAAAACCGAGAAAAACCAACTGATATGGCAATGCGATCCTCCATGAACCAGATGTGATGCAAAGCTCGGAATCAGTCACTACCATTGGCGCTGTGAATGAAAAAGACACATGTAGAGAAGGTAAAGAAGGGCTGCCTACAAGCCAGCCATGAATCTCCGAGCTCAAGGTAAACCACCCAAATCAATACTTACATGTTGCTTCCTGTCTCGCGAACTTCGTAGAAGATATATACCCTTCGAGGCGAAGGCCGGTCGTTTGCCACTGCTGATCTTGGATCTTCACCGCATCCAGATAAAGGGATTGTACATCGACCGAGGACCCAGGGTATCCAGAAAGAAAAAGCTAGCAATAATGAAGCCCTCCAACTTCATTGAAGCAAGAAAAAGGAAAAAAAAACGGATCGTCGAATCGTTATCAATGTCCGCAACGAAATAAACTTTTGCCGACGCAAGAAAACGCCGTGGATACGATGAGATATGCGAGTGCAAATGGGCTCCGAGTATCAATTTGCCATTGTCTGCTTAAACTTCGAAATTGCCATGATTGAAAATACTATCGTCATGCTCGTTGGTGGGTACAACGCCGCTCATCCGATCCTCCTCTTTGTCGTCCTCGTCCATACGCTCGAGGTCGTTGTCTCTGTTTTTGAAATACTGGTCTATGGTCTCATCAACGAAGGTGAAGCCGGCAAAGTTGGCCTGCATGGTGGGAGACAGTGGCGTTGAAGCGGGGTTGACGCCCGATGCGAGAGCGGCGGCACGCGCGTTCAATGACCCGCTGCCGTTCAAAGCATTGGTAAACTCCGGGTCGAAGTTGGACACGTCAAGCTCCGATTTGAGTTTTGGCTTAAAGGGCGGGACCACGTTCTTCTTTGTAAGCGCATCCCAGTCAATATCGGCGAAAAACGGGTGCGCCTTGAGCTCCTCCGCATCGCGCGTCGCGCCCAACCGATGCTTCGGATTCCGGTTGAGGAGACCTTTCACGAAGTTCCTGCCCTCGGTGCTGAGTGCGTCTCGTGGGAATCTAACCTTGCCGAATGCGATGTTCTTGTACATCTGCTGCGTGTCTTCGGCGTAGAAGGGACTCCATCCGCAACACATCTCAAACACCAAAACACCAAGAGACCAGAAATCCACCATCTTGGTATAGCCGTGTTCGTCCAAAAGGACTTCCGGCGCCAGATACTCAGTTGTACCGCAGAACGTGTTGGTTGTTGCATTCTCCGTTAGGTTGGCCTTCGACAAGCCAAAATCACATAGAGCGATATGCCCCTTCGCATCAAGCAAGATGTTCTCTGGCTTGAGGTCTCGGTAGACAATGTTGTGTTCGTGAAGATGTTGAAGGGCCAAGATCAATTCGGCGATGTAGAACTTAGCCCGAGCTTCGTGGAAACGGCCCTCCCTCTGGAGATGCCAGAAAAGTTCCCCGCCAGACATGTAATCCGTAACTAGGTATAAATCTGTAGGTGTTTGAAACGAAAACTTCAGGCCAACAATAAATGGTGAGTCGGCCATGGCTGTACGCACGAGAATATTCCGCTCGCCAAGAGTATGCGCAACTTCCTTCTTCTGCACAATCACCTTCTTCGAAAGGACTTTCATGGCATATATGCGGCGTGTATCTCTCTTCCGTACCTGGAAAACTTGGCCAAATGTACCCTTTCCGATAAGCTTGAGAATTTCAAAGTCTTCCGGTCCGTAATGCTTCTTGTCCGTCTTGTGGAAATTGATTCGCAAATGGATCTCGCCCGTTACGTAGTCTTCCTCGTCATCACGTGGTTCGAGTGTGAACCATCCATCATAGGGCTTCTCGTATTCAACCAGATTCGGACAGAAACGGACATGGCCCAAAAATGCTTCTTGATTAGATCGATCGTAGATGGATATATCGATCTCGGAGTGGTCACCAACAACATCACTGATAGAATCGTTAGCGTAGTTTTGACGAACGTATGAAAATATGAACATACAATATTGCATCATGCTCCCACTTCGGATCGGTCACTTGTTTCAGTTGACCGTTCTCTTTGGGATCTGAGCTTGTACCGCTGTTGCTGCTTTGCCTACTCCTCATAGGGATTGCCATGGGCCTGCCATAATCACTGTCGGTGCGTTTCATCATAACCGCACCATTACCACGTCCTAACCCATCACCTAACTTTTTCGGTGATTCTTCATTCCTCGGACCTTCTGATATGTATTCTGCCCATTGGAATTGACATACGACGTAGGGATCTACGCTTGGACGCAAGCCTCGGCCTTCAGATATCGAGACAGAAAGTTTGCCTTTTGGAGGACCGACCGTGGCACCGCTCGTCTCTTTGGGTTTTCCGTTGGATGTTTGCGAGGATTGTGACAGATTTGAAGGAGGCACTTTTCCTTCTTGCGAACGTGTTCTCGGCGTTTGCGGAGGGGTGGCCTGATCTCGCGATGGCGAATTATCGCCTTCAGTTAGCTTCTTGACTTTTCCAGCCGACCTCGAAGCCGACGAATGCCTCGAAGCAGAAAGTGGAGTAATGATAGGACTAGGAGGGGTGGTCGAAGGAAGACGAGAAGCTGGATTCGAGATATGTGCAGCAGGAACAGAGGATGTTGTAACAACAGCTGAGAGAGGGGTTGCCACTGAATATGTATGTCTACGTGCTCTGGGTGGGGGAGGTTCTAGGATGCCTTCCTTGTCTTGTGCAGAAAGTGCACGAGTCGGAGAGGCATGGCTGGAACTGCTTGCGGTTTTCTCGTCCTTGCTAACCTTGCGCATGGATGAGGACGATGATGTCGGAGGGGTCGGGTATGAAAAAGAAGGTATGGGATATGCAGAGGGAAGTCGCTGTGGTGCAGGGCTCAAGCGCTCATGGGGAAGCAGTGGCGGTGATTCGTAATCACCGCTCAAAACTAAGCTGGGAGAGCATGGAGCGGTAAGCAGTGCATCAACACTGAGATTGAGGCTTTCGTGATGCTCCTGCCCTGTACTCCCAGCTTCTGCTCCGTGTGCAACAAGTGTAGACTGTGTGGGGGAGGGGCTGCTCGTAGACTTCGGACTGGGACGTAGAGAATCACGAACCTGACCAAAGTAACTGTGAATTATGCCCGGCAGGCGTTTGTCGGTCAAGTCCGGACGCGGCGTGGCGGCGCCGGGTGGAGTGGAGCTGTTGGAGCCGATCTGGTCTTGGACTTCGTCGTCGCTAGCTCTATTGGGCGGACGAAGGGAGTTAGCAAAAGGCATGATGAAAGCAAGCTGCGAGCAGCTGCGAAAGAGGATGTCGAGGATGTCGAGGATGCGGAGAGTGAGGGTGTAGAGGGTGTAGAGGGTATAAAGGATATAGAGGGTGTCGGGCACGGTTATCTATTTCAGGAAAGTCGAATGACACTCGCGAAAGCCTTCTGGACTTTGGTCGCTCGCTTGTTGGGCGATCGAAGCGAGGCGTTTTAGAAGGCTTTGCGATCCAAGATTTCCCCTCAACCCTGGTCCCCCTCTTTGCCGACATACATAGACATCGTGGAGGTGAGACGCAAGAAAATCAGGATTCGGGCACGGGCTTACCTCTGCATCATGGCCTGCCGGAGCAGGTCCGCTGCCGTATGTGGATTAACCCCACCGTGGGCCGTCATGGCGGATGCAGCTCCAAGCCAGTAGGTGGGGAGCAGACGGAGTGAGGGAGAGATTGGAGCGATGGTAGCTGCTGTGCCAGATGAGCGCACTGAGGCTGTTGAGAGGGTTGGGACGGCGCTCGAGGACTTCCACGAGGGAAAAGGCCGCCGGGGCCTCGAATTGCCTTCGCCTGGGCGCGAGATGGTGTTGGTGCTGGTGCTCAGGCGACGACGGGGCACAGAAGGCCTGGGAGCTACGCCGGTGTCGGTAGTCGAGAATCCAGTGGCAGTGGAAGGTCGACCATCGGTGACGGTGCCGCTGGTGCTGTGGTAGTGCTGGTGGTGCTGGTGCTGGTGCTGGTGAGGGAAGGTGAAGGCAGAGTTGTAGCTGGGAGAAGATGGGACGAGATTTGTCGCAGAGCGTCGGAGGGCGCAGGCGTCCTTGATGGAGCGGGCGTCTTCGTTGCGGCCAGGACTGGCACTTCGTAGCGTCATGTTTTGCTCGGCTGGTGGACGACTCTTAAAGCACGACAAGCGCGATGCCGCAAAAACCAAAAGCAAAGCAACGCGCCCTATTGGCCCCGGGTGCAAAAAGTCTGCTCCCAGAACTTTCTCGTGGCCGCTCTGGTCGCTCTGGTCGCTCACTCAACGTAGCTCACGTCCCTTTGGTCCGCAGCCAGCAAACACGGCCAGGCTTGCGATCGACTGCCGCTTTGGGGAGTCCCGCTGGTTGGGCTGTTTGGGCGTGATGGCGTCTCACACCTGGTCAGCCTGGGGCGGCCTCTCGTCGGCGAGGATAAGGAAAAACTCAGAAAGCACGAGCAAGGGAGATGCAGCTGGATGCAGGATGCCAAAGTGAAGCCCTTTTGACTCGACATTGACTCCTCACCCTCTTACTTGCCCCCAACGCGCCCTAAGCCGCATATCTTTCCAAGACCGTTCACCGCTCCCACTGAGAGCTGCTACTGGTCTACAGCTGCCAAACCACTTTTCGCTCTCCACAACCCCGTTATCGCTTAACCTCTTCTTCCGCACATGAAGCGAACCACGGCTCCCACCCGTCAATGGCTCCGATCCGCCAACGTTGGCCGATATTCTGCCTTGCATTCCCGCCGCGGCTTCTCTAAACCGCCACCCACACCATCCAGCCCTGATTTGATATTGTGGTATCGATGTTTTCCTACGTCGCCTCTTCGTGCTGTGCCCACACCAGGGCAGAAGACGGCCACTGTGCTACCCTCAGCCGTCATCAGAGCTGATGCGGCCTCATATCTACCCTCAGCCGTACATTATTGCGGGTGACGAAGCTGATGCTGACCGGATTCAAGTGGTACAAAACCATCATTGGAGGTTACGTGCTATAGATACAAGGTTGGCCTTGGCAGCCATGCCGTTGATCGACTTAATCTGCTTTGGTAGATCTGCCCTAGGTGGTTGGGCGGAAGCCCCAGGCCCTGCTGAATGGGACGAGGTGGGGAGAGAGGAAAGTTCGCAAAACAGGCAGCTTGAGCATGACCCGGATTTTTCTGCATTGCACCTGACAGCCTAACAGCCTGACTTGGACTGTGCAACTTTGTGGACCCTGGGGATTTCCGCCCAGGTGCCATCCAGCCATTCAGCATTTCAGCATTTCAGCACTTCAGCATTTCAGTGTTGCAAGCATTCAAGTTAACACATGCAAGGGTCGAGCATGTGATAGACCAAGCCTAAGCCTTATTACGTGTGTAAGCCTCTCGCCTGAATTAGTTAGTCACGAGAATGGGCTTCTCACGTGCTCCCTCGTCAAATAATAAACTGCTTACCTAAGCTCTCAACTGCCCCGTACACATCTAGCGCCTTGGCAACCCTTGCCTTACGAAAGTCGCATCTGTCTATTCACGTCTTAGCTGCGCACCGCGAACTGCCCCAGTGCATGCCGATATCTACACCGACATCTAAACACAGCAAGCACTACTCGTCTCCTAACAATGGCGCGCAGACCACGCGCTGCTGCGCTTCGCAGTACGCCCATCCGTGCAAACTCTAACCCTTGCGTTGAGAATCTTTCCTAATTTCATTCATCTCAGGAACCCCAACACCTCCACAGAATTCGGACGACGATATGGCTGACGCTCCGGAGCCGCCTCCCGAGACACCAGCTCAAGAGGAAGATGCAGACACCCCCGCGCAAGACTCAGAAGCCGGACCAGCGCCCTCCGAACCCTCCTCTCCGCCAGTCGTCCAACAGTTTCCGCGTAAAAGACGTCTAGGTCGGCCGCCAAAGAACAGGCCACCAGATTGGAACATTCCGGATCCAAATGCTGATGCTGCTTCAGAAGGCGGAACGCCCCAGAAGCGTCGACGAGGCCGACCTTCAACCGGAGGATTTAGAGGTCGACCCAGGGGAGGACCATCCCATGTCACTAGAGTTCCTATCGACAAAGAAGGCAACATGATGGAAGTCATCGATGACGAGGTGGCTCTTCCTGAGGATCCCGAAGGAGAGGCGAAAGTCGATAAGCTGGGAAACCTACAAGGCGGACGAGACTACCGTGTGCGAGTATTTACCATCACAGGGCGAGGCGACAGGCTGTACATGTTGTCCACCGAGCCTGCAAGATGTACTGGTTTCAGGGACAGTTATCTTTTCTTCACAAAGCACATGCAACTCTTCAAGATCATCATCGACGATTCCGAGAAGAAGGACCTAATCACTCGAGAAATCATCCCGCACTCCTACAAGGGTCGTGCTATTGGCGTTGTTACTGCTCGATCCGTCTTCCGAGAGTTTGGTGCGCGAATCATTGTCGGCGGGAAGAGGGTCATCGACGATTATTATGTCACCGCAGCACGGGAACGGGGAGACATCGAAGGAGAAATTGCAGATCCCAATGATAGGCTTCCACCTCCAGGAGACCCGTACAACAAGAATCAATACGTTGCGTGGCATGGAGCAAGCAGCGTTTATCATACAGGAGTCCCGAGCGTACCTTTGGCAAATGGCAAAGTAGTGCCAGGAAAGCGTAAGATTAATATTACGTCAGCCAATTGGCAGTTTGAGCATGCTCGTGCTGCAAGGTGAGATTCCTTCGCAACTGTGATTGTATTTGGCGCTAATTTCTCCCAGTCGATTTAATTCTACTCTTGCCACAACTAGACGTCAGAATTTAGACGGTGTGTATGATCCTCACGCAAACATGATGTGTTATCCAAAAATAACGCAGCCTACTCATGTGCGGTGGGAGGAAATTCCTGCGGTGCCATACGAACCAGCTGAACAGCGCGAAACGCGACTTCTCACCAATGGCATGGCTGAGCTCACAAATGGCGTGCAAGAAGTTAGCCTCGAGCACTCCACGGCTGAGGAACATAGGAGCGACACAATCTTTACGCCCGTCCCTCCTATTGTATCCCGCAACTTCTTAGTGGTAGATACCTACTTTACCTCCCCTCCCCTTTCTGGTCTGGGTATCCCTGGCCCTGATGGAGACTTTTATGACACCGGAGTCAACGGTTTAGCAAATGTTCCGGACGACGTCCTAGCCGAACTGCCTGCAGAATGTCGACAAGCCTTTAGTGAAGCGAAGCGGAGGGAGACGGAATGGAAATCCCAATGGCACACCGAGACTATCGATGGGGCACGAGCCAAGTTGAAGATTGGGTTTTCGGGGGTTCCGGTCTGAATGAAATTAATTTTTATTTCGTTTGTTCTAACTGCCTTAGCATTAGAACATCTGCAGAACGAAAGGTGGCGTTTCAGGCGAACAACGGTTATCACCCGGTTACAGTGTAACAATCCCGCATCACTTTGGAGCTGGTAAAGGTTATCTTGGTATTTCATGGTGGATGGCATGAAGCGTACCACCGATCTAAAATAGGTTATAGGGTTCTGACCTTTCCTCCGAAGTATGTATTATTCGGCAGAATATTTTATTCCTGCTAGAGTGAGTAATTGAGGACCTTTTTACTTCTTGCGTTCTTGCCGTAGCTTTTGTGGCTGTGCTCTCGTCATCTTTGTAAAATTGCGTCTTTCATTAGACCCTTTTGATCCAAAGTGTCGGTATTTTAGGTCACCACGTTGGCAGGGTGGTTGGCTGAGACCACGTGGATAACAAAGGAATATACAGCTTTCTTCAAGCCTCTTCTACCTAATTCCAAGTTTTCAACAATGCGATACACTCCATTCCTACAAAAGATTTTGTGAACAAAGGACTTTAGCAATAATGAGATCTTCTAACCCGAAACTTCGCCTCTCCAGTCGAACACTAGAGATAAACCACCCGACACATCGGTCAAGTCTGCAAACGCAACTCAATGATCCAAGGACACGGAGTAGGGTCAACCCACCGAAAATAGGAGCCTCATAATTAAATATCCACAATATGGGCAGCACGAACTTCACTCCTCCGGCTTGCGCACCGCCTTTGCTTGAAGAATCAAACTATGGCTTCACTGGTGGCCGTATGCTTCCTTCCTCTTGCCAGTTGAGGATATACTTGATTAATTTGAGCTCCAGACATTCCTGGTCGATATTGTGGTATAGGCGTAAATCAGGACGGCACAAGATGCTGCTTCCCATGCCCGATTGAAGAATGGGTTTATCCTCCAGGTAAGTGCCCGCTTGCATAGCTGTTATGCGATTCTATATTCACCACTCTTTACAGATTGGTCCTCCCAACTCAAAGTTCCAAACTTTCTCAGTATTTTTTCCCTCGCTCTTTGTATATTTTTACTACTCTCGTTTGCCATTTTACCACCAGAGAAAATCCATCGACATTACCTTAGCGTCGGGTTGCTATTTCCAGTGCTATTTATATCTGTACGTCAAGCAAAGTATTTTCAAAGCACGTCTAATACGTCAAACTAGTTATCTTTTGTCATCCCTGCTGGTACCAATCCAGGGTTGTGCTTTGACGACATTACACCGAATGACATGCACTCAAGTCTTTCGTGTGCTTGGACTGGAGCTTTTGTTGCCATCGGAGGCCTTGGGTCTGTGATATGGGGTCTGTGGCTCCTTTGTACTTTTGGAACCAAAACTGTCTCGTAACTGACAAATCGTAACCATATAGTACTCCTCCGCAGTCTCTGGCTCCACATCCGCATCTTCTGGGACCATGACCCTGGTAAGGCTTTCAAATACGGCTCCATAGCCGCCGGCATCATCCTCCCAGCTGTTTTCATGACGGCTCTTCTAGCCACAACCGGCGTCAGCTACCGTATGGGCCAGACCTGCTTGCCAAATCACCCGCACGCCATTGTCAGCTTCTGGATCTGGCTGGTCGGCTTCGCCATTGCTGGCTTCATCCTGCAGAGCGTCACAACAGGCTTCTGTGTCTTGGTATACTTCCGCAGCCTAAGGCGCGAGAAAGAGCGCAGCGTTCGAGGCTCGCCCAACAAGGCGAGCACAAACGAGAAGGTGCGGACGTGGCAGAACGTGAAATATCTGCTTTTATTGCAATGGCGGAATATTGTGGTTAGCGTACTGGCCATCATCGGATCCATATCCTTCTTCATCGTGTTCTGGAGCCAAGACGCGAAACTGGGCGCTATCTTCAACGACCCACACGACATTACTCCAGTGAAGGTATGGATTACATGCTTAACGCTCAGCGAGGGTGATAAGTTGGAATGCTTGCAGTACGTAGGGAACTTTACCGTCTCGAAAACGACCATACTCGCCTCTCTAATCCTCGCTTCAGTAAGTCCCCCTTTTACCCTTCAAGCCCACACCCCCTAAAGGAGATTCCTCGCTCTCCCCAACTAACCCTCTCTCCCTCTAGCTCGTCGGCATCGAAATCTTCATCCTCCTCGCCCGCACCTCCATGTTCAGCGCCTGGCGCGACCTCCTCTCCCGCCCCTTCCGCCGCCACCGCACCGCAGACCCGCTCCTCCTCACCTCCCTCGAAACCCCGCCCTCCAACTTACCCTCCAAACCGCATCCCTTAACCTCAATTACCACCTCGCTCCCTTACCCCTCCCCATCCCCCGACACTTCTGCACCCGCCACTCGCTCGCCCACCCACGCCCGCTTCTGCTTCCTCGGCCTCAAATCCTCCACGTGCCCGCTGCCGCACGCAGACGCAGCGGCCGGCGAAACCACCATGTCGCCCACGCCGCCGTACGTGCACATCTCGACGCCGGCGCCGGGGTCGTTTACACGGCTGTCTTCGTACGAGGCTGGTAGTGAACAGACGCTGCGGCGCGCTCCGAGTGCAGGGGCACGGTCGTCTCCAGGGAGGGGTGGGCCGGGGATGAATCCGGTGGGGAGGGTGGAGGGGGGTTGGGAGGTTGAGGAGGAGATGGGATGGGAGGGGAGGGGGAGTGGTGGTGGGGGAGTGTAGGTACAGAGTGGAGGTGGGTATATGATCGATTTTTTTTTTATAGATTTGCTTCTTGTAGGGATGTTATAGTTTTTGTCTTGGTTGATCAACCAGACGGTATTCCAGAATGGTTTTCGGAACTTTGATATCTCTATTGGTATGCTCGTGCTCCTGTCTTGTCTGATTTAGTACAGACCGCACAGGAACATCTACTTTGTTACATCTTTCACAGCGCATTCCAAATTACGGGAACACCCACCACTCACCGTCCAGCCAAATCGGCAACTCCAAAAGTCTTGCTGGAATACCTTTGCATACCACCAACCCATTTTGAGCTGGGTGTTCTGACGCCACCCCAACTCGGTGTGTCCAAGAGTCAGCGAGCCTATAGGGCTGTGACGTCAGTCAGCTGTAGGACTGCAGCTAGCTAACAGCTCGCTGCCTTGGTGGTAAGATTTGATAGTAAGTTAAAGCTTTTGGCAGAGATCCGGTTGCTTAATTATTAAGGTTGCAAGTCAATCAACGAGATTTCAATATTGAATTGAATCGATTGAATCTTAATTCAATTAATTTGGAAGTCCTGATTAAATTAAATCGGTTAACAAATATTGAAACCTTTGATATTAGAGAAATATATTACTAGAGTTAATAAGTTGTAATACTCCAAACCTTATTTTTCTTAGTCTCCATTACTAAAAAAAGTTTACTTGAGCATTACCCGATGTTTATACCGTTATATTACCGTCGGCATTTTAGCGGGTAGAACTTTGCTACCAGATTTGGCTGTTAATAATATTAATTCTATTACCACCATGGCTTCTAACGCGTTAGATAATGGCCAAACAAACACCTTAATCCTTTCTACAGCTCGTTCTGATCCTACCGTACCTACTAACCTTTACCGCGCCTTAGAATTGTAACGGGCGCTCCCGAAAGGTACATATTAGATAAGACGGATGAAGGTTTCACAAATGTCCCACTAATGCCCCAGAGAAGACATAGTCAGACAGATAAGGGGTAAAGGGTTTTACTAGTGTCTTAGAAGAATTGTAAAGGGAGCTGGTTCTCCTCTAGAGAAGAATTAGCGATTAGTCTCTAAATAGAGGAGGTTAAAAAGCATTTGTCCTTTAATACGTGAAGCTCGTTCTATTTTTAACTTACCTTTAACTTACATATAATACTATTAATTAAATAATTATACGTTCTAGTTAAACTAGCCTCTTATAATTTAATTGCTTATAATTTGTTACGGAGGGAGTATACGGCTATTAATTAATAATAACGGACCATACCTTCTTACTTCCTAAAACGACGCCCTTACTATAAAAGGCTGGTAGAGTTTCCCTAGAGGAGCGCATCCCCTCTACTTATAAAGGAGTAGACTAGAAAGCTATGGCTAGTCCATCTAACCTTGCAAGACCCTTAAAAATAATTACGCTAGGGAGTTATTAAAGCGGTCGCTACTGTAATAAAGCCTTATAGGAAATACTACGGTAGACTTACTAATAGACTAGGTATATAGGTAAACAAAAAGTTAATAATATAATAATAACTAATAAAGTGGTTGCTCAATAGATTAACTCTAATTATATTCTAAGATTTACTATAAAAAAAGGAACTATTTAGGTAGGGACTGCGGTCCTTTAAATATATAACTCCTTCCTATAGTAATAACTAAGTACGTTAGTATATTAGTATGTCGAAGGCGGCTACCCGGTGGCTCATTGGCCAAAATGTGCTAGACCAGTTCCGGGTTGCAAAGGAAATAGCAATGGAAGGCAAAGGGGCGAGTAACAGGCGCCCCCTAATAACTCTACAGGAGTAGAGTA
>Ga0307507_10007531_pt1 | contig 15717 bp, 26 predicted proteins | sample 7_EM_MG_FD_207223 | JGI IMG/M metagenome (GOLD analysis project Ga0307507, IMG submission 207223) | Populus trichocarpa ectomycorrhiza microbial communities from riparian zone in the Pacific Northwest, United States - 7_EM | ecosystem: Host-associated > Plants > Roots > Unclassified | place... | reverse complement strand
CCATGAAACCGATGTCGTAAGCGAAGTTGCCTACCTCGTCAAAGTGAAAAACGAGGTCTAGTTCGCAAACATTCTCGAAAGCTCGATCTAGAGATTCCACAAAGACCTGCATAACGGTCACACATTTTAAAAAATTATTGGTGCGTCGACATTTTTTTTAGAAAACATACCTGGATAAGATCGAGAATACCCAATTCACTCTCCGCTCCGTCCACCACGAAGACAAAGTAAAGTGTGGCATAGCTTCTGTACACAACCCTCCACCGTTCATCTGCGTCACCCTTGGAGCCAAGGAAGTCCTCTAGCTCTGGGGCATCAAGGAAATTACATAAACCTGGAGGTCGTACGCTGACCAACGAAAATGTCTTCTGCACTACTGATTGTGCAGACTGATGTAGGGGAGTATAAAACTTGGTGAAACGAGAGACTCCAGATGTGTTGACTAGGAAAAAAAACCAACAGACTTTGAGTAATCTCCCTTGGCGAACGGAAATAGACTCAACAGATCAGAACAGCGTGAATCATCTTTTCTCACAAAGAGAAACACTAGAGTCGTCAAGCAATCTCGAGTCTGACACCGCTTAATGGAAAGAAATGTAGCGATTTACGTTTGATAGTGCCAGATCATAATAGCGAATGCTCGCCGTGGCCCGTGGATTTTATATGGTCACACTGTTAGACTTCTATGTCACAACTACAATTTCATAAATTGTCTCTAGGAAACTTCAAATCTGGGGCAAGCCTTCCTGCGAGGTTGCTTACAGGACCAGATAGTCCTCCTTGACTTTTGAAACTCTCTAAGAAGTTTTTGATCAGGTTGTAATCCAAAGGCTCGTCGGAATGAAGGTCATCGCCGTCAAGCAATCGCTTGAGTTCAGCATCCATGGCTTTCTCGACATCAGCATCACTATCGTCTTCCATTGCCATTTCGTCCTCGATTGATACCTTCTTTTTACTTTTATCATCATTCGTTGAAGGTTTCCCTTTTGCTTTTGGCGCTTTAGCTGACGAGGATTTCGCCGCATTCTGGTGCAGGACATCGTCTAGCGCCTTCATGACAGCCTCAAATGAGTCGAGGTTTGGATTGCTGTTTGCTTGACTTGGCTCATTAATCCCAGGCGGACTAGGCAGTTTCTCGATCTTGTTTACAGGTGGTATTTTCTTCTGCAATTTGGACGTTTCTGTGGCGCTGAGTGGAAGAAAGGCTAGAACAGTTTTCAGTGCTTATTTCATCATGAGAAGCAGGACATACCTCCTCTTTCTTTCCTTTCTTCGACAATTTCGGCCCATTGCGCGTCGCTGATTCCAAGCACTTGTCTCGAAAATTCTATGAATTCTTCTTCTTCCTCTTGCATATCAATTTCAATTTCGCCCACAACCTGAGGACGTTCTTCTTCCTCTTCTGAATCACCATCCTCGACGTCGGACTCATCATCCGAATCGATACCATCATACTTATCTCGAGGGAGAATAGGGGGTCGGACAGGATTCATTTTGACTTTTGTACAATCGTCGGAAGCTCTAGATTTAGCCGTTTCATCGATTTTATCAGTTTCGGTTGGAACTGTTGGAGGTGCCATCCGTTGTGAATTAGTATGATAGTTGGGTGGCATCTTCCCGTAATCTGATGGCTCCAAGGCGGGCACAAGTTTGTCCATGGCTAGTTGCTGCTCAGCAGTAGTCCGTTCGTCACTCGAAATAGGCAGGTCTGGTTCTGAATCATTGCCAGATAGCCCATCACTAAAGTTCTCATCCGAGAATTCATCACTAATCGAAAATAAATGACGGGTCGCAAAAGCAACAAGTGCTAACCATGCTTACTCATCAAATATGGCACCCTCAATGTCACCTTCACCTTCAATAAAATCTTCGACTTTATTTGCGAGGTCCTTCAACTTCTTGGCCTGTTCGGATGCAAGTAGATCTTCAGCTGACTCAGCGGTCTCCTCCTTGTCGACATCCATCGCATTACTGTCCTGTCGAGCCTTTGACTTTCCTTTGGTACGAGAGTTTTCCAACATTTGGTCGAAATCCTCGGCGTTAAGATTCAGCCACTCGTCCGACGCTTCACCCCGATCGAGTGGTTCTGATAATTCATTAACACCAGCAACTGCAGCATCCACCTGCGATGCGAAGGACGGTCGTGAAGTGTCACTGGATATACTCATTAATTTGCCGCATTGCAACGAGAGATTGATGAAAGCGTACTCGCTTCTCCGGGTCTGTATAAATGCCAACAAAGCCCTGTTTTCTAAAATATTCCAGAGCTCCGAACCCTCAAGCTCTCCTTTGAAGTAATTCGCTGATATTAAGTTTTTGATGTATTTTTGATAATCGGGATCACGCTGGAGTGCATCCTTAGTTGCATCGGCCTAGGATATTATCAAAGGACATTCACTGACAATTGAAGAAGTTCACAGACTGATGATTTCATACCATCAGCAGAGAGGTTCTGAGTATTTTGACGGTTTTTACTCTCCTGGTAAAGCATTTCGAAACCAATAGCCTTGAAGGGGTCTGTCGTCATCCCAATGTAAAAGGAAGAGTAAACAAAACAGACGATTTTCATTCCGGTATCTTTCCATCTCCATTCGTTGCTCCCTTCGGATTCTTTCCAATGTCCAAAGATTTTTGGTGGATAAAATTTCTGTCCAGAAAGTTGGGCATAGGCCGTTCGCGTCATTCTAACAGAAGCAAGAACAGATGTATTCGGGGGGAAACGAGACATACGATGTGCCGCCTATCTGTGGTTTAGTATATGGACAATGTAGGCTGCTTTGGAAGGAAGGTAGCTTACCCGGAGTTGGATTGCATCCCTTGTATAAAATGCTTCGACAGCCTTCTGCACGAGGAGGGGATTTTTGACCAAGGCCTTCACAATATCTTGTGGGATATACCCCTTTGTAATATGCACATGGTCTTTAAGGGCAGAAGGGTAACTAGGAACGATGAGAAAAGGCGACAACCAATAATTTATGTACAAACCCTGAAATACGATCCCAGACAAGTTTCTCTACATCTGGTGGGGCCAAAGTATCACGCTGAGGGTCTCTAACAAGCTTCAGTGCATCTACAGATGCAATAAACTCGTCGTTTTCTCCGTTTTCAAGTGATTCCTCGTCACTGTCGGGTGACAATTTCTGTCGGCGACGCGCACTGGATTTTGGAGAAACATGGACAATAGGGATGAGGTGTAAGCGGGACCTATGAATCCAAACCTTAATAGTGCATTGATTCTCAATTGAGAATAATAGGGCCAAAAAATGACCTACCCTGTTTTCAGAGTTAGAAGGGTTGACCCATGAGGGCAATGCATCAGCCGCCTCGATTAAGAGGAACTCTCCATCGGAGTCGTAAACACTGCAATATCCCATAATTTATAGAGGATTTTATTGAGAAAACGGACTCACTTAACGACAACATCCCATTTCGAACTCACTTCCCTCAACAGCCACACAATACACCATTCATCGTCGATGCAGTCGCCTACTCGCATTCTGCCTTCCAAGATCCATGATACAGCGTGGTCAGGATTAGACACGAGCTTTACCTCAAACGCATCGCGATGCCAGATGAAATCAGGGAGGGAAGAGTTGACAAAATCCGAAATGCAAGCAGCTAAGGCTGTTACTGATGCCTTGTCTGTGACGTCTGAGGGAGGATAAATTGAATACTGGACGGTATCCTCTCCAACGGAAGGTTGACGGTTGAAAATGTCCATTCTACAAAACTTTGGATAGCTATCAGCCTCAAGTTACAGATGTGATTTGGATGAGGCGCAAACCGGCAACCGGACCGAAGACGTTCCAAGCAACAAGCCAATACACTTGATAACCTCCTTTAAGTAGTGACTCCTGGTCGAACATGGCAACTTCATTCAAGGATCGGAATTTAATCGCTGTAATAGGAGATGAGGTAGGCGATTATTTCGTGTATCAGAATGTTTATTCAGGTCTGCTGCATAGGATTCCATTACAGGACTTTTGCTGGCGGGTATTGGTCATGTCAATGAGCAGCAGAAAAAGAATTTCCTCGTAGTAGACGCAAGTAAGTCAAGCATACTCGGGAGCAATGCCGAATTACTAACTGTCCAGATAGAAACGCAAATTGCAACTATTGAGGGTTCTTTCCAGGAATTTACGGAGCGGAAGGACATTGCCATTTTGCTTATTAACCAACATGTATGGGCTACACATTTCATTTTGAATTTGTACCCTGATATTTAATGCTACAGATCGCTGAGAAAATTCGCCCAACAGTGGACAAATATCATCAAGCGTTTCCAGCAGTTCTCGAGATCCCATCGAAGGATCATCCTTACGGTACGTTCCCATTTCGCAAATCCACGCGGGCAGCTTGACATAATATCCTTTTAGATCCTTCTAAAGATTCAATACTAAAACGCGTTCAGAAGCTGTTCGGGGAGTAGTTTACATATCGGACCTCTTACGTTGTTACACAGACTGCATTTGATGAGTCGTGACTCTGTATTAGTGTTTGAAATGCGATATACTATTACGAAACCCATCGCATGACAGGTTCCGTCTCCCTTACGCCTGTTTGCCGATTTATGAATATTCGTTTTGAATTGGGGTTTCTCGAGCCTGTAGATTGAAAAAATTATAAAGCATCCGAACCAGGAACACATTCAACGTACTTGGGAGATCTACGAGTAGATACCGGAAGACAAAGTAACCGTCTTTATTCTGCAAAAAAAGCTATGAGCCTCTATGACCCGAGATCGCGTGCATAGGCATACCTTGACAAGGTCGGCATGCACCTCTCCCTCTGTAAACTTCTTCCCAGTGAGAGATTTGGACGGTGTCTCCGGGCTTGACCCCCTCTGACCTTTCAGAGAAGAGAATATCCCTGCAAAACTCCATGCATTTCCAGCATTCTTCTTCGCCTCATTGTGGAATTGCTGAGGAACGGGAACGGGTGGGGGTAAAGGGTCTCCAGATAAGTATTTGAATGCCGCAATTGATTTGTCCCAAGTATTCTTCGCGTTTTCTTTCAAGGATGATAAAGCATCGTCGAAAGAACACTCGGAAATGGCGATTGCCTTGTCCTGAACCCATGTCGTTGCAGTGTCGAAGTATGATTGTTCTGGAGGAATGGTCTCCCCATCGGGCCGACCTTGTACAAAAAACGTGATAACCATATGCTCCTGGCCGTACTGGTCTATCAGGATTCGAGAGTTTACGTGCCTATTGCGATGTCGTGGACGAACGGAGGAAGGAGGGTTGTTGTGAAAAGTGAGGGGACCATTTAGGAAGTTCGCAAGCTGAAACCAAAGATTTTAACACTGAATAACCGATAAAAATAAATAGTACAAACCTGTTCTGATTGATTTATTTGTTCACAGGCGTTGCCATAGAGGACAGTGGGTGAATTTTTGGAAAACAGTTCGGAGGACAGGGAATAAATTAAAAGCACGGAGAGGCCAGCACCGAGTAGGATAACCCCAAGGTTTGTGGTACGCGCAGTTGTACGCATGACTAGCGTGTGCAAGAGGAGTCAATTTTCACTGAATATACCAGAGAAGGACTTCATGAATCACCTTTACCGGTGGCGCTTAATTCAGACCACCTTGGCAATTTCTCTCCTTGTCGCAAGGAGGACGGGGAAACACCCAACTGGAAAGGACCAACGAAGTCGTTCTTTGGCTCAGTGGTTCGCCCAGAATGTCTCGGTTGCTTGAACACGGAAGAATTTGCATTTCCGAAGTCCATATTAACAGAGTAACTCCGCCCGCCTCCTTTGATGAAGCAACTGGAATGGCACACTATGAGCACATTGGAAGAGCCAGAACATCGTAGTCGCGCCCAGAGCTGTAGTCCGTTTGGGCTCATCGTAAGGTAATTGGTTACTGAGTAAGGTTGACCGAAATTGCTTGGGAGTAATATTTATGCACGTGATCGCTCTGCCATAATGACCACCACTCATTCCACATTATAACGCCCCGTAATGGATCCCGCAGAGTCTCAGAACCAAATACATGAATTCATTTCAAGTTTGCACTCTCCAATTGCCAACTTCCAGACTCTTCTCGGCGTCCTCAGTGCGCCCCTCAATTCTCTCGGTCTACTCCCACCCCAGTATCACCATCTCTTATCTTCAGCCTCAAGTCTGGAATATTCGAACTTGAACCTGATCCCAAAGAAACACATTCCTCAGATACAGCGAGCTTTGCTTACCAACATCCTGCCGACATGGTACCCCGTTCTCCATGAAAATAATGCATGCCAGCTGATTGAGCAATATTTCTGTCCTGACGCCATACACAACGCACTCCCTATTTCAGGCGAAATCGCGCTTTTGGCCCATGCTACGTTTGTTTCTTTGACCACGCTCGCAGAACAGGCCGTAATCTTGTTGGAGAAGCTGGTTGTGCAGTACCCCATTGATCGTCTCTTCCGTGCTGTATTCGAAGGAGACAATGCCAAGGCCGTAAGGAGAAGTGTAAAGTGGGAGGACTATGTGCGGGATCTCTGCGCAGTTCCAGTCAAGGTAGCGAATGCCTTTGGCGGCCAAGTCCCCAGGCTACTTGAGAATGCAGTCTATTTTAACACCCTTAGCGTGAGGACAGAAGACTTGATTTTTTCGTTGTCCCTGAACTCCATAAACTCACCAGGTTCGTCCCATGCACCTTTTTTCAATTTTCTATAAATTCACCTTCAGCTCAGAAATCTCGTCCGCCCTTTGTTATCTAATCAATAAATTTGTCAATATTGGCATTTTTCCGCCGCGTCCACCCACTTCCCGATCCCAACCATCTTTTTTCCTTTCTTCAATACCACACATTCGTTCGCGTACCCCTTCAAATCCAACAAACAAGAGTTACAGTGACTTCTGGTCTTCCATCCTCCTCACGGTTCCAACAGTGGCCCTGCAATCCGTTCTTTGTTCTCTCTTCTCCTCGCTTTTGAACAGTGTGCAGCCTTCTTTGGCTTTGGATGATGCAACCTCAACACGAGTGTTGATCAAACGAGAAGCAGAGATACTAGAAAGAGTAATTGGACGGATTACACCCTCTTCAGAACGAGAGGTGCTGTGGGAGTTTGCTACTGGAATAATTTTGAACATGAGTAAGGAATGGACTGAATCCCACGCGCGTCTTTTCGTTTGTTGGATTTCTGGTAGTGGGACGGATGTTAATGGTAACATTTACTTACTTCCGATTCGACATTGGTGCTTATGATTGGTCTCTGATCTAGCTCTCGAAGACCTTTTGGACAAAATATTAGAAACTTGGGCTTCGTCTGAGCATATCAAGCATTCTCTACTATCGCGACACAAGTGTAAAAGAAATTATTTGCAATCTTTCAGCTGTTTTTAACCGCATTCGCCCAGATGCGACATCTCTCTTCCTCCTGACACTTTCTTATCTCCCTTCTCCGTCTATCCAAAATCTCATCTTGCATCCGTCATTCATCCGCAGCATCTCTACGTACATATCCCACATGGATGCTTCGGTACGGAGATGTGGTATGCTCGTTGCCGAGGAGGCGGCTCGGCTAACGGGAAAAAAATTGGAGTTTGGCGGATGGGAAGATGAAGGAGTGACATTAAATTGGGCACGGGATATACGACGGTTGATGAAAGCGAGGGATGTGGATGCGGAGTTGGATGATTCACAGGAGGAAGGAGGGGCCGAGGGCTCTGCCATGAAGGAGGAAATCACCACTCCGCCCATCCCGGAAAATATTCTTTCTGGAACCACCCTTAATCATTCAGCCAAGCCAGCAGCCAAACCAGGTCAAAATACTGACGCATACGATTCAGATGACTCCCTGACGGGTTATGCCTCGCCTCCTTTCTCCCGTTCACCTTCACCTTCACTCGAAGATCTCAAGGAGATAGAAGAAAACCCAACACTTAACGTTGGTGTGAAGAAACTCCCCCGACCAGTTTATCTAGCACAATTGGGAGAACTATTGAGGGGGCAGCCAGGAATGCAAGCTCAGAAGCCGGACGAGCCACACGAGGTAGATAGGGTTGAGATGGCGCTGAATGTTGCGGAAGAATTGATACGAAGGAAGAGGGCGTACGGCACTGAACTTGGTATGATCGTTACGACTTCAATTCCAAACTATTACCTGACTCCGATGTTAGATGAAAATGCAGTGAATTTGGTATACGGGTTTCTTGGGTTGCAGGACAAATACGAATTGGAAAGATTCGCTGAAAAGCGTCAAGGCATCGTAAATGCTCTGGTAGCTTGCGCACCAAGAAAATCAGCTCCGTAAGCTTATGTTTCTTTTTGCATGCCCAAAGTCAGAGTTGATTTTCGGAGAAGTGTATTAATTGAAGAGTTCTTCAAGAATCAATACTCGACTGACCAGCGCTTTGTAGCATTGCATGCACTTGCAATAGGAGCTCGAGAGCTGTCATCTTTATCTGTACCTCAGTCGCTTGTTTTACCCGAACGGACAACCTTTCCAAGCAAGATACTTCCAGGTGCCCTTCATAAGAAATATATCACCGCTGGGAAGGAGGCGGGAGTGCTTCCTCTTCTCATGGACGAACTCAGTACAAAGGCTCTAAGCAGAGAGGCAGGCGAGCATCATCCCGAACTGCTCCGTGAACATCGCCTTCGTATCCAGCAGCCCGCCCGGGTAACGGAGGTTGTCCCACATGGACCACTTAATCCCTTATCCCAAGTCTCGAAACCAAACTTACTTCGACCCCCAACAAAATTCATCGACTTGGCAGCGGAATATTTCATCGTTCCTTTGATCAATCGTTTTTGGGCATTTGTTCAGGACGAGCAGGCGCGAGAAGAGCGTACGTCATTCAGAGCAGGTCGTGATCGGTATCGTGGTGCTGGGACGGGAATGATTTTGAACCCTGTGGTATTAGCACAGTTTTTGAGAACGATTGGTATTCTTGTGCATGCATCTCAAAATGCATCCGAGTGGTTGAGTATCATCGCTCCTGATGCATTGGAGCTGGCTGTGACGATTGGTACGAGGCCGATTCCGCACTTGGAAGTGGACGATGACGAAATGGCCGATCCTAGTCAAGGGAAAGAACACAGAGAGGCATCAGTTTTGACTTCTGGGTTAGAAGTGGCACTTGTTGTTTTGGATGGGGCTTTGGAGGTTGACGGAGGGAAGATATTGAGCCTTGAGCATACGACACTTGTGCTCGCCGTTGGCGAATGGGCAGGGAAGGTATTTGCTGGGCTGGAAAAGGGCCTAAAAGTTCCTGGAGGCGGTGGTGTGCACGAGGTTAAGCTGAGTAGAGCAGCCGCAGGGGTTCTGTTGAAAGTGGATGAATTGTCGTCGAAGTGGAGACGTTCTATGTTGGACACGAGGTAGTTGAATGTAATTTATTCTGTCCACAATATTCAATAACTGAATTGTGCATTGTCCGACTCTGACCAACACGCTGACGATAACTGGGAACATGTAAAGTTTGGACTGGACAACCTCGAATTGAGAATAAATTTGGGTGACTACGTTACAGGATGCATCGGAGTACTTCCGATCACTGGTCTTGTAGTCCTTCAATCTAAGTCGTGGAATACGGCTTCAGAGTTTCCAGTACAGAACCCTTAAGCTAGACACGTTATTAGCTTATGTGATTGAAAATGCGGACTCGACAATACCGGTGGACTAGGACCAGCTCCTTCGAAATAATGTAACATAAATTCAGTCGCTACCCAGTCATTCTCAACATAGCCTAAATCTCGAAAACGTAGAATCCTTTGTCTGTTCCCAATTGGCGCGGAAAGGTGGATATCTAGAGGGGTGTGTTTTGCAAGATTGGAGTTGGGAAACAGACCCTTCAGTCGCCGCAGTGACGAGGATGCCTCCGACACTACGTCGTCCGAGATCGCCCCTTCTCTGGCGGCCGTCGACAAACGCGCCTGCAGAGCTCGCAAGAAAGCATCTCGGAGATGCGTGTAGGATGTCGACCGGGTGGGCACTAAGGCACCATTCAGATCAACTCTAGCAAGAATGCATCTCATTCGTACCTATGCGGATGACGCAAGAAGAATTCCTGACTATATGTTTGATCTTCTCTTCTCCAGGCATCTCAACAGGAATCTGGATATGAAGTGGTCTCAATTAAGAAGAGGGAGAATATGAAGAGGACTAACATTTAGGTTCGGATTGTTCAAGTCAGCATAGAACGCGACGGAATAGACCCTGATACCTAGAAATGAAACAGTACGCACGCCAAGGCCCACTAGGGTGAGTGGAGGACTCCCGGCATTTGAAGGAATCTGCATGATTTTGGGGAAGGCAATGCTGGTTGCGGGATCCACTATGCGGCATGATTTTGAGGGAACGAAATAGCAGGAAAACTTGAGACATACACTTTGTTTCCTCTTCGCCATATTGCAGACTATCCAGATGGATTTGGTGGGGTGGGTATGCCAGATAAGAGACCACAGCAACCGTGGCCACACTGCAGGCCAGATAACGAGTGTGTGGGCGACGCGGCACCCATGAAGCAAAATGACGAGTCAGCGGCCGCCGAATCGGAGGAGGACGGGCAAATCTAAGGAGCGACATGATTGCGCACTGTAAGCGTAGGTTCCACGTGCCAGTTTGAATACGCGTCCAGGGCTTGCGCGTCCAACTTGAACATCATATAAATAATCCTTCATCTATCCTCCACATATTCCGCGCTGCGCTTAATGTCGATCTCCGAATTACTTTCGCAAAATCAACTCGAACTCGCAAAATCGATCCTGGATTCGTCCGATCGTACCGACGATGATGATGTCTCAGTGATTGACACTCCTGGAGAGACCACAGACGCAGCTGCATACGAAAAACAGCTCGCTTCACTGCAGACTTATATTAATGCCTTGCCCTACAACTGCGAATCAGTTGAGGTTATGCAGGATCGGCTTGAGGATATAGTAGAGAAACTGTATATTTGTGCCAAGACTAAAAATTGGACTGTCCTCACGACGTGGGATGGTATGCTTCAATGGTAACTCATCCAACCTTGTCTGTGTATGATGCTTATCTTGTTTAGTTGGTTGTTGATGCACTATCCAATCAAGAAGTCCACTCGCGTCGCACTTGTGCACCTGTACTATGAGTTATGTCTCGTCCCTGGTATCGAGGCCCGCGTCCTCCGTAGCTGGGCCGACATGCTCTCGCGTTTGCTCTTCAATAAATCGGGTCTCAGGAGAAAGCTTGAGACTACAGATATCGAATTACCTTGGAGACCTCTTTGGCGCGTCCTGCAAAAGGAGCTATGGCCCAAAGGAAGTCTGGAAGAATCTTCGTAAGTTGTCCTCCGTTGAGATCCAACGTCGTCTCAGTGACCCCCAGCAGGAACTCTGTCAACTTACTATTGTATGTTTCTGAACACTGCAAACGTTACTATCCTCCGTCAGAAATTCCCGACATGCTCGAGACATTCCTCCCTCTCTTGACCAAGGAGGTTCGTATCAAAAGATATCGATGATATTAGCTAATGGTTGTGCTCATTTAGACACTACTCACTATGGTTCCTATCCTAACGTCTTTCCTGCCGCCTGCACATGCACACCTATACCTTCCAGCCTGTTTCACAATCTGGAGCCCTTTCAACTCGAATTCACTCGATGATAGATTCATAGAAATGTGTGGTGATCTCTCCGAAGAACACGTTTCTGCTCCTATTCCTTTGGAGGATGAAGATTGTGGAATGGTTTGGAAGGATGTTGGTATCTGGTCCGAAGCGCAGTGGAATATCTTGGCAGGGAAGACCCTATCGTCGATGGGTAGGTCATCAGTCATTTTCTTGCTTCAAGTTGCTGATACCTTACTCAAGGCGTTCCAATGGCATCTGTAGGTCTTTGGATTATCAATCCAAGTGTATATAACATTTTTTGCAGGGTTTGTCAAACACTTCCTCATATGCGGATCTCATAGATGGCGGTGGTGGCAAAATCAAGAAAGCCGTCAATAGAATCAGTTCAGCTCCCTTTCTGTAACTTTCAATTTTTTGGCCGCTGAGACTTATAGTAGATTCTCTTGCCAAAATCTTTGTTTATTCCATGTCCGTCGATGGCGAAATCCGCGGGACGACGCCTATGGGTCAAACACTGGCAGAGCCTCACACGCTAACACAGGGCTTCACTGCCGGGTCGAGAGCAATCGATTCCCTCGATCGCATGATCACTAGCATCGAATCGTTCTTCCATCCTACGAATACCGGATCATGGACACTTTCGGTTCGTTTTAATGATTCATTCTCGCAAAACTTATTGATTTGGATCAACAGTTGACCGCCTTTATTCAACGATTAGTTTCCGAATTTACGAAGCGCTGGAAGGAGGAGGAGCTAGAAACTTGCAAGACGCCAAAGGCAAGTTGCTCTTTTATACATCTGATGATATAAATTTACCCTACCCTTGCACAGCTCCACAGGTTGACTCCGGCTATCCGACGAGCCTTCGTCAACACCCTCAAAACGCCTGCTCTTCTGGCGATGTTTTCCAAAGACCCTGTATCAATGAGTTTTGCTCAAGGGGCCCTCCGATCCCTGGCAATGCTTGAACCGCAGGTTATCATGCCAGAACTACTTGAACGAGCATACAGTGGTTTGGAAGTTATCAACGAAACTCACAGGACAACAGCTGTACTGAGCACCCTATCCGGAATTGCACGACCCTTGGCCACTGGGAGCATCTGGCTTGGAGGCCAGAAGCATGTTGTACCCTTACTCGAGCTTTGCATTCCGGGTATTGATATGGTATGGTTTTTTGTCTGATTTTCGAGAACAATCATCACTGCTCTGTAGAATGACCCCATCAAGACGGTTTGTACGACAATGTTTATTGTCGCCGTGGTGCAGCATATCATGATTGGGGACCTTTCGCAGGGCGGCATGTCGTTTTCTGGCGATGAACCAGAATACTTTGCTTCGACGGCCGACGATACTGACCATCTACCAGAAGGAACAGAACTTGGTGACACTCCGCTGAGTAGATCCGAAGAATACTCATTGGTACGCGACAGCACTTCAACTTTCGCAGGTGAGAATACTCAAGCTAGGCACATACGAGTTGAATGAAATCCTCTTTAGATTGGGTTGTCTCATTATTCCGCCGCGTGTTTGCCCTGTACGAAAATTTACCGGAAGAGGGCGGTAGAAAGAATACTACTGGCGGGAAACAGGAAGAAAGTGTGCTAAAGTCGATCAAGAGCATGTTGGACATCATTTGCCTCCACCTCTCTGACCAATTATTTGATCTTGTTCTTAACCTGGTTTACGAGTATGCCACCACGAATGCGAGGTCAAATGCAGTCCGCGCCTTTGGGCAGCTGGTAGCGTGTCTGGCCCGAGTTGATGCCGAGAAAACTATCGCAAGATTTTTTCCTCATTGTGTGGCACAGATCGAGGAGGAGCTGAAGCATGGCGCATCCAGCATCCGGACCACATCGGCTCACGCTGCAGTACCCTCCGATACTACCCTCCATTGGAGTATGTCCTAACGTTTGATATACTCATTTCAAAAATTCATATGTCTACCAAGATATGGCCATCCTTCGTGGCTGTCTGGGTTATGGAGGAACCGCAGTGGGTGTCCGCGCCATTTGACCGTGTGGTTTCAACTGACCAGCATCCAGCTATTGGCATACAAAGTTCAGATCATCCGTTTGTTGAGGCTTCTTGTGGAGAAGACCAAGAGCGAGCGGGGCTATAACAGCACGGGTCGCTTGATAACCCGGATTCTGAGCACCATCAGCAGTGTTTATCCGTTGAATTCCCGTTTTGTCAACAAGGAAGAATGGGACAATCCAGGTTTGTTGTACGTTACTATCGTACTTCGTTACTCAAATTATCCTAGAATTCAGCAAGGAACACGTCATTTATTGGGGTCGTCTGTATGAGGCACAAGAGGTCATTGTTGAATGGCATGGTAAGTTTGCATGAGATCAATGTTGAAAGGAAATTTGACAGATGCATTACAAAGTCCCAACCGACAAAGAAATTTTGTTCGTACTGGAAATAATCGATCAAGTAGGAAGGCCTGCTTTGCAAGCCATTGAGACGTTGGTCAAGAGTAATCGGAAGTGGGACAACGTATCTCGAAATGATTTTTGCAGGTTAGCGTTCTTCCGACAATTTCTCGTCAAATCCAATATCGTAATCCTCCTAGATATCTCCAAGCATGCCGCTCGATCCTCCTCGGCTTACCTACTTTCACCAAGGAAAACCCAAAGAATGTTGTAAATCCTTGTATCAATGAGGAACATGAGGTGGACAGCCTGGTCATGTCTCATTTGGATGTTGCTTCGGGCTTTGCTTTGACCGATCCCAATGATCCTCGCTATCAGAAAACGGTCGCCTGGCGAGGGTCGTTGGGAACTGCGCTTCTCGCTGCCTCTGCTTCTCTCAGGCATCTAACTGGGGGTGAAGACCACACTGATGCCGTCATCAGCGTTACGAGGGCAATCGACGCATACTTGCTCTCATACGCTGTGAATAGGACAGAATTTGAGTCCTTACAGAAAAATTATGGTCAAGCTCGAGAGTAAGTGGAATCTTCACAGACAAATTATCATTTTTCAACAATACCCAAAGCTTAAATCGGTCGTGGTTGCGTCAAAAAGACAATTCTCGCTTGGTTTTCTTGAAACGTGCACAAGTGTACCATAGCGCTCGGCTTCATCTAAACTCCTTATACCGAAGACGATCTGAACTTGACGATGAGTTAATCAAAGAGTTGGTTGAATTGTCCCTTTCTCCATACACAAGAGTCAGAAGGTATGCAGAGCCATAATTTTCCTATATTCGAATCTTATTAGTATATCAGACAGGCGCAAAACACACTCCACAATGTGACCGGGGCAAGTCTTTTTTAATCTGATTTTGCACGGCTCTTGCTGAAACCCTGAACTAGTATTATGTTCGTTCTACACGATACATTCTCCCATCCTTGTTTAAAGCCCTTGAGAAAAGCACTGATCCCGACAGAATGAAAGGTGCACTCTACGTGCTGTGGAACAAAGGCACAGGCACGTTCACAAAATCTGCAAACTATTTCGTTTGACTCACTCGTTCTTCAGCGACATATGCGTTGGGAGGTGTGTATCTGTTCATTGTAGCGTTCTGACTCTGATGAATAGATATAAGATCAATCGGCACACAAGCAGTATCTCTTGTCAGTTCTAGAATGTCAACACGAGGAGAAGGTCAGAAAAATTTCCTCCATATTGGACTAGCATTGAATTCGCGAACAGCCGTCAATACAAAAACTTGTCGCCAGTATCGCCCAAGATTGCGTGTCCAATCTAAATGAAGAGGCCACTCCGACAGAGGCATACAGACTTCCTACTCCTCGTTTAGATGACGCATTAACAGACCTTGAAAAAGAAATAACTCGGGGTGTCAACCAGCATCTGTTGGAGGAGTGCACTCACAAAGCAACTATTCGTGTACAGAAACGCGAAGCGATTTATCGTGATACAGTGAGGCTTGGTGGTTTTGGTCTTGGGTCTGACTTACGCATTTTATGTCTAAGGTGTCCTCTATCCTTAACCTTGCGACGAAACCAGCAACACATGTGAGCATTTTAGTTGTACAAATTTTGTGCCACTGAAAATGTATTTTCAGTGGAGATATATTCAAATGGCCACTCGATTCCTTTATCACCTCCTCCGAAGAGATGTCGCTCCCTCTCAGGAGTTGGTCAATTTTTTTTTGCGCCAGGCAATTAGTCCCCAACCAGTCACTCGGAGTACTGCTCAGCGGTAC
>Ga0307507_10007528_pt1 | contig 15722 bp, 13 predicted proteins | sample 7_EM_MG_FD_207223 | JGI IMG/M metagenome (GOLD analysis project Ga0307507, IMG submission 207223) | Populus trichocarpa ectomycorrhiza microbial communities from riparian zone in the Pacific Northwest, United States - 7_EM | ecosystem: Host-associated > Plants > Roots > Unclassified | place... | reverse complement strand
TTTTTTTATAAACCCTGGCCCCCCCCCCCCCCCCTTCTTGATCTCTCTCTCTCTCTCTCTCTGTATTTACATTATCTGGATGAAACCGATTTCTGATTTCTTTAGTTCTTTCTAGGACACTCTTTTTGATGAATTTGTTCTAGCGCATATCTTTGGATGGTGGGGCAAGGCTATTTTAATCCGTAATCAGCCACTTCTGTGGGTATTGTCAATTGGATTTGAGCTGATGGAGGTTAGTAGCTAGCTCATACCAACATTTTCTTTTTAACTATATGTTCAATCTGCTCTGCTCCCCACTAATTCATTACTGGTATTTTCAGTTTACCTTCCGCCACATGCTACCAAACTTCAATGAGTGCTGGTGGGACAGTATCGTTCTCGATATTTTGATATGCAATTGGTTTGGTGAGAATTCTTGATCTGCTGCTCCTTTTCTTCTTATTTGCTTTGTCAAGCTGTACCATTTTAAACTGTCATTTTGTTGAAATGCTAATTGTTTGTGGCTATAAAGTCTGGTGATAGGAGGTTTCAGGTGTTTGAAGAAGTTTTGATGAAGTTTGTTTTGATTGGAGAGGAATTCTAGATTACTGAAGTGACTAAAATTTGGACTTCCACTTAGAAGTCACGCATCCAAATCTTGGGAGGGGTGATATGGGAATCTAAGGATTTGAGGAGGGTTACCCCTCCATTGTTTAGCCTAAGGTTAGTTGGCCCCTGAATGAACCAAAATAAAAAACATTAATATCTGTCAAACGGAATGGTAGTTTGCTTGGTGGTGATCCAAATTTGTCTTTGCAAAACATTTAACCTTCATTTAAATATCTCACTGATTGAGAATTGACAAAAGGTCAGGTGGGGTTGAAGTTCTTTTCTTGGCATGCATGTCCTTATGCAGCATATGACCATTTAGATGCACGGGTTGGAAACCATCAACCTTGACCTTACCCCTGTCATAACATGTCAAATCCACATCCACTCTTCATAACTGGAGCACTGTATCAGGCTATTTAATTATTAATTTTTTTCTTCAGGGATTGTTGTTAATCATGGTATCTTGATAGCACAATCTATTTAGTAAAATTTTAGTATATGATCAGTCAGGTGCGCATGGAGCCCGAATAAGCTAGGCCGTTGAGCAGTTCAATGATGCAGTTCTAACTTTGCTAGTTAATATAAATGACTAAGAAACTCGATTTTATCTGCAAAGTACTTCTTGATTGAATGGCTTGGTTGAAATTTCTAATAACTTTAGTTGAGGATATATTGAAGTAGCTTGATATATGCTCTATAAGGTTAGGCATCAACTCACTCATCTCCTCTGAAACATGATTGTATGGCGGTTGCTTCCATTTGTGTAACTGAAGGACCATATAATTGATGTAGAATACATTCAGAATATTGATGGAGCAGTGGTGATATTTTCTGCCTTTCAAATTAAAACTAATATCAAGGTTGACTCTAATTATTTCATTGTAGCTTATTGTGGAATTTTTTGGTTGTTTTGTAGGCATTTGGGCCGGAATGCATACAGTCAGGTATTTTGATGGAAAAACATATGAGTGGGTTGGTATAAGTCGCCAACCTAATATTATGGGCAGGGTATGTTTTGAAATTTCATTATGGTTCAGTGTCATCTATAAGCACACTTCTACTTGCTAGTAGCAGCACTATGGCAATATCAGGCATGCCATTTGGGTTAAGAACAATTTATCCGTCATTGAAACTCTTCACAATGTTTATATATGCTGGTGCCAAGGAATTTCTTACAGACAACATTGAAAATGTTACTCATGGTAGGCCAAAATTGCCATCCTTTTGAGGATAGAAAAGTAGATCAATGAAAATTATTATGAGAAACATTTGTATCCTTGCACTGGAAGAAAAAACTCTTTTACGTGACTGTATCATCCTTAATCTGTCTGAAGAAGATTTGTTGTCACTTTTTTTTTTTTTTTTCAGTGAACTATTGACTTAACAACCAAGTTCAATTGACTTTTTGACTTTTTTATTTCCCTATACAAACCAGAGATTAGTAAATGCTATTTGAATTTCTAACACCCCCGCAATTTGGCCATCCTCATTGTTTCTCACTATCGCTCTTTGCTTCCTTATTTGTTACTGTGACGTCTGCTTGATCTGAGTTCAAATAATTCCATGCTTTGAAGATATTTTTACAGTGTTAATGAAGACTGTTGCATGATTTGTAACCATGCAGCCGTGATTGCTTGTTTATCAGGTCAAACGAACATTGGGACAATTTACACCAGCACAATGGGACAAAGATGAATGGCATCCCTTGCTTGGTCCATGGCGATTTATCCAAGTTCTTACTCTCTGTATTGTCTTCCTGATGGTAGAGCTTAACACATTCTTTTTGAAGTTTTGTCTTTGGGTTCCTCCTCGAAACCCGATGATAGTGTACAGGTTGATCTTGTGGTGGCTAATTGCGATACCTACAACACGTGAATACAATTCATATCTCCAAGACCGGTACTTTCTCCCCCCATCCAATGTTGTTCTGTTGGTTCTATGGAGGGTTGTCGATGGCTAAATTACTTTTATGCTTGTCCTTGTTGAATCTATGTCAATTCATCAGAAAACCCGTGAAAAAGGTTGGGGCTTTTTGCTGGCTTTCCCTTGCTATTTGCATCGTGGAACTTCTCATTTGCATCAAGTTTGGACATGGTATGTTCTCTATTTATATCTTGTTATCTCTATGTTTCCACTTAGCTAAATTATGCAGTATTGGTGAAACATCCAAAATGATTTTCTTTTAAGCTTGGTCCTGCTGCAATTACTTATTGTTTTTTATTTCGGCCAGGTCTTTATCCTAAACCAATGCCTGTGTGGTTGGCCATCTTCTGGACATCTGTTGGAGTTGGCCTCGTAATATTCCTGATTACGTGGTCATGGAAAAGTTTGGGAAGGAAGAGACGATGATTTCGCTAGCATGTTACACTATTCTTTTATTCCTTCATGTTCTTATCGGTATATCCATCTTGTGAATACCCTATCACTTCATGGAATTGTAAATGCTTATTCTCTTAGGTTAGTGGATCTCAGTTCTCAATAGAGTATTCAATTATTTTATGATAGGTAGTTGGAAAATGCTTATAATGGCAGGCTCATGAGTTTCTAATTGCAGCAAACACCAAATTGGCAAAAACTTTCCTGCTTACCTGAGATTTGAGCAAATTTTTAACACCTAAGTTCTCCATGTACCTCGCAATTTTCATTATGCAATGCAATGGTTGATGCTAATGGGGGCATTTTATCAGAATGTTTAAAATAAACGATGTATTTTTGCATCGGATCTATAGCATGCATATAAGCAGTGGACTGTGATTCAACTGAAGTATTAGCAGCAGATATTTCGCTGTTTCTGTGGTTAAAGGGATTATTGTGGTTTGTTGTTGTGTAGTTAGTTTGCCACAAGTGGCCTGGCAATGAGTCAGTTTCTTTACGATCTATGTTCACACCTGTTGACTGTAATGAAGCCTATGATGCAAATAATTGGAGCTTAATCAGTTGAAGATGGAACAATTTTTGCTGTTCATTTACAACATTTAGGTCTCCTTTCTTCTTCCGAGTTCGTGCCAGTGTATTGTTTGCATCAAATGTATATCTGTTTCTGGAAATAGAAAAGAGCTCTTTCTCTTGCCCCTCAATCACTTCTCAGTCATTCTCAATGTTGGTTTTTGCAATCAGTAAGCCCTTGACATAAAATGCCAATCTTCTTCGAAAACAAGTACTTGAAGACTCCTCTTTTCTCCACCACGAGGGGAAGGATGCACAAATCTTTTTTTCTTTTTTGGTATTTTTAAATCTTTAATAATCACATCACTCTCTTTACTTGATGATAATATCTTGCATTATACAGGCAGAGATGGAACTTTGGATTAGTCTTTCGACACAGCCTAAAGGTATTTTTGATAGTCACAGCCATGTACATAGGTTATTCCAATTAAACAATCCTTGATTTTTGTTGCCTTCTTGCTGCCTTCCCAAAGCCCCACTTCATGCTATAGGCAACAAAACAATCCTTGATTTTTGTTGCCTTCTTGCTGCCTTCCCAAAGCCTCACTTCATGCTATTGGCACCTTTATTGAGATCTCCATTCAGCTCTTATTAAAAACAGGATCGGAATGTCAAAAGATTGGGAATGTAGGCGCGCTCTTTTTTCTTTTTCTGTTTTTGTATGTCCATATGCATTTCACTTGATAATTATTAGGCATGCCTTGTTGTATTGAGGATGTCTCTCTCACCCAGCGATGTTGCACAAGGATCAGCTTGCAAAATCCCTCAGGAAATGCTTCTTATTAAATGGAAAATGGCATATTAGACACCTCAATATTAGATTGCTTTTTCTTCCATATGGTCTTTTCCTCTAACAATCTCTTCATTTTTAGTCTCTCCTTGGGTTTGAAGGAGATGTGTATATCTTAGAGGGACATTATCCAATGATCCTAGTAGTCCATTGCCTTCCATGATTTCTGAGGCCAAAGAGAACCTATTGAGAGGACTCATGTCATTATTTTGTTTCAAACCACTATTAAGGATGCCGTCCTCGTCAGGTTTGCAGAGTGATTGAACTATATTTGAACCCCCACATTCCTTTCTGTACTCTAAGATGATACTGGGAAGTTGATGAGACACCAAAAACTGGTCAGGGATAGTCTGTAGATGAAAGTGTTAGAGGAAGAATAAACATTTCAAGAAGCGTTTTCGATATTCCTTGATCAGAGAGATGGTAGTGTTTAATGTTTACCTCCAACATCCATCTTACGTACTTCATGTTGTTGACAAGCTGGTTCATGTCCAAATCCCTGGTTTCTTCCATCTTACGTTCTTAATGTTAGTTTATGTATATGGTGCTGCTTTAGTTGTAGCATTTGCGTTCGATGTTCGGTTTTGTGAAGTTCACCTTCAAGTTTGAGTTCACATATTTTGCTTTGCTGTCCAACTTAGAGATTTTCTCTGGGACATCTTCTTGGATAGCTTGTTTCTCTATAAACCAAGGTGAAATCTCAGCCATGACCTCCTCTGGCATCTTTGAGAGGCGCCTTGTCTTTTGGTTCATCATCACCCAAGTGCTGTTTCAAGTTGAAGTCGTCAGTACAGGATGATCAAATTAGAGGATGATACAGAGAAATTATGATTTGAGTTATGAAATCAACCTTGTTGCACGTGCAAAGACGTGACCTTTTGCTTGGCTTCGAATGAGCCAGTCTCGCCGCATTCCATTCTTCCCTGGCGCTCCTACCCATGTGCCGATTTCCATAATCTCTCCCCTGAAAGACTTGTTCATCTATTCATTAGTCATGACTAGTCGCTTGTAGCTTCTGTATTAGAAAGAGATTCATAGTCAACATCCCATATAGTGAAGTTTTAAGTCAGTTTTAGTGGTGAAAAACCTGTAGCTTATTTCAGAAAGGAACAGAAACATAAATAGGAAGTTTCCGTCCTTGGTAACTTGTTTAATTAAAGAACTCTAAACCTTAAATGATTCAAGTAGCTGGAAATGTCTCAAGCAGTTTTCATGACCATATGGGAAGCGGGGAATGGGTCTTCTTTTTTTCAAGAATAAAAAAAAAAAACCAAACAATCTCTACTTTTCGCGGGTACATGATAAATGCCTACGGCAGAAATCCTCTGCACAGTTTCTCTGTTGTTGTGAGTATACCCTATTAGGCCTGAGCCATGCTATACAAACTGCTGATTTGATGAACAGGAAACCATGAAAACACTTGTTAACTATCGGGAAAAGGGAAATTTAGCATACAGAGACTTTCCATTTATTGTTAATCTATAAGTTTCTCTAAACAGGTATTCCTAATGTTCACTGTGTAGTTAATGGTGGAAGGAACTACCAGATTGGGTATCGATCCACTTGGACTTGCATTCTTGAGACAACCCGTATGAGATCGTTCTTCATCATTTCATGCGTGGCACCAAATCCATTGCTGAGAAGTCCCGACACCCATACATGATTCAATGCTGTTTCCTACATACTTGGGAACAATTCTAAGAATACTATTGACATTACATACGAATTCCCTGGCTATAGATAAGCGACGCGCCAAGGCATCGCTGAATTTATGCATGAGATGGATAAATTAACGTGTAACAAGTTGAGTTTATTATTACCTGGAGAAGATTACGGATGCTCTCGAGCGTAGCAGTTTATCAGAACCAACTTCATAAGATCTAATAACAACAGTCTGTCTGTACCCGACACCTTCTTTGATGATGAGGCCTTGCCGATGATAATCAACAAGCTGCTTCTTTGTCGGTATGTTTTGACGTATCTGCTCTTTGGAGATATGGTCATTTTGGACAGAAGCAACAAAGGTTTTTTGCCACCCCAGCAGTTTGGCTAAGTATATCAACCTTAAGGGACCTCGTTGGAGATCCAGTAATTTTGATTTTGTTCAGACTTTGCTTATTAGGATCTTGGTTGTTACTGCCGGTTGAGCACCTGATAGGCAAGGGGATTGCATAGGAGAAAGAAGCCATTTGTTTTTTTCTCTATGTAAACGTGGAAAGTTTGGAATGAAATGGGTATTGAAATGCATTTATAGAATCAATGTAGAGGAGTTGTCAAGGGAAATTTTTCAACCTTTTAGGATGAATTTATGGAGCCTTGTTACAGAACTAGTGAACATGTCAAAGAGAACCTTGTTTCTGCTGAAAGAAATTTGATCTGGGGTATTTTTAGTAGTGATCGACCCGTGAAGCAGACAAAAGAGGGTAGTTTGGCATTGATTATTTTATAATTTTATGTCCGTGTTGTAAATTTTTTTGCCTAATTTCTGTAAAGTTCGGGAGTTATACTGTCCCTAGAAGTTGGGTCTCTTAGTTGGTTAAGTTTCGAGCAGGACAAAGGATACGGTGGGAATAGACAGACAGATTCCATTTCTTCCTCTTCCCCAGTGAATACGTAGAAAACAAATAATTAGAACCTTCGACTACGATGTAGAAGAGAAGTCTCCTTTTCTGCTCAGAATTTCTCGTTATGAAAGACTCTTTTTATCTTAACAATCATCACTGGCTTTGTATTCCACGAGCCTGCAAGCTAGGAAGTAGAAGTGTTAGCACTCGACCTTGTATTGGGAGGATAGAAATCAGAGGATATTCTCTATTTAGTTTCTTTTCCTTGTTTTGAGGATAGGAAGTGTAGAGAATGTCACTCTATAACCTTTTTTTTTCAGAAAACCAAACATTTTTTTTGCCTCATCATGAGAATTATGAGGTAACATTGGGTTTGATTTGATAGTTAAAGAGTAGCTTGGATACTATAGTCTCATTTCGGTAAAAAAAAAGAAGTCTGAATTTTCTTGATGATATGCTCAGGGGAAGATGATACCTGCAGCGGTACTCTTTCCACCTCCTTTTCAAAATGCTTGAGAACAAATGAAATACTAGAATAAGCCAACGCATCCGTCCGCGTGCAGCCAGGTCTGCTAGAACTCGTCCTGCTGTTCCAGATGTGTGCATGCGCATGCCACCCAGAGAGATTCTTTTTATTTGTGTCCATCTGGTATGAGACGAATAGAAGGATGAGAACGAGAGCAAAAGTCATTTACAAATTATTTCCAGACTCTTCTTGCTTTGTTTCCACTTTCCATCATCTAGGAGATCAACGTAGAAGGGCGAGAATAGGGAGAACAAAGAAAGAGACACAGATCCCAGGACATCTCAACCTAGGATAGGATGATCACATCAAGGGGTAAAGATATGATAATTAAATAAAACAAAATCACATAGCTGATTTTGGTGTGAAAATGGAAGAAGTCTTGCACAAGAATTGCATACTACTCTTGGATCTCTGGACGTTTATATATTTGCAGTATTATGTACCAACATCAACCTCATACCCATTGAAGCTTTGCAGCAGTCATAATGTCATGTAGTCTAGCATTAAAAAGTATATCATTCTTTCTTTTCTCCCAGATTTCCAGCAGCAGTGACAATCTTGAAATCAAACAGATACAACTTGGGAAGAAATTTGGAGCTTGACCTTTTTAAAATTCTGGAATTAAGGAATTCCTGATCATCAAGAAAAAGCTACATGGCAGTTAGCAGTCAATACAATGAGCAAAGTATCAGGGGATAAATAACAAATATCTAAGCTAACATTATCAGCAGCAGAACTAGCAATGAATTTCTTATTTTCGGCAAATTTGGTGGAATTGCCTTGAAAGAAAACAGCAGATGAGAATTCCTTGTGGAAGCTAATCAGCCATCAACATTGTCTCTGCACAGCTGCTCCGCCTTCAGCGATCAATTAATTTTAGAAGAATGGCCTGCCAGAAAATCAAAATAACACACTCATCAATCATTGCAGATTTCAACGGATAACAAAAGGCAGGAAAGTGGTAGAAATCAATGATTTCATGGCAAGAGTAAAACTGGATGCGAGGACACCCCAGCAAGCTCCAAATAATTACATAAATCTATAACAGGGTTGACTGGTTCAATTTTTAAACAAATACATTGCTGTACCTAAACCACACGAAATATTATGACATGACATATGCAGTTCCAGAAACAGGTACTATTCTGGGAGTAACTTACAGGACAGGATCGATACGATTTCAGCCCCTCTTGTAGTTCAGCATACGAGACTACAAGCTTCACTTGACGGAATTCAATAGATTGACTGTGACCTCTGTTGTCTGTGAAACAAATTAACTCACGTTGAAGGAGGTGTTCAAATGCCTGCAGAAGTTAGGGTGAAACATTGTCAAAATGTGACGGAACAGATGTGGTTGAACACCATAACAGAAGTTTCACTGAGATTTATACAGACCCGTAAGCAAACATTTTGCGCATAATAATCAGATGTCGGGAACGAATCATGTATGCTTTTGTACTCTGCCAAATATGAAAACCGTTTTAGTACATTAAAATGATAATACGGTGTAATAAAATGCAAGAAATGTGTGAAGTTGACCTTTCATTACTGAACTGAAGTTGTAAGAATTTTGCTCTCTAATTTCCAACCTTTTCATGCATACAAGGATGTAGAGTTCCAAGATGGAGCAATCTGCCAAAAAATGTTATGGTATCAAACTCTGCACCTAAAGAAAAAAATAAAAAAGACCAGTGCTTGCATCAACAAGACATAAAATTATACTTCCCATGCTTTCATGTGAAAGTATTTTTTCAAAAATTCATGCAGCAGTATTATTCACGATTCTCTGCACTTTTTTATTCGGTGCTACCTGACATGTACACCTAAGTAAACTTGAATAAATTCCAAAATCTAAAAGTGGATCAGTATCTCATAAAAGGAATTGATGCATATCACACGTGATGCATTGCAGGATATAATATGTGGGGATGATGATTAGGTAATGTCAGCAACCAAGAGACAAGATAGGAGATAGGAGATGAGTTCCAAGAGCATCTAATAATTATGAAACTATCCATTCATAAGCCACCAGATAAGGTACATCTGAGCAAGAAATAAGTACCAAAGAAATTTCAAATTGGCAGACCTTTTATGCTTTCCTGCTTTGGTTGCCTTTGGATGCTCGAAAGTGCAGTTTTGAAGTTCTCAAGTGACAAGAACCCCGATTTCAATTCCATATTTGAGATGGCAATAAATCTAGCATCAAATGGTAAGTTGAAGAGGGTAAGTATTATAACCTCAAAAACTATTAATTCACAACATTCAATTTTTCCAGGTGCAAGAACTAAACTTACAGAAATCTCAATAAATGATTGGTGGTAGAATTGGAGTTCAGATAATTGCTGATGATTTCTTTGAATCTCTCGTCTGCTAAAATACTCTGTCAAACATCAAGACGATACATGTTTGAATATGAATTTACATATCTGAAAGGACCATGATACTACTATCTAATAAAAAGTATGCATCAGATAACATATACTTGAAGCTTTTCATTGAACTCAGCAGCGTAGTCATGGGCAAGACTTGAGTCCATTGGCAAAGATAGGATGTGCTCCAGCAATCTGCATAGCCAGAAAGTGATAAACTGGGATTTTATCATGGCACTTCTAACTCATGCAATGGGAAAGTACCTTTGTACATCTTCCTTAGATGGAGGAAGAAACAGTAACTTCCTATGAGAAAACCGAGATCTCACTCTTTTTTCCAAAAGCTGATCCGCATCCTGCACATACAGCTTGACTTTTAAGGCTCTTAACAAGTTAAAACTAACATGATCATGCATAATCAATGTGCTACGATTGGAATTGACATTAATTTTCCACTCATCTATGCTTTTCTGCTTAGTTTACTGCCAATTGGTTAAGTGCTACGTTTAAAGATTACTACAGGGAGAAGAGCTTCCGCTTTCTCCAACAGAATTACAATTTTTTACACATAAGATCTCAAAAATAATTATGATAAGCATCTCTTTGCTAATGCTATATACTGGAAAAAAAAGATGAAGAAAACAATGTAAGGAAAAATAATTTAACATACCAACCGGCAACTAACACCAACAACAACAGCCTGAGATGTTACGGATTGCATCGCATCCAACAAGCTATAAAGTAGTCGTTGTTTCCCCTGAAAAGAGGAAAACCAAAAAAATATATATTAATTTGAGATTTCAACTGAAGAAAGCTTGCTATCTTTTGTGTAAGAAAAAAATCCTTATCCCATACAGTCCCTATTAAAAATTTCCAAGAAAAAAATTTCCTGCATGGACTATCATAAAACTATAATACTTAGCCACATTAAACTTGAGAGGTCAACTTGAGAAACTAGAAAAGATAAAGGATACCTGGGCAAATAGGTCAAACTCATCAAGTGCAAAAATAACTGTTTTATGTGCTAATCCACACTCCCTGGCAGCAAGAGACAACACATTTAGTCCAAGTTTGAGATAGTCCGATAGCCTTAAATGGCCTGCGAAAACAAAATATTAAAACTCACCTTAACATGGCTATCATAAACTGGGAGTTATCGTCAAAAGAAGCCTGTAAAAATCATCCCAAGATCAGGAAACCCGAATCCTTTCATCATAAGTCACTATTCTCAACAAAAACAGATTTTTGTATTACCATTTTTGAGAACAACAAATGATGCTCCATACATAGTTGTCTGGCAATTTCCTGAATGATCAATAACCATTACAAACATATTAATATTTACATATTTTAGAATTAGCATATCCTACAGCCCCACTTAATCTCCAGAAAATCCATGGTCTAAGTATTTACATATTTTAATTGATTTGCTTGCAAAATTACCAATCATCATAAAAAAAAAATGGCTACTTCAATGTCCACAACAATACCTAATCAATGTAAATCAAATAAATACATCATGACACCATCATATTGCAAGATCTGAACGGTGTTAAGATGTAGGAGAGAAAAAGGATATATGACCTTGAAGGCAGAGTTGTCCTCACTATGCAATAGCCCATTCAATCTGATCTGCATCACAAAAAGGTCATTGCGAATCTAAAAAAAAGAAAAAAAAAAGAGATAATTGAAGAGAATAAAGAAAAAATAAACAAATTCAGTTATAAATGCATACGACAGTGATTGTGTCGGGATATTCCTCCAGTAAGTCGCTGAGAACAAGCTCCAATACCTGATTAAATCATTTTTTAACACTATGTTCTCGATAGCAAATCTATAACAAAAAAAAGAAAAAGAAAAGGGTAATGCATACCGCGACTTTGCCAGAGCCACGGGGTCCAAGAAGCAGAATAGAATTGTTGCAAGCCTCCATGATTGAACTCGATATTATAAACTTCAACTTGCTGGAAATTTATTCCACATTATTTTAACAAAAATTATTGGGAATTCCTAAAAGCCAAGACAATCAAACGCACCTGTAGTTGCTGTCAGGGGAATCAGAGAGAGGCTTGAAGATGAAATTAGGGTTACAGAGTCTGCTCCTTATCAGAATTTGTGCTTTCTCGGCTAGATTTTCGATTCCCATTTTGGGATTTATTTTGTAGCAAATTGAGAAAGAAGGTACAGTAAGATGATGGAAATGGCGGGAAAGATTGAGAGCTTAAGGCTTAGGGCAAGGAAAGGTCCGTGTATATATAAGGGAGAGTGTGGTGTAATTACGGATAACTCCCTGGGTTCTGGGTGGGCACTTGCTCTGGTGGGCTGGGCTGTTCCATGTAAGAGATCACATTTGTGAAAATTGATCTTCACATTTTTTTTATGTTTTGGTTTTGATTTTTTTTTTTTTTACAAAAATTGTTGAGAGCATCGTTTTTCAGTTCAGTAAATAGAAGCTTGTCCTGCTCTCAAGTTTTTGCAATTTTATTTTCTATTATAAATATACACATGTTTAGCTTATATTGCTATTTTTTATAGGTATATATTTAAAGATAGGTCTGCATTATGGATTTTTGGTGTCATGGTATTATAGTATTAGGTATAATTTCATACATTGCACCACTAGAGACCTTTTTTTTTTTGTTGCATTAAAACAATTTAATAAGAAGCCCACTTACAAAAAAATTAAAATCAAAATATTTTTAAATTAAATAAAAATAAATATTAAATCCATAAACTATCAAATATAAAGACAAAAAGGTACAGGGTATACAAGTTGAGTTTAGTTGACCGGGTTTCAAAATTCTCAACCCGTCATCCAACATGTAATTTGTATTTTTAAGTTTTTGATGTATTATTATTTATAATATTCATATTATCCGACTTTAATGGGTTTGGTCAAGTCAAATAATATAATATTATAGATAGACTATTTTTTTTCAATACCTTTAATTCTAGCCGGTCTTTGTTAAGGGTTTGATGGTGGCATTTTTCCCCTAAGTATCATACTTATTATTATAGAAAACGCTAAATGGTGTGGTGTTTTTACAGTACATATGTATTCTTCATTCTCTCACATTTTAATGTAAATTTACTATTTGAAATTTTTTATTTTGATTTCAAAAATTATTTTTGCATAATTGCATCTTTTTTGGACCAAATTAAAAGAAAATTGAATCAAATTTGTTGGCCGATGACAAGATTGAAAAATAGAGAATCAAAGTAAAAAGAACACCACAAACGAGTGATAGTTTTGAAACTCTTACAAAAAGTTCACTTCAATCCTCAAATCTCACATGTCATATCTATTTGGTCTCTGTTATTTTTCAGTTAAATTTGGTATAAAAATTTATTTTTTCTAATTCTTTGTTTGAGAAGTGAGAGAGCATTCACCAAATTCATGCACTAGAGAGAAAAAAATGTGGCATGCAACAGTGGGATCATGACTGCTTATACAGCTATGAATCCTACCAACTTACATGGAGACAAGGGTAAAATGAATGAAAAAAAAAATATAAAAACTATAAAAAAAAAACTAAAAAAAAAATGAATGATCAACCTACTTGAAGACCTATTAAAAGAAATCATTTGGGGTGATAGCTGTTAGTGATTAGTGAATATATATATATTTTTTTTTAGTTTAACGTGGGTGTCCGGGTTAGTTTACGCGCACCTCGACTAATCCCACGAGCCCTGAAGTTAACGACCATATAAGCCTCTAGTGGCCATCATATGAGCAACCACAAGGCTCGAACCTGAGACCACAGAGGGAGCAAACTTCTTGGTCTCAAGTTTTTGTCTTTGGGTTACCATGAATAATTGTTGAGTTGAAATGATGATGCCATAAAAAAAGTCATCTTGTAGCATTTGTACTTTTGAATTATGATTTTTTTTTGTCTTAATGAAAATCATGTGCATAGCATATACTGATATGAACTACTCAGACCAACAATATTGCTGTTATGTTTGGACAAGGCATGCTTCCACTACAGAAGACTTTTTAATGACCCTGGGATTCGATATGCAGAATTTCCACGGCACAGGACTCGTAAAGATTGGATTTTAGGATGTCTGAAATACAGTCGAAGCCTAGTCTGTGAAATTACAACCCCACAAGTTTAAACTACGACTCAATTTAAGGATTGTCACAGATTCATATATTTTCCCCTACATCTCATGTCCGATTTCCCCTTCCCACTTGCGTACTCTGGCCGTTTTACCCATGAGCGGACTACGGTCTCGTATACTTCGGTTATTTTCCAGGAATGTGCTGACCCCCTGTCTCTCTCAAATGCTACGTTTCAAGTTAAGCTACCAGGGTAGTAATTCAGAGCAAACCTTGATCGATATGCAATCCTTATTTTTCACTTTGGAAATGTTTTAATCGAATGCGAATCAGACAGAATTACGTACTGAAAGATACTAGAAAACATGTATTTGGACAAGTCTAGCTCAGAAACAAACTCTGTGCGAGTCCCCCCCATCCCTCTAACAGCTTAGCCTAGAGAAACATTCTGCATTATGGATTCTATTTCGCTGGTGCTACAGCAATCCAGCGTCACTTCCATTTGTTTCATTGAGCTTTTCAAATCATTGCATGCCTGGAAAATAGCTTCCGAAGGGCTTGTCAAACTTTCCACCTTCGACCGCACTTCATCAATAATACTAGATATTTTCTCCAAAGCTGCCTTCAAAGCTGGAAATTCTTGCGGGGGATAAAGAGAGGCTCCAAGCTCATCAATCTGCACTCCGATTTCTTGGCACAGCTTCAATAACTTCTCCAGAGTGTCCATGAAATTGCCACTGTCTTTAGGCTTTTCCTGTTTAAGCAAACCAGTAATAGTGCGGATGAGTTCTTTTAGGACTACAACTGTCTCAGTCATAACCCCAATAGCTGTTTGAGCAACTTTCATCTCCTCAGGTGACAAGTCATTGCCTAGATCATCACTCAGGCTATCATTGTCATTGAGTCTAGTATCATCATGAGAAGCAACATCATGAGAAGCTGCTTCTGTTTGATTGGAAGGACCTGGTTTGAGCTCCTTCATCTCCCGAAGAACATCCTTCACTGAAACTGCAACCTGTGTCATTGCTCGCCCAATTGCTGTGATATTTGAAGCCGGAGTCTTCTTAAGAGCATCGCATGCTTCCCATACCGCACCAACTAATTGTGGTACTACAAGTTTGAAGTCCTTATTGCGAGATCCTGCCAGTGTTCATTTTATAAGGAAGAAATAAAGAGCATCAAAATCCATCTGTTTAAAAGGCATGACAAATCACCACACAATCATGTTGATGCATAACATGACCAAAATAACCTTGTAAAACTAGTCTACACCTGGAAACAAGCATCATGGTGGGAACTTGCATATTTTATTGTCAAGTTTACTTCCTGAGATCACATGGGACATCAAGTGATCAATCGCAGTTTGTCTCATTAGAAAAGATTAAACATATTGAAAGTCTCATTAGAAAAGATTAAACATGTTGAAAGCCAACTCCAGTTTCGTTAATGATTCTAGAGAACTCCTGCAATTTCTCCTTCGAACTCCTGTTTTTGTTTCAATCATCCCAAAATTGTTTGACTTGTTTCTTTAATTCCATTACTGGAATAAAATTTTGGGTCATAAACACTTAGTGATAGTGTATAATCACAATACCTACGCTCGTTCTTTTGTAATATTGTATAATCAACACACTGTGTTTCCCCAACTTAAATAGCAAGTCATGTGTTGCAAGGACATTGCTGAGATAAAATAGATGCACCGATCTCTCAAAAAGAACACCACTGATTGGATCACACATGCATTCTTTTGCATAATGTGTTTGTTTAGAGCACAGGTGCGTTGAGTGCATTTGTTTGTGTGAAACAGAAAGAGATGTTACCATATGAGGAGACAGTTTCCATCATCAACTTAAAACTGCAGTCAACAACTTGC
>Ga0307507_10007527_pt1 | contig 15725 bp, 5 predicted proteins | sample 7_EM_MG_FD_207223 | JGI IMG/M metagenome (GOLD analysis project Ga0307507, IMG submission 207223) | Populus trichocarpa ectomycorrhiza microbial communities from riparian zone in the Pacific Northwest, United States - 7_EM | ecosystem: Host-associated > Plants > Roots > Unclassified | place... | reverse complement strand
CGAGTACTGTCCATCCATGTTGGATCGTACAGGTGCCCTGGATAGAACAGTGTAGTAGTCGTCGTATTGTAGAGGGCCAACAGTAGTGGTTTTCAAGATCTCACCATCCGAAAATTTTTCACCGCCGCCCTTAACGCCCACAACCACCACCAGGTCCTGTCCGCACGCTGTGCGACGTCTCTGCGTTGGCTCTGGATCTGATCTTCGAAGACCTAGGTTCGTAGCCGTCACCACGTACAGGTGCAGAGTCCGATTTCGACGGCCAACTATGGGGTTATAGCTAAGCCTTTTATACAACTGACTAAGAATAATACGCCTTTTGTTTTTGATAATAATTATATAAAAGCTTTTAAGGAGTTAAAGGACTAACTTACCTCCTCCCCTATTCTCCATTACTATAACCTAGACCTTAAATCTATGCTGGAAACAGACGCCTCTAATAGAGTAGTAGTGGGGGTTCTCTCATAGTTATACCTAGATGGCGAGTGGTACCCTATTACGTTTTTCTTAAAGATAATAGCCCCAGCTAAGTGTAACTATAAGGTACACAATAAGGAAATGCTGGCTATTGTATAATTGTTGTCCTAGTGGCGCGCAGAGCTTAGAAGTACAGACTCTTGGATTAAAATCTATACTGATTATAAAGCCCTTAAGTATTTTATAATAATAAAGCAGCTTACCAGTTAATAGGCCAGGTGGGCTAAAATACTCTCCTAATTCTTCTTTACGATTATATACCGCCCTAGTAGGCAAAATTCTAAAGCTGATGCCCTTACTTAGAGAGAATAGGATATAGAACCACAGGATAAACTAAAGGCTTAGTACTAAACACGTGCCCTTCTCCGTCCTAAATAGCTCGACCTATATATCCTTAAGGAACTAGACTCTAAATGGAATAAGCTGGCGCCTATAGAAGAAGAGATCCTAGATAAACTAATGGGACTAATTAACCATATTCTAACCGCGAACCGCATAGCTAAATCCCTAAAAGCCCTCCGCGACTAATCTATAGAAGGCAACCCTAATTTGGAAATAGAAGACGGACTACTCTTGTACTAAGAACGGCTTATAGTTCTAGATATTAATAACCTATAAATAGAACTAATCCGTAAAGCCCACTATTAAGTCTCTATAGCGCACCCTGGTTAAGACAAGACCCACTAACTACTAGTACCTTGCTACTACTAGTAAGGACTCCTATCTAATATAGAATGATTTATTAGAAATTATTATATTTGTAAACAGGTAGATACCCCTAAAGATTAAATCCCTAGATAGTTATAACCACTGCCAGTTCCCAAACGCCCTTAGTAGTATATTATAATGGATGTTACCTGCTACTTTCTAGGCATTCTGCTATATTCTACCAATATTGCTTATAGGGCTGACCAATTAGGATTTTCCATCCCGGGGATGGAAAATTGCTATTGGCCCGCTTACTACTAGCGCCTTAGCGACCCCTTTATATCTTGCCAGTCTCTAATAAACTTCTTCTTCTCCTTAGCTTAGTATTCTTATATAGTAGCAATCTACAAGCTTTAGTTTAGAAGTATTTATACAAGCCCGTCACATTTATTATCTTATTTTAAGGTTTATAGCAAGGGTAATTTATATTATATTATATTTAAATAGTTATATATATATTTATAGGGCATATAGTGTTCTAAGTAATAGCTTTAGCAGTAAGTTATATAGAACTTTAGTATTTCTTTAACCTAACTAATTAAGGGGTTATATTACTTTAGCCATCTATATCTAAGTACTATCTTATAATGCTTTAAGGGTGTTATAAATAGGGAAATATATTTAAGGTATTTGCCTATCCGCAATTTTATAAGAGCGTAGTGCGTTAGTTCACTATATATTAAGGGTTTACTGTTAAAGCCTTATAGACCTTAGGGCTTATTAAGTTTCTTTAAATTTAGGCGTTAAGTTTTTATATAGTTTATATTAATAAAGCCTATGCTAGTGGCTCCGCTGTCTATAAGGGTTTATACTTCCTTCTATTTGCTAAGTATTTAAATTTTGCTAAGTATATTAAGGAAGTTATATTATATATTAGCGCTAGAAGAGCCTAGACACTTATACTCTTCCACTTTTTATCCTAAGGCGCGACTTAGCCTTAGGATAATTTATTTTCTAAGTTAACTAAAGGTAAGATACTTTATAGTATTTAAGTACAATTTATAGAGTAGGTATAATTTAAGGAATAAGTATAACTACAGCAAACCTTTTTAAAAGGGTAAGTTTGGCAATGCTTTTAAATATATCCTTTTTTACCGCATCTAAAGCATTCTCTATTTATGGCTTAAGTTCTTTATTTATTGGTTCCTAAGGGTGTATAGGATTAAGCGGTATTAAGGTCTATAGGGTTATATATAAAGCTCTTAGGTTTTAGAGATAGATTGTGCTTTAGGGTATATACCAGTTTTATAAAGTTTTAAATATAAGGTATAGTTAAGTTTAGAAAATAAGTCTATTTATTATATTAAAGGTCCTTATTAATTTATTAACATATTATAGCAAATTTAGATAGGTTTTTTGGTAGTTCCCTACCTACTAATTAGGCTCTAATTTTATCTAAAATAGCTTATTAAAGGGCAGCGACTCTAGCGGCTTTATTCTAATCCAGTTTACTAATAAGGCCTAAAAATTCCAAAAAGAAGCTAGTAAAGTCTTGGTTCCGTTATTATAGGTTTTTAAGTTTAGTAACAGCTATATATTCGCGGCTAGCGTTATTATACGTTTATTTTAGTAGAGAGATAAAGGTTTTTAAATTAATAAAGGTACTATTACGGAAGAATGGGTCTATAGTTTATATAGCGTCTTTGCTTAGACAAGACATTCTATAGCTAATCTTACTAGCTTTAGTAGGGTATTAGTTATAGTTTATTAAAAGTTTAAAATAGAGCTTGGTTATAAAGGGATATAGGTTATTTTAATTTCTATTAAATATTAGAGGGTTAGGGAGCTTTTTAGATTTTGTAATAAGTATTAAATTTATTATAGATATAGGTTAAGTTACTAGTTTAAGGTTTGCGTTTAAGGGGCCAGGCTTAGATACAGTTATTTTAATCTCGTTTATAGGTATTTCTATTAGGGTCTTTAATAAAAGTGCCTTAACATTACGGAGTTCTTTATAGAGTGCTTCTATTAATCGCTAATACTAGGCTTCTAGTGCAGCCCGCTGTTAAGCTAAGGCATCTATAAAGGATTATTATATTATGGTTAACTGTTCCCTAACTAGGGATATAATACTTATAGTTATTAAAAGGGATTTGGGTTTATTTGCTATTTTAATAGTAGTTATTTTAATATAATATAGTATAAGGGCGCAAAGAGGCTTTAGGGAAGATTTAAAGGAATAATATAAATACTATCTAAATCTAAAAGTATATAGCTCTTGTAGAGAACAAGACGTTGCGTAAAGAAGAGAAAGGAATAACAAAAGAATCTTATAATTAAACAGTTAGGGGTTTTTGTTATGGACGCTTTAAGTATAATACTATAACTACTTAGAGAAGAGTTGGAGGAAGCCAGTTAGTTAATAAGGGTATAGTCTAGGATAGAACCAGTAGAGCTATATAATAAAGAATGGTAAGCAAGGTTATATAATATAATCTATATAATCTATATAATCTGCGATAAAGTAGATAAAGCAGACAGAGTAGACAGAGTAATGACTTTCTTAGGCGTATGGGTATGTATTTAAAGGACTATAGTCCCTACCTAGATAGTTCCTTTCCTTATAGTAAATCTTAGAATATAATTAGAGTTAATCTATTAGGCAACTACTCTACTAGTTATTACTTATTACTGTTATATTATTAACTTCCTATTTACCTATATAACCTAGCCCAATAACAAACCCACTATGGTATCTGTCACGGGACTACCCGCGACACGCGCTACGCTAGACGCGTAGCTTTCCTTTCCTTGTTTAATATCGCTTGGCAGATAGTTTATCCGCCCCAATTGCCCCTATATAGATTCAGCCGCAGTTGCATTCCTGTCGAACTCTCCAGCAATCCTCTTAAGTCTCCATAACAGCCGTATATAGCTATCAATTCTATAAATCTGATGCTTGTTCATCTAGCGTTCGCATATAATACATTGTCATCGTGACATTAGGATTGCTTGCCCCGTCCAGCCAGACGTCAACAATAGCGCAAAGCTATCGCGGACTCTCCACGCAGAGTCTTCAACATATCCAGTCCAGATTTTTTCTTCTTCCTTCTTTTCCAGACCCAGCCTTCTTCCAAATCCAGACCCCGACCCAGTCGCTGGCACCGTACTGCTACTCCAGACTCTATCGCCAGTATCGTACTGCTACCGCACGGTTGTGACTAGGTAGAGCTGTGCTCCCTAGACCCCGATCCTGTTGCTAGCGCCATACTGCTACTGCGCGACTAGGTAGAGCTGTGCTCCCTAGACCCCCAACACCAGATTGCTGGCACCATACTGCTACCCCCAGATCCAGATCGCTGGCACCGTACTGCTACCCCAGATCCAGACCGCTAGCACCATACTGCTACCCCAGACACCAGTCGCTAGCATCGTACTGCTACCTCCAGACACCAGTCGCTTGCACCGTACTGCTACCCAGACACGTCGCTTGCATCGTACTACTACCACACGACTCCGACGCTGGCACCGTACTGCTACTGCACGACTCAGTCACTGGCACCGTACTGCTACTGCTCAATCAGTCGCTAGCACCGTACTGCTACCCCGACTCCGTCGCTGGCGCCATACTACCGCCGCACGACCTTTCGCTTGCATCATACTGCTACCCAGACCGGACTGTCTAGACCAGACCGCCAGACTAGACACCCCAGACCCAGACCCAGACCCAGACACCAAACCAGACCCAGACCAGACACCAGACACCAGACCCTTCTCCTACTAGTAGGCAGCTCTAGCAGGAGCTCCAGACCCAGATTGCTGGCATCATACTGCTACCAGACCAGTTCTAGTCGCTTGCATCGTACTGCTACCTCCAGACCTGTCACTAGCATCATACTGCTACCCTGACAACCTTATCGCTGGCACCGTACTGCCACCTACCAAATTCTCTTCCTCTTCCTCTTCCTTCTCTTCCTCTTCCTTCCTCCCAGCTCTGCCTTACCAGATCTGCGACCCCCTAGAGGGGGGGTACTGTCACGGGACTACCCGCGACACGCGCTACGCTAGACGCGTAGCTTTCCTTTCCTTATTTAATATCGCTTGGCAGATAGTTTATCCACCCCGATTGCCCCTATATAGATTCAGCCGCAGTTGCATTCCTATTAAACTCACCAGCAATCCTCTTAAGTCTCCACGACAGCCGTACGTAGCTATCAATTCTACGAATCTGATGCTTGTTCATCTAGCGTTCGCATGTGATACATCGTCATCGTGACAGTATCTCCCACAAGGTTTCGTTATATATTTACTACCTAGTTATAGTATTAATAAAGTTAAACAATATGCTACCAAAAGCACCAGTTATAACGCTATTAACGGCAGCTACGACCTTAGGTTTAGGAGGAGACACTAGTATAAAAGATACTAATTCGCAGCTAGTTACGGTAGGTTAGTTACAGGAAATAGATAATCGATTAATAGATAACAATTAAATACTTAAAGATAGAATTAATGGCATTAGAGCAGCTAAGGTTAAGTTACTATTAATTAAATAGTTCTTAGGAGAGAAGTTAAAGCTTAAAGGATTCCTTATGCAAATGCACTTTAAGGTTATATAAGAAGGGGCAAAGTTAGTAATACCTATGGACCAAGTAGCATATGCAGGATTATTCTTAACTGGAAGAGCACTTAAATGGTTTAAATTTTACCTTACTAAAATCCAAATAAATAGAATAACAACTACTAATTAGGAAGTATGGTTTATATTTACTAACTAAAATAGGTTTACAGAAAGACTAATATAGATATTTAGAGACCTAAAAGTAACAGCTATAGCAGAAAGAAACCTCTAGAGTTTAGTATAATATACTTTAGTAATTAAGTATACAATATAGTTTTAGACACTAGTAATATAAGTTAAGTGGAATAATAAGGCGCTTATAGTATAGTATAAGTAGGGACTTAAGGCTAAAGTCTAGGACATAATTATCCTAATAGAAGATATAGAAACTCTAAGAGAGTTAATAGATTAGTTAATTAAGATTAACAATAGGATCTATTAGAGGGAATAAGCTAAGAAACGGTAAAATAGAGTTCTATAGTTATATAAGGTATAGAGTACGCATTAACAGATATAGAGTTAAAAACTATAAAATGGTGGACTAGAGCTAATAGACCTAAGCGGTACTAAAAAATCTAAAAGATAGAGTAAGAAACTATGGAAACCTAGAGGTTAAGGATTAAGTAATTATAGGACTAAGGAGTAAAGGCTAAACTAGGGATCTTAATAGCAGAAGACGTTTAGGCGGACTCTATAGTAAGAATAGTAGTTTAAAATAGGAGCTTATATAAATTGTGGAAAATAGGGTTATTTTGCTAGAGACTATAAAAGTAATTAGAGTAACTATATAGTAAAAAGGCACTAGGTTATTAGAGTACAATAATATAGGTATAGGTGTATTGCGCAGGACTAAAGAGTATTTAATTAACTACTTTATGTTTTGTTATAATAACATATGCTAAATTTATAAAGACGCTAAGTATGGCGCAAGCTATTGGCTATAAGAGCTAAAGTTAAGAGAACTTAAAGGAATTAAAGAGTTAGATAAAGAATAAGATTAACTCTATAGGCTAGATTAAGATATTACAGTAATATACGGATAAAGATTAGCAATAATAACAATGGAGTTAGAGTATTTATTAATTAATAGCGATAAGGAAGAAAAAGAGGCTAACTAGGGGCGCTTAAACCTTAATAATGCGATAGAAGTAGAGACTAAGACTACTATAAAACGCGGTTTAGTAACAGGTATTATAATACCATTAAATACGGCATCTACTGCCCTGCAAGACGGAAGAAGCAATATTTAAAAAAGATTAAGTAAGCAGATAACTGTTAGTGCTAGCTTACTACTTAATAAAGGCAAAAGGCTATAGGCTTAAGATTCTTAGGAAGAGATAAGAGACGCTTAAAATTCTTAAGATAAGATAAGACCCACCTAAAAACCTATAACAGATAATAACTAATAGGAAAGGGCAGTAGTTTAGTTTAAGGATAAATAAATAAGTATAGGATAAAGATTCTTAGAGAACTAAGAATTTAAAGAATAAATAAGGTCTGTAGTAGTTTTAGGTAAATATAGCATTCGGATAGTTAGGCTATTTAGCTAGCTAGATTTTTGGAGCTCTTGCTACACCTGGCCTAAAAAGACCAAAACCAACCAAAAGAACCCTGATAAACACCCAGAGAATCCCCCTAAGATGTATGCATTACAGGAGAGGCATACGTTAAATAACGGTGGTTCGTACTCGCGCGCGACCGCCAGAACTATGCCTAGCAATAGCCCTCCACAATAAAGACGGGTGAATACTATACCACAAAGCAGAAATATCTTTATTAAGAAGGCATCTAATAAAATATAAAGCCTATTAGACGCGTCTAGTATCTAGGATTATAGGGAAGTAACTATTAGCTATAATAAACTAATATAGCTAGCAGAATGGCTCTGCTAGTTTAGTAAACCTTAGGCGCCTCTTTAGTAAACCCTTAATTAAATCCTCTAACAGCTAAATAAAATTATAAATAAATAAAACCCCCCTTTACTGGCGAACCGCACCTAAGCCGCTATAGTTGCGCTTCTATAGTATAGGAAACCTATCCCCCTTAAAACAATAACTGGGTATATAATTATAATATAACTAAACATAGAAAAAGCAGAGGGGCTTAGGGGACAATTAGAAATAGAAGTCCTTATAGAGATTTATAAAGAGGTTTATAACGCTATTATAGTCTAACACCTTAGGAGCGGAGATATTAGAGTTACCCTAAAGGACTAATAGGCTAGGAGAATATATTAGCATAAAAGTACTCTATAAGAATTACTTAGTTAAAGTCCTAGTGGTTCCTATAAGCCTTAGGGTAGAAAAGGGACGCTAAGTAGATAATATAGCAATTATATAGGAGATAGTAAAATAAATAGAACGCCTTATACTAGGTTTTAAGATTACCTAAGTCTAATAGCTCTAATAGGAAAATACAAACTAAGTATATAATAAAAATAATAAGAGGATATAAGGGTCGCCAGAGACTTGCTAGGGAGACACTAATTAAATATATAGCTCCCTTATCGTCAGCATACTTACACTAGAAATATAAAAACTCCTTATCTAAAAAGGAATAATTATAAATGGCCTTATATATAATATAAGGCTCTATAACTATAGACTACGCCTAGAACAATACTATTACTATATATAATAGGGACATACCTAATCCACGTACGCAGTATAGGTGTGCTGCGGCCACTATACAGGCCCCTATAATATAAGACACTACTTAAATTAAAACTAAATAAAATGCGCAAACTGCTACTAAAGCATATATAAGGCATAGAAGAGAGAAAACTGAATTAAATACAGGAGATAGAAGGTAAGGGCTTAATAGCTACGGGAACAACTGTATGCTAGGTTATATAAATAAAAACAATAGGCAATAAGCTAGAGGGATATAGGTACCTTCCTAGCGTTTCTTACCTTTAATACTAAGGGGCTAGGCCAGCTATTCTAAGCCTTAATAGGCCAGAAGCGACGCCGCGCGATATTACTAGACTAAATAGGGATATAAGGGAGAGGACGCCCTATAGGAAGACCCCTATAGATAGCTATAGCAAGCTTAAAACCAGGATAATTAAGAATTAGACTTAATGCGGTAAATATAACATTTATAGCCAACCTATAAAGGGTATATAGCTAACTAGTAAGATTAGGGGAAGAACTAGAGATAATAACAGATTTAGATATAGAAGCGCTAGTAGGTATACAAGACATAGAAATGAAAAGCTTTATATAAAATAAGTAGTAATTAGGGTGTAGATACAAGAGATAGAAGTTCTAAAAATCTTAAAGAAAGTAAAAATAGAAGAAGTAAGGAATAAAGGAGAGACAAAGGACCCTTACTAGGGGTCCGCCACCTATCCATTATATAGTATAACTGTGGTAATATAAACCACTGTCTTATAAGGCCCCTACTAGATAGTCTAGACCTAAAGAAATACCATATCCTTACTATATAAGAGCTGTATTACAATACCTATACACAATTAATATACTGCCCCTAAGGATTCTAGCTTCTATATAAACCAAAAGCAGCTATATATATATACTTTATAATTAGCAAGGCTGTTAGCCTATCCTTATAGTTATAGCACACAGTTAATCTAGACATTGTAGTTATAACTATCCAGATATATAGGGGACCAGTATAAATTATTAATGTATATAACCCTAGGGTTAAAGGGGTCCTATAAACAGAGAATATTATATTAGTAATAAGCCTACTAAAAACTAAAGGTATGGAGTCTATTCTATTAGAAGATATATACCTCTACTACCTATAGTAGGGGGGTATCTATGTTGCTGCCAAATAATAGGTAGAGTGCCTACTAAGAGCTATAGATATCTAGGGCCTTAAACTGGCCACCCCCCTAGAAGTAATTATATGGCAATAAGGTACTATTAGAAGTATAATTAATCTTATATTTATAGACGAAGGTCTATACTAGAGACTTAAAAAGTACAACCCTAAAGAAGAATGGGCACTTGCCTTAAACTATATCCCTATCTAAATATAGCTAGATCTAGATATTAAGGCGCAACTAAATAGTAAAAGATACGCAATAAGGAAGCTTAAGATAGATAGCTTCCTTAATATAGTTAAATAATAACTTTAAGACCTAAAAGAAATCCACCTAATACCAAATAAGCAAGGCTTATTAGCTACCCCTAAGGAAATTAACTAAAGACTAAAAAGAATTTAGGTAGTAATTAAAAATGGGCTGAAATAGTACTACCCGGTCTTAAAACCAGGCCCCTATACGCGATATATATAGTCCGTATAATACGCAGTTCTTATTACTAGCTAATAATAAGTAAGAAGGAAATATATAAGCAGCCATAACCCTAAAGATAAGAGATGATATAAGGACATAAGAAACTAGTTAAAGAATACCCTAAAAAAAGAAGTAAGGAATAACTAAAGATAGTTTATAAATAAGTATACTTCTAACCTAAGCCTCCCCCATAATAAGGGCCTTTAGGCTATAGCAAAATAGGTAAAGAAAAAGGTAGGGTGCCTAGTAGAAGACTTATACCTATTACCCCTATAAAGAGTAGGGGAGTTACAGGCCACTAATAACAATAATAAGAAGGCAAAGATCCTTATAGAAAGGTTCTTCCCCTAACTAGCTCTAATAGACCTTAGTAATATTATGGGTAAAACACCAGTAACTCACCTATAGGTTAACAGCGACATAATAATAGAGGAAATAGCCAGAACTATTAGCCGCCTTTTAAATAATATAGCACTAGGACCAGATGGGATATTAAATAAAGCCTTAAAGACCTATGGACTACTTATAGCACCCTAGCTTGCAGATATAGCCAGAGTATACTTTGCTATAGGCTACTACCTATAACTCAGAAGATCTATAATAACGGTTATTTTATAAAAAGAAGGCAAAGTAGATTACTTAATCCCAGAAAGCTACCACCCTATTGCCTTAGAAAACACCCTTAGTAAGATCTTAGAAAGAGTAATAGCGGACCGCATAGTAGATACGGCTAAGGAATATGCCCTACTACTATAAAGTTAAATAGGGGCAAGAAAAAACCGCTTAATACTATTAGCACTTACGCTACTTACCGCCACCATTAAATCTATATAGGCGATATAAAGGGACTTTGTAGTATTAATGCTTAGCCTAGATATTAGTGGTGCCTATAATAACATACCCTATAAGCGTCTCCTATATATCCTTAGGGTAAAGGGCTTCCTAGAATAGATTATATAGTTTATTTAAGGGTTTATAGGTTAGAAAGAAATATTACTAGTCTTTAGTGGATACTAGAGCCCCTCTATTATAGTTATAATAAAAATATTATAAGGATTACCCCTCTTACCCATACTCTTTCTTTTCTTTATAAGCAACCTACTTAACTCCTTTAAGGAAGGGGCAACCTAGGGGATAGGCTTTGTTAATAATATAAACCTAATTATATACGGGCCAACAGCCGTAAAGAACTATAGAACACTAGAGAAAGTCTATAATACCTATATAGAATAGGTAAGATAATATAGAGTCTAATTCTTACTAGAGAAATACTAGCTAATCCGTTTTATAAGAAAACGTAACCAATCTGCAGATCTCTAGTATATAATCTATATTTAAGGCTTTAGGGGCTAACTAGTCTAAGGCCTAAGGGTATTAGGAGTATAGATAGATAGTAAGCTCTGGTAGAGCGTATATACGTTATAAGCGGCCCGTAAGGGCCAAGTATAGTATATCGCAATGTCTAGAATCGTCAATTCTATATAGGGTTTATACTTCTAGAGGTTACGCCTACTATATATAGCAGTTGTCCGGCCAACCATAATATATAGATCTAGTATTTAGGCTATAGGAGAAACCGAGAAAGGCCCCCCTAAATTACTCCTTAAACCACTCTAAAAGGTCTAAACAGCCTGCCTCTGGAGTATAATAGGCGGGTATAAGCGAACGGCCACAGTACTGCTTAAGAAGGAAGCAAATATCCCCCCCCTATAATTATATATTAAAGCCGCTGTAATATAAAGGGTGTAAAAGGAGCGCAACTCTAAGGTTATAAAGTATATTAAGACACGCCTAAATAAACTATGGAGGGACCTTAGGGTGCCCTATAGGAGAGTAAACCAACAACCCTAAAGTAGGGAAGATATATTAGAGAAATAGGTAGAAAAAGCAGAAGAAGAATAGTGCTGTATTAGGGCCTAGGCCTATATAGAGGAGGAAGGGAGACGCGTAAGAGTCTAGCAAAGACAACAGCAAAAAAGAGAAAGGAGCCAAAGTAGAGCATAAAAGAGTACTAGAAAACTATCTATTATAATATAATACTGGCTAGACCAACACTAGAGAGGTGTATAGGAGTTAAAGGTATAGAGGTTATCCCAGGCAAAAGGACCCTAAGCCGTAGCATAGTTAATGCTATAGGGGGTAAACACCTAAGGGCTCTAAAAAGGCCTAATAAAGGCTGAAAATATAATAGCAGCACTTTTAAGAACAGGAATAATAGGACTAAAAGATTAGCTCTACTAGGTGGGTGTTCTAGTAGGTAGCTTAAGGTGCGAATGTGGCTGGCTAAGACAAACACCAAAACATGTAATACTGCTATGCCCCTTACGCACTAGCTGAGAAGCAATGCTTTTAGCAGCTGGCATAGAGAACTATAATACACTACTCTTAATATAAAAAGGTCTTAAGGCGGTTACCTAGTGGCTTATTAACTAAAATGTACTAGACTAGTTCCGGGTTGCAAAGGAAATAGCAATAGAAGGTAAAGGGGTAGGTATTAGGCGCCCCCTAATAACTCTACAGTAGTAGAGTTAAGTTTGCGATACTAGCGCGTCTGTAGGCCTGTTACGGCAGCAGTGGTTCCCAAAGAGGTCAAAAAGTAAGGTAGTAGAGCACTATAGGTAACTCGTAGGCGCTAAGTAGACGAGTCCCAAAAGGCAGGGAGATGGATTACGGGGTTTTCTTAAATAGAGTTTTCTCCCCATATGTAAATAAGGAGTAGTCTGCGTGGGCCCAATAGGGATCCGAATCGGACGTTAAGCAATGAATAATTATTAAATATAGCATTCAGCCTAAAGATTAAAAAGTTGATATAATAGTTAAAAAGTTTAATAATATTAAAAACCTGTTTATAAGACGTAACTAAATAGAAACTATAGATAAGTTTAGATAAAGAATTATTAAATAGTAAAAATAGAATATAGATTAGAGATTAGCTATGCTAGGACATATAAGGGATAGAGTATTAGTATGGAAAGTTACTAATAGGCTAAGGGTAGGAATGCTAAGAGCTAAGTAGTTAAGTGATTTAGAAGACAAAGAGGACCTAGGAGTTTTAACTAGGTTCACAGAAAAATATATAAAGGGTTACAGTAATACAGCAGTAAAGAGATACTTCCTTATAGACAAATTATATACACTTATAGAGCTATACTAAAGGTGGTATAAGTAGCACGGAAATAATAAGTAGGAAGATTTCTGTATGTAGCTAGATAAGAAAGTTATAGCAGATTAAGCTATGTTAGAAAGACAGATAAGTTATATTAAAGGAGCTTTAATTATAATGTCTAAAGGTTTGGAAGAATAGGCTATAGACTGAAAAGAAATAATATAAGTATTGGTACCAGTAAGTGAGATAGTAGTGTTTAGATTAACATAGGAAAGGTTTAAACTTAAAAATAAAGATAAACTAAGAGTTAACCCAAGATACCTAGCGTATTATATATTAGCATAGATTGTATATATGGATAATATATGTAATATATATAGGACACTAAAGGATAAATATTATAAGTATCTAATAAGAATATATTAGATAACGGATGAAAAGTAGTATAGAGATACTAAGTATATATATAGTTGGCACCTAGTAGAAGTTTAAGTACTAGGAGACTTAATACTTTAACTAGGAAGATTCCTTATAGAAGAATGTCTAGAGGGACAATAGTGGTGGAAGTGCCTAAAAAGTACTTATCTATAGTATATAGAGGAAAAGAAGCCAACTAAGTATTGGCTAAAGGTAGACTAAGTATAGTTAAAATCTAATAGCCAGTAGTTAGGAAAAGTAGAGGCCTATAAAACTAAAGGGAGCCAGTAGTAGAGCCTTAGACCCCTAAAGGAATTATAGGATAATACCTAAATTTATAAGTTAAGTGGTGAGATTAGAGTTTAAGGTGTTAGTGGACAGTAAAGTAATAAAAAACTATATATTACTAATAGCAGTTAAAAGGATGGGGTTACTATATAGCCAGAAAGAATATCTATACCTATTAATAACAATCTTAGAAGATCTAATAGCTTATAGAGGAGGCATTATTAATCTTAAAATAGGATCTATTTAGTTAACTATTAAAGGGAGGCAGGTTAAAATGTCTTTTAATATCCTACCGTTAGGAAAAGATAAAGTAATATTAGGAATGCCTTAGTTACAGAAGTACAATCTAAAGATTAATTAGGTTATAGGTTAAGTTAATATTAGGGATATATAATAATGTAAGATACGATAATAAACTAAGATGGTATAGTACCAAGTTGGAGTAATATATAAAGAAACTAAGTAAAGCTTAAGTTATGTGTTAAAATAATACTATAAGTATGGCAAAAGGCTATAAAGCCCAGAAAGTGAAAAGCTGTTAAAGTATATAGTATAAAACTATGAGATAGAGTTAGAACTAGAAATAAGTCTAAAGTTCTTTCTAATTTATAAGCTTACTGAAACCGAGTTAGTAGCACTTAAGGAGTTTGTTTAAGAGAACTTTTTTTTTTATATATATATATTTTTTTTATATCCGTTGTATTATACTACGTATAATACTGCGCATATAGCCTTGGGCTATGGAGCTATAGTTCTATATACATAAATCCTTTCTAGGCAGCTTAATATGTACTAGTAGCTATATCCTAGTAGTTTATAAAGCCCTAAACTAGGGGTTTATAGTTCCTTAGTAAAAAAACTAAGTTACTACAACTACTAGGGAATAAGAAAATAGTAGAAAAAACTATAAGAAATCCTAACACCTGTCCCTGTCCTTTTGCAATTTATTTCTATCCCTTTACTCTCTAATATCTTTTACTAAGAGCCTAGTAGAAGTTGTCTCCTTCTAGAATTCTATTTGTTTTATTTTATTCTTCTATAGAACCTTCTAAGCTAGTATCTACTAGCTTAGCTACTTTTAGGACCTCGTAGTCTTTACTATTAGTAAAGTGGTTTTCTTTACAGTTAATGCAAAGAGGGGTAGTATGCTTATAGGGCTTACCTGTTATTATACAGGTAGAACAGGAGTGGTCTTTAGATAAATATACAGCCGTATAGAACCTATAGGCTCTAGTAGAGCATCTATCTCCTATATGGCCAAATTTTTGGCAGCTAGTACACCGCGTAGTAGGAGAGACTTCTAGGTATTTTACTACCTTAGTAGCTGTACCTGCAATTAAGATCTCTTTTTGCTTAAGGATTTCTTATCTTTTTTCCTCGTTCTCTATAGTAAAAACTATAAAGCCAAATCTAGTTTGTGGGTTGTGTCTTTTTATACTAGATAAGATCTATTTAGGTAGCCTTTGTATCTTTATAGGATTAAAGGTCTTAATTTCTTCTTTTAGAAGCTTAAAGCCTCCCTTTCCTAGGAACGGTAGGGTAGGAACACTGTGGGCTATAACTTAAACCTATAGTGTTACGGACGCTTTAAGTACAATGTTACGACTACTTGGGGAAGAGTCGCAGAAAGCTAGTTAGTTGATACAGGCACGGTCTAGGATGGATCCGGTAGAACCATGTGACGAGGAATAGTAAGCGAGTCACATAATGTTATACGCAGTGTACAAAGTGTACGCAGTGTACGCCCGCGTATAACACGTATAACACGTACCTCACGTACAAGAGAGGATTTCTTAGGAGTATGGTTGTGTATTTAAAGGACCTTAGTCCCTACTATAGATAGTTCTCTCCTTATAGTAAATCTTAGAATATAATTAGAGTTAATCTATTAGGCAACCACT
>Ga0307507_10007526_pt1 | contig 15734 bp, 7 predicted proteins | sample 7_EM_MG_FD_207223 | JGI IMG/M metagenome (GOLD analysis project Ga0307507, IMG submission 207223) | Populus trichocarpa ectomycorrhiza microbial communities from riparian zone in the Pacific Northwest, United States - 7_EM | ecosystem: Host-associated > Plants > Roots > Unclassified | place... | reverse complement strand
TCTAACATAAATATGTTAATTCAACATCAGCAGAAAACATATGCTTGCAGAAACTACATGTTGAGTATATCTCTTGACAGGCAGCATGGAAGCCCAGAGCGCAAAGCATATGTCCAACAAAATGGGTTCCTATTGGATTTTAGGATGCTTACCCATGTTTTAAATTAACATGTCTTTTCTCCCAAACAAAATCCATAGGGTTACCTTTTATAGAGTTCATCTCCTAACAGACAGTGGTCTAAGGTTACTCTAAATTTGAAGAGACATGCATTTGACTTATTTAAGACCTGAGTGGGCTTATCTAAAAGATTACTCTTTACATGTGAAAGTGGTAAAAACAACAAGAAAATGATACTTCGAAGAAACCACCTCATAGAGCATCCCAACCAAAATACTAAAGTTACATTCTTTGCAAAACCCATAACAATTTCCAAAAAACAAAATAACTAGGGATTTCCCAACATACCTGATAATATAGATAGGCTGAATAAAATAAGATCAGAAGTGGCATTATGGCCCACAATGATATTGTGCTCACAGTGCCTATCAGCACAAAAGTTGAAAGCAACTGCCAAGCTAGGTTTAGAAAATTGTTGGCAGAATTGGCAACGTTACGATCTATTTCACCTACATCCTTCGCAAACCTATTGATTATCCTCCCAGTTGGGTTGGTGTGGAAGAATAGCATTGGAGTTCGTAGGATGGAATCTAGCATGGCATCATGAAGTCTTTTGGACGCATGAAGACTTGAACTGATTAACCAATAAGAGTTTGCTAGTGTCACAGTCACCTGAACCAGAAATACATGAAGTAAGACCACAAAGACCATAGCAATTGCATAAATTCTAAATTTTCTCTCACTACTATGTTCAAAACAACTGTAAATGAAACAAAAGCAGAATGGATTCACTTATTTCTTTCTTTTTCCTGCTAAGATCATACAAAATGCTGGGCCTCTAAGATATTGATGTCAATCACAGGTTGCAAACAGACCTGACCAAATGATAGAAGTCCATACACGAAAATGAAGTATCCTGGCCTATAACTCTCCAAAGTGCTTTGATTTGTCCAAAAACTCAACCATGTACTTCTTGAAACTCGAAAAACTTCAGTTAATAAGTAGCACAGAAAAAGTATTGAAACCACCCATACACCTCCTAATGCGTTGTTGTACCTGCATATGAATATCAAACTGTATGTGTCAAGTACAAGCACAACAAGTTTCTCTTTGAAAAACTAGGATATAATAATGTATCCACATATCAGAATGGTCATCAGTAATCAGACAATGTTACTACCAGTAGTTCCAGCCTTCATGCATAGTGAAGGCTCAACTACATGTCCAGCCAAATCATACTGGGGTGCTTAAAAGTTAAAACTACAAAGACTTTGAATAACATGGGAACATCTACAGTAAGTAGTTGGTATCCAACTGGTGTAAAATGATTTTGCATACAAAAGATGAATATTTGAGCATCACTGGTCTTCAGGTCATCTGGTGCTACCTTGGCCACAATTGTGGCATGAAAGTTAAAGATCTGGAAATATGTTTTCAATTTGACTTGCATTGATGTTTCCTTGGTAAATCAAAGAGGGCTTCGCCCATGAACTCGATTTTTATTTTGTGGTGTTGTGAGCAACATATAAACATCCATAGGATGGACTCAGAAAAGGGTCTTTATCATAAGGCATTGTTAGGAATTACCAAAAACAAATTACAATTATTATTATATAGCAAGAATCTTAAATAAGCCCCCTATATTACCTTATCAAAACATTCCAACTGACAACACCTCTTTCTCGTTCTTCTTGCTTGATGAGAATAGACTTCCCTTCTTTCCCTTTCATTGTAGAGGCTGCCTTTTGTGGCAACTCATTTTCCCAATTAGCTTCTGCTTTTGAGCTTTTGTGGTCCAAATTGTCACTTTTCTCCTTTTCTTTCACTTGCTCTTCCATTTTCCCTGCATTTTCCATCAGCTTCTGGAATAGTTCGCTGTTTTTAAAGAGTTCCTCGAAGGTTCCCTCCTCTTTAATCATACCTTCACTGAGAAGAATAATTTTTTCCACTTGTGGAAGGAAATGTAGCTGGTTTGTCACAAGAACCCTGGTTTTTCCTTGCAACCCTTCTTTAATACAACTGTTAAAGACCTGTAAATAATTTGAGATTAGTCTAATGTTTAGCTTAAGAGGAAGCTCACTTTTAGAGTTTCTGTGTAAAGTTAGTGATTGTCATAAAACACTAGAGTAATATGAAAAGGAAACATGAAGAAATTCTCTCCAGCTCTTATCATGGTCTTCAAGAAATAACATTCTCGGAATGAAGTTACAGAATGTTCATTTCGTATAATATAAGCTTAATAATAAAGAGCTTCTCATCACTGCAAACCATATCAACATCACTATAAATTAAGCAAGTAGCACTAGTTATCAAATTAACTTTGATATGAACTTATACTGTTTAACATGGCCTAATACCTGTCGGGCAACGTGAGCATCTAAAGCACTTAAAGGGTCATCGAATATGTATATATCTGAATTGGAGTAGAAAGCCCTGGCCATGGAAATTCTTTGCTTCTGCCCACCACTAATATTGACTCCTCTTTCACCTATCTCAGTGAGGTCATGGCCCTGAATAAACAATTATGAGCTAATGATGTAAGAGATATTTTGAATTAAACAGAAGCATTTGGGAGAGAGAAAGGAATTCGCTTAACTGTAAATAAGTCAAGATCATGTTGTAATGCAGTTACATCAATAGCTTTCCCATATCGTGAAGGTTCATATTTTGACCCAAATAATATGTTGTCACGAACCTGTAAGATGGATTTTCTATGTCAGGAATGTGCACCCCATTGAAGCAAACCGGAGAATACCAGAGAAGCGACAAAGATACAAAATATTAAATAATTAGATCAGAGACAAAATAATTCCAACAAAGTAGAATAAGCTGTAACTCACAGTAGCATTGAAGATCCATGGAACTTGAGGAGCATATGCAACAGTCCCTCTTATAACAACACATGCATCTTCCATAGGAGGCAGCTCTCCAAGCATTGCTGATATAAGTGATGTTTTTCCTTCTCCAGTCCCACCAACGATTGCGACTAAGCTGCCAACTTGTATGTTTAATTTGATATTTGTCAACGTTGGATTTTCTAGCTGGAGAAAGGATGAGATTTTAAGATTGCTTGGATAGGAAGAATGTCTGAGAATTAACATCAATAAGTTGACTACAAGAATAACATGATGTTTTTACCATCACCACTGCCTAACAATGTTTTTAGTATAATTTGTAAAGCAACTATGTTTAGAATACAGAATTCCAATCAAATGCAAATACAAGAATTTCAAACAAATTTCATATGAAACTACCCTCCAACCACAAGACCAATTTCTTAGATGCTTAAGCTTTAGAAGGTAACCTTTAAATCCCATGAAAAGTTCCCATTTTCAATTGAGATAGCTGGAATTCCTGGTTCAAGAGGTGGATTTGGTGCTAAAATTCTCTCTTCAGCTAGAAACAGTTCCTCCAAGCGTTGCAATGATATATTTGCATTTACAACCTACAAAACAAGTTACTATTAGACATCTAAGAAAGAATAGAACCAATAAGAGCACTCGTGCATGAATGCAGGGTAGGATCTTAACTACAACATTAATTACAATATTACAAGAATTTTCTTGTAAGCACATGCACAGATTCAATGAAGAACATGGAAAATTTGTCTTTAGATAGAATCATGCAAGAAAATATATAAAGCTAGTACTTTTTTGTTCAGAACTGTGTTTTATACCTGTCCAGTTCAGTTTTGGCATAATTAGTAAAAACCTTCTGTGAAAGAAATCTTCTACAAAAAAACACAACCAAATATTTTGGTAAGAAACATTTTATTTTGGAATTTTATAGAGACAAAAGTATTTTGTTGGCAAGAAGTTTTTTTTACAAGGGTTCCTAGTAATAATCCTAGTAAGTTAAAAACAAAATTCTGAAGTTTTCGAAAAAAGGAACAAATTCATGCTTTCTGGAGAAGGCTTGTACTTTAGACCATTTGTGACGTGAAATTATAAAGACTAATGAAAAAAATGCATGACAATTTCTTTTCTTTTCTTGGAATCAGTTAAAATCAAAAGCAACATTGATAACATCAATGAAATTTGAATATTATCAAGCAATATAATTAGTGAAATAGAAAAATTACAGAACCTGGCTCAGTAAGTTAGGAAGCATGTTTAGAGGGTATCTTAACACTTGAAACAAAGAAAGTGATGTAAAAGCCTTTGCAGGGGTCAAGTCTCCACCAAGCAAGGTGAATGTGCCGAATGAAACAAGTGTCACAACAACTGGAATGCTATTCACCATAAAACTGTTGAACTGCAATAAAAGGGAAATAGTCAGCCAATGCACATGCAAGGATGCCATACATTAAGTAATAGCAATATGGCAAAATTGCCTCTGATTGCATCTGCATGTGGAGGATGAAGATCACTTGTGCAACAAAAAAGTCACGAATCATGCCCTTTTAAGTGTTTAGTTATTGTGTCTCCTTTGTGAATCATTACCAGATTACATCAACTAATATGCTTATTTACACATTCGAGGAGCAAACCATTATGATTCTACCACACTAGAGTAACTGGAATCCATATTTACACATTAGAGGAGCAAGCAAATGATAACATACATGTCAGAAGCATTGTTAGGAGATAGATTTTATCAGTATACATATATAGCTACATGTTCACTATGAGTCTAAACAAAGTATACAAGCTTTTCTTTTTCACAAGAAAAAAAAAAGTTCACATATTTATCATAACACATAAGTATACATGACTCTACAGGTGGTGGGATGTATGATGTAATGTAATTTTTAGCAATTGTTCAAACACAGGACAAACCATACTTAGTAGTTAGATCAATTTTACAATTTTCTAAATTTTATTATGAATGTTAATTTAAATGGAACCACTGAAGCATCATGCTTTAGGCATGTTCTTAAAAGGGAAGAAGCAAAAAAATAAATTCCAATATATATAGTGTGTCCCATACAGCAAATAGTAATTGGGCACTGCGAAACAAGGACAGCTCATCATTCCGCACACTTTGAACCCTAAATTGAAAGCTCTTCTCCCATGCATAACATCTGAAATATTTCAGTGTACTGTCAAAACAATCACTTTAAATGGAATGAAATTAAAAATATAAGAGCAATTCTTCTTAAACTTAAACCATACTTCACAGTGTCCATGGCAGCCAAGATTTCATTCATGAGGCTGACTCTTTTGTCTGTCCTATGCAATCCTTCCTTAGTTAGTCGTGTCATTCTGTTCAACAAGATTGCCTATCACACAAAAAGATCAAGAGAATGAGAATTGATATTGATGCAATAAAAAAAAAGGTCAGATACCTAATATAAATGCAGAAATCTATCAAGCTATATAAGTAATTAAGATCCTTCTAAAATCTAATGACTTGATACAACAACTCGAAGCATATCACGTGTGTTTCCTATCACATGATTTAAGTTACTTTTCAACCTTCTCATATTGCAAGTTGTCCAAAAAATTATTTGATTGAAACTAGTTCAACTCTAATACACAACCATGTAGGGATTTTAACTAAAATTTGTAACTTTTGCAGGAGTTAATTTTCTAACATTTGATTGCATATTTTGACTCAAAATATCTTTTCAGACACAGAACACAAAAACTTGAAGCGCAAATCACAGTAATATTACCAAACATATTAGTTAACTTACAACATTATGCCCAAAATAACATATTGCTTCATACCCGAATGCACTCCTTGACCTTTTGTAATCAAGTGCAAAGGACACAAAAAGTAAAGAAGCCTATGCATTAAAAATAACATCCAGAAGAAAAATTGATACTCATTGCAAACACCTTTTTTCCCTCTCTTCAAAGTTCCAATGTTGGCAAGTCCTGTCTTCAAGAACTAAGTTATGGAGAGTGGGAGAACAACATTGTTTTTGAGTTTCATATTATGTGTGAATAGCAAGAAAATTATGTGATGTGGAATAAAATGTACCTTCCCAAATGGTATTTGACCAATGGCAAACCAAAGGGCCATTCAAGAACATTCTAGCCCTAGTACTTTCATAGCTTAGGAGCTAAGCCATTGATTTACCTAAAGTTTATTGCAAATAAACCTTGATATATAAGGAGAACCTTATGCACACTAGAGGTGATAACTATCAACCAAATTAACCATTAGAGGGTTCTCTCTAGTCTATATTGGGGCCTTAGAGAATTCTTGTTGTTAGAATCTTATGCGTTTATGCTAGAATATTATGTAATAACTATATTATTGACTTGAAGCTCAATCTATGGGATTGTGAATGTATTTTTTTATTTAAGTGTATAGGTTACATATAAATAAACCCACACCACCATCAGAGTAGATGCAAAAGTTGTTCAATATATAGTCCCTCGTTGTTTCACTTTGTCTTATAATATAAATTATATCCTTATAATTTGTATTTTTTATATTTTACCACGGTACCAAAGCCAGATCCTTATTAGTTGTGTATGATAACCTACACTACTGTCAAAAAACTTAAATTGTTAGGTGAAGTTCCAAGATATAATTTATATTATTCTCTAACACACCCCTTTAAGTGAAAGTTCTTCAGACTTGAAACTTACATAGGCACACACTACACCTTGATACCATATCAAATAATCATCTTATCCTAAAAGCTTAAGTTGTTAGGTGAGGTCTCAATATGTAATTTATATTATTCTCTAACAACTATCCTTAGGGTAGATACACAAGTTATTTACAATGCAATTTCAAGTTCACGTATCATATAAATTTTATCATATAATTTATCTTTTATATTTTTTCACTTGCATTACGGGTCTCTGGAGGTCAAGACCAAACTTTAGATAAGCATATGACCACATCAATAAGCATTTTGGAGTTCTTGTAAAATTTATTTTTTATTGGTATTAAATTAGTTATGATCGAGCTAAATGATGGAAAAACATCTATATAGTCAACCCTAACTAGTTCGGGGTTGAGGGACACTTGTTGTATCCCTATTATACCCGTATAGGAATTTCGCACAAGTTGCATGTTATAAACTATGAAATTAAGACACTACAGATGTTGGTTATAAAACTATAGCACCAAGTTTAGCAAAGGGAAGAATATTTCTTACTTGTGTAGGGACCATGATAACAAGCACTAGCGAACCAAAAAGTGAAGCAACACCTAATTGCTGGTAAAGGAGAACCATGGACATGGTGATGCAAAATGGCGCGGACCACAATCCATGAAGTAGTAGGCATATTTGCTACAAGAAGCAATGGTGGTGCATTTATATACAATGAGAAAAGAATAAAAATATTGGACAGGAAATGTAAAAGTCAAGAAGGATAAACGGCTCAATGTCCCCTTATATAATTAAATAGGTCTCCAATACCGTCCCTATATTTCTAATTATGTATATCATATCTTGTATAGTATCACATTCTCTAATATATTCAATTATCAGTTTTTTAGGTTCAAATTGATAAAAGTGTATTTCTCCTTCCAAAACTAACATTGAACAACACAATTATACAAGGACAGAATAAACATGATTAGAAGTGTTGAGATATGGTTGAGACTTCCAATTATATAACTTCTCAAAAAATATTATTTTGAAAAAAAATTAATGACCTAGTTGACTTTAGCGGAAAAATAAAAGATTAAGAGAGATTAGAATAATGGTATTGGTTATTAATATATGAAATGTTCAACTAAGATAAAATAATTACATTCCTTTTAGAAAATTAGTTATTTCAAATGGTTTCCTCCCTCTTCCCTAGTAATTATTTGTTACGTGGAACACTCAAATCCAAGATTTAAGAACAAATCGATCAATGCTACCTCCCACCTACCTTGAAAAATCTTAACAAATAAAAAAAATTGAATATTTAAGAAATAAAAAAAATTGAAAATTCTTATCCATTTAGATTTTTTATAATTTTTTTGAAATTAAAAATTACTTTTTAGATAAAAGATTACAATTTTTTAAATTGTTTAAGATATAAAAAAATTTCAAAGTTTCTCGACCATTAAGATTCTTCACAATAAAATAATTAGAATGTAAGAACGTAATTAAGACTTACCAAATTATATAAGAACATATTCAATTATCCATAAAAATAAAAATAAGAAAAAAGATAAAATCATTGTAAGCTTCTTTTAGCAAAGCAATTAATTTTGGATTTTGGTAAAAATGAGACTAGAAAGTATCTTATATTTTTTTTTTTTATGTGTGACTAACATATGGATCATTCACTTCTAAATAGTTTTATAGTAAGTATCTATAATATAAGATAAATATTCCATGCATTCATATAATTGTATCATGTTTCAAGTAAACATGAATAACTAATTCTCTTTTTTTCAAGAGATGAATTAGTAAAAGGACATTAATAGTTGTTTATTCAAAGCATACCTGAAGTACATCAGCATCTGTTGTGATCATATTTGTTATCTTCCCTGATGGAAAGTTCTTTTGACCCTCATGAGTTAGTTTCAAGGATTTACGAAATATACCAGCCACCTGTAAATGAAAAAAGGCTGATATGAAAATAGTTAACTTGCTCAAAAACAGTAGAGTTCGGATTTAGAGTGGGCAAGTGGCCACAATTCCAAAGATAAGCAATGTTGAAGGAGATATTTCAAAAACAAGCTCACAGACATCTAAATATTGTTTAAGATATAGTTTTACCAAAGTTGACCGCAACCGAAAACCAACACGCAGAACATTCTGGTAATACCGAGATTCGCATAGCGCACTAAACAACTGAACCAAGTAAATCAACCAATCAATCCATAACCAAAGGTAAATAAAACTCATTGCTTAAATAATGTAAAGATGGAGCATATAGTGTAGGTTCCAGAATCAATATCCATAACATAATAAAATTAGCCAAGCTTAAAGAAACAAGGTTTGGGGAATAAAGGAAGTGGCTAGCCACATACTCTAGCAACATACAAATAAAGTTGGTTTAGGAACATGAAGAATTGCTTGAAAAGAAGTCACAAAAGTAAGCATAGACCAATCAAGCCATGCATTACTAAAACCAATAGCTCTTTCCATTGTGTAAGCAAGATTGGCCGTAACATATATATCTTGGCTTGTTTAAGCCCTTAAATTGGGAGGGAGGTAAAAGGTACCATAAAAATTAGAACTTGAAAATTCTACTATCACAGATGAGTTAATCACATTACACATCCTTTTTTCCTACTTCATTTATATTTTTCTCATTTTGATAAATTTGCTTTACATATACTTACCTAAATCTGATGTGAATTTATCTTCTAAGCATTTGAAAAGAAATATAGATTTTCTTCACGGTCAATGAAGTCCCATATCTTGATATCAATAATAAAATGTGTTATCAAAGAAATTTGAATATTAATGAAAACATCGAGATTAATAATAATACAAAAAAAAAATGAATATCTCATTATATTACAGCAGTTATTTATGCTATATTCCTTAGGATCTTTGTTTTAATAGAAAGCACAAGTGGCTAAAGCTTCCTAAGTTTTTAGACTCCATAAATAGGCAACATTATCCAGATCATGTGAGTTGTTGATGCTCAGTTACAAAAAAGAGAGAAGATTGAAATAAAGCAACAAAAAAGAGGTAAATTAAGGAAAAGTAATCAAGCAAACAATAAAAATACAATGATAAAAGCTAATATAAAGTTAATGTTCAAGGGATGATTGATGTGATTTATGTCATTGATTGATGATAGTTTTACTTCAAAATGAGCTAAACTCTATATTTATATACTTGCAGTCATGTAGCATTCCATGGAAGGAATACAAATTCTCCAAAAATACTTGAGTCTAAATTGATATAATTTCTTACTAAGACTACTAAATAAGAAAAATGAATGACAAAGAGATGATTATGATCACAACTTTCACAATAAGCCAGTCCCATTATCAACGAATGCCTAATACAGGTGTAACCTGTGGTTTCAACATTTTGCAAGCGCTAAAGGCTGAATTTATCATCCATAGTGATTAGATGATTATAACATTGTTCTACCTACTAGATCCATGCCCAAATAAAAGGCACCCAAAGATGTGTGATTCAACAATGAAATATACAAACAAAGTTGCTTGAATGCTAATATATATATATATATATATATGGAATAGATTATGTATGACGAAAGATAACACTATGGAAATAAAAAGAAATAACATTATACAGAAAGATAATTAAAATAGATGGAGTGAGAGGGGCGTGTTCAGTTTGTTTCTTAATAGAAATGAATTCCAGAGAATAGCTGAGATAGAATTCATACCATCCCAAGGAAAATTACGAAGGCATAGACATAACCGATCCAGGCTGGATCTCCTCGTTGCATCGACTACATACACATTTTGCAGTAAAAGCCCAAGGTGAAGGAGTTTTGAGTGGTACTTCATATCAAATTTGAGCTAATCAATTGAACTATTTCTATCATAGGAAAAATGTTAATTAATAGATCAATTCTTGTATCATATGAAAAATAGACTAGATGTTGAGAGACATTTGGTGTTCATGGAGGATTAACTATCCCATCGGCTCTTATTTACAAATGCACAAAAGCATATAAATTATTAGCATCGTCAAAACCCTTTTATATGATACCTTAATAAATTCTTACAAAACATGCAACTCTAGCTAACAGCAAAACAGAACATTACATAGAATAAGTTAATGCCAATAAAGGAATGAACCTGCAGGAGGTGGCTCAATACAACAGGTCCCACAAATTCAGAAAGATCATAGCCAATCTACAGGTTAAAACAAAAATAAAAACGGTATAAGCACCTCATGGCTTATGCCATTAGTAGAGAGTTCCTAAAGTCCACTTTGTTGTGTTTCAGTCTCGAACATCAGTTTGAATTGAAATTAGGATAATAGCAGAAAAAATAATGCATGGTACACAACTAATAAATGTTAAATCTGAGTATTCCCTGCAATATAATAGTTGAGAGGCTAGAATTTCACTATAGATCATGTATCAAGAGCAATAATAGCACAACATGAAATTTAGAAAATAGAACTAAAAAAAATCAAGCTTCCAGGTTCGCCGATTTCAAACTACAATATAGCAGAAGTAAGAACGATAACTTATCAAGAATTTCAACAAGTTAGAGCAAATTAACAACAATCCAAGGAAAACGTACCTTAAAAAATCCTCCTAACCAAAACCTACAGAAAATGTAAAGATGAGAAACAAATAAATTGAGATGGATACAAGCAATAGTAAAAGAAAATCTTTGTTACAAGAAGCCAAGCCGTACAAACATCTCATGTATAGTAAGTATTTTTTACGACACCCCTGATATGCTTTACAGGTTTGAACCCCTAAAGTGTAGCTTGTTTTGATTCGTATTTCTCATCTTATATTTTTAGTTGTTAAATATGACATGCAAGCCCCATATTTTTCTCAAAAATCACCAAAAAAAGCATCAAGAAAATCATAAAAAATCTCAAGGGTTGAGTTCTTGATGATATTTTGATCATAATGTTGGTGGAGGCTAATAATTTCTTGATGATTTTTTTTTTTTTTCATTTTCTTTTGTGACATTTGAACTTATAGGAAAACAAATGTAACTCAAGTGTCATTTGATAGACAAATGGATGAAAGCTAACACAAGGGGTCTAAATCAAACACTTTCTAGTTTAAGAGTTGGAAAAAAAGAGAGAGAAAGAAATATTCAAGGATTTCGATCAAAAGAACTTATATTTCTGGAGGTGTTAGGAAGGATAGGCCACTACTATAAGCCCATCATTGGGTATGTTTGAAGTCCAATGAGTATCAAAATGAAAGGGAATGAAACAACATGAGAATGTAATTCAACTGATACCTTCCCCCTAGACTATTGTTTAGTGCTCTTAAAAGACATGGCTTTGGCCTTTGAGATTCTTCAACCCAACAAGTCTGGAACCTGCAAGAGCTGAAAACATTTATGAAAAAGGGATAAGAGGTTGACCTGAGACTATGGAAAAAGAAGAAGGTGGCGCATACTTGTTCATCAATGTCTCAGTCTGGTCCCATGTGTCTAGCTTCCAAACATCCTTTTCACTAATAGGTCTTTTATGGGCTTGCTTCATGAGTGGAGTCAACCACCAATAAAATATTCCTTGCAGAGGGCAAAGAATCAATATACAGAAAACCAACTTAGCTATAACTGAAACCACACTTTTGACCCCTAGCCAAGTTCATTACTTTTTACTGTCTTAAACAACTGCTTGAGAAATAGAACCAAGATTTCTCAAGTCTCTCAGCATTGAGAACAGTAAACAATGAACTACTTACTAGAAAATAAGGTGGCATTCCTCTCGGGACATATTTGCTCTCTTCCAGGAAGTGCTTCATATGCACTATTATCAGGAGACTCAGGTTCCATCATAACATAATCTGAACAAGGATCCAAATTGGGAATATAAACAAGTAGATGTATCCCAAACAAAACCTGCAACAAAAGTAACCACTCAGCAAGATATAATTGAGGTGTGTGTAATATTTGGGAATGATTAGGAAATTTTTCAAGCTAATGAAACAAGATTTAACTTCTATGCCAAGAATTATTGTTAATGTTGGTATACTCTAAACAACTCGATCATCTCAGTATCAATCTGTAACATTCAAAATTCTAGAGTCCCTAGAAAGTCCTCTGTTGTGTTGTAGTTAGACCACAAGATGTGCAGTGACCTATAGAACAAAAGTTGAAACAATTCAATCAAAGAGTTAAGAGACTGTCAGGCAGTTTGAGAAAGAAATTGTATCTATTGGCTACTTTAGCATCTGGATATGACTAAAAGTTTCAACAGGCTCAATTCTATGATCTAAAGATGCCAACATCCATGGCTGTCCACTCCCCACATTTACCAACAGAAGAGAAACCGGACAAAGCTATGTTGATGAGTATCAACACAGCCAAAACAACTGCAGCTTTCATGTCATTCTTACAAACTCCAAAATTTTAAAAATCTCCCAAAAATGTACATAGAAATTCCTTATCGGGTGCTACATTTAAAAATGTTGTTGATTTGGTGTATAAGGCAAGCCAGGCTAGGCTCTCAAGTTGTAGTGTCTTCCAAGTTCCAAGACCAAGGCAAGTTACTTTTAAAGAGCTAGAGATGTCCCCCTTAGCATGAGCATTTACCAGCCCTATTCTGAAGACCATTGAATGGATGATAGGTTAAAGTAGCAAGAAGAAAGATGAGAATATTAGAAGAGTTGATAGAGTCTATATTGTTTATATTACATGAGAAATAAAAGAAGGCTCCGAACCTGGCAGAAAACTGTGCTCAAATACATATAGAATATAAATCTGCATTTGTAAAAGAACTGTAACTTAGTGCTGCCCCCAACATATATCAAGAGGATATGAACTCCAGAGAATAGCTTTGTTAATGTTGCATGCATTCTTATAAAAAAATAACCATGAAATTATCTTACTCCAGCCAATCCAACCTCATCGCAAATTGCATATATGCTAAAAACATGCTTGCTGAGGCTTGTACAGCTGTAGTACCAGTTCCCATAAAATAGTTTATTTCTGCCAATTTTTTAGCCTGAATTGTGACATGTATTCCCACACACACACACGCTCTCGAGCAATTTCAATCCATTTTATAAAATAAGATGCCAGGACATCTATTCTTGTTCAAAAATTCAGTTTTTAATTTTTTTTCTTTCCTAATCTCTACTGTAAGAAGTTTGGCAGCACAGATTGTCATTATGGTCATCATTACTGTAATTTTTGTTTATTTCCCTTGAAGGCTACTATTCGATTTAGCAACACATATTTTATAAACTAAGTAATTACAATTGTAAAACCAAAGAAATGGTTCTCCATTCAACAGTACAATGTATAGCTTGCCTCTTCTCTTGATAAACATAATTATGTCAAACACCTTAATAACGCAGAAGAAGATGGGGCTCTAGCACAGAAACAAAAATACTCAAATTAAATGACACTACAACCTCAGGGAAAATACCAAAAAATAGAACTTGGTTGAGTTAATTTGATGAGGGAATGGAAGAATGACTAACCTACTGTCGTAATTATCACTCACTGACAGAATGAGATTGAGCATTGCCGCTTCCCCTACCAACACATAAATGACTCCAAACCGCACATACCATCGAAACTGTTGAATGTATATTCTTGTTTCCAAACCAATCATAATAAGAGTGGAGCACCAGGAAAGGGCCTCAACAATCAAGGAGACCATCTGTAAAGGACAGAAAATCTACTTAGCATTATACTACGAAGCCAGTGTTCCAGCACAAACAATTATCTAAAGATATAAGCATGTAATCTTCCAATTGAACAAGTTAAATACAGATTTATTTAAAAAGAGAAAGAACAAGGCAAAAGAAAGAAAAGTAGCAAATACAAGATTAGAAGTGAAGTTTTATCTTTGACAGAAACATTAATGAGAAACCTTACTCGTGTACCTCAAAGGGAGCGAGAGCAGTCTGCCCATCCAGATTGAAGATTGAAACATTCATAAACAACCTGAATAAAGGCTGGACTGTGCAATAAGCAGCCAGCAATCCCAACGAGTAATTATAGTAATTTGTCCTGAGACAATAGTGTTGAGCTTTGGAATTTTTGTCAGTAATCAACCATATTCGATACAAACAAAGGCCAAGAAGAACCAGATGAGAAATGCAAATGACTAGGGAGTCAACAACACAGGGTGTGTAAGCACCAAATGCATTATCCACTTTTGTTGCCCAAACCCCATTTGGCACAGGTCGACAATACCAAACCAATGCCTCCAAACCCATCTTTCCCCACCGCCCCTACACAAATCAAAACCGCTTAATTCTTACCTTATTTGATTAAACAGAGAGAGGAGAAGAAAAGAAGAAGAAAAACACAACAAAATGAGCAGTAGCAACAGAACACAATGCTAAGAAGAATAGCAAGGTATATAGGCTACTGAAAGAAATCAAAAACAACATGGATAGTTTAATGAAAGAAGGGTCAACTTACTGGTTCAGATGCTACTGTAGGTATTTTGAAGAGTCAAAGATACTTGAGTTTTTCATTGAACTTTAGAAACATAAACTAGGACTAGGAGTGTGGAGTTTTTCATGCAATTACAAAAGACAATTAAGGAGAACGAAAATCAACGATAGCAATCATTACGTATATCAGTGAAATTATTGTTTTACCTTTCATTATTTAACTTTCAAAGTTTTTTTTTTTTATTTAACTTTTAAAGCTTTATTTAAAAGGTGTGATTGGTGTGTGTAGTTAATTTATTCTTTTATTTTTTAATAACAGTACAATTATTTTATTATTCTTAAAAGGTAAACAATCATGGTATTTAATCTAAGAACCATATAGTAATTTTAATTTTATTATAAATAGTTGAATTATATTAGTATCTATATTATGAAAATTTGTTATTCTTGACTTTAAGGACTTAATTTGTCATTTTTTAATGGTTTTTTATTATTATTATTATTTAGTCTTGGAAGATAAGGAATTATTTTAGTATCTTCTTTTTGCTTTATTTAAAATTAATATTTTTTTAGTAGTTTCTTAAATTGTTTTAATATACTGATATTAAAAATAATTTTTTTAAAAATATATTATTTTAATATATTTTTAAATAAAAAATATTTTAAAAAACAATCATTATTACTTGGTAGTGTGTTTGGTATTGAAGTAGCTGTTG
>Ga0307507_10007525_pt1 | contig 15734 bp, 13 predicted proteins | sample 7_EM_MG_FD_207223 | JGI IMG/M metagenome (GOLD analysis project Ga0307507, IMG submission 207223) | Populus trichocarpa ectomycorrhiza microbial communities from riparian zone in the Pacific Northwest, United States - 7_EM | ecosystem: Host-associated > Plants > Roots > Unclassified | place... | reverse complement strand
CGTCGAGGGAGCCACGTCGACAGCTCCCGCGGTGTCTGGGGAGGCCGGCCTCGTGGGGGGAAGGTGCGCGGACATCGGACCAACTCCTCGGATGCTCGTCGTCGAGAGCGAGGCTGAAGTTCAAGCAAGTTCGTATATAAGAACTAGCATCTGTGATTAGGAACTCTTGTTGAAGATAGCCGCGCCGGTCGACGCCGGTCAATAGCGTGTTGACACCCCTGTGGGCAGGTACCATCATTCGTAATGACGACCGTTCGTTCCGAATTAGGAACACGATCTCCGATCACGAGCGCGGCCCGGATCCGGCCGCGGCGACTCCTGGAAGGTTTGGCGACAGCGATGTCCGTACCCACGACCGTCTGGCCCCGACAGCTGCCCGCGGGTGACGACCCCGTGGCCATGCTCATCGACGGCGAGTGGACGAGCCCGTCGGCCGCCACCACTGCGGTGTTCGACCCCAGCACGGGCGACGTCATCGCGAACGTGACCGACGGCGGTGCGGAGGCGATCGACGCCGCGGTGGCGGCGGCCCGGCGGTCCTTCGACGAGGGGCGGTGGCGTGGCCTGTCCGGTACCGATCGGGGCGCTGTGCTCTGGCGCGCCGGCGACCTCATGCGTGAGCGCGCCGACGACCTGGCCCAGTTGGAGAGCCTCAACCTCGGTTTGCCGGTCGCACAGGCGAAGAGCATGGTGCTCGAGGCCGCGGGGCAGTTCCGGTACTACGCCGGATGGGCAGACAAGATCCACGGCCGCACAGTCGACCTCGGGCCGGCGGACCGCCGCGTGCAGGGCTACACCCTGCGCGAGCCGATGGGCGTCGCCGGGCTCATCACGCCGTGGAACGCGCCGCTGAGCATGGCGGCCAAGAAGCTCGCTCCGGCGTTGGCGGCAGGCTGCTCGTGCGTGCTGAAGCCCGCGGAAGAGACGCCACTGACCTCTCTGTGGCTCGGACAGCTGCTGCTCGAAGCGGGTGTCCCGGCCGGTGTGGTCAACGTCGTCACCGGCGTCGGTGAGCGTGCGGGCGCCGCCCTGGCGGAACACTCGGACGTCGACACGGTGTCGTTCACCGGGTCGACCGAGGTCGGCCGGCTGATCGTGAAGGCGGCCACGGGCAACATGAAGAAGCTGTCGCTGGAGCTCGGCGGCAAGTCGCCGGTCATCGTGTTCGGCGACGCCGACCTCGAAGCGGCCATCCCGGGTGCGGCGTCGGCGATCTTCTGGAACTCCGGCCAGGTCTGTGCGGCCGGGACGCGCCTGTTCGTGCACGAGTCCGTGTTCGACGAGGTAGTCGCGGGCGTGGCGGAGATAGGTCGCTCGATGCGGCTGGGCGCCGGCTCGGATCCCGCCGCCGACCTCGGTCCGCTCATCTCGCAGAAGCAGCTCGAGCGGGTGTCGGGGTACGTGGATCACGGCGTCAAGGACGGCGCCCGGGTCGTCAGCGGCGGCCGCCGCGTCGGCGAGCAGGGCTACTTCTTCGAACCCACCGTCCTCGTGGACGTCGACCAGTCGATGACCGTCATGCGTGAGGAGATCTTCGGCCCGGTGCTCGGCGTGATGCCCTTCTCCGACGCCGACGAGGCCGTCGCGCTGGCGAACGACAGCTCCTACGGCCTGGCCTCCAGCGTCTGGACCCGCGATGGCGCCTTCGCACACTCGGTCGCCCGCCGGCTCCGCGCCGGACGAGTCGGGATCAACGTGCACCGTGCCGGCGGCGCCTACATGCCCGCCGGTGGATACCGCCAGTCGGGCTGGGGACGCGAGAGCGGGCCGGAGGCCCTGGAGAACTACCTCGAGACGAAGTCCGTGGTGTCGCAGCTTTCCTGACCACGCACGAAAAGGCGGGCGCATCCGGTGATGTGCCCGCCTTTCGCGCTTAGTGCGGGTAAGGAATCCTGGCAATGCGGTCGGAGCGGTACGAGGTGAGCCACAGCGAGTCGCCGTCCTGCAGTGCGCCGGTACCGCTGCCCATCTTGCCCAGGACGGCCGGGCCGATGAGCGGCCTCTTCGTCATCGTCGCCGGATCCAGCTCGTAGACGGCGAAGTGGACGTTGCAGTTGATCGCCGGAGAACCCGTGCAGGCGAAGCCCTGCTCGATGGTGTCGGTTTGGCCGCCGGCGAGAACCTTGGTGTGGTCGGAGTTCCAGGCGAGGTTGTCGACCAGCATGCCCAGGTCGACGTTCGCTGTCTGCCCGGTGCGGCGGTCGACCCGCGTGACGCGCTTTCCCGACCAGTTGGCCACGAAGAGAGTCTGGTAGTCCGGCGACAGGATGACCCCGTTCGGACCGGCGAAGGTACCGGGGTAGACGTCGGTCCAGCCGGACTTGGCGTGCCATTCGGCGAGCCTGCCGTACGGTTTACCGGCCTCCAGCGCACCGACGAAGCCGGGGTCGACGGGGTCGTACAGGCTGCTGACGATCATGCCGCCGTCGGGCAGGGTCCCCAACGCGTCGGGCCAGAAGTGGGCATCGGGCGGGTGCACACAGCCGATCCAGGTCAATCCCGGCACCGGGCCGGTGAACGACATCGCGAAGAGCTGGATCGTCAGGCCGCCGCCGTGGCTGATGACGGTCAGCACGTCCCGCCCGTTGACCTTCTCGTAGTCGATCCCGAGCGACTGCAGGTTCGCGAAGTCGGCCGGTCCGGGGCAACCCGGATACGCGGCCTTGTCCTCGGCCCGAGTGACCGTCGCCGGATCGAGCGGCGTCGCCTGCCGGGTGTCCAGGTTGAGGAAGTAGAGGGGCGCGGGCTTCGCCGAGCCGCCTTCGGCCGAACTGCCGACCGCCCAGCGGGTTCCGTCGATACTGATCAACTGCTCGACATTCGTTACCCCGCAAAGGAACTCCGCGCCGACGGTCGGCGCGCAATCCGCAGGCGGTGGCGTGGGATTCTCGCTGGGCTGTGACGCACAGCCCGCGGCGAGCAGCAGCCCGCACAGGGCGACGATCAGGCGTGGACGCTTCACTGCGTTCTCCTGTCAGCTCAGGTACTGGCGGCCGCCGACGGGCTGGAGCTTCTCGGTCAGCTCGTAGCCGAACGGTTCGCCGGTGGGGACGGTGATGTCGCGAAGGGCGTCGGGAGGGATCCGCTCGAGGTGGCCGATCAGGGTCCGCAGGACATTTCCGTGCGTGACGACCAGAACCGTCCGGCCCGCGCGCAGGTCGGTGGCGACAGCGGTCTCCCAGTAGGGGAGTAGCCGGCCCCGGACGTCTTCGAGTGATTCGCCCGCCGGCGGGGCGACCGAGTACGAGCGCCGCCACGCCATGAATTGCTCGTCGCTGTACCGCGCGCGGATCTCTTCGCGGCCGTGCCCTTCGAGCGCGCCGTAATGTCGTTCGTTGAGCCGCCAGGTGCGCCTGACCGGGATCCAGTGCCGGTCGGCGACGTCGAGCGCGATGGCGGCGGTCGAGATCGCGCGTCGCAGGAGCGAGGTGTGCGCAACGTCGGGGAGGAAACCGGAGCCGGCGAGCTGGGCGCCGGCTCCGGCCGATTCCTTCCGGCCCACTTCGGAGAGGGGGACGTCCGTCCAGCCGGCGAACCTGTCGTCGGCGTTCCAGACGCTCTCGCCGTGGCGGAGGAGTATCAGCACTCCTACACATCCGCCGTCACGGGGGTGTCGTCGCGGTCGAGGTCGAGTTGCTTGGTCTCGCCGATGACGCGGACGCAGACCAGGCTCACCACGGCGACACAGGCGAGGATGATCCCGAAGGTGAATCCGCCCCACGCCGCGATGATCGGGCCGGCGACGAGCGGTGGGATGGCGCCACCCAGCATGCCGGCGAGGCTGTAGCTCAGGCCCGTCGCCGTGTAGCGGTAACGCGTCTGGAAGGTCTCGGAGAGGAACGCGCCGAGTGGGCCGGTCGCCAGCCCCGACAGGAACATCGTCACCGGGATGCCGACGGCGAAGGCCGCCAGGGAGCGGGTGTCGAGGATCGGGAACAGCAGGAGCGTCCAGACGATCGCCGCGCAGGCGACGATGGTGATCATGCGCCGTCTGCCGATGCGGTCGCTCAGCGCGGCACCGAGTACGACGGCGACCGAAATGGCCACGCCGCCGAGGATGGCGACCGCCAGGACGTCCGGGCGGGCCAGCTTCAGCGTCGTCGTCCCGTAGCTGACCATGTAGGTGCCGCCGATGTAGGTCAGCATCAAGGTCATGGTCGTGGTGCCGGTCGCGAGCAGAATCTGCTTGGGCTGGCTCCGGAACGCGTCGAGGAACGGCGTGCGCGCGACCCCGGTCTTGATCTGCTTCTTGAAGATGGGCGTCTCGTCGATGCTGAGCCGGACCCAGAGACCGAACCCGATCAGGACGATGCTGGCGAGGAAAGGAACTCGCCAGCCCCAGGCGACGAAGGTGTCGTTGCTCATCCCGACCGCGGTCGCCCAGAACGTGGCGTTGGCCAGGATGATGGCACCGCCGCCGCCGAAGGACGGGAACATCGACCAGAAGCCCCGCTTGGCCTTCGGGGCGTTTTCGGCGGCGAAGAGGACCGCGCCGCCCCACTCGCCACCGGCCGCGAGGCCCTGCAGGACGCGCAGCAGGACGATCAGGATCGGTGCGGCGACGCCGATCGTGGATGCGGTGGGCATCAGTCCGACGAGCAGGGTCGAGATGCCCATCAGGAGCATCGTCGCGATGAGGGTTTTCTTGCGGCCGAGCCGGTCGCCGAAGTGTCCGAAGAGGACACTCCCGAAGGGGCGGGCGACGAAGGCGACGCCGAGGGTGGCGAACGAGGCGACGGTGCCGGCCACCGAGCCCAGCGCGGGGAAGAACACCTTGGGGAAGACGAGCGCCGCCGCGGTTCCGTAGATGTTGAAGTCGTAGAACTCGATGACGGTACCGATGAAGCTGGCCGAGGCGACCCGCTTCATGGTCTGTGGTTTTCTGCCGTCCACTGACTGTGAGGTCAGCTCTGGTGAGTGCGTCATTGCATCTCCTTGGTGGCTGGGGAGGGGAGGGAGCTCAGTCGAGATGGCCGCCGGCCCGCAGAACGCCTTCGGCGACCCTGAAGGCTTCGCCGGCGGCGGGCAGGCCGCAGTAGACCGCGGTCTGGAGGAGGACTTCTTTGATCTCGGCGACGGTCGCGCCGTTGTTGATCGCGCCTTCGACGTGGTGGGCGAGCTGGGCGGGGCGGCCCAGCGCGGTCAGCACCGAGAGGTTGATGATGCTGCGGGTCTTGCGATCGATGCCGTCGCGGGCCCAGATGCGTCCGAAGCAGACTTCTTCGGAGTAGTCCTGGATGACGTCGTTGAAGCTGTTGCGGTTCTGGTCCTTCTTTTCCACGTAGCCCTCGCCCATGAGCTCGTTCATGATGCGGCGGCCGGTGGTCTTGGTGTCCGTGGAATCCACGTCGTCTCCTTGTCGTCGTCAGCCGCGGTCGAGGACGGCTTGGACCTCGCCGGCGGACAGCTTGATCGTCACGCCCGCTCGTTCGTTCTGAAGCAGCAGTGGAGTCTGCGAGTCGCGGTTGCCCCAGCCGCGGTCGAGGGCCTCCTGGAAGTCCTCCTGGACCAGACGGGCCGCGCGCATCGGGACGTCGAACTGCTCGGCCAGCTCGAGGGCCAGCCGGAGGTCCTTGTCGGCCAGGGCCAGTGCGAACGAGGGCGGGTCGAAGGCCTCCTGCAGGTACCGGTCGCCGACCCGGTCGAAGGTGCGGGCCCGCCCGATGGCGCCCTGTCGCAGGGCGTGCCAGAGGGCGGCGGGCTCGACGCCGGCCTTGACTCCCATGGTGAAGACCTCGGCGATGCCCGAGCGGATGATCATGCTGGCGCAGTTGTGCACGAGCTTGGCGGTGTTGCCGGCGCCGATCTCCCCGACGTAGAGGATCTGGTCGCCGATCGCGTCGAGGACGGGGCCGAAGCGGTCGAACGCCTCGCGGTCACCGCCGACGTAGATGGCGAGCTTGCCGGAGCGCGCGCCCTGGGGGCCGCCGCTGACCGGCGCGTCGAACAGCTCGACGCCGTGCTCGCGGCAGGTGGCGTGCACCTCGCGGACGACCGTGGGGGAGTTGGTGGTCAGGTCGAACCACGCGCTGCCGGGCTTGAGGGCGCTCAGCAGGCCACCGTCGCCGGTGCCGACCTGCCGCATCTCGACCGGGCCCGGCAGTGAGGTGAACACGATGTCCGACGAGCCCGCGAGGTCGGCCACGGAGTCCGCCCAGGTTGCGCCCGCCTCCTCGACCGCGGCACCGCTTTCGCGCCTGAGGTCGTGCACGACGAGGTCGTGGCCCGCTCGGCGCAGGTTGCGTGCCATGCCCAAGCCCATGCCACCCAGCCCGATGAAACCGACCTTCATGGTTGTCCTTTCGTCGGTGAACGGACTGAGCGAGATCGTAATTACGAACTCATGACCGTATTGGTGAATGAACGGTAGGTCGAGGGTGGCCGGGTGTCAACGCCTCGGAGGCGTCGGCCTTCGTTGACATCGACGGCGGCGCGACCGTAGTCTCGGGATGTAAATACGTACACGAGTTCGTAGTTACGAACAGTCCGAGGTAATGGAGCCTGCGATGACCGCCCTTGAAGGTGTGAAGGTGATCTGCGTCGGGCAGTTCTACTTCGCCCCGTACGCCTCCATGCTGATGGCCCGCCTCGGCGCCGACGTCATCAAGGTCGAAGCACCCCAAGGTGACCCCTATCGCCGTCTGCCCACAGTGGACGAAGACGGCTACCCCATCCAGTTCCGGTTCCTCAACTCCGGCAAACGCACCATCCGCCTCGACCTCGCCAACCCGGCCGGGCAGGACGTCCTCCGGGGGCTGGTCCGCAACGCCGACGTGCTGGTGCAGAACCTCTCGCCGGGTGCGATGGACCGCTTCGGTCTCGGCTACGAGCAGCTCAGCGAAGTCAATCCCCAGCTGATCATGGCCTCCGGGACGGGGTTCGGCTCCTTCGGCCCCTACGCCGGCGAGTCCGCCATGGACCTCACCATCCAGGCCCGCACCGCCATCATGAGCACCACCGGCTTCGAAGACGGCGCACCCGTCCGCACCGGGCCGTCGGTCGTGGACTTCATGGCCGGTACGCACATCCTCGCCGGGGTGCTCGCCGCGTTGTTCCAGCGCACCCGGACCGGACGCGGTCAACACGTCGAGGTCTCGTTGCAGGATGCGATCCTGCCTTCGCTGACCTCCAACATCGCCGGCCTGCTCAGCGACAACACCGCGAGCTTCGAACGGTCGGGCAACCGGCACGGGGGCATGTCGGTCGCGCCCTACAACGCCTACCCCGCCACCGACGGCTGGGTGACGGTGCTCTGCCCGACCGACGAGCACTGGAAGCGGTTGTGCGGCTTGATGGCCGACCCGGCGGCCGACGATCCGCGGTTCGCCACCATGCCCGGGCGCTGCGACCACATGGACGAGGTGGACGCCGTCGTCGCCCGCTGGACCCGCACCCTGAGCAAGGAAGACGTCGCTTCGAAACTGAAGCGCTTGAAGATTCCGTGCGCGCCGGTGGTGACGCTTCCGGAACTCCTGGAAGACCCGCACGTCCGCGAACGCGGAGTGCTGCGCACCGTCACCGACGAGCACGGCTCGTTCATGACCTTGGGCAGCCCGCTCCTCCTCTCCGACTCCCCGATGGTCGAGCCGACCCGCTCGGGCGGGTTGGGCGAGCACACCGACGAAGTCCTGAGCGAGGAACTCGGCATGTCCGCCGACGACATCACCAAGCTTCGCGACACCGGCGTCATCTGAGAAGGAGCGGAAACATGACAGTGGAGGCTCGCATCGCCGTCCTGCCTCCGGGGCAAGAGAAACTCGAACTGCGGGAGGTCACCCTCGGCCCGCTCGGCCCGCACGAGGTCGTGGTCCGGCAGCGAGCGTTCGGGGTCTGCCACAGTCAGCTCGACCGGATCTTCGACCCGAACCGAACGGCGTCGATACTGCTCGGGCACGAGTCGATCGGGACCGTCGTCGAAGTCGGGCCGTCGGTGACCTACGTCGAACCCGGCGACGACGTCCTGACCACCTGGATCCCACGCACGCCGCTCGAAGGCCGGCCGCCGGTCCCGTCGCGAGTGGTGTTCCCCGGCGGCGGCGAGGCTCGCACCCACAACACGTTCACCTGGGGCACTCACGCCGTCGTCGACGAACAGTGGGTGGTCAAAGCACCCGAGGGCACCCCGCAGGACCTCGGCGCGATCATCGGGTGCGCGCTCATGACCGGGGCCGGCGCGGTGCTGAACACCGCCGAGGTCCGGCCGGGCCAGAGCGTGGCGGTCTGGGGCGCCGGGGGAGTGGGCCTGTGCGCGATCGCCGCCGCGTCGATCCTCGGTGCCTCACCGGTCATCGCGGTGGATCTCGACGCCGACAAGCTGACGCTGGCCAAGCAGTTCGGCGCCACCGACATCGTGGACGTCCGAGCAGGCGACCCCGTCGAGGCCATCCGGGCACTCACCCCCCACGCCGACGGAACGCGCGGCGTCGACCGGGCCTTCGACTGCACCGGAATCGGAAAGAACATTCCCACCAGCCTGGCCGCGGTCCGCCCGGGTATCCGGGGCGCCGGCATCCGAGGCGGCGCCGACGTGCTCGTCGGCATTCCGCGGGTCCCCTTCGAACTCGACGCCATGGACCTGCTCAACGGCGAGAAACAGCTGCTCGGGTGCGTCGGCGGGAGCTGCGACCCCCTCCGCGACTTCACGACCTTCGCCGGCTGGGTGCGTGACGGCCGCTTCGACCCGAGCTCGCTGGTGACCGACCGGTACTCGCTGGACCAGCTCGACACCGCGGTCGACGACCTGCACCACGGTCGGGTCCGAGGCCGCGCCGTCGTCGAGTTGGACCGGTGAACGAACAGAAGGAGCAACACCCCGTGAGCGCTGACCAAGACCTGAAGATCCGGCACCTGAGTCCGGCCTTCCGCACCTTCTGCGGTCAGGGCGCGCTCGAGTCCCTGCCGCGTGAGCTGGCGCGGGCCGGGGCGCGCCGTGCGGTGATCATCTGCATTCCCGCGGTGGCCGCGCACACGGAAGCGATGGGACGCCTGCACGACGTGCTCGGCGAGCGACTGGCCGGGCAGTTCGACGGGGTCGAGGAACACAGCCCGCTGCCCTCGGTCGAGCGGGCCCGGGCGTTCCTGGCGGAGCACGAGGCGGACGCCGTGATCGCGGTCGGCGGCGGCTCGTCCGTCGTCACCGCCCGCGCGGCCACGATCCTGCTGGGCGAGGGCAAGGACGCGCGGGAGCTGTGCACCCGGCGGGAGAACGGCCGGCTCGTGAGTCCGAAACTGGCCGCGCCGAAGATCCCGCAATGGGTGGTGCCGAGCTCGCCGACGACGGCCTACGCCAAGGCCGGGGCTGCCGTGCGGGACCCGGAAACGGGAGAGCGGCTCGCGCTCTACGACCCGAAGGCCCGCGCCCAGGGTGTCGTCCTCGACCCGGGGATGGCGCTCACCGCACCGCCGCGGCTGAGCTGGTCGGCGGCGCTGAACATCTTCTCGATGGCGGTGGAGGGTCTGCAGTCCCGGCGGGTGGATCCGCTCGCCGACGCGCTGCTCGCGCACGCGCTGCGGACCGTCGTGACCTGGCTGCCCCAGGTCGAGAAGGAACCGGACGAGGCGGCACCGCGCCTGCAGCTGATGCTGGCGGCCGTCATGAGCGGCCAGGGCAGCGATCACACCGGCGGCGGTCTCGCGCAAGCGCTGTCCCACGCCATCGGCCCGCGGTCGTCGGCCCCCAACGGCGTCGTCGAAGCCTTACTGCTGCCCCACGCCATGCGGTTCAACGCCGGCGTGGTCGCGGACCGGCTCGCGGCCATCGCGGACTACCTGGGGCTCGCCGACCGCAGGACGGACGGCGTCATCGCTGAGGTCGAGCGCCTGCTGGAGGTTTTCCAGGCTCCTCGCCGGCTCCAGGACATCGGTGTGGCGCAGGAGTCGCTCGCCGAGGTCACCGCGCACGCCATGGACGACTGGGCCATCACCGCCGGGCCACGGGTACCGGACCGTGAAGACGTCGTGAATCTGCTGAACAACGCATGGTAGGGAAACAATGACAACCACCTCGGACACCGAAATCGGCAAGGAACTGGCCACCGGCAAGTTCACCGACGAGATGCTGACGAAGATGCGGAACCTGATCGGGACCGAGCTCCGCACGGACGCCTGCGTCAACAACGAGTACGCCACGCGACTGGCCATCCTGCGGTTCGCCGAAGGCATCGGCGACGACAATCCACTGTGGACGGACGAGGAGTACGCCACGGCCGGTCCGCACGGAACGATCGTCGCTCCGCCGAGCTTCATCTTCGCCTGCCTGGGCTCGGTCCAGGTCGGGTGGCCCGGTCTCGGCGGGTTCCACGCCGAGACCGACGTGACCTTCCACGCCCCGATCAGGGTCGGCGACAAGATCACCGCGCGCGTCTGGTTCGACGGCTTCGACGACCCGATCGAAAGCTCCTTCGGCGGCCGCCGGATCAAGGACTACCTGCGGCAGGAGTATTGGAACTCCGACGGCGAACTCGTCGCCCGGTTCATCTGCTCGCGGATGCGGTTCGAACGCACCGAGATGCAGAAGCGCCGCAGCTCCCGGAAGATCGAGATTCCGCACCCTTGGACCGACGAGCAGCTCGCGGAGGTCGAGGACGACATCCTCGCCGAGACCCCGCGCGGCGCCGAGCCGCGGTACTGGGAGGGCGTCGAGGTCGGTGATCAGCTCGACACCCTGACCAAGGGACCGATCGGGCTCACCGACGAGATCGCCTACGTCGCCTCCGGGGCCGCCCCGATTCCGCGCCTGTCCGCGCACGCCGTCGCGCTGCGGCGCTACAAGAAGCACCCGAAATGGGCCTTCCGCGACCCGAACACCCACGCGCTGGAACCGGTGTATTCGGTGCACTACAACGACTACGCCGCTCAGCTGCAGGGTGCCCAGATCGCCTACGACGTCGGCATCCAGCGCACCTGCTGGCAGATCCACACTTTGACGCACTGGATCGGCGACGCCGGTTCGGTCAAGGCGATCCACGGCCAGTACCGGGCGCACGTCTACCTGTCCGACGTCGTCCGGCTGGGCGGCAAGGTCGCGGGCAAGGAGATCGACGCCGACGGCGACGCCGTGGTGCACCTGGAGACCTGGGCGTACAACCAGCGGGAGCAGAACTGCATGCCGGGCACCGCGACCGTCGTCCTCCCGCGGCGCGCGGAGGTGACGCCGTGACGCAGGCCATGTGGGGCAAGGAGATCGGGACGGAGGTGGTTCGGGGCATCCGGTTCCGCACCTACACCGAACGTCCCCGCGACATCGCCGTGTTGCTCGCCTTCGCCGACCGGTGGGGCGATCGACCGCACATCGTCCAGGGTGAGCGGGTGGTGACCTTCGCCGAGGTCCGGCGTGCGGCCGAGGCGAAGGCCGCCCAGCTCGCCCTCCGCTCCGGTGACCGCGTGCTGCTGCTGGGGTTCAACAGCCCGGAGTGGATCATCAACTTCTGGGCGTGCGTGACCGCCGGCGCCGTACCCGTACTGGGCAACGCCTGGTGGAGCCAGGCCGAACTGACCGACGCCCTCGAACTGCTCACGCCCGCACTTGTGCTGGCCGACGCCCGGGCGTCCCGGTCACTGCCCGGCGACACTCCCGTCGGCACCTGGGCGGTCACCGAGACCGCCTCGGCTCCTGTCGTCGTGGCCGCGCCCCACGAGGACGACCCGGCCGCCTTCGTCTTCACCTCGGGCACCTCCGGCAAGCCGAAAGCCGTCGTGCTCTCGCACCGGTCGCTGCTCGCGGGGCTGCACATGCTGCTGCACATCACCCGGCGGCTGCCCCAGCAGGTCGACGAGGCCACCGGGGACGCCGGCCTGCACACCGGCCCGATGTTCCACATCGGCGGGATCCAGACCCTCATGCGCGCGATCACCGTCGGCGACACGCTCGTCATGCCGGCCGGGAAGTTCGACCCGGCCGAGGCGCTGCAGCTGATCGAGCAGTGGCGCATCGTCCGGTGGAGCGCGGTGCCCACGATGGTCTCCCGGGTGCTCGAGCACCCGGACGTCCATCGACGTGACCTCACCTCGATCAGGTCGATCACGGTCGGCGGCGCGCCCGTGCACCCGGACTTTCTCGCCCAGCTGCGTGCCGGCCTGCCGGGCGTCGAGCCTCGCGTGGCGACCGGCTACGGCTTGACCGAGAACGGCGGGCAAGGCGTGGCCGCGTCGGGCAAGGACACGACCGAACGGCCGGGCAGCTGCGGGCGGGCCCTGCCGTGCGTCGAGCTGAGCATCGCCGACCCGGGTGGCGAAGTCCTCCTCCGCGCTCCCACCCAGATGATCGGCTACTTCGGCGACGACGATTCGCCCATCGACGCTGAAGGCTGGCTGCACACCGGTGACCTCGGGCACCTCGACGACGACGGCTACCTCTGGATCACCGGCCGCGCCAAGGACATGATCATCCGAGGCGGCGAGAACATCGCCCCGGCCGCGGTGGAGGAAGCCCTCGGGCGGATCACCGGAGTGGTCGAGTCCGCCGTGTTCGGCGTTCCGCACCCGGACCTCGGGGAGGAGGTCATGGCGGTCGTCGTCGTGGAGAAGGGCCTGACCGCCGATGACCTCGCCCGGGAGCTGCGGTCCACAGTGGCCTCCTTCGCCCTGCCGAGCCGGTGGCGGATCGAGCACGAGCCGCTGCCGACCACTCATTCCGGAAAGATCGACAAGAAGCAGCTGGCGAGCGCCGAACTCGCCGCCGCAGCGGGAGGGACAGCATGAGCGACGTCGTCCTGGAGACCGTGGCCGATCGGGTCGCGCTGCTGGAGATGCGGCGTCCGCCGAACAACTTCTTCGACGAGGCGCTGCTGACCGAGCTGGCCGACGCTCTCCTCTCACTTGACGAGGAGAAGGACGTCGGCGCGGTCGTGCTGTGCGCGCAGGGCAAGCACTTCTGTGCCGGCGCCGATCTGCGCGGCGTCGGAGCCGAGGGGACCCGGCGGGTCTACCGCCAGGCCTTCCGGCTCTTCTCCGGCCGCACGCCGGTGGTGGCGGCGGTGCACGGGGCCGCGATCGGCGGCGGTCTCGGGCTGGCGTTGTCGGCGGACTTCCGCATCGCGGGCCCGAAGGCGCGGCTCACCGCGAACTTCGCCAAGCTGGGCTTCCACCACGGCTTCGCGATGTCGGTGACGCTGCCCAGGGTGGTCGGCCCGCAGCGAGCCCAGGAGCTGCTCTACACGGGACGGTCGGTCTCGGGAGAGGAAGCAGCGGCCATCGGCCTTTGCGACGCCGTCGCGGACGACCCGCGCGAGGCCGCGGTCGAGCTGGCGGGCCGGATCGCGGCTTCGGCTCCGTTATCGGTGCCGTCGATCCGGGCCACGTTACGGCGGTCGCTGGTCTCGGAGGTCTCCGCCGCGCTCGGCCTCGAGGCCGATGCGCAGGCCGCGTTGCTCGGCACCGCCGACTTCGCCGAGGGCATCGCGGCCTCGATCGCGAAGCGCCCGCCACAGTTCGTGGGTTCGTAATAGCGAATTCCAGGACGGTATTGCGCTATGGTGGCGCCTGTGATCGATGACGCCACCGACCCCGCCGGCCCGAAGAACCACCGCACCATCGACCGGGTGACCCAGATCCTCGAAGAGGTCGTCTACCACCCCGGCATCGGGTTCGCCGAGCTCGCCCGCGCCCTGGACGCGCCGAAGAGTTCGGTGCACGGCTTCATCCGCGGGTTGCAGGCCAAGGGCTGGCTCCATGAGGACGACAAGCGCTTCTACCTCGGGCCGGCGATCTACGGCCTCACGCTGGCCAGCGGGCATATCCGCGCCGGCCAGGTCAGCCAGGCCGACCTCGACGCCCTCCACAAGGAGACGGGGATGACCGTGTTCCTCGGCGTCGAGGCCGGCGACCACCTGATCTACATCGGCGAGTCCGGCACCGACGCGCTGACCGGCTTCGCGGCGCGGACCAACATCCGCCGCAGGCTGATCTCGACCGCCGGCGGAAAGGCGCTGCTGGCGGCGAAAGCGGACGCGGAACGAGACGCCTACCTCCGCCGGAACCATTCCGACGGCGACGCCGTCTCCGAGTTCCTCTCGGAGTTCGCCGAGATCAGGAAGACCGGCGTCGCACGGAACTACCGGCATCACGGGGCGCAGATCGCGTTCGCCAGTGTGGTGCGCAACCACACCGGCGAGAGCGTGGCCGTCGCAATCCTGGTCGGTCAGACCGTCGACATCGAGCCGCGCGAAGCGAAAGTCCGGAAGCTGCTGCTGAAGCACGTCGCGTCGTGGACGCAGCAGAAAACCGCGCCGCGCGAGCCCATCTGAGGCGCCGCGCCGATCGAGTCCACAGTGGACGGCAAGGTCACTTGCCGTCCACTGTTGCGTTCTGGCGTCTGACGGCTTAGCGTAAGTCGTATTACTGATCGAAAGTTCTTATATACGAACTGCGCGGCGCAGCGCGAGGAGTGTTCCCGGTGATCGAACGCGACCAGATCTTCATCAACGGCAAGTGGGTTCCCTCCGCGGGCACCGAGGTCATCGAGGTGATCAACCCGGTCACCGAGGAAGCGGTCGTCACCGTCCCGCGCGGGACGGCGGCCGACGTCGACGCTGCCGCGCAAGCGGCCGCAGCGGCCTTCCCCGCGTGGTCGAAGACCACGGTCGACGAGCGTGTGGACTTCCTGCGCAAGCTCGCCGAGCTGACGGAGAAGCGGTCCGACGAGATCACCCGGGCCATCGTCAGCGAGATCGGCCAGCCCTACGCGGTCGCCGCCGAATCCCAGGGCTCCTCCGCCGTGGTGGACCTCGTGAGCCTCGCCGAGACCCTGCCCGAGATCACCTGGAGCGAGCAGGTCGACCACACCGTCGTCGCTCGGGAGCCGGCCGGCGTGGTCGGCGCGATCACCCCCTGGAACGGGCCCATGCGGATGGTCTGCATGAAGGCCGGAGCAGCGCTGGCGGCCGGGTGCACCGTCGTGCTCAAGGGCACCGAGGTCGCGCCGCTCAGTTCGTTCGTCTTCGCCGAGATGGTCGCCGAGGCCGGTCTGCCCGACGGGGTGTTCAACCTCGTGTCCGGCACCGGTCCGGAGGTCGGCGAGGCCATCGTGACCCACCCGCTGGTCGACATGGTTTCGCTCACCGGGTCCGTCCGAGCGGGCCGGCGGGTGATGGAGCTGGCCGCTCGGGGGGTCAAGAAGGTCGCCCTCGAACTCGGTGGCAAATCGGCGAACGTCATCATGGAGGACGCGGACCTGACGCGGGCCATCGAGGTCGGCATGGAGGACGCTTTCCGCAACTCCGGCCAGGTCTGTGGCGGGCTGTCCCGCGTCCTCGTGCCGCGGTCGCGCCTGGCCGAGGCCGAAGAGATCGCGGTCCGCAAGGCGGAGAGCTACGTCCTGGGCGACCCCTACGACCCGGCCACCACGCTCGGCCCGGTCGCCAACGACCACCAACGCCAGCGGATCCGCGACTACATCCGGTCCGGGCTCGACGAGGGCGTCCGGCTGCTGACCGGTGGCCCCGAGGCTCCCGACGGCCTGGAGCGCGGGTTCTTCGTCAAGCCGACGGTCTTCTCCGGGGACAACACCTCCCGCATCGCCCGGGAGGAGATCTTCGGCCCGGTCGTCGTGCTCATCCCCTTCGACGACGAGGACGATGCCTTCCGGATCGCCAACGACACCGACTACGGGCTCGCCGGAGCGATCTGGGCCGGCGACGACGACCGTGCCCGGGCGCTGGCCGGCAAACTGCGCGCGGGGCGGATCCGGATCAACGGCTCCGCGGTCAACCAGCGGGCCCCGCACGGCGGGTTCAAGC
>Ga0307507_10007524_pt1 | contig 15738 bp, 3 predicted proteins | sample 7_EM_MG_FD_207223 | JGI IMG/M metagenome (GOLD analysis project Ga0307507, IMG submission 207223) | Populus trichocarpa ectomycorrhiza microbial communities from riparian zone in the Pacific Northwest, United States - 7_EM | ecosystem: Host-associated > Plants > Roots > Unclassified | place... | reverse complement strand
AAGCAATAGAATCCTTGTTTAGGGAGAGGATGCATCTATTAAAAAGTAATAGTATTATTAAATTAAGCTTTTCCTTTAGCTTTGCTATAAGATTTGCCTTTACTAGCTTATCTTCTTTAAGAGCTAAGAATTGGTTGTCTCTTAAGATAATTATATTATCGGTTTATATGCTGATAATTCCAAATAGAGTTTCTATAGTTGTGATAAGGAAGCAGGGATTAAATATAGAAGTAGTTATTAAGAGCTTCTCTTTATAGTGCTTGCTATAAGTAGCCCACTAATAAGTTCCTGCCTCTGCAATTCTATATAATGGCTTAAGTACAACCATAATTGTATCTTCAGGATATTGGTAGTAAATTTACTCTGGAAGGTATACTAGTATTAAGCGCTAAAGGCGTGTCTCTAATTGGGTATAGGCCTAAGTAATATCTTATAAATAAACCGCTATTCTATTTTTTATTAAGGAGGGAGTTAGCGCAATAATAACTCGCTAACTAGCTCGTTAAATTATAGGGGATTACGTAAGAATCACTTCCTTGCTATTATTGTTATAACCTTAAATAACTAGTCTCAACTTCTTAAATAGGGTATTAGTAGCTTTACCTTTAATCTTATTAACTATTCTTAACTTAAAGATGCGAACTCCATTAAACTTGGTAGGGTTATACTTCTTAAATTTAAAAACTCCTCTTATAATAAGACCGTCGATCTCCTACTTATTAGATGCTTGGAAAGGAGCTCCTGGAGTTATAATACGGCCTTCCTTTTAGAGCTGTTTTGCGAGCTTAAAGTCAGCCTTCTCTTTAGCTGTTATAAAGGCCATTAATAACTTGTCTTTACTCTTAATAGCGGTAATAAATTGCTCTTTAAAATTGATAAGGTGTTAGTGATTTTGTAATCCCTTTAGGCGACCTCTACCGCGTTATAGTTGCGGCATATCTGCTACAATTGTATTAGGATTGTAGTCGCCTTTTAGAGTATGTTAATCGTAGTTCTCCTTTAGGGTATCCTCTGGGGCATCCTATAAAGGCTTAAAACTATCGTTTCTATAATAGGGCTTAACAACAGTTAAGCAGAATTAAGTGGGTCTATAGGGTATCTAAAAAGTGCAAGTCTAACTATTAATTGCAATGAGTTTATATAGGCCTAACTATCCTCCCTTTTTACGCCATACGCGTACCTTAGATTGGAGTGGCAGATTAAGTATAGTTAAGGTATTTGGGCTATTTCTTATTCCTAGTGCGTTGTTAACCTGGCGTGTGGCGTAGAGACGTTATACCTCTTTTATTGCTTTGCGAATAGCCTCCGCTCATTGCGTAACGGATAGGGATAGTGGAGAATTGTTAGTCATTTAAGAGTAGGCGCTAAAGACTAGTAATATAGGTACGAGCCTATCTAGGCTAGCGGAATTATTAATAGCTTTAACAGCCATCTATAAAATAAGCTCTTTGCTAGCGCCCTCTAGTTCTAAAGAAATAATCTTATATGCTTATTATAATAGCGTGTAATATCGTTCTACTTTTTTAATACTATTGTGTGCCTCAACAGGGACTTCCTTAACTTTAATTTCCATTGCCTTTACCTATTGCCGAAACTCTATAGATAAGAAGTTCCTTTCTGCATTATAAATAACTTAATTAGGGGGTCCTAGGTAGATATTAATCTAGTATAATTAAAGAGTATCCCATGCGTTCCTAGCTAATATATCCTTTAGAAAACGTGCGGCTTAGAAGAAGGTTAAGAGGTTAATAACTTAGAGTACTAGCTTACCGTTAAGATATATAATGTTAATAATAATACAGAAGTTAAAGTTATAGTTATCTTTAAGGGTAAACTTAAATCGGCTAGGGGACTTCTGGTTTATTTAGCAGTAATAGTAGTACTTTATAAGATGCTTAATTGCCTTAACCTTAACTTTATAGCCTGCTCGCTAAAGAACCCTAAGTAATTAGTAAACGGATGGGTGGCCAAAATAATAGTATAGTTAACATAGCTCTGACTTAGTTAAGTGGCTCTAAGCAACGCTCTTTTCTAGTTAATAAAGGAGCAACCAGGGGTAACCCTATTTGCGCATAATGGGCACCCGATTATCTCCCTAAACGAGCATATTCTTAAGGTTATTAAGTTTAATGCCTAATTTATCTATATCTCCAATGCAAAATAGAAACGGGGTATTCGCGGGAATAATATAGAAAGTAATATACCCTAAGGGGGTTTTAACCTTAATTATGCTGAGAGAGATTATAGTACCCTTGCTAAAACGAATTGTATGTTGGCCTGCCGTTAATTGGTTAATCTAAATAGAGCTATTAAGCTGCTGAAGAGCTCGAACTTAAGGTTCTCCTACTATAGATACTCCTACGGCTCTAGTATCTGGTATAATACTATAGAAGACGTTTGCCGAGTATCTATTATTAAAGGAGAATATAGAACTCTTCTTTGGCTTATTAAAAATGTCTAACTTCGTGATAGTATAGAGTATAGATTGGTTATTAAGAATAGTAACGGTTTGTGTGCCATCTACCTTACCATACTTAGTAAAGTATTGGTTGGGAGAGTAGTCCTTAATTTCTATATCTATAAGAAGCTGTTTGGCCTTATTAACCTTACCCTTAAGATTTTCTTCGCCTTTATATTAAACCAGGAAGCTTTGGAAGTAGGCTATAGTAACCTTATAATTTCTAACGTTTTGTGCGCTTTAGCGAAACTTATTATATGCCTCCTTTTGTCTGTTAAGAGGGTGCCTAGTTAACTAGCAATTTGGCTTCTTATAAATATAGTATTTCTTCTGTTGATTGTTTTAAGATAAACCTCTATAAGGACCTCCACAGTTACTTTATAGTTGATGTTAATTGTACCCTCTGCCGTATCCTCTACCCTGGCTACCATATGTTCAATTAGTCCAGTTATAATCATGTTGGTCGGTTGGGTTGATTAAAGTAGGTTAGGGTTAGGCGTTAAATTGCTATACTTTTTAAGAGCGCAGAGCAGTGCTAATAGAGGATCTTAATTAAGCACACACTCCTTTATAAGTATTTGCAGGATTAAAGAGGGCAAGGTTATATTCTTTAACACCTTAGCATGCGCTAATGACTTAATCGCGTAGGCTAAAGTCCTCTTAATATAATTTGGATAAACCACGCTAAATTATCTAAAGTTGATTAAAGAGCTTTTGAAGATAGTTAAGTTGAGAGGTATCTAGGTTTATAGTAATGATTCTTAGGAAGGTAGTCTCTCTCCACTCTAATATATACTGCTGCTTATTCTCTTCTGTTTTGAAGTGGCATCTTGTCTTATATATTATTCGGTTGAAATTGTATCCTTTTCCTGCCAAACGATTATAATAGAAGGTACTGGCGCGGCCCTTAAGCATAACGGAATAAGTGTTATAATATTGGTTAGGTTCCAGTCCAACCTTCTAGCAACAGTTATAGAAGATACGCAGCTTTGAATTAAGGATATTATATAGTTCCCTACTAAACCTCTTCTCCTAGTCTGAATAGAGTTTTGTAAGCTCTATAAGCATTTTTAAGGTACCTCCAAGCGGTGTTAGGCCACGTTAAAATTGCATTAGAGATTAAGGTGGGGATTACTTTATAGGCTGCAGTGGAGATATAGAGCTTAATGGAACACGGCGTGGTACCTAATCTTCCTATGGTAGAGTTTAAAGGTTATTAAATTGCGAAGTAAGGGGGTCTTACGCTTGCTCTTAGGGGGTAGTAGTTAAAGTTATGGGTTGAATTAGTAGGAGTGATGGGTACAGCACATAAGAACTCGTGCCTAAAGCAATGGAATTAGAACGTGTCTCTATTAGTATATTATTTAGATTCTATTGTGAGTTGAGCTTCTTTATATTACGTAGTTGGTGCTCAATCTCTTATAGAGTCCATTTATGCTCTTCTTTTATGTTAATAACTTGCTCCTAAATATTGTCTCTAATAGTGTCTTTATCTATAGGGACAAATACTCCGTTCTTCTAAAGGAAGTTATGGAAGTCTTATATAATATTCTTCTTTGCGAGGGCCTATGTTTCCTTTATCTATCCAACAAAGTCCTCCTTTATGTAATACTATAGCACAGTATTGTTGTATTCGCTGTCTGTGTATTGTGCTATGCAGTATAGTAAGAATCCGTTTAGGTCCTGTTGCTTAGCGTTTATAGGGTTAATGTCTTTATCCTATATCTCTAGGTTAATATCGTTCTTGTACTTCTTTAGGTAGGTTAACGCCATAATAGGAGTAGAATTAACGGGGTGTCGTACATTAAAGGTAGGTAGGATTTTCGGCTTTATAGGATCTCGTAGGTTTGCTATTAAAAGGTAGGCAATTTAAGGCGTAGTTAACGCGTTTTGGACGTTGACTTAGGACCCTAGGTTTAGTAACACTTCTGACCTAAAGTACTTAACCAAATCTTTATAAACGCGATTATTCTGCGTAATGGATGCAACTTGGTATCTCCTAGTACTTAGTAATACTTTTATTACTGGTTTTCCACAAGCCTAAGGTAGTATAGTATCGCCAGGAACCCCTGCACGAGACTGTCTCTTCTGTCGATAACCTAGCTGCTCTGTGGTTGACTGTGTGTTTAACCACTGATCAGTATTGGTCACATAGGGTGACTCACCAATAACAACTACTCGAGTAGGTTACAGTGATGTTGGTTGATAGCTTTATTTTATTGGAATGAGGAAGGGCGAGGAGCTTAAGACTCCTCGCCACGCTAGTGCCGCGGCGTTACGTGACGACCGCTTGCCTAATTCCCGACAATAACCACTATTATATACTTAGCAGCGTTCCCAACAATTAGGAGTAGGATAAGACTAATAAAAGTAGTAGAGACAGTGCCGCTTACTATAATATCACTAATACTATTAACCATAAACTTAAAATAGAAGGCGACTAACACGGTAGAGAATTTAAGGATTATAATTACACCCCAGATTATTAATTTGGGCTCCTTAATCTTATTATCTTCCTTTTTTACATTTAAATCCTACCTAACTTAGAAGGATTTACGCTTAGGAGCCCTTTAGCTTAGAGCATTACATATTTTAGTATATAACTTTAATTAAAATATAAGGTAGCAAATGTATATAATTAGGAGGATAATAGCTATTCTGCGGGAAAGCTCTTAACTAAGTATAGAGCTATTAAGGCTTATAGCTACGTGGGTTAGTATCTATTATAGGTCTAAAGCTATTATTAAACTTACTTAACAGTATAAAGTAGAAGGTGGTTAGAATAATTCGACTGCCGACAGATAGAGCTAGAAGACTAGCTACAGTATTTGCTACTATTATATTAAAATATTGTTCCATCTAGTTAATACCTCTAAAGAAGAAGTATATACTAAGGATAAGAAGTAAGTTTAAAAGCATACTACTAATTAAGGAAGTTTTAATAATAGTAATCTGGTCCTTAGTTAGGGCTAAGATAAAGATAATTAATTTAATAGCGTTTCTACGCCAAATATTAGATAATATTAGGACAAATAAGAAGCGGAGAACTGTACCTAAAAGTTGTATTTAAAAGACCACCTAATATATTACCAGCGCGGAGCGCAATCTCTTTAATAGCGTAACTAAGTATTACAGCAAGCAGAATAATGGCAATAAAGTTAACAATAAATATGGTAATACTGTTAACATAAAGATAATTAACTATAAAGCTAATGGGAATGGTAAGAAGAAGTATATTTATCTATAAGCTAAACAAGACGGCACAAACCTAATCCTTAGCAGGTATATTACACTTTAAAGCTACTTTCTACCTTTCCTTAATTGTTAGCTTAAGATATAAGGGGTTTTACAGGCCTATACTAGCCTCTTTATTAGGTTATTTATTATTAGACCTTATTTAGGCTATTTAATAGGCTTTTAAGAGTATTGCTAGATCTAAATATACTATTATAAGTATGGTTTTTAATTATTTCTAAAAAGAGTACAATAGAGAAGGGCGATTTTATAGTTTAGAGGGCACCTATGTATAGTAAAGATTAAGAAGTCTAATAGTACTTAGGCCAACACTAACGCCTTAAATCTATAATAGTGCTTTTAGCTTTTTTTTTTTTTGTTAATTTTATAAGTAGGGATCTAGAGTAAATTCTAGAATAGTTGTTATAGAGAATAGGAGGATTAATGTTAATAACTAGATAGAATGGTTAGTAAAAAAAGGAAAAGATAGAGTGTTTTAATAAATAAATAATAAGTAAAAAGTAAACCGACTATTTATAGAAATAAAGACGTGGTAGAACGTATAAATAAGGGTATAACTCTGTATACCTCTAAGTACCAGCTACTTAGCGTTTTAAATATAAGTCCTCCCTTAATATAAGACAGATTAATAGGAGTTATTATACCACCTATATAAGGCGGAGCGCTTATAAAGGGCTTGGCTAGAATGCCAATTAAACTACTCTGCAACGCGTTAATAGCTCCTTTACTATAGATGGGGAGTAAATATATAAGATTAACTAGCTAAGATAAGTCTACTGCTTAAGCAGTATTCTGCTTTATAAAGGGTGGGCGTTTAAAGTAGATTATATAATACTATTCCTGCTAGGTAAGGCATTATTGGAAGGTTATTATTAGCTTCTAGTTCTAGTTTATAACTTTATATAAACGCCTCTAAATACTGCACTGTTAGGGCTATCTAAAAGCTAAGTTGCCTATTTACCTTGTCTTAACCTTAGGCCAGGGTTATTAGCTATTAAGGCGACAGGAAGTTGCATTAAGGTGTATAATGGGGCTTAAGTAAAGCCACGCAACTAGATGGGCATTGCTGTGCAAAGTAACGCTTAACTAGCTACCTTAATATCGCTGTCTTAAAATAATTGGAAGAAAGGGGTTAATACTAGCCCTTATTGTTTAATGTAACTCTTCTATAGAGGTACAGTAAAGTAAGGTATAGACAGGGAAGGATTATGCTCCTATTATAGCTATATTATAGTGCATTTATAATACTGTGCTAGTATCCCTAAGTTAGTAAATCGGCTTAACTTTTAAGGCACAGTTAAAGTGGAGCCCACTATTAGCTCTCCTATTAGCTAAGTAGTAGAGAGGAGCAGGATATAAAAGGCCTCTATATCCTTTAACTAGACCTATATTAAGCACAGTATCCTTTAAGAAAATTCCTCCTTACTTTCTTGTAAAGACACTTAAACTATTAGCTGCCTTATCTCTTTAATAATCAGCGACTTAGATAACTTGGACGCCATAATAGTAAATACCATATTATATTAAATCCTTTATAGGATACCGCTAATAGAGCTAGGATATACCGCTTACTTCTAATCCCAAGGCTCTAATAAGGCCATTAATACAGTAGGATAGGTATGCAATAGTTACTTCCCTATAGTTTTATTTATTTACTAGCTTACTAATATAAGTAGGATATTTAGTTAGCACTAAAATATAAAAGTAATTTAGAGAATAACAAGGCCGATATAGAAGGAACTGTAAGGAAATATTCGCCCCGCACTAATAAAATAAAAAAGTCGTCTTAATATAGTCCGCTTGGTAACTCCTTCTAATAAAGCTTATTAACCCATAACTTACTCTATTAGGGGCAATAGAGAGATTAGATAGCTTAGTTAATTAATTTAGCTATAGGCTTAGCTAACTTAATAGGAAAATTAACAGCCTTAAAAAAACAACTGCTATATTATAAGTTATTTAGGGAAGGTTAATAATTAGACTAATAGCTTAAGAAGTAACTGGGAAGAAATAAGGGATACTATTAAGCGGTTTTAAAATAAAATCTATACTCTTAAGAGAGGCAGTAATAAAACTTTAGATTACAGAGATAAATAGGTTATAAAGGCTAAAAATAAGATTATGGCATTTAAGAGGAAAAGGGTATGCTTAGCCTAAGGATAAAGAAGTCTATAGAATTAAGGAGGAAATTTATTGACTTAAACAGTACGCTCTTTAGTTATTATATTGTTTGCTTATTAAAGGAAATTTATATATTAGATTTAAGCTAGTACTAGCCCTACCCTTTATGGCAAGTATTTACTATATTTATATACTTAATTAGTAATAAGTTAGTAGATCTAACTAAGCTTAGTATTTAAAGCGAGCAGAACCATGTTTCCCTGTTATATGTTTAAGTCTAATCGCTTAACTAATCCCTCCGTCTTCTTTAACTAGTAGAGGATAGAATTGGCCTTTATTAGCCTACCCTCTTTAACCTAATTAAAGTATACTAGTGTCTTCTTAACTAATAATATAGGACAAAAATTTTCCTTTAAAGTAGTTAGTAGTCTATATAGCAATAAAGAGAAGACGACCTACTAGGTCTTATCCTTAATATTAGCCCAAGTTTTAACTAAAAATAAGATCTTGTTTTAAGAACTAGATCCAATTCTAAAGACCATATTCTAATTTTAAAGACTATATCCCGATTTTAGGTTCTAGTTTAAATTATAATCCTAAAAACTAGATCTAATTCTAGAGACTAAATCCTAATTCCTGTTTTGGATTAACTACTATAAAAATAGACAAGACTTAGCGTATCTCCGCCTCTTTAACCACAACAGTTTTTCTTATTAATTCTACCCTATATATATCCCCACCTCTTTATCTAAATAATGTCATAAACACCAACAGCGTATTATTATAATTTGCTATATTGGCTAAGCTTCCTTCTATTACTGTTACGGACGCTTTAAGTACGATGTTACGACTACTTGGGGAAGAGTCGCAGGAAGCTAGTTGGTTAATACAAGCACGGTCTAGGATGGATCCGGTGGAACTATGTGACGAGGAATAGTAAGCAAGTCACATAATATTATACGCAGTATATGGAGTATACGTAGTGTACGCCCGCGTATAATACGTATAACACGTACCTTACGTACAAGAGAGGATTTCTTAGGAGTATGGTTGTGTATTTAAAGGACCTTAGTCCCTACCGTAGATAGTTCTCTCCTTGTAGTGAATTTTAGAATATAATTAGAGTTAATCTATTGGGCAACTACTCCACTAGTTATTATTATATTGTTAATTTATTCTTACCTACATACCTAGCCTAATAATAGGACCTACTGTAGTTCCTGCTATAAGGTTCCGTTACACATTCACTACTAAGGTTATGGTATTAAATAAGATTGAACAATATGCCACCCAAAGCACTAGTTATAACGGCGTCAATAGCAGCCACAACCTTAGGACTAGGAGACACTAGTATAGCAGATACGGGTTCTTAAGTAGTTACGCAAGGTTAGTTACAGGAAATAGTTAATCACTTATAAAATAATAATAGGATACTTGAAGAACGTATTAATGGAATTAGAGCAGCTAAAATTAAACTACCTTTAATTAAACGGTTCTTAGGAGAAAAGTCGAAGCTTAAGGGATTTCTTACGCAGATGCACTTTAAGGTAATATAAGAAGGAGCGAAGTTAGCAATATTGTTAGATTAAGTAGCCTATGCAGGATTGTTCCTAATAGAAAGGGCACTTAAGTGGTTTAAACTATACCTTATAGAAATATAGGCCAATGGCATAATAACTACTAACTAGGACGTACGGTATATATTTACCAGTTAGAATGGGTTCGTAGAATAACTAATATAGATATTTAGAGACCTGGAGGCCATAACTACAGCGGAACAAAAGCTTTAGAACTTAGTATAACGCACTTTAGCAATTAAGTATATAACACAGTTTTAAACACTAGCTATATAGGTTAAGTGGAATAATAGGGCGCTTATAGCATAGTATAAATAAGAACTTAAGGCTAAAGTCTAGGACGCAATTATTCTAATAGAAGATGCGGATACTTTAAGAGAGTTAATAGACCAGTTAATAAAGATTAATAATAGGATCTATTAAAGGGAACAAGCTAAGAAAGGGCAAGATAGAGTTCTATAGTTATATAAGGCGCAGAGTACGCAATGACAGACACAGAGTTATAAACTATAGAATGGCGCAGAGCTAATAGACCTAAGCGGTACTAAAGAAACCTAAAGATAGGAAAAGAAACTATGGAAACCTAAAGGTTAAGGATTAAGTAATTAAAGGACCTAGGAGTAGAGGCCAAACTAGGGATTTTAGCAGTAGAAAACGTTTAGGCGGACTCTACAATAAGAAAAATAGTTTAAATGTTATGGACGCTTTAAGTACAATGTTACAACTACTTAGAGAAGAGTCGCAGGAAGCTAGTTAGTTGATATAGGCACAGTTTAGGATAGATCTGGTGGAACTATATAACGAGGAATGGTAACTGAGGTCATATAGCGTTGAATATATTAACTGTGTTAAACGGAAGGGATGTTATGTTTAATATAGACAACACGTACCTTATATACAAGAGAGGATTTCTTAGGAGTACGGTTGTGTATTTAAAGGACCTTAGTCCCTACCGTAGATAGTTCTCTCCTTATAGTGAATCTTAGAATATAATTGGAGTTAATCTGTTAGGCAACTACTCCACCAGTTATTATTACGTTGTTATTTTGTTCTTATCTATATACCTAGCCTAATAATAGAACCCACCGTAGTCTAAGCTACAAGGTTCCGTTACACATTTACTACTAAGGTTACGGTATTAAACAGGATTAAACAATATGCCACTAAAAGCAGCACTAGTTATAACAGTGTTAACAGCAGCTACAACCTTAGGGCTAGGTGATACTAGTATAGACAATAGGGATTCTTAAGTGGTTATACAAGGTTAGTTATAGGAAATGGTTAATCACTTATAAGATAATAATAGGATACTTAAAAAACGCATTAATGGAATTAGAGTAGCAAAGGTTAAGCTACCTTTAATTAAATAATTCTTAGGAGAGAAGTTAAAGCTTAAGGGATTTCTTACGTAGATGCACTTTAAGGTAGTATAGGAAGGAGCGAAGTTAGCAACATTATTAGATTAAGTAGCCTATATAGGATTATTCCTAACGGGAAGGGCACTTAAGTGGTTTAAGCCGTATCTTATAGAAATATAGGCTAATAGCATAATAGCTACTAACCAGGATATATGGTATATATTTACCAGTTAGAATAGGTTTATAAAGTAACTAATGCAGATATTTAGAGACCTGGAGGCTATAACCACAGTGGAATAAAAGCTTTAGAACTTAGTATAACGCACTTTAGCAATTAAGTATATAATATAGTTTTAAACACTAGCTATATAGGTTGAGTGGAATAATAAGGCGCTTATAGCATAGTATAAATAGGGACTTAAGGCTAAAGTCTAGGACGTAATTATCTTAATAGAAGATGCGGACACTCTAAGAGAGTTAATAGATTAGTTAATAAAGATTAATAATAGAATCTATTAAAGGGAACAAGCTAAAAGAGGGCAAGATAGAGTTCTATAGTTATATAAGGCGCAGAGTACGCAACGATAGATACAGAGTTAAAAACTATAAAATGGCGCAGAGTTAATGGACCTAAGTGGTACTAAAGAAACCTAAAGGTGGGAAAAGAAACTATAGAAACCTAGAGGTTAAGGATTAAGTAATTAAAGGACCTAGAAGTAAAGGCTAAACCAAAAATCTTAGCAGTAGAAGACATTTAGGTAGACTCTATAACAAGAAAAATGGTTTAAAAAGGGGGCTTATATAAATTGCGGAAAATAAGGTTATTTCGCCAGAGATTATAGAGGTAGTTAAAGTAACTATATGGTAAAGGAAACTAGGCCAGCAGATAGCACGTATATATAAAGGGATGATGGTGCACTATAAGGAACAAAAGAGTGTTCAATTAACAGTTTTGCGTATTATTACAACAATGTATGCCGAATTTATAAGGACGCCAAGTACGGCGTAAGCTATTAGCTATAGAAGCTATTGTTACCTAAGTTTAGAGGAACTAATAAACCAGCTTATAGATTGGATATTAAAGATAATAAATTTAATAAAGGCGAAGCATTTACTAATAATAAGGCAATAAAGGCAGCTTACTAGGAGTATGCAGATCTTAGAGAAGTTAAAATAGAAGTAGAGACTAAGACTATTACAGAATAGGGTTTAGTAACGGGTATTATAATACCATTAGATATAATTTCTATTACTTTATAAGACGATAGGAGTAACGTTTAGAAGAAACTAAGTAAGTAGATAACTGCTAGTGCTAGCTTATTACTTAATAAAGGCAAAAGGCTATAGGCTTAAGATTCTTAAAAGGAGATAAGAGAAGCTTAAGATTCTTAAGATGAGATAAGATATACCTAAGGACCTACAACAGACAAAAACTAATAGGAAAGGGTAGTAACTTAGTTTAGTAATAAATAAATAAGTATAGGACGCAAGTTTAAGAACTATAAGTTTAGAGAATAAATAAAAACATTAGTAATTCTAGGTAAACGTAGTGTTTAGCCTAAAGATTAAATAGTTAATACTAGGATTAAAAAGTAAGATAACTACGAAGATCTAGCTATAAGACGCAGAAAACAAGAAACTATAAATAAGTTTAAAACAAGAATTATTATATAGCAGGAGTAAAAGCTAGATAAGAGGTTAGCTATGCTAGGTTATATAAGGGACAAAGTACCTATATAAAGAGTTACTAATAGGCTAAGTACAGGAATACCTAGGGTAAAATAGTTAGATAAACTAGAACAAGAAGAGGATCTAAATATTCCAACTAGGTTTAAAGAAAGATATACTAAAAAATGTCACAACGTAGTAATAACAAGGTACTTTCTAATAGATAGACTATACACACTAAACTAGCTATACGGAAAGTAGTATAGGCAACAACATAACAATAAATAGGAAGACTTTTATATATAGCTAGACAAAAAAGTTATCTAAGACTAACCTATTACGGAAAAACGTATAAGTTATATTAAAGGAGTATTAATTATAATGTTAAGGAACCTAGAAGAAGGATCTAGGGACTAGAGAAGTAAGCAATAAATCTTAGTACCTATAGCAGAGATACCAGTAGTTAGGTTAACTAGGTATAGATTTAAACTTAAAGACAAAGATAAACTAAGAGTTAACCTAAAACATATAGTGTATTATACACTATTATAGATAGCTTGTGTGGATAATATGTGTAATATACATAAAGTACCTAAAGATAAGAACCGAAAGTACCTAGTAAGGATATATTAGGCACCAGAGGAAAAGCGGTTTAAAAACACTAAATATATATATAGTTGGCACCTAGTAGAAGTATAAGGTTAAGGAGACTTAATACTTTAACTAGGAAGATTCCTTATGGAAGAATACCTAGATAGATAATAGTGGTGGGAGTGCCTAGAGAATACTTATCTATAGTATATAGAGGAAAAGAAATGAACTAAGTATTAGCTAAAGTTAGACTAAGTATAGGCAGAATCTAGCAGCCAACAGTTGGGAAAAGGGGAGGTATATAGGACCAGAGGGAACTAGTATTAGAGCCTTAGACCCTTAAAGGAATTTAAGGTTAGCACCTAAATTTAAGAGCTAAGTGGTAAGATTAGCAGTTTAAAGCGTTAGTAGATAGTAGAGTAACTAAAAACCACATATTACTAAAGGCAGTAGAAAGAATAGGGTTACCATATAAATAGAAGGAACACCTATATCCACTTATAACGATTTTAGGAGATTAGATAGCCTATAAAGGAGGCATTATTAATCTTAAAATAGGACCTATTTAGATAACTATTAAAGGGAGACTAGTTAGAATGTCTTTTAATATCCTACTGTTAGGACAGGATAAGGCGATACTAGGAATACCTTAGTTATAGGAGTATAATCTAAAGATTAATTGGGTTATAGGTTAGGTCGATATTAAGGATACTTAATAGTATAAAGTGCGATAGTAAACTAAGTTGGTATAGTACTAAGTTAGAGCGATATATAAAGAGACTAAGCGAGGCTTAAGTTACGTACTAAAGAGATACCATAAGTATGGTAAAAAGTTATGGTCACTAGAAAGCGAAAAGCTGTTAGAATATATAGTATAGGACTATAAGATAGAATTGGAAGAGGGAATAAGTCTAAAGTTCTTTTTAATCTATAAGCTTACTAAAACCAAGTTAGTAGCGCTTAAGGAGTTTATTTAGGAGAACTTATGCAAGGGATATATTAGACTATTATAGTTATTAGTAGGATATCTAGTATTATTTATCCCAAAGAAAAACGGAAAACTTAGGATGTGTATAGACTATAGATAGTTAAACAGTATTACTAGGAAGGATAGGTATCCTTTACCCTTAATTAGCGAAATCCAAGACAGGATAGGCAATGTAAAGATCTTTATAAAGATAGATCTAAGATGGGCGTACTATTAGATTAGGATTAAAGAAGGCAACAAATAGAAGGCAGCCTTTAGGTTAAAGGAAGGACTATATAAGCTATTAGTTATATAATTCAGGCTTATAAACGCACTAGTAACGTTCCAGAAGCGAATTAATAGTGTATTAGGAGAACACCTAGATGAGTTTATTATAGTATACCTTAATAACATTATCATCTACTTAGAGAGTAAGAAAGAACATAGAGAATATGTTAAGTGGGTCTTAAAGAGACTATAAGAAGAATAGATGCTAGTAGTAATTAAAAAATGCGAGTTCTTTACCTAAAAGACCGATTTTGTTAGATTTATTATTAAACTAGGCCAACTTAGTATAGATCTAAAGAAGATTAAGGCTATAGTAAATTGGCAGGAACTAGAGAATATTATGCAGTTAAGATCATTCCTAGGGTTTTGCAATTATTGTAGAAGGTTTATAGCGCAATAGTTATAGAACATTAAGCTATTTACGCGGTTAATAAAGAAAGAAGAACTATAGGTATAGGGAAAGGAATAATAAGAACTATTTAAGAAAGTTAAAGAGTTATTTACCTAGGAGCTAGTTCTTAAGATCTATTAACTAGGTCTAGAGACAGTTGTAGAAATAGACGCATTAGACTTTATACTAGGGGCATACTTCCTATAGAAATATTAAGACGGATGGCACCTAGTGGCATACTATAGTCGAAAGATGACACCACCAGAGTTAAACTATGACATCTACAATAAGGAGTTATTAGGTATAGTTACAGCACTTAAAGAATAGAGAGCATTTTTATAAGGCACAGAGAAACTATTTATAGTTAAGATGGACTATAAGAACCTTACAGGATTCCTAATAATAAAGGAACTTAATTAAAGACAGGTTAGATAGGCAGAAATGCTTATAGAATACTATTTCGAAATTCAGTATACTAAAGGTATAGATAATGCACGAGCAGACGCTCTAAGCAGAAAGGCTAAACTATAAAGTAATAAAAAGCTATTGGGAGCTTTATTACGAAGGGATTAAGACGGATTAATTAGGTATAATTATCTAAAGATTACAGCAACCAAAGAAAGTTAGATCCATAAATTACTAAAGAGTAATTAGACACAGAAGATCTAAAAAGTATAGGTAGAGGATCCAGACTTAGAGCAATATAAAAATAGAGAAGCAACGTATATACCTAAGTCTATTATAGAAGAATTTATTAAGGAATTTTATAAGGGAATAACATAAGGACACAACGGAGCTATAGGCTTAGTATTAAGACTTTAAGAGGAATATATTATTTAAGGAATCTAGGGACTAGTAAGATAAGTTATAAAAGAATATCTAGATTGCTAAAGGAACAAACTAACAAGGTATAAGTTGTATAGAAGGCTATAACCTATTAAGACACCAGGAAGACCATAGGAAGTTATATTATAGGACTTTATTATTAAGTTACTAAAGTTAAGAGATCCTATTATAGGACAAGATTATAACGCGATTTTAGTAATAGTGGATAAGCTAATAAA
>Ga0307507_10007523_pt1 | contig 15744 bp, 22 predicted proteins | sample 7_EM_MG_FD_207223 | JGI IMG/M metagenome (GOLD analysis project Ga0307507, IMG submission 207223) | Populus trichocarpa ectomycorrhiza microbial communities from riparian zone in the Pacific Northwest, United States - 7_EM | ecosystem: Host-associated > Plants > Roots > Unclassified | place... | reverse complement strand
TTCTCTTTACCTTTAGATCTGATTAAGGGTACCTCGACTTGATTTAACTTGAATTAGAACTGAAGGCTATAGCGTTGTTGTAACTTGCAATTGTCCCTGCAGGCTGCCAAGTCCCAGAGATTGTTTACGACTGTTGTCCAGTAGGGACTTTTCCAAGGCAATTTTGCCAGAGGGCGCCCTTGGAGAATCGCTTTCCTTCCCGCTCCTTCATGGGTTCTGGTTGATCATGCCATACCAGGATTCATCCCATATCTCCGCCATTACCATGGAGGATCATCTTGGGATCGTGTACCTCATCGAGACCGCCCAACAATTCTGGTCTGGTGAGCCAGGTACCATACCTGACCTGATCTCCCACTTACTTGTCCAACAGAGCTTGAGGATATACTGAAACTACCTAGTGACAATGCTCCGACACTCTCTTTGCTGGATTCTACGCTGAGGAGGTTTATATCGCTATGTGCAACGTATCACCGTGTGTTGTTCCGTTCGTCGGGCTTTAGGTGGCGCTTCTCATCTCCGCCGTTTCTCAGAACAATATCTCCAGAGTCCCTTGCAACTGGAACATGCTTGTAACCTCTTGATTGAGTCCGAGCTCTTCCAGTTCCACTCCGAACGGATGTGCGAGATTATCGCTGAGGATGCTCGGAATGTGAGTGATCCCTGACAGGGGCTTAAAAAAAGGGAAAGTAAATTCAAACTGGTTGCAGACGACAGATCCTCATTCCCTGTTCCTATCATATCATGTTCTTTACTATCATGGTCATCGTCGCCCCGAGTTCTTTCGCCTCCACAAACGTTGGCAGCCTCTGATACCTTTGCTCATGGACCACATCCTTGTGGGAATCGACCCAGATATTGATGATACGTACGTTGGAACTGCGGGAGTTCGGGACTCCATGGTTGTGACAGTTCCTGTCCCAATTGAAGCGAAGCTGAGAAGCTTGGGTGTGAAGCTGCTGTATGAGGTCAGCCGGGTGCAAAAGCCTTCCGTTCAAGATTTACGTAAGACTGCCGGTTTTCTGAACTCCTTTGACATAGATCTAACCGAGCTCACCCAGGAATATTTAACGACTCATTCTTAGATTATTTATTCGATCTGGTCGAGGAAACCAGATACATGCATGACGAGACGTTCAATTACTCCGTAATAAAGTTAATTGTGAGCGCATAAATTCGCCTGGTGTTTCTCATTCTGATTTTATTTGACTTAGGCGGCACTTAACGAACAATTCATGGTGGCGATACTTCCAACTGATGGTTTGCAACAACAACATCCACCGAACTCTGGTACATCAGATGAACCCAAGAACCGTCTCATTCGTGTCCTCATGCGGCGCCTTGGATCCAGCAAGACTTTTGGTGAAAACATGATATTCATGTTAAACCGTGCCAGTGGGTTTCATAGTTACTTTATTCCAATGCATCCTTTGATTGTCTCATTACAGAACGTACTCCAGAAGATCTATGTATGCAGCTTCTTCTCCTCAAAATTCTTTATGTCCTTTTCACGACGAAGGGGACATCAGAGTATTTCTACACGAACGATTTGTGCGTGTTGGTTGATGTCTTCCTTCGAGAATTGGTGGATCTGGATGAAGAGAGTGATTCGGTATGCGCATCTCATCCACATGTCGAAGGTTGGTGCTTATGATATAATTCCAGCTGAGGCACACGTACTTGCGAGTTCTTCATCCCCTCTTGACGAAAACGCAACTTCGGGACATTCCATACAAACGCTCACAGATCCTGGTCACCCTTGAATCGCTGATAAGAAATCATAGTATACGCGACGTTAACCCTACAACAAAACGCTTGGTCGACCGTTGCCTCTCTGGTGATTGGTGTGTCCAGCTCAACGCACAGCGAGATAAAGATAGTGGGAGTCCAACTAGCGAGGCGTCGACTATCCTCAGCCCTCCCGGTCAGGAACCCGCTTCAATGGCTGCTGCACAATACGAGGCAGGGAGACTCAGGTCTTTGAAATTCAGCAAGAGTGTTGAAAACCTGGGAGTAAGGTCTGAGCCATCAAGGCAACCTCTGCGTTCCCCTCTTGACCAAGCTCGTGTTTCAACCAACGGGAGTCATACCAGTCTGCCTGGACTTCCTACGCCTTCTTCATCGAAACCAGTCCCGAATATGCCAAAACGTCGGACAGGAAGCACCACGTATGAGGATGCCCCACACACCGCCCGTCGTGCCTCTCATGACGAAGATCATCATTCCCATCGACATCAACAGGCGTCATCGCATCCTCGTGCTGCTAGTTCCTCTACGCCGTTGAAATCAGACGAACCTACTTTACAAGCTCAGGTTCGCAATCGAAGACCACCGCCTGCACCTCCAAAAAGACGGAAGCCTCCAGCCATTCCCCTGGGTCGTGGTGTTACGATGCAGACCATCAAATCTTCCGAGCCCAGCCCACTTTCGAAGGTCTTCCAGCCTGTTTCTGAACATCAGAACCGCGTCGCAGCTGAGCGCTGAGCCATGGAATCATTTATTTTTTGGGCCTGGTGGCTTTCAATTCGCACTATTCTCTCTTTCGGCTTCCTTTCTTTTCCTGGATTGACGCCCATGGTTTTCCCGCACATCCATCCTGTATCAATATCATCTCTATCATCCTGGTAAGGTCGTTGTGTTCTTTGCATGCATATATTCCCGATGGCATTAAGTACTTTCTCGACAACTTGTATATATACCCTCCGGTTATTGCAATTCGTGTATTTATCTGATATAGTTTGACCCTTTGAGCGTTCAATTAACATCACCTCGGAAGCAAAATTAAAATTCATCCTTCTGTCCTCTTTACATATGAAATGCAAAATTTACGTGCTGTGTTTCGATCACGCGTTTTGTTAAATAAAAAGGATCACGTTGACCAAGTGTACGGCATAACTTCCGGATCCACATCTCTCCTCTTAAACCATACAGCATCGTCGCTGAAAGGGTGCCCATATGAGCGACTCGTGTCTTGCTGTAGATTCTCTCTACCAAGCTTGCAACATCCGGACGAAGGAGGGCTCTAAGTGGTGCCTACGACATGACCAAGTGAGTGGCTTCACATAACTAACTATCATCCGTGATGAACTTACGCGTCATCTGTGTTTTTCAAGGAACGGAAGAAGCTTTACGCTGGATACAAAGCGCACCATGCCGCGCTCGACACATTTCCTCACGAGCACTTGTGCCGTAATATCAAGAATGTCAAAGCATGCGCATCGTATGAAACGGTGAAGGCTTGGAGTCAGGCACTCCAGAGCAAATATCGACTTTTAAACCGGTAGAGTCTGTCTATCCTGATGCATTAACATCTGACGCGCATTTATTTGATAGCTGCATCAATGCGCGTGCCTACTTCACAGAAAGATTCTTCGGGTATGCCGTCGTTTTGACTGTTTTACCGTAAATTGAACTGACCAGTCCTTCCTTTTACGATCAGCAATGATATGGTACGTTCTCGTCGCATAAATGCCATTCATTTTCCTCATTCACTGCTAGGATTTCGGGCACAAGACATTTTGGCATTTTCTGAAAAAGCAACGAACCGAGGTCGAAACCATTCTTCAAGACGTAGAACGTCGTGCATATGAATTACTTTTAGAGTCTCAGAATGCTACGTGGGTTTTAGAACGTCAAATCGATCCTGACGGCCCAACGGCAGAAGACTGTCATGCCCATGGTGATGAAGAATTGCTGTCAAAGCCAGCGAGCAATTCGATGGGATCTCCCGAACTAGAAGATCTGGAAGAAATTGAGGATCCATTGGACGTTGCTCTCCGCGAGAAAAGACAGGAACTTTTGGAGAAGCTTTTGACGAGGCTTGCGCGTTATTGCGCCCCTTTCGTATCCAAGTACTACGAGGAACGGGTTGCAGTCATATGGGCATGTGTATGCCGCGCCGTTTACACTGAGCCTAGCCTAATGCTGGTGGCCCAAAACTACGAGAATGCTGCATCGATGCTGAAGGCGACAGACCTAGATCTTGCGACAGTCGAGAAACTTTGGGAGGCTGTCAAGCACCTCTATGTTCATGACGTTCGAGCCGCAATTGATGACGTCCTTCATCCTATTAGAAACACGGGAGACTACGTGCTCGTCCTTGGTACCCGTGTATACCGGGAATTGAGCGGTGCGAGCCTTCCCTTTCACGCCTGGGGACATATGACTGCAGTTTTTCCTTGTTACTCATGCGTTCGGAAGGTCTGTAAAACAGTATGTTTTTTTATACTTCCCTCTTATGAGATCACTTATTGGCACCTCGTAGGTTGACGATATCGTTGCCCTTACTAGATATGCGATCTTGACTGGAAGCAATCTGGCTCAATCGCAGATGAGATACCAATTCGAATATGATACGGCACGCGCCCTAACGATTTGCGGTTTTATACCAAACGTCATAGAGGATTTTGGCCCTCGTTACTCAGTGCAGAAGGGAAACTGCTGCTTTCAACGCAACACGCCACATTGGTCGGAGGTCAAGACAAACTACGTTATTTGTGTGGGCCTGTCGTTGACTGACGAAAAATCACAACTATTCGTTAACGCTTGTCTTCGTCATCCTGACTTGAAGATTCTCGCTCGAAAGGGTGTTGATGGGTGCATCATCAAGCCGAAGAAGCTCTGCGGCTCGCGGACCCGGGAAGCGACGACACGCGCTGGCTTGAAGAACGCCCCGTGGGGAGATTCGAAGTTTTATAGCGATACCCTGTTGGAGGAGACCTGGCCTGTCGTTGGTTCTAGCCTAAAAATCCAAGACTGCTTTCAGCTCGCTATCCTTGACGACGGGGATGGCACCATGGATAACTTCATTGACAAATTGATCAAGCTTTGGTACCAAGTCTATCAAGTCGAAGATTTCAGAGGTCTTTTCAGTGGGATCGGGAATGTGTATCTAGACAATGGCGAACTCGAGTTAAACGAGCACTGGGAACCCACCAAGTATCCGCTTGTGCCTAATGTCGAGATGGATATGTTGTATTCGTATCAGCGTCTTTGGGGGAAAGAACCAAGTGAAGGAAAACTGGTAGACGACGAAATCGACAAAGCCATGTTGGTCCCTGAGAGGTGAGTCTTTTGTTACTTCTTTTTACACGACCTTTTGTTTAGATATATCTCCCAGATTCGCAGCGAAATATAAACGATGACATGTTCATGTTGACAGCTAATTATGTGCATCCTAGTTCTTAATGCGAATCTAACACGTTGCCTGTCGACGTGCTTCACTCGAGGATTGATGCCGCGCATGCTAGGCTCGTGACCAGCCTGTATATGATAACTTCGATGTATATCGCAGGATTTCCTTCATATACAGACGGTTACCGGTCTACGCGCATGCGGCCATTGTCCACGGTGCCAATAATTTTCCCACATGAGGTGGGTCTTTTGTCGCACAGGCTTCTTCGCAGGGGTGCAAGTATCATGCCACCATCGCAATACGAGACAGCACGATAACCGACCATATCGATATTGGGCCCCATACACTGCAGTCAGAGGAGATGTTCACGGTTCAAGTCCCTAACGGACAACAGGATGACAATCTCCGTCGCACATGCGCCATTGGATGACAGTGGCGTTCTTTGTACATCATCCTGGGACAGGTTATTATAAACAATGAGAATCGAGCTTTTTGTTGTGGGAACAGAGCACAAGCTCTTGCCAAAATAGGGACCTTCTTCCCTGCTCTAAGTCGTTGCAACTTGAAAACACATGTGTTTTGGAAGGGTTGGGGGTGATATGGAGACGAGTTCTAGTCCGTTCTGGTGGGGCTAGATGGATGAAGAATTTGAGCATGCACAATGTTTTGATAAAAAAGTGATACTTGCTAAGTGCGCGGATGCTATGGGAACACTGAAGCTTGAAGGGTCGGCCAATGCGCAGCTACGAAGACAGGACCACCATACCGTTCTCACATACCCCTTCGCTCCTTGTTTTTGCCTTTTGCTCCTCTACCAGCTGGCCGGTATAATCGCTTCCCTTTACAAACTACGCAGGACGTCTACTAGAATAATCTAATGGCCGCGTACCGTACATCCGTTTTCGACTTTTCCGACAATGCTCCTAATGCAAACCTTGAACAACATCCTGATCTCAAAGCTAATGCTGTACAAACAGTTCATCTTCAGCGCAATAAGACTGAGAGGAGGCGACTTCAGGGGCTGCAGCGGTCGTTAACGGCCTCTTCCATGAAGAAATTCGCCGAACCAAAGACCTTGCGCGAGAGTTTTAGTATTTGGATGATCAATGAAGGGGGACGGCAACTGTTTTTTGGTACATGGATCTTCTTGCACCTGCTGGTGGCCATCTTCGGTTTCGTCCACTATCAGCTCAAGGATAACTTGGTGGATGCGCGTGCATTGTTCGGTGTTACATTCAGTGCGTCGCCTCTTTCTCATTACAATTCTTCCTGACATTGGATTATTAGCTATCGCTCGAACAGCTGCTCTCATTCTTCATATCGACGTCGTCTTCATTCTCCTCCCTGTCTGCCGCAATTTCGTCTCTCTGCTCCGTCGCACCCCACTTAATGACATTATTCCCTTCGACAAAAGTATCACCTTGCATAAAGCCACTGCGTGGTCCATCGTTGCGGGCACTGTGGTCCATATCGTGGCGCACATGGTTAATTTCTACAAGTTGGCTATGGTAGATACCGATGCCACGACAACCGGACAACGTGTTGTTGCCTTCCTTCAAGCCAATTTCGTTACCGGGCCAGGTGTTACGGGGTGGATTATGACGGCTGCTTTAGGAATCATGGTGTTTTTCTCCACTGAGAAGACACGTCGTGCTCACTTTGAGAGGTTTTGGTATTCGCACCACCTGTTCGTTGTGTTCTTCATCAATTGGCAGTTGCATGGCATGTTCTGCATGATCAAACCCGACCGCCCTCCTTATTGCTCCTCCAACACCATCGGAGTCTTCTGGGTGAGTTTTTACTCTTCGTCCTTTTGACAGTTTCTCAGTGGCCCCCCACAGCGCTATTGGCTCATTGGAGGCGTCATTTGGATTTCTGAGCGTGTCCTCCGCGAAATCCGCTCCCGTCACAGGACATATGTGTCGAAGGTCATCCAACATCCATCCAATGTCATGGAGCTTCAGATCAAGAAGGAGAAGACAACCGCCAGAGCTGGTCAATACATCTTCCTTTCCTGCCCCGAGATTTCATACTTTCAATGGCACCCCTTCACCCTTACAAGGTTTTTTCTTCCTTGTGTTCCCTCCTACATGCTGTTATTGATTGTTCCACAGTGCTCCCGAGGAAGACTACATCTCCGTCCATATCCGGGTCGTCGGTGACTTCACTGAAGCCTTAGCAAAGGCCATGGGTTGCGATTTCGAGAAGGGAAAAGAGGAAACTCCTGCTGGCGGAAAGGTTGTTGGAACAAATGTCAACCCTCCCGTCAACCGACTCTTGCCCCGCGTCATGGTGGATGGTCCCTTTGGAACTGCGAGCGAGGACTTTTTGAAATACGAAACCGTCTTGTTCGTTGGTGCTGGTATCGGTGTCACTCCCTTTGCATCGTGAGTTTCCTCCTCCAGCCCATTCTCAGTTGTTGATTTACGGTTACAGAATTCTGAAATCGATCTGGTATCGCATGAATAACTTTAACAACTCCAAGCCTACAAGGTTGTCCAAGGTCAGCATTTAGTAGCTCCTGTGAATATAAAAGTCTAAGTTCGAATGCAGGTCTACTTCACTTGGGTTATTCGTGACTTCGGCGTCGCAGAATGGTTCCACTCGCTCCTCCACGCCATCGAGGAGCAGGATACCCAAGGGAGGATTGAGATCAACATCTATCTTACGGCGAAGATCAAGGAGGACGACATGAATAACATTATTGCACGTTTTTCGCCATAGCAAAGAGTACATTACTAACTTTGTTCATGTAGCTCCAAGATGTTGGCGCTGAGAAGGACGCCATCACCTCTCTTCGTGCACCCACTCACTTTGGAAGGCCCAACTGGGATCGCGTGTTTGGTTCCATCGCTGAGAAGCATCCTGAGACTGATGTTGGGGTGGTGAGTGTCTTGCCAACTACGATAGTCTTTTATTGAATGTCGTTCTGCAGTTCTTCTGCGGTCCTGCTGTCCTTTCAAAGCAACTCCACCAAATGTCGAACAAATACTCTGATCCTAAAGGAACCAGATTCTTCTTTGGAAAAGGCGAGTCTCTCCACTCCGAGAAGATCATGGCTGACCCCGTTACCCCCTCCTTTTGTAGAGAATTTCTAGGTGTCGTTCGTGATGCCCCCTGTCTATTACACATTATTGCATGATCTACCTTCCTTTGCATTATTTCGGTCTCTGGGGTTATTTCAGTCTTGAGGATGCCGCTTTGCTTCAGCTTGCCCATCCATAGACGTTGTAGTCATTCGGTTGAGCCTGGTGTTGGGTTGTACCATTATTGTTAAATTCATTTCCACCAATAATGACAGAGTCGTTCTGTGGATTTATCATATTCTGGCCACTCCGTAGTGACGATACTTAGGTGATGACAAGGTGATGATGTTTTGAGCGATCAACCGGCAGGGTTATCTTCATTGCCGACCTTCATCAGCAAACACAGCAAACATGGACGCCAACTCTTCTCCTACTTTTATATCTCTGCTGGTACCTGTGGTCTGCCAGCGGCTTGGTGGGACACTCTCAACTTAGAACCCACCTGAACTTTTACCTGCCAGTGGGGGCCGCCGTAACGCGCCTCGATATTGCATCGCAGATGGCTCCTCTTCGGCGGTTGGCTCAACTCGTTAGAGAGTTGACTCCAGCTCCCGCATCTGTTGGGACTTTGAAGCTCGGAGATATCACCTTCGAGGTCCCTGCTTCGTCGACTCCTTCACGACTCGCTCACACATCGCAGCTGGTGGACATTCATGACCCCGTCAACGTCGATAACCTTCATTTCATGCTACAAAAGTACCTCTTGGGCCAAGACATATTTCTTGTTTCCCAGCCAGGGCCTTATGCACGACGTTTGGCGTTGACTTTTGCAAGGTACGCGCTATTGCTTTCTCTCAGATGGTCGGGTTTTAACAGACGTTCTGCAGCGTTATAAACTCCGAATATGAATATATCGCGCTTCACAGAGACGTTGGGGAAACAGAGTTGAAACAAGTTTGTCTTCCCGGTTCAATCTCCGTGTTTTCCATTATGACTCTCGTTCAAGGGGAGAGAAATCCAGAAAGGGGGTAATCTCGTTTATGTTGACAGTCCAGCTGTGAACGCAGTTAAGCATGGTCGACTGCTTATTTTAGAAGGAATAGAGAAGGCAGAGCGCGGCATAATGCCCGTACGTTGCTCCTTTTTTGACTTGACGAGCCTCAATTGACGTCGAGCTAGGTTCTCAATAATTTACTAGAAAATCGGGAAATGTAAGGAAAGATATCATCTCTTGCATTTCCTCTTATTCACCACCGTCAAGGAATCTGGATGATGGAACACACATCGTACACCCCCACCGATACACACAACTAGAAGCAGCTAGTAACAGCACAGAACAACGGAAGGTTTTCATCCCAGCGCACAAGAATTTCAGAGTCATTGCCATTGCTGCACCCGTACCCCCATACCCCGGATACCCTCTCGACCCCCCGTTTAGAAGCCGATTTCAAGCTCGTTTCGTGGATCCACTGGGAGCATTACTCACACTCAGCAGTCGTGCGGAGATGGTTTCTTCGACTTTCGACAAACTACGAGATATCATCCTATCAACGCAGTATGCGAGTGAGTCCAGGAATGCACTAGAAGTCATTTCAAAAACGGATCTTCCATCATTCCCACAAACGGCGCTCTCGAAACTGCGTAGCTTGATCAACCTCTTCCCTTCACCCGAACCACTAACTCCAGCGCAGCTCGCCCGTCTCTTCTTGACCATCCACCCTGCGCTTATCCACGCACCATTACAGGCATGGGCCATTCTCAGTCGACAGACCAAAGAGGCGGGGTTGGGTGAGCTCGGAAGCCCGTCTATGTCGTCAGACGAACAGATTGGTTTGTTTGGATATTGTCTGGCATCCATCGAGCGTGTGGATGACAAAACTGCCCGCACAACTTTCAATGGCCCCAAAGGCCTTCAACCTGTGTCCGTCCTGGTGCCTGCTGGCCCTAAGCAGTTGCGACCTTTTCCATTCTCGGGACATTTGGAGTTCCAACCCACAGTCAGATTCATGGGCTTGTTAACTTGCTTCCTGCAGGTGCATGCCCTTGGATGGGACATCTCGTTGATTCCTCCCGCTCTTCCCTCCACCGCGTCAACATCTACATCAACCCTGGTGAAGGTCTTTGGCCAACTGCTTGGGTACGACACAGAAGTAATCCACATGTATAAAGAGCTAGGCGGCAGGGAGCTTGTTATGCGGCGTAAAATTGAAGACGGAGGTGCGACTACTTGGGAACCCAGGTATGTTTTTCGTAGATATCATTTGGAGCAGAATTGAGGCTTTGTATCAGTGCGCTGATTGAAGGTGCTTGGGCCGGGCGTCTATTGCATCTCTCTAGCCTGGATGTTGTTGGATCGACTGCGGGCTCTCTATCAAGGCTTTTTCAAGATCGTGAAATTGAACTTTGGGGTGGCAAGCGTATAGTTGCTGATGCTTCTCCAGAAGAGGTACGACCGTGATCTGGTCATTGATCCGATTCTCATTTTTCTCAGGTTAAATCTGGAGAACTGTCTATGGCCCATCCATCTTTCCGTGTCATATGCACAGCTTCGAAATCTCTCCTCTTGAAAGATTGGCTCTTAGATGAACATGCAAATATGTTTTTCCCTGTTCCTAGTCAACCCATGGGCGTTGAAGAGGAAACCAGCGTACTCGTAGCTACGGGTTGTCCACCTGTAACCGTCGATGTCTTGCTTTACTTTGCAAAGAAATACCGACAAAGCATATCTGCTGATAACATCCTCAAGAACCGTAAGTTAGGAACCAGGTCCTTGGTCCGGATTGCTCGGAGGATCGCATTATACCCTCAGGATGATAATCTCAATGCCATCATTTGCCGGTCACTTCTCGCAGAGTTTCTACCAGCCGCGGAAAGGATGAACCTTGATAATCTTCTTGAAGATTCTAATATACTCAAAAAACCTCCACAGGTATGATATTCGTCGTTGAATAACTGACCAGACAGCTGATTTTTTTTTGGTCAGTTCAATCCTAGTCCATTTATAGAGAGCGACTACCTCAAATTCCCAGGACCGAGTACCAATGGTGAAGACTCCTTTTCAACTTCGATTCCACTATTCAATATCGCCCATGATCCTGAGGGCGTTGCTTCTCATGTTCCTCACATGGATCACTTCTATGACAACAGCCTGCAGACTGGGTTGATGAGGGATCTGGGAATTGACATTGAGGTTCTTAGAGAGCATGTTGTCCTTTTGGGTAATCAGGTAGGAGTGGGCCCTCTTTCCAGTAAACCTCAGCCCATCTTCATTTTTAGGGAGTAGGGAAGAATAAGATCGTTGATCGGCTTTGCCAGGTGAGCTTTATTTGCGCCCGTCGAGTATTGAACTGAACAACATCCTTAGCTTCTTGGCCGGCCCAGAGAATACATACAATTACATCGCGATACCACAGTCAACCAACTCATGTTTACAACCTCATTAGAAGGTGGCATCATCAATTACACAGACTCCCCCCTACTGCGGGCGATTAAATTTGGCCGTGTCATCATCATTGATGAGGCAGACAAAGCCCCAGAACACGTCGTCGCCATTTTCCGTAGTATTGCTGGTCAAGGAGAGATGTCTCTTTCAGATGGCCGCCGAGTAAGACCCGTTCTAGAGCGGGAGGGAGATATTGTTGTGCATCCCAATTTCCGTCTTATTTTGCTTGCCAATCGCCCTGGATATCGTAAGCCTCTCTTCGTTTCTCCAAGGTCGGCGTTCCTGACTTGACTTCAGCCTTCCTTGGGAACCACTTCCTCCAAGTCCTTGGAGAGAATTTTAGTGCCCATTCTGTTTCTAATCCAGACCAGGAATCGGAACGTAAACTCATTGGGCAGCTCGCACCAGAGCTGAGCGAAGATACGATACTTCGGCTTGTAGGGACATTTCAGGACTTGCGGAAAGGCTATGAAAGTGGGATCTTGAACTATCCCTATTCACTGAGAGGTGTGTTACAGTCAGCGAATGGGAATTACTGATTCTCTCTAATCTTTTTGAAAAGAATTGATCAGCTTGGTTCGCCACATGAAAGCCTATCCCCAAGACACACTGGGAGATGCTCTTCGCAATATTTTCGATTTCGATATATACAAACCAGAGACGATCGACAAGCTTCGTGAGATCCTCATTCACCATGGGTATGGTTGCTCCTAATTGCAGTCTTTTTTAACTGACGACCATTGATCGTAGGTTGCAGGTTCCTCATCTGGGCCTAGATGCTGCGCGAGAGGCTGTAAAGAAAAAAAATCAGGATATCGAGTTTACACCTAAGGAAACCAGTCTCGATGAACCCAAGGAGGGAATATATGACAACAAGGAACATTCAGGCGGCAATACCTTTGCGGGTGGTGTATGACTAACCTCTCTTTTTAAAAATATTGCTAATTTGTGTACCTCCTAGACTGGAGGCCGGGACACTGCTGGAATGGGTGGCGTAGGTGGGTATAAGCGGCTCTATAAAGGTGGTAATATCATGCAGGTTTGTTATTATGTTTGACTTTTGTGTTTCGCAACCCTAATACGAGCATAGGTGCCCAACGCAATCAAAGGCAATGTACCCGACTATGTTAAGGAAAAAGCTCGTGAAATGGCTCGTCAAGAGCTTCAGCGACGTTTAGAAGAATTGAACATGACCGCAGCTGAAGCGAAAGGATATGGCCAATTGATAACGGCCACTCAGGCGCACATGGCTTCTCTTCTCGACCTTTTGGAACGTATGTCTTGATGACTCCCCTCTGCTTCATATGCACAAGTTGACAAATGACGCGACATTCCCAGACCTTGCGGCGAAAGAGGAGGAACGTGTGTGGGTTAAACGCCAGACCGATGGAGAACTCGACGATAGTCGATTGACGGAAGGTCTAACTGGAGAAGCTACCGTTTACAAACGTCGCGGAATGGAGAAACCCGAGCTTGGAAGACCGCAGATCAAGTACGTTGACCATGACAGGTCGTCCTGTTCCGGGCGTTTGACAACTCGCTGCAGGCCTAAACGGATCCGTTTTATCTTTGATTTAAGTGCCTCGATGTATGGGGATCTGCTTCGGCTTAGAACTTACCGCTGAGACCGACAATGTTAGGTACCGCTTCCAATACGATGGCCGCCTCCAGCGGAGTATGGAAACAGGTAAAATCCTTTCATCTCGACACGCAACAATTGCTCACCGTAATCGAAGCCGCCATGCTTATGGAAACCTTTGATCGGCTCTCGCGGAAGGAAAAATATATTTGGGATGTAAGAGCCCTTCACTCCAACGGTTTCTCAGCGTTCAATTTCCTTTCCCACAGATGTACGGACATGTAAGATGACAGGAGTTGATGCCTGCAATCCACTCGCTAACATGAACGAGGTAGTCTGGTGATGGCCCTGATATAGCACTCGTGGAGGCCAACAAGCCGCCCACTGAACTGAGGGACCGCTGGAAGGTTGCGGAGAAGATGTACATGGTACCCCAATATGCGTTTTCTGGTGATCACACAGGTTTGTATATTTATTTTTTGCCCGCATCTGTATTTTGAGTTGCTGAACTATATTTGTTATTAGTGGAGGCTATCATGAAAGGTGTGGAGGAAGTTGCCAAGTACGATGCGGGTATGTGGTTTGTATTTTCATCAAGCCATATATATGGTTGAGATTTTCCTTAGATGACTGGTTTGTCATTGCCATCACTGTACGCCTTTCTTGCCGGACATGAGCATCTTGCAGGATTGCTGAAATTTATGTGCAATAGGATGCCAATTTTGATCGGTACGCAATTACTGAGAAGGAAATCACCCGAGCCATGAAACGAGATCCGAAAGTCAACACTGCCCTGATCTGCATTGGTGAAGGCGCTGAAGCATCTTGGTAGGGGTCTTTCTGAGGTTGTTGCTATGTTATTTTGAATATCTTTCTAGGATAACGAAGAGCCTCCCTGGTCGATGCTTCCGAGTTACGAACACTGGGGATATACCTACTGTTCTGCGTAGTATCCTATCCACGATGGTGGACCGTTAGTACTACTGTTATCTGTACCCTGTATTGATGGCGCACTAAAGTTTCCTTTATGACTCAACCCTCGATATTACCTTAAGATCAACCGCTAATGTGCGGTTGGGTACGTGTCTAATTTATGACCAACTAGCACGGTGCATTCATAATGGGGAGAGGAGTTTGTAATTTGAATGTCCTAGTCCTGTGCACGTGATTCCGTGAACATCCTCAGCTACGTCAGCTCATCATTGCTCGGAACACACTATGGCCGGATATTTCTTCGCGTCGCCGATCGATGTCGACGTCAAGCTAGAGGGCGAGGACATCAGGAAGCAGGTGGATATGAAGACGGAGAAAGAGAAAACCATATCATGTCCAGTTTATTACGACGGAGATTCAGTCGGAGGGCAGGTACTCCCTATTATGCTTATTCATCGGCTTCGTCATAACTCACGTTCAATAGGTGTCCATTAGAGTGCGCGACGGCAAGAAATTTACGCATGAGGGTATCAAGGTTGAATTTGTGGGGAGCATTGGTGAGTTCAAAACACCGCAGTAGGAACGGTGCTCATTCACCACGCCAGAACTGTTCTATGACCGAGGCCACCATCATGAATTTCTGTCACTTTCTCAAGAACTCGCTGCCCCAGGGGAGATGAGGCAGGCTCAAACGTTCGATTTCAACTTCAAGAACGTCGAGAAGCAATTTGAGAGTTACCAGGGTATCAACGTGAAGTTGAGGTCAGTGTGCTTTTATCTCTTCCTTCCTTCATGCCTTAGTTTGATTTTCAGATATTTTATACGTGTATCTATTTCGCGACGAATGGCAGATGTGACTAAGGAGAAGGATATTTGGGTACATTCGTTCCGAATGCCCCCTGACAGTAACAATTCGATAAAGATGGAAGTCGGGATTGAGGATTGTCTGCATATTGAGTTTGAATACAACAAGTCAAAGTTCGTCTTTTGCTGTCTGTTCTTGTCCATCATTTCACTTAACCTCTGCGGAATCTCTCAGATATCACCTAAAGGATGTCATTGTGGGAAAGATTTACTTCCTTCTTGTACGGATAAAGATCAAACATATGGAGTTGTCCATTATTCGACGAGAAACTACTGGTTCCCCACCAAACCAATACAACGAAAGCGAAACGATCACGAAGTTTGAGATTATGGATGGTGCTCCAGTACGAGGTGACTGCTCCCTCTATTTTGTTCTTTTACTGCGGTTCTCATGCCACATCTGTTAGGCGAGACAATACCGATTCGCCTGTTCCTTGGAGGATTCGACCTCACACCAACGTTCCGTGATGTCAACAAGAAGTTCAGCACCCGGTACTACTTGAATCTTGTCCTTATTGATGAGGAGAATCGGCGCTACTTCAAACAACAGGTAAAATCAAATTTTGTATTTCAAACCTATTCGGGCATCTCACCCTTCTTTTCAGGAAATTACTATTTTCAGGATACCAGAGGTGCGATCGAATTGACTTGAGGTTCTGTTCACTCACAAACATTTCTTCGCAGAACTGATTCTTTTACTTATTGTATTTGTATATTTATCGTCTGCAACGGATAATGCCTTTTATTCCTGGCACTCGGAAGGAGT
>Ga0307507_10007522_pt1 | contig 15745 bp, 16 predicted proteins | sample 7_EM_MG_FD_207223 | JGI IMG/M metagenome (GOLD analysis project Ga0307507, IMG submission 207223) | Populus trichocarpa ectomycorrhiza microbial communities from riparian zone in the Pacific Northwest, United States - 7_EM | ecosystem: Host-associated > Plants > Roots > Unclassified | place... | reverse complement strand
CATTGTCGCATATTGTCGCATATTGTTTGGTATTGTTGTACACTGTCTGGTATTATCGCATCCTGTCTGTTTGTATATATATAGATGGCAACCACAAAAAGAAGAGTTGCCAGTGTCGGGAATGAGGCAAGCTGCCGTCACGCCAGGTATGTTGCCGTCACGTGCTGACGTGGCCCTAGCGTGGTAAGGAACCTTAAGTTCCTCACCCCTTTCCTCATTCCTATCAAAAAGAATCAATCAACAATTATCATACTATCTACGAACCGTAGCTACGTGATATCACCTTGTGTTACCAACAGTTATAGAAAATATTATTCTATTAAATAAAAGTTTATCTAACTTGTGGTTTCGCTAAGCTTACCGGCAATAAACTCAACCCCTTTTACTTGGCACGATCGGCGGTATCGGACACGTGAGCCGAGCTTTTAGCCAGGTGAGGTTAACTGATCCCTTTCGAGTCTTACTGTAACTGAGCTAGTCCCGTTATATAATCCGACCCCTTACCTCTAAAATAAGCACCCTATAACTATTCTGAAATAGCCCTAAATTATATAAACAAGAGCTTGTTTTATAGCCCTAGAATAGAGCTATAAAATAGGCCCCTATTTATAAAATATAGAGCTATATTAGTGGGGCTATAGGGGTGTATTGTTTTGATAGAGGAGGCAGCATTATTAACTAACCCTAATTCCATTACACTAGTAAGGGTCTGGTAAAGCTATACTAGTTAAGTACTAGCGAGATTTACTGTGCTGCGTCGCTTGCTGGGATAAGCATTCCCCATCTCTCAGCTTGTTCAACTTCTATCCCGGATTCCAAAGCGCATCTTTCCCCTCTTCTCCGGCATTTGCATAAGCAAGTATGATCTCCAGAGCGGTAAAGAAGTGGAACACTGCCCACTTGTCGATGAAAGGTTTGCCTCTTTCACGCACCGTGTTTCTCGGAAGACATGTCCCCGGCTGTAAACAGTTCCTCCTGTGACAAGCTTGCTGACTACTCTCATTTCGATCGCAAGATGAGCCATGCCCGAAGAATGGCACCATGTTCCAAGGCTTCGAGTGGTTCGTCCCAAAAGACCAAAAGCATTGGCAGCGACTACGAGATGCCATACCAAGCCTAAAGGCTATCGGTGTCGACAACATGTGGATCCCGCCCGGCTGCAAGGCTGGCTGGCACGGAAGCAACGGCTACGACACCTACGATCTCTACGACCTGGGCGAGTTTGAGCAGAAAGACTCTCGAGGCACCAAATGGGGGACCAAAGCAGAGCTGGTTGAGATGATTCATACCGCTAACGCTCATGGTGTGGGAATACTCTGGGATGCGGTGCTGAATCACAAGGCCGCAGCGGACTACACGGAGCGCTGTCTTGCTGTGAAGGTCGATCCGAAGGGTACGTTCATTGACCCCAAACATATTCGGGGGAATCGGGCCCGCTGATTTGTTTCGACTTGCCAGATCGGAGGAAAGAAACTGGAAAACCCCAGGAGATCGAAGCTTGGACGGGCTTTGACTTCAAAGGCCGTGGCGGCAAATACAGCTCTATGAAGTATAACTGGAACCATTTCACCGCGACGGATTACGATGCCAAGACTCAAACGAATGCTATCTATAAGTTTCTCGGAAGAGACAAGAAAGGCTGGTCGAAGGACGTTGATGATGAATTGGGGAATTATGATTATCTGTGTGTGTCTCAGCTCTGGAACATTTCTGACGAACGAATGTATCAGCTAAGAGCTTGTCAGGATGTTCGCCGATGTCGACTTTTCTCAGCCAGAGGTCAGAGATGACGTGTTGAAATGGGGTGAGTGGATTGGCAAAGAGTTGAGTCTTGGAGGTATCAGGTTTGATGCCATTAAGCATTACTCGGAAGACTTTCTGAGGGATTTCATCCGGCACCTTGACCAGACCGTGGGCACCAATTGGTTTCTTGTTGGAGAGTATTGGAGAGATGATCTCGAGGTGCTAAGTGGGTACATTAAGAGGATGGGAAATCGAATATCTCTATTTGATGTGAGGCTTGTCGGTAACATGTCGCGTATTTCGATGGCTCGAAGAGGCGATCTGAGAAAGATCTTTGATAGAACTTTGGCGCTGCATAGACCCGCCAATGCCGTGGTTTGTCTTCATTGAACCCTGTCCACTTCTACTGAACAGGTTGTGGGGCTGATTGCCAAAACAGACGTTTGTCAGGAACCACGATACGGCAAGTATCCCCACTCTGATTGTTCCTCGTCCAGCCAGGTCTAATCCAAGTACAGCAAGAAAGAGGCTCTCTCGAGGTCTGCGGCTCCCTTTGTTGTCTAAACCTCGAACCGAAAGTCTGACTGTCCCCCTTAATGATCGTCCAGACAATTATAGACCCCTACTTCATCCCATTAGGCTACGCCTTGATACTCCTCCGCGCCCACTCCGGTTACCCCTGTGTCTTCTACGGCGACCTCTACGGTATGAAAGGCCCCAGAGCCACGCCACCTTCCTGCGGCGGCAAACTCGCCCAAATCGTCCTTGCCAGGACACTCTACGCGTACGGACATCAGACAGACTATTTCGATCAGGCACACTGCATCGGTACACTCCGTCCTTATCCCTTTCACACTAATCCACCTTTTCCTTGCCCCTAAACTAAATAATGTTGAAGGATTTACCCGCGCTGGGCACCCCTCCCACTCCTCGCACGCTGGCCTCGCTGTCCTTATGACAAACGCCCACGCCTATGCCCACAAACGCATGAATGTTGGTGCCCACCACGCCGGCGAACGCTGGACTGATGTCCTGCGCGGGGCTTGGGGGGAAGTCGTCATCGATCGGATGGGGTGGGGCACGTTTCCTGTTGGACCGAGGAGCGTGGCCTTGTGGGTTGACCGTAATGCGGAGAGGAGAGATGTGCTGGATGGGTTAGTGTTGTAAGTGCATGCAATTTTTTATTTCTTTACTTTGGGGGGGTTGGAATGTGTGACTTGTGGTGCATTAGCTGATGCGTGCGTATTGCGAATAGTGACGACGATATTTATAAGGAGGAAAATTGATCGGTTGAGAGGTGGAGATGTTTATGACGAAACCGCCCTGATGTGTAAGTGGAGGATGGTGTCTGCGACGGCGGAGATACTACACTTTCAGTTCAGCTCTACAAAGTCATACTCGTTAATCGGTCCCGTGAATTTGTGACCTCGACTTCATCCCGACAGGACAGAGGCCCCTGGACATTTTTAATAGAAATGGTCTGAATTACGCGATTTGGGATTACCTAACAACCATTCTAATATAGCCCTAGGCAATATTTTAGTTCTAGCCTTCTATTTACTCCTTCAATACTACGTTCTTAATATGCAGTGCAATATATCTCTTCATATCTCATCATATCTCTTGTCACTCAAAAGAGCTGTAACACAATCCTACCCTGACACTTGTCGTCTTGATCTACCGTCCGCTATAAGTATAGGGCGACGCACCTTGTGAAATGGCCGGACGTATCTATATGAACAGCCGAACTAGTTTAATTGGAAATGGGATTCTCCTATGACACCGGCCAGCCACGCGACATCCCTTAAATCATTGCGTTCAGCCTCAAAAAGGCGATGCAATACTACCAGATGGAGAGTAATGTATTACAATACTATATTTAGTTGCCGTAACGCATGCTCTAGATGTTTCTGCGCATATCCGTACGTATTCCCATGACCCTCCTTGATATGCCCATCCATATTCCTTCCAAGTCAATTTGATTCTGAGACCTTCCTCCCAGATTCCCTTCCCCCAAATTCCCTTCCCCCAAATAACCCTATGCCCCTACACCTAGCAGCCACTTCACAACAATGGATCGTTTACTGTGCCTTCACGGCTTAAACAGCTGCTCCTTCCTGAAAACCTTGAAGTACCCCGCACAAATGAGCAACTGCAAGGTCAGCGTGACCCAAAACCACGGCTTCCGCAGTCCGCTCTCCAGGCCGAGCGCGAAGTTCGGAAACACAGCGACAAGACTAGTACTATCTGATGCCGTCGCCCGCGCCAGGATCGTCGCCACCGACCCGATCACCTGCGCCGCAACAAGTGTAAACGCGACGTGAAACCTCGTCAAGGTCTGCAGAAGAATCATGCCAAAGCCGACCCCCTGCAGCGCATCCAGCACCCCCAGCCAGAGCCACAGGCACCTTCCGAGCAGCGCACCAGTAACGCGGCTGCCCAGGGGCACATAGAGGCCGATGTTGGAGGTGGCCCAGAGAATCTGCGCCCAGCGGGGGGCGCCAAGGCCGATGGCGAAGATGGGCAGGATCCACGAGTGTCGTTTGGAAAGGCTGCCCAGGATGAGGAGCGCGAGAGCCCAGATGACGATGAAGAAGAGGAGGAGGAGGAGCACAACAGCCCAGATGGGTGCGTGCTGGCTCGACCAGAGATATCGCCAGTTTCGGCCGTAGGGGGCCGAGAGCCAGTAGTTTTGGATAAGGACCATGACCAAGAACCACTAATGAACAGGGGAGGTTTGATGTTAGTTTTGACAATTTCGGAGCCTTGGGGAATAAGGATAATTATGGGAACGTACAAGAACGACCTTCCGGTGGAGTAACGCCGCGTAAAATGATGGCACCTTTCCGGGGGTTTGACGGTAGTATTTTGGAAGGCCGAAAAAAAGGATCAGCCCCACCGCCCACAAAAATACTGCAATTGGTGTTGTAATGGCAGTTATGGTCCAGGTCGACGTCAAGGGGCTGCTGGCCCTGACACCGGCTGTAGATAGCCTCGTCAACGATGAGCCCCAGTACCACAGCAATGCGACATAGATCTGTTGGGTTCCTTGGATGAGGCAAGCTCTGAGGGCCCAAGTCTCCGTTGGTGTTCCTCCTATAAATTTTAAGTCAGCACATTTCTTGCAAAGCTTGGTCATTTAGGACCCGTCGAGAGGCCTCCAGATCTGCATCAATGGATCCATCCGCCCATAGAGGGAACGAAATTCATGTCTTAAGGGGTGAACAACGATGCAGATCCGGAAACCTTCCAGGGTGCCAAAAATGGCCACACTTTGGATCTTGTGGCCTTGCCTTCAGTTCCAAAATTGAGCGTAAAAAAGAACGACCCGCTGGCGGATGCGAAAGCGTAGAAGCCCGTGGCAATGTTATATATCCAGCCTCTTGCCCCAAGACTCTGGGTGTAGGGGGCAATCCCGACGACAAAAAAAGCAACACCATAGAATAGGAAAGGAAGAGCGAGAACATAGATCGACTTGAGTTTGCGAAAGAGGAGCCACCAGAAAAGGGAGGCTACCAGGTAGATGAGGGCAACAACATAGAGCTTTACCGCGACTTGACCGTCCTCACCAGTGAGTAGGGTAATCTGATAAGAGTTTGCGGCAATGATTTGACCCTGGTGGACGTTAGCTGGTGCATCTCCGGTTAGTGAATGGGGAATCTCTCGTACGAATGCCAACAAAAAACAGTAAAGTTGCCAATCTCCAATCTTCCTTTGAAGTAGCTTCCTCAATCCTGTAGGAGCCACATAATCCTCCCACATCACAAACTCTTCGCTGACAGATCCCTCAGGAGAATAACCGCTTCCATCAGCGGATCCTTCATCTTCATTTCCACCCCGGGACAATTGGAAGACAGATGGTGAGGAGCCAGCGGCAGGCGCCGACATACCTAATTTCGCCCGATTAAATCGAGCAAACCATCGTTTTTCACTCTTGATAAGATACTTCTCGATACAAAGCTCATTTTCGGATGACCGGGCATCGACGGAATTTAGCAACTTTTCAAATTTGTTATAGTAGAGAAGTGTAGAATCAGTGAAGAAGGGATCGACTTTCTGCAGATTAAAATCCTTTTGCCCTCCTATCATTGACTTCACGCTCAGGCGCCTTTTGGTGCTTGTTTGGTCGTAAGCCTGTTCGAAAGATAGAAGGCCGTCTCTGCCTGTTGGTGTACCGGGTGTGGAAGGACCTGGCGAATATGATGCATGCAAAAGCTGGCCATTGTTTTGGATTGCCTCATGAGCATGTGTATTAGCCCAGTGCTCTCCAAGCGCTTGGATCGAGCCACGGGAGTCAGATTCATCTTGCCGCTCTACCGGAGGCTCCGAAGGATTGATTCCACACCCGTGCTCCTCGGGTAATGAAACCCGTATGCCGGACGAAAGTTGGCGCTGCCTGGTGGTTTGGGCTGGGGGGAAGGTGCTAAGACTCTCTCTAGGCCTTGCATCAACACTTCGACCTCTACTCGAGACATGACAAGCTGATCTAGGAGTCGGTCGCAACCAGCTCCGTGGTTTTCTCTCACAACCAGATGGGTGTCCGGGTCCGTCTCTGGAGGGACTGGGAGCTCTGCTGTTCAGTGTAGAGTTTGGTGCAGTGCTTGGCGCGGTATTTGGAGCGGTCATCGCTGGTGTGGTTTGGCCGCCTGTAGCACCCAAAGATCTGAAAATGCTGTGTATGTCGGAACGTTGTTTCTGATGTGCGCTGATTTGAATTGCCGCAGACTGAAGCTTCTCGAGATCTTCTCTCCATTGCACCACTGGAAAGCGCTGTAATAGCGACCGAGCCCTCATCATGGCGCGGACATCGGCCTTGGTGGCCAGCGCGTCACGTATTGCTAGCTTGAACTGGTGTATTAGATGTTGAGATGTGGTGGACTCAATTGTAAACCACCAACCGGGCATCTGCCCAAGGCCGCCCACTCGAGCCCCAACACCGAGAGCCCCTTTACGACCAAATTCAACCGCGACAAGACCAAATGGCTCATCCCGAGAAGGTATCTGCAGTTTGAATCAGAGCGGTCTACTTGTAATCATAAAAGCAAGACATACCAGAGCAAACTCTGCGCCAGTGAAAAGACATGGCGGTAGCACGGTGAACTCTGGCTTTGAATACACTCGTCCTGGGTATTTTGCCATCATCTTTTGCAGTTTGAGAGCTGCAAACTTGCCATACAGATCGATGACAGGCCCAACGCAGATAAGTTGAGCGGTAGGATGTTTGTCGAGAATGGAAAAAAAGACATCCGCTATCAGATCGATACCCTTTTGTTGCGACCAGCGACCGACAAATACGAAAAGCTCGGCCTATAATGGGTACCTATTAGCTTTATCCATCTGGATCTGGACGCTCAGCGAACTGCAACCTGGCCGTAGCCAACGGCAATTCCAGCAAAGGTATCCTACATTAGGATCGATATTGAGACCAGCCCATTCTTGAGCTTGACATCTGAGGTCACCTCTGGTAGCCTCCATCACACTGTCGATGACAATTTCGTCATTTTTTGGAATGACTCCATTCCACTGCGCAACATCTGTTGGATCTGGATTCGGCAGAGCACCAACTTTGGTTAAGCCCCAAAAAATTGGATACCTATCCATCGATAGTCAGCATTTGGCCTGCGAAGTCCGATCTGTTAAAAGAGAACAGGTTCGGACGCGAAAATTAGTTGTCAGAGACCTTGTAAATGCGCGCTTGCCATATTTCGCAGAGACACCCACAGCCCCAAAGCCCTTTTGATGGATACGTAGATAGCTAGCAGCAGCGTGAAGTAAATTGAATATTTCACCATATTGCACGTATTCTTCCACCACCCCTTTTTCTAGGTTGTAAACTAAGCAGATTTCGTCCATTTCTGCAGGCGTTCGAAGTGACCAAAGACCTTGAAACTCGGCGTTATGCAGGGACAGAACAACTGATATTACTTCCGGCAAAAGGTATAAGGGCGCCACCGCTCCATGATAATCGTTGATATGATATAAGTCAACATTGAATCTTGGCAATGGTGTTAGCAATACTGCATTCGACAGAGAAAAATTAATCCCACAGACCTTTTGATGGTTTCTGCAATACATTGATTCCATGCAGAGTAATAGATTGCGCTGTCAAGATCATCCATCCGGGCTGGGTAGGGCTCAGCCTTTGTCTGCTTTCTGAAGACCGGAGCATCTAGGAGCACGAAGGTGATATTCCGGAAGGTGTGGTACTGAACGGAGATTTCATAGGAGTTGCCCAAGATCATGACATTCATGCATTCAGCAACTTCAATCGTGTCAGTCAGACTAGATCCTTTGTCCTAGTCGAAAGGAACCAAATAAACATACCAAAATCTGTCGGATAATCAATATCCCCAATGCAAGGCACAACCTAGATAACGGTGTCAGTTACTGCAAAACCCAGATTGAAGTAATTTCCATACCCATATTAGATCTTGATGTCCAAGGCTTTTTCCCATGAGTGACGCCATGACTCCGAGACCGCCAATTTTGACCTTGATATTCCAGTCCTCAATCTCATACTCCATAGTCGCTATCAGAACAGTACGCCGATTATCGGGATTATTTCCCACGACGAGCGAGCCAGTAGACGCATTACGTAGCATATCTAGATACCGGGGAGCTAGCTTAGTCTTGTCGAGGATGTTTGCGACACTGTCGCGAAGGTGGTCGTGGTCCTGCAACTTTGGAAGGAAACTGACAAGATTGAGCGTGCTATTTTCCTCAATTCCGATGTTGTTGAATTTGACATGGTAGAATGACTTCTTGAAGGTCCAGATCCCGAGTATAGCTGTGACCATCGGAATCAGGCCGAGCAGTATTGCAAGAACCAGCTGAATCCAGGCTGAACCTATCGATATGAGGCGATAATGATAATTGCCATCGTTTACTACGATCTGAAAACCAGTATGCCCTTTCAAGGGGTTATCTGTAACATTGATGACATTCCTTGCGAGACTGTCAGGGGGCACCCAGTCTAAGACAAGGTCTCCATCCACATCTCCTAGGGCCTGACTTTTGTCGGGTATGCCATCTGGATTTATGCCCCAAACGTTTACAATGAGGTCGGTCGGCCATTCGGCAGCCAGGTTGAACTTCCACAGCCCATCGGAGCCCAAGGTCATCTCGTTAGAAAGGCCACCGTCGTAACCGTACTGGTTCCATGACCCTTGGATAAATGCATGAGGCCAGCGGCGAGGTGGAAGACTACCACGATCCAGATCCGCATGTTGGACATGATCGATACTGCCAGTCATCGCACTCCAATAATGAACAATGACATGCTCACCACTCCACTCCTGAGTCTTAGTTCCAGACCAGGGCTGTGCCGTTAGAGTAGTGTTCGCTCCAGTGTAGTCTAACCAACTACTATAACTGGAACCCCAGTTCAGAGAATACCGGAACTTATCTGCCCCTGCTGCCTTCGGAGATATGTAAAGCTTTCCGGTGGTAGGATTCTTGTGAAGGAGGTTTGTCGTGTAATTAGCTGTGAACGGGAAGATCATTGGATTGTCGCTCTTACCAATGCGGAACATGAAACGGTCGATAGCCTTGATATATGCCAGCTTCAATCAGCACATCCAAACTAAATAGTTAAGGTCTACTAAACGACTAACGTTTGTATACAGCTGTCCATCCTTGGTCGTGGCGTTGTTGACCGTGAAGGTATGAACACCATTTGATATATTCTCTAGTTCCGCCATAAAGATCCAGGCGGTTGCAATCTCGCCAACATGGCGAGGAGGATCTGCATTGGCCGTTAGGCAGACTACGCTGCTTATGTTTAATCGTGCCGTCCGTCCATCTTGAGTAGTAGAGTCAATTTCCAGGCTGCTGGCAACGGAGTCACAGCTCATTTCACTGGAAAAACGGATTTGTATTGCCACTGTTTCCTGCTCACCAAACTCCACAGTAGATTGCAGCCTCGAATCATGGCCAGGGATGACACGGGTAATAGTTGGTGAGGGTGTCAGCCATTTATCCTTAGGCACAAAAGCCTTGTATTCCCATGGGACTAGATCAAGCTGAGAGAGACATCCATTGAACTCGGACGAATTTTCGATCCCTTAATGTTCGTCAGTTGGCCTTTCGTCGTGCAATCAAGATATCAGTCGTCGGCACGGGAATGAGGCATCATACCATATTTGAATCTCGAGGCTTCCAGAGTGTATTCCTCGTACGGGTAAAACAAATTCTTGACCGTCACGCCTGAAGGGAAAGCCGATACCAATGCCTGAGACTGATTCTGGTTTTGACAATCAAACGTGTAGTTGACGGTCTTGTTCTCGTTGTGAAAAATCATCCAAACCCCTTGGTTCTCCTGGCCTATGCCTGTGAAATCTTGAAACCCTTCAATCCGACCTCGGTAAACGCTCCAGATGCCGTACGGAGAAGGTATACCTTGACTACCCGGTAGATAAACATCGTATGTCCGAAAAGATAGCGTTAGAAGATAAAAACCATCATTGAGGGTTGGGAACTGTCGCCGTAACTCGTATAACCTCTTAAAAACATTCCTAAGGGGGTGTGAAGGATCCCGGTGATCTAAGCTAATAGAATCATCGATGCAGCCGTATCCCGAGCTATTGAAAGGCATATCAACATATACAGTCTCGCTGAGATTGTAACAACCATGAAGTTGCCATGCACGAGCCGATGCCATCGGCATACGCCCAAACACATAATCATTTGCAAGATTTTCCAGGATGTAATAATTTTGTTCTTCCCCAAAGAAAGTCATTGGTACCCCTGGCAATTCTAATATAGTGATGAAGAAACCAAGTAGCTGTCTTTGAGTACCATTCGCCAGGGCGGGCCAGCGAAACACGTCTTGACCCGTCATTCCGAACATGTGCCTTGGATCGAATTCGCCAGTGTTTGCGTTGACCATGTCGTTACTAGAGAGCATTCTGGTCCAGTGGTCGACCCAGTCAACTCCTGCGGCGCCCCAAGGCCCATCCAGACTTTGGAAACGTTAGTGATCGTTTCGCTGACATCCAAAGTAAGAACAATACTTACCCCAGGAATCTTGTCATGGCCCCGTATATGTCATAGTGGAATGCTGCACCGTCTAAGGCGCTTAGCCCAAACGGACGAATGAAGGAATTGGTATCCGATTCGTTTGTCGCCAGTAGCCTTATTGTTACATTTTTGCTGCTTGTCTTCGTAGTCTCGTTGATGTACTGATCTGGCTGTTTGCCTCGACCGACGTAGACGGCGGCCAAGGCTGGATTTCCGACAATCTCACCGACCATAAGGAAATTCTCTTTTCCATGTCTTCGGGCGCATTGCCGCTGATAATCCGAAAATTCTGCCATCTTATCGGGTGTAGTTTGCAACGCTTTATCCATCCGAATGCCGTCGATATCCAGCATTGCAATCTGTATACAAGACATGACTTTGATCTTGTCAAAAACATCGCTGCGCCATTCACGCAGTCGGTCTTGAACAGAGGCAAATTTTGATAGTTGGCTTATATAGCTTGGATAAGCTCCAGTTCCTTTGATATCTCCGTACTGAAGAATGGTTAGATAATCTGAACTGTTATGCAAAGGTTGTACAATACCAGATCAAATTCACTATCTTTACATTGATCCATTTGGTCAGTGATGTCTTTCGTCAATGGCCAGCCGTCTTGGCCCCACATTCTAGGGTATTTGCACGAGGTGTTCACACTATTTCCTGGTTGGAAGTCGTGATATCTTCGGTCGCCCTTCCAAAGGAAGTCGTACTCATGGAAGTTGAAAGGGGCGCTGGCGTTCACATAGCCCTGAAACGAAATGAGATCACCCATACTGCAAATTAAACCGTTAGTAACCAGTCCCATGCGCGTGGATCCCTTGATGTACAGACGTTGCCATAGTGTTGTCCATCACTATATACATATCCCTTCGGTGGATCTCTGTGATAAGGGCTCGCCAATCGTCGATTGTTCCGTGATGACGATCTAAGAGGGTGAAATCCAAAGGGCCGTAACCATCACCCGACCACGGCATATTGAGGAATGGACTGCCAGTAAGATATATAGCCTGAAGCCTCATTAGCAGTGGCCTGTCGCCTTACCAATTAGATTTTACCTTGATACCGATGCCTTGGATATAATCCAAATTATGCTGCAGTCCCTTCACATCACCTCCAAAGCGAAATTGATTGCTCATCCAATTATGCTCGAAAACCGTACCATTTGCGTCATCGTTTGAAGGGTCACCATCGACATACCGGTCAATAGTGAGAACGTAAAAGGGCATCCGCCAGTTAGTAGGAGATGGATTATAGTTGTGATTATCCCATTCACCCCAATAATCGGCCGGTTCGGTAGCAGTCTTGTTTTCATTGAGGTTGTATCCAACATGCTCGGGATCATATCGAAGCGTTGTGATGGTAGTGGGCAGTGCGGTTAGCAGGACTGCCACGCAACCCCAAACCATTCTCCAAAGCGTCCTTGAAGATGCCAGATTCGATTGAGAGATCAATGTCATTAAAGATTTCGAAGTGGCAAAGTGTAATGGCACAGATTCACAAGGAAAAGTGAAAGAAAGTCACAATAACAAAGCAAGGAGCCCTGTTACCGATTATTAACCTAGCTAACGAAATCATTCGAGCTAGAGATCTGCAGCCGCAGTGGTAGGCCGGCAATAGCACAGGAGAGAGAAAACCCTGCACCCCATCGACGTGACCGAATAAAAGGGAAGAGTCATAGTCTCTACGCATGAAGAATCTTTGGCCAGGTCGACTCCACCGGGTGGTCGCTCTAAAAAAGCCACCTAGGGCCACCTGGGTCCACCTGGTCGCGAACGGGCCACCGATATCGATATCCACCTGGTGCATAGTTCGTTCGACGCCCCAGGTGGATTTTGGGCAGATTGACCGTCTTGGCAGCTGAAAAGGAGGTTTCACCTGGCCAGGTGGAGGCGTTCGCGCCAACCGCGATTGCGCTCCCAAATCTAGTATCCCTTAGTGAGGCAACCGTTTCTTGCACTTTTCGTATATGCAAGCCTCTTAAGCCAATCTAAAGGCTCTATACCGTATATAGCTTGGTGTTGAAGCCTTGGTCAGTGCGATTGCTCGGCGGTAGGGGTATAGGCGCCCTACCCGCGCCTGTAATGCTCGAATATTGCGGTGAGTAGCAGCGACGTAGCTAGGAAGCCTGTATAGAATATTTAGTAGTGTAGTTGATTAAAAAGCTTTAATATTATTGCTACCTATTTGATCAAACCCTTAGCAAGATATCGTCCTTATGCCGCCTAGAAAATGTTATGCGTCTTTAGCTGCGAAGCCTCCTAAGGCCCCAAAAGCTTTAAAGGCTCTAAGGCCTATAAAGCCTCCAAAAGTACCTTAAGCATAGTAGTCTTATTTACAATTCTTTTAAGCAACGCAGTAGGGCTTATTATCTATATAGGCGTCTTTAAAGGCACTTAGGTACGAGATCTTTAGGCTATAGATCCTAAATATCCTAAACATTTAATTAGCTTATTTATGGGTTAAAAAAGATAGGAGCAACTTAAGCGCTTCTTCTATATCTTACCACCTCCAGTAAAGGGCGTTAAACATTAGGTCTTTAAGAAAATTAAGCCATTAACAACTTCTTTAAGTAAGGCGTTTAGAAAGAATATTATACCTAGATCTATAGTTAACTTTAATAAAATAATAGTAAGGCTTACTAGACAATCTACGGCTATAATTAAATTGCCTGGTAAGCTAATACTTAAAGGCTTTAAGATAATAAGCCTTTATTAATATAGATATTGCTATAGCTTTATATTTACCTTACCTGGCTACTTTTTTTAGGCTTCCTTCTTAAACAGATTATTAGAATATCGTTCTCTTAAATACCTTTAAGTACGTCCTCTTTAGGCTTATTAATTTTATCTATTTTTAGATAACTACTTTATAAATATTCCGTTACTCTAGGTACTTTAATAACTTAAAACTGCTATAGCTGGCACGGGTTAATTAAATACAAAGAACTATTTAAAGGTATATAAAGGGTTAATAAAAGGAAGGAAAGGCTACCGTTTAACTTTATTACGGGAACAGCTATTAGCATAATTAATCTAGTGCTTTTAATTATATAGTAGGATAAGAATTTAGTATAGTTTTTAATAATACCTTACTTATATAGTAATAAAGACGTTAATAAAGTTAATTGGCGTTGACCGCGAGTATATAATTCCTTTCTTAAAAAGCTAGTAGCTAACCTTTAAGGCGATAATTTAATTAAGAAGTTAACGCTTTCTAGGCTCTTTGTTAACTACAATAACTAAATAAATAGCGTTAATATTTATAATTAGCTTTAAAGCTACTATGCTACCTAGATTACTATTATATATACCTAGCTACCCTTATTCTTTTAGGCACTTAATACAGCTATAATTAACGCCTATATTATTAGTAAGAAGATCTTTTAGATATTAAGCAGGCCCTTTCCTTAAAACCACCGCCGTTTCCGTATATAATTGGTATAGAATCTCGTTATTATAGGTAGTTAGCAGATAGGCCTAAATAAGCAAGATACTAAGTGTCTTCTTTATTAAGGCTTACTAAAATATAGGTAATATTAACCTGGTATTAGGCCCGGCTATAGAAATATTAAATTAAATTAAAAAACTACCTATGTTACTACTAAAACCCTACTACCTATAATTTAATAGTATAAGATACGGACTTACTATCCTATTAAAAGATTTATAAAGAAGTGAGGTTATAAGGGCCTATTAAGGTGCTAAATGTGTAGATAGAAGGAGGTAAAAAATCTTATAATAAAGATAAGACGAATAGTATATAAATGCGAAGTTTATAGGCTTCATCTATACCTTTAGTGTTTTAATAACTTTTATTTAGTAGGCGACGACTGGGTAACTATTTTAAGCCCTCTACCTCCTTACGCCTCTAATATTAAGACTCTAAAGCTAATTAAGCCTTTACTGCAGCGTCCTGCTTAGCCTCCTTTAAGCCCTTCTCTACCGCCTTTAATTAATCCTCTATATGTAAGGGTATTACATATTGGGTCCCGCAAGAGTCGCGATAGATGCGATCACTCTCTGTCTTTTTAGCCGTATAGCGACGTGGTGCGGGATACGTTACAATTGTGATCGCGAATCTACTGGGGCCAGGTGTGGGTACGTCGCTGGGTGGGTCGTGCTTTCGACTCCTGACGGTCGCACTTCGCTCCGGTATAGTCAAAATACGTCTATAGGGGTTAGGCGAAGAGGCGTCGGCAAAGTCCGATCCGGCTTAATTAAGCTCCAAGCGGCCTTCATTACTCCGTACTGGGAGACACCAATATGTAGGTCAGACTCTTAGCGTGCAACCCCTGCGGCGCTTAAGGACAAGCGCGCAGAGGGGAGGGCAATTGTAAGGGTATATCTTTTTAGCCGTATGGCGACGTAGTGCGGGATACGTTACAATATCCTAAATAACTGCTAATCAAACCGTTTGACGACCTGTAGCACTTAATATATCTTATTTAACGTCCTCCTTTATAACCTTAAGCTAGTCCTTTACCGGCTTATCCTTATTAACATTAAGAACGTGTATAAAACATACAGGTGGTAGTGATTTGGTGGACTTTAATGGAGGATTTTCTTATATAATTAGCAGCTGGTCGACGGAGCAAGGGCAGAGACCAAGACATAGCGTCATATATCACGACTTTTTGCTCAACTTCCTCAAAAAAAATTATATTGGTGTTTTTAGTGGTCTTCTGCAGCATTTTGCCGGTATCGCAATATTGACGTGTTTTGGTGGGGCTTTGCTAGTAAAATCGCGCTAGCTAGGGTGCCTACAGCACGCTAACGAAAAGTGACTTCTGCTGCACGAAGGGATAGCAGCGAGTTTTGTTAGCAATTTACTATGGTATCAGGCATATATTTTGTATGTGGGTCTTCAGCTGCAGGGAGCCCTGTAACGCACAGATAATACAATACACCAATCAATATGCTAGTTTGTATAGAAATCTAGCATATTGATTGGTGTATTGTATTATCTGTGCGTTACAGGGCTCCCA
>Ga0307507_10007521_pt1 | contig 15747 bp, 5 predicted proteins | sample 7_EM_MG_FD_207223 | JGI IMG/M metagenome (GOLD analysis project Ga0307507, IMG submission 207223) | Populus trichocarpa ectomycorrhiza microbial communities from riparian zone in the Pacific Northwest, United States - 7_EM | ecosystem: Host-associated > Plants > Roots > Unclassified | place... | reverse complement strand
TTTTTTAAATTAATATTTTTTATGATGTTTTTAGATTATTTTGATAATAATTTTTAAAAAATAAAAAAATATTATTTTAATATATTTTTAAATCTAAAATACAAAAATTCAATAATAAAAGAAACTCTCTTTTTCAAAGGCGGCAATCGTTGACTTCGAGCATAATTCTCTTTCAATGGTGCATTTGTCTGTCAAACTGAGCTATAGTGTGAACTTACACTCAGTATACAGTAAGTCGTGCATATTTATAAAGTATGTGAAATATTTATACTTCAATATATTTTTGTTTTAAAATGAAAGATCTATCAAGTTGATAGAATTAGCTTAGTAGCAAAAGGTTTATTTACTAAGATGGATTCAAATCTTAATGCACGCATCAATTTTTTTTATTTTTTTTTTACATACTCTAGTAAATAATATCTAAATTTTTACAACATAATTGATTTTATTTTTGAAAAGTATCAAAATAAAATCTTAAAAATATTTCTTTGATTACTTCTAACAAATTGATTTGTTTAGGTGAAATACATTTATAATTTACTAATGCAACAATCACTAACAAAACAATAAAATTTTTACCAATTAATTTTTTTTTAATGTAATGTTCTTTTATCGGCATCTTGAGATTAAAAAATGTGTTCTTAATTTCTTGATTAAACCAACAATGACAAAAATGGTAGAGTTGCTTGTAATGGTTGTGATCTTCTCTCGGCCATATTTCGTCTATGAGACAAAAGGGATGTGATTAATCACATCCCATCTCACCACTCAGCCAGGTGAAAGTAATCATTTTTCACCGATCAAGTTTTATTGTCCAAACCAAATCTTGGCTCATTCTAAAGAACTAACACACTACTTTCTAAGTGGCTTGTGCATAGAAAGCTATTTCCAAGCATTTAGCAAAGTAATCAATCACTACTAAGATGAATGAATGCTTGTTACTGGTTTTTGGATTGATCGGACCAATCACATCTATCCCTTATAGAGCAGATAACTAGGGGATTTGTTGTGGTCTCATGTTCGAACCGTGTGGTTGCTAATATGATGGTCACTGGAAGTTTACATGGTCGTTAACTTCAGGACCTGTGGAGTTAGTCGAGGTGTATGCAAGTTAACCCGAACACCCACGCTAATCAAAAACTAAAAATGAATGCTTGTTACTAGCTTTTGGATTGATCGGATCAATCACATCTATCTCTTATGGAGAAGATAACTAGGGGGAAATCATGTTTTGTAAAGGTTTTGAGAGAACATGTGTTAGCTAGCATGGGTGGCACAACTTATTTCATGAATCTCCATCATCATTTTGCATGTTTCTTCATTGTCAAAACATTTTATCAGGGTTCGATCAAACCCTCTTTTATATAAGACCTCGCCATCCAAGCAAAAATCCATAGTCTATCTTCTAAGAGCTTTCTTGTCCGTTTCTAAGCATCGGTTAGATACTCTTGACTCTTAACATATTGTTTAATGTCATGAAACCAGAGTTTGTCCTAAATCTTCTCTTCTACTATAATGTTAGTGCACCTATAGCCTAATAACTATTGGGTACTAACTACCATTTGGGGAGATAAACATCACTTAGACGCCACTTCCGAACAATTCATCATTCATTTTTAGGTTCAACATTATTATCTTCAATCATATTAATATATTAATTTTTTTTTTTAAAAAAAATAACCTCACGGAAAAAGGGCATAATATTTTCAGCTAAATTCTAATTCTTCTTGTGTTCTTTCTCTTCTTTTTTTTCCCATTCCCCTGATCTTATAACCGCACATATAATTTCAATAAAATGAATGTTTGCCACATTTTTGTTTTGTTTATTCTTCAAGCTAAGATTTGTGTTTGTAAATATTAATATGAAGTTAACCCTGAAGGTAGCTCAACTGGTCAAATCTTGAGTTTATTTTCTAATGTTTACGAGTTCGAGTTCCCTCAGGGCCACTGGAGGTTTACATAGTCATTAACTTCAGAGCTCGTAGGATTAGTCGAGGTATGCACAAGCTGACCCGGACACTCATATTAATAAAAAAAAAATATTAATATAAAGGCACATCATCAAAAAGAGGGGAGAAGATCCGGGGCAACTTTTTTTCCCCCCTTTCTTCTGTCTATCTTACTCAAAACCGAAGAGTTTGGAAGATGAATAACCCAGAAGCTAGGGCACATTTATTGAGTAATTGATGGGGACCCATTTCCTTGATGATCCTCCTACAATTTGATGCTGTGATTTCTTCTGGGAGGTGCTACCCATGAATCACCATGTGAAATTTAGCTGAAAGGAACATGGTTGTTGTGAACATATCGCAACATTATGATTATAATTTGGTCGTTAATTCAAATTGTAGGTCATACCTAGTTCATATTAAGAAGCAATGATTAATTCTTTGTACCCTAAAAACACAGTAATTAATGATGCGGTGGGTGATATGTTTTTGTTATAGCTGTAGTGGATTTTAAAAGTTTCAATTGTCATAAGGGCTTTTTTTATTATTAAAAAAATTGTATGTTTCTTCGTTGAGCTTGGTCTAATTTTCCCGTTTACATCAGGGCTTTGTTTATGATTAAAAAATAATTGGAAATAGCTATTTCCAGCGATGTTCTTATGCAAGGTTGTTGATGTGTTTACTCATTAACACATTAGCTCCACAAACACTTGTATCCATGAATTCTTTCTTAAGTCAATACTACAATGATGCATGAAATATAGTCTTGCTTAAACCCTTTCTAATAAATAAAAAATTATCTATTATGGGACAAAACTTTGAAAATTCTTAGTTTACAGGGATAATCTTACAAACAAAAGTAATAGATCATACTCCAAAATTTGATCAACTATATGGTTATGGCTAAATACCATAGTCTTTTGAACAAGTTTACAACATTATGATTTATCCATAGAAAATCTCATATTCTGTTTAAGATATGATCTAACAAGGAGCCAGCCAGACTTCAAGATTAAAAAAAAAAAAAACTTACTTTGAATTGCTTGATTCATTTGTTTTAGTTCATACTAAGCCTACAATTTTTTATTGATCTATTTATTGAAATCCATGGTGTGTAACAAACAAAATCTAAAACTTATAAAAGTATAATAATATCTAAAAGAAAGCATAATAATATCTAAAAGTAATGTATTATCCATCAAGGCAAAAGACATCAGATAAGCTAAACACTACAGGGGTCATGCATTTAGAGGGAGCATTAGAACTAGTGTTAGCCAATAAGAGAGCATAGTTGTTAAGATATAAGTGTTTTCAATGTTTTTTTTTTTTTTGACATGTAGTTTTACCAACCACTTTCAATTTTTTTCCTTGGATCTTACATGGTAGGATTTTATCATGCAAGAATAAGCAAGTTACATCTTTATCAATAGAATTGCTTATTTTTTGTATAAACCATGTATGAAAAAAATACTTATGATTTTACGATCCGAGTTTATATTGTATTTTTCATGTCATATAAAAAAAAACATTTTTGACAACCTTAGTCTAATGTATTTAAGCTTGCCCCCATTTATTTATTATATTCAATTCTTTAAAAAAAATATCATTGAGCAGTGTTATTAAATATGTTATGATGGGTTAACGTATTAACTCGTGTATCTGAGACCTGGAATTAAATTTCTTGTTAAACTAAGTGAGAGTTGACCTATCTAAACTTGATCAACCCAACAGGTTAATCAACGACTCAATTAACCTGGTCAAAACCCATATAAAATCGGTTTGGTATTTTTAAATTTATTTTCAAAACAACATTGTTCTAATTTTTTTTAAAAAAAAAAAATAATGAATTAACCAACACTGTTTTAAATTAACTCACCCAACCAGTAATCCAAGCCTTAAACCATGCTGAGTTTTATAATTATATCATTCATTTTTGAAATATCATGCCAAACAAATTAAAAAAGAGAATTTGAAAAGAAAAAAAGGAAGATTCTTTTCTCTTTTTTTTTATTTGTGAAAAAAAAAACTCAGGAATCTACATCCACCTTGATAATCAATATTCGTAAACTTCATTGAGTGACCATGCACCACCCATGGAGAAAGTAGCTGACAAACTTGGAGAAATTAAATAATGACAGATCATTCAGTGACACTGACAATGAGGTTTTGTTTGATGCTTGGCCCTTCGACTGTTCCTTTAAAACCAGGTATCGTAGAGGGTGTGGTCACCATGTGAGCTCGGAAATGGCATGAAATATTGTGAGGTTTTCATCATTTTAACCTCCTCGCCTTCGAAGAGAAGGCAAGAAGAACTGAGGTCCAAACGCAGCCGTCTCCTTCAAGTTCCAACTGTTTACTCGGCTCTTGATTTGAAATTATTATCTCAATTCAAAAAAAATAAAAAATGCTCCATCTGAAAGGATATGACTACACACAGTTCTTCCCCAACTGTCCTACATTTCCATCAAATAATTCAAATATTTTAAAAACCTAGAATCCTACACAACTATGAGATTATATATCTATCAAACGTTGTTTGGCTTTATTCAGAGCATGTTTGTTTTTATGGTAATTTTTATGGTTAGAATTCAAAAAAAAATAGTTTTTAAAAATTATTTTTCATTGTGGTGTGTTTAAAATTCATCCATGCGTTGAAACAAAATTATAATGGTTTAACCATCTAGATGGTGGCCCAGTGGTAAGAACTTGGGATCAAGAGGTTTGCTCCCTCTGTGGTCTCAGGTTCGAGCCTCGTGGTTGCTCATATGATGGCCACTGGAGGCTTACATGGTCGTTAACTTCAGGGCCCGTGAGATTAGTCAAGGTGCGCGCAAGCTAGCCCGGACACCCACGTTAAACTAAAAAAAATAAATTATAATGGTTTAAGGGGTTTGGGTTCTCTACTTACATAGAATAAGGTGGAAAAAGAAAGATGAGAGGAGAACTGAAGCAAAATGATGACAGATGGGATGACCAGGCGTTAGTAAAGGTAGAGAGGATGGGGAAGATGATAAGGTTTGGGAAGTTTGGAAAATACAGGTGTTTAGAATATAATCAAATGATTTATTTTTGTTGTTTGTTTTAAAAATAAAAGCAGTTACAAAAACAAAAACACTCTTAATCTGGTGAGGTTTTTTTTAAGAAAAAAAAAAGTCAATTAAGAGTTTATCTATTTTTGACTTGGTTGATATAACGGGTTAATTTATAACGTGGTTAACTAGGAAAAACTTGATTTTATTTTTTATTAAAAAAAATTCTTAAAACAACATTGTTTTAACTTTTTAAAAAAAAATTGATTGACTCTAGACTAACTTATTCAATTTATAATCCTGGCCTTGAGTCATAGACTAGACTTTTAATTGTAAGACCCTATTTGTTTATCAAAAAATGGTCTTCTGAAAATTAAATTTTTAAAAAGTGAATTATTTTTAAATATTTGATAGTGTCATGGAAATTAATTGAAAAATATTTTTCAGTGTTTGATTGTGTCATAAAAATGAACTAGAAAATAACTTATTGATATTTTTTTTTCAAAGAATGAGAATTAAATATGACATAAAAAAGTTGGAGGATGAAATTAAAAAAAATCTAATTTCATGAATTATTTCAAATAAAATAAATAGCAATTAAAAGAATGAAGATCAAATATGAAAAATTGAAAGATGATGAAATTGAAGAAAAAATTCAATTTTATAAATTGTTTCAAATAAAATAAATAGTAATCAAAATAACGGGGACCAAATCTGATAGATAAGAATTTTCAATTAAGAAAAAAAAATAACAATAAAAAAAACGAGAATCAAAGTTGATATAAAAATCAAATTAAATCAGATTCTAAATGATTAAATTAAAATAAAATAAAATAAAATATATAATAATCAAAAGATTGATAATCAAATATGATATAATTAACAAATAATAACATATTTTTTTAGTTTTCACAACTTCTTAAAAATATTTTTCATCTAAAATAAAAAAAAATATTTTCTGAAAACTAAATCAAATTTTTTAAATTAAAAAGTGTTTTTAATTGATAAATTCCTTAAATAGTAAACAAACACAAAAGAAAAAAACACAAGAAATCACTATCCATGAAACAAAACAAACGGTATCTAAGTGTCATAATTGTAACTCAAAATTTTAAATTCAAAACCTCAATTCCAATTATTTATTTATTTTGAAAAAAGGGCCCGCGGTTAAAGAGTAAATAGTGGGCGCCCTCAAAACATGGCCACAAACAGTTGGCACCAGCTGGATGGCACCACAAAGGCAATCGAAGCCACCCTGTCCAACAAACGGGCAGCTCGAAAGGGAACCATGTGCATGTGCTTTCCATCAACTGTCTTTCAGGGCAGCCTGCCCGTAACACCCCCTTTTGTCTCCTCTCCAACAACTATATAAAGTATTAGCCATCTCTTATCGAGTCATCCCACGCCCACCACCCGTTGTCTGAAATCTTGCATTTTCTCTTCTCCCTCCACGCCTCTGTTTTTTCCAGCAAGAAAGTTTTTCACAATGGAGGCATTGAAGATGAGAGTGTTTTTGGCTATCGTGGTTGTGCTCATGGCTGTTTCAGCCGTCCAAAATGTAGCAGCAGCGGATGCCCCAGCACCTAGCCCTACCTCCGATGCCACCACTTTTGTGCCGGCTGTTCTTGCTTCTCTCGTTGCTCTTGCATTTGGGCAGCTCCTTTTCTAAATGTGAGATTGATGCATCTTTGTTTTCTTTTCTTTTCTTCGCCTTTTGATTTATTTGTTTGAAGCCCTTTTGCCCCAGATGGTATAGGGATTTGTCAGGGTTTTACATGCATGGATGGGACTCGAGGGGGCAAAAGGGCTTGAGGGTGTTTTTTTCTTCGACTTTTTCATTATTTTTCTTCCTCTTCATGGCCATTTTGGCCAAACATATTCATATTGTTGTAACCAATTATTACTTTGTATTATAATTGATGTGATTTGTTTGTCTGTGACTTCATTTTTTTGTTCTTGTACTCCATGTTATATATAAGCTTATAAATGCATGTAGATTTCTCTTTTTTGGCGTCCGAATTCCAGAATATTTTCTTAAGATAAAGAAATTCAAGAAGTTATTTCTTGTGGGCAATCAAGAGAATGCATGGTTCTTTTCTTCCTCGGGTCGTGATGCAAAGAGTAGGCAAATAATGAGCACGTCTTCTCCAGGACGTAGTTTTATTCCTACGTTGAAATACATAGAAAAGCCCTCATTTTTACGGTTTTTGAATCAGAAGGATATTACACCAAAAAAAATGATAAAAGGTATGAAACATATACAGCTAGCAAGTAAATTTAATAAAATATGTAATAATGAACTCTCCGTACTTATGGTAAGCCTCTCAATATTTGTTCCATAATGCTTGTTCTACCATTAGAAAATGGAGGGCCAGAGCCAACCATACGTTTATTTTCATGTATAAAAAGTATTTTTAAGAGTATTTGAATGTTTTTATAATTTTAAATTGTTTTTATATATTATATAAAAAAATATTATTTTAAAATTTAAAAAAAAATTATACTATAACCCTAATACTAATACTAAGAGCTTGTAGCTAGTGCATATGAATCTTTCGTGATCTCCATTATTGATTCTTCCATGTGATGTTCATATTGGTTAATCTATTTTAACATTTTATGTATTTAAATAATTGTTTTTCTTATTTATATATATGAATTATTAGGACGTTGGTATTCCCTCCCTTTATAATGCCACTCCTCCAATGATGAAACAATCCTATAAATTAGAGAGGACTGACTGGCACTGGTTTGCCAACGCAGAATTTAACGTTCAATGGTTAATTCTCTTCTGGAAACTTTTTTTTCAAAAACACAAATTCTATTAATGAAAAAAACCAGAAAGTATTTAATAAAAAAAGGTTATTTCTTTCACAATTCACAATGAAGAGGGGAGATCTCAACTTTTTTAGGATATTATTAATGATATGATAATAAAAATATATAACTGCTAAATTTAACATTAACAAAATACTAAAATATTTATTTAATATCGTGATAATTTTTTTTTACCATGATAGTTAATACGCTTTACATTGTGCTTAGGAAAACCAAAGTCCACTAGAATCGGTTCCAAGACCCCAATCAACTCTGTCAAAAGCCATCTCAAGATTTGTTTCAAGACAAAGAGCATCATCCTTTTTTTTTCTTCTAAAATTTAAAATTATATTTTGATTGTTTTTTAAAGTTTTTTTTGTTTGAAAATATATTAAAATAATATTTTTTTATTTTTAAAAATTTATTTTTGATATTAACACCTTTAAAAATTTAAAAATACCTTTAAAACATAAAAATAAAAAGGCTTTAAAACAATCAGGTTAAATTTGGGTCATTTGGGTAAGGCTTTGTTTTGTTTTTAATTTTTTTGATAAAGGATGTTTTGGTATAAGGGTGTGTTTGGCAAACATACTTTTGAGTCTATTTTGACAGTTTTATTTAAAGAAAAAATAAGATTATGCCAAACAAAGCCTTAAAAAATAAGGAAAATTAAAAAAAAAATGTTTTAAAAAATAATAATAAATAAATTTCCTTGCATATGGACAAAAACCCTAAAAAAATTATTATAGCATGTCTTAAAAATTAAGGAAAAAATTCAAAAAATAATTTTGCATAAAAAAGCATTGCATAGATTTTACATCCAGTTTGTAAAATTTCAAAGGACTTTGGCCTATATTTTAAAAATATTAAAAAAATATTTTTGACAAGAAAATAAATTGTTCACTTTTAATGTAAGGATAAAACACCAACAAAAAGATTAATATCTAAAATATTATTAGGGATAATAATTTCTATTATTCACTTTTAATATAAAAATAAAAAAACTTATATATATATATATATGCTACTAACTTAATTTTTAGTTCTCGACAATGTCAACTAAAAGTGGATCATCACCACCAAAAAATTAAAAAAAAATCTTGAATAGGGTTATTTGGTCATGACAATAATTGGAGTTGATAAATACAAAGTTTATCAAAGTAATAAATGAGATGGTTGGTTTAAGAATTGAAGTGACCAATTTTTAAGATGGATTAGGCCGTAAAGGTTTGGAAAGAAAAAGGTTAGTGAGACGAGCTAATTCACCTCTAGAAGAATCTATAGTTGTGTGTATATATATAAAGATCAATGATTTTGATGATAACCATGATGATATGTTATGGCCATATAGAAATCAAAAGTCTAGGAGAGTTCAACCACTTGAGAAATTTTTTCCATTCGAGGATAAATAGGGAGGATTGGCTTTAGGATCACTTGGTTAAAAATTTAGAAAGTATTTAAATGAAGATTCTAGCTTTTCAAAGCAAAAATGATCTCGAAGCTTATTTAAAGTGGAAAAAAAAGTAAAGTTAATATTTTACTACTGCTATTACTTTGAAATAAAGAAAATAAAACTTGTTATTATTGAGTTTACTAACTATGTTACTATTTTTTACATATAGTTCGTTAACATGTCCCCTGTAAAAGTTACAATCTTATTTATAAAATTATCGATTATGTCATACTTTAAACGAGATTAAACTTTTTACAGCCATATAAAAAAGAGATTTTTTTTTAAAAAAAATTGCCTTTTACATTTTTGATAAGTTTTTACTTTATAAAAATATGTTACTAATAGAAAAAAAATATGTTTTCATCCAAGAACATTTTATAAGAAAATGAGAATTTTACCTTCAAAAATATTTTTTTCACTCCTTGATTGAATTACTGAGATTTTTTTTAAATATTTATTTCAATTATTTTGGACTTTATTAAAAACAACATTGTTAATAAGAAAATATTTTACATAAAATAAAAAATATAAATAAAACGTATTTACTTGTTTTTGTAATTCAAAAGTATTTTTTTAAAAAAGTTATTTTTTTATTTTAAATTAATATTTTTAATGTTTTTATATTATTTTAATATATTAATACAAGAAATTATTTTTTAAAAAATATTATTTTAATATATTTTCAATAAAACAACATTTTCAAATAATCTAGAATTGTGCAGGACTAAAACCTGGATGACTATCTTAAAAGGGCATGTTTGTAATTCTATATTCCAGAAGAAACCCTAAATCCCCATCCTTAAAAGCCAAGCCCGAACTCCGTCTCTGTTACTGCACTCTCTTCCATTTCAATTACAGATTAATGTCTTCAATTTCCACTGCCTCTTTGAGTAGCCATATGAATTGAGAAACAATTTCATAGCTGGCTTAGTTAGGAGGCAGAAATCAAATTAGATCGAAAGATGTTTTGTCTTCGGTCGTTTCAATCTAAGGCCCGTTTGAGGGGACAATTTTGCTCTTTTCATTACCAGTTGTCCTCCAAGCAGCCTTTGACATTCCTTAATTTATTTCATCTTTTAATTTTTATTGTAATAATGCCTTCGAATAACCAGAAGGTCTCTTAACAAGACAATACCGTCTGGTTCAGACAGAGGCGTACAACAATCTGGATCTCTTTTGAGAGGGTACGGAACTTCTATTTCTGTGTTCCTTTTATAGTTTGGATTCGAATATTTATTGATTTTTTTGTTCTTTTTCTAGTTTTGAGATTGAGAGGGTTAATTGATTCCAAGAGGGATTAAATTATTAGCCTCACAAAATCAAAGGGTATTCAGAATACGAGATGCCCCATTTGGTCTAGCCTCAGTTTGAGGGAAAGGAGCGTAACATGTCTTCTCTGTTCCTTACTTTTAGGTGAATTCAGACATGTATAGATACATCCTTTTGTGTTGGAATGTTGGGTCTAAATTCACTATCCTGCACAGTAAATCCATGAATGCTGGATTTAGTTTAGTGCATACGGTTTGATTGTTGATTTTGTGCATGTTTATTGGGTGGGCCGATGATGATATCATTCACCAAACCATCTTTCGGGACTGAATGACTCGAATGAGTCTTCTGACAGACATTTTCTGCAATTCTGAGGCCTTGATACCCATTTGTTACATTAACTTTCTTCTTATCATCCTGTGCTATTGTTTTGCTCATGTCTTCTGACTGACATTTTCTGCAATTTCTTTCTACGAAAACGCAGATTGGGCGAGGGATTTCGCTTCCCATCAATGGCTGTGAATGGATATAATTTACATTTGATGTGAAAGCGCAACCTCTTACCTTCTCACCTGGCCACAGATATCCATAAATGGCGTGAAAAACCTCAAATCTATCATTTTAAGTGATGGAAAGGACAAACAACACCTAGCCGAACTCATCCTGATGGAATAAAATCTGTTGATACAAAAATCATCATTTTCATGATTGGAATTGTGTCAATTGATTGTTTTTTCTACGATTGGAATCCAGTTATTTTTCCTCCTTTTTTTCTCTCAAATGATTAAAATATAAGAAAAATAGTTTTTTTACCACAATTGAGTTTCTGAAATATTGAGTAACCAAAAAGTTATAGTTTAGAAAATAAAAGAATCAAAGTGAAGTTTTGTATAATGTTTTAAAATGTCACCCTTTTTTTCTTTGCTGTACACTTTGGTTTCCTTTGTTTCAATTTTATTCTTCCTTACCAATTCTTGATAAAATTGATCATGAATTGGGACATAAAAGGATGTAATTAAAGAAAAATAAAGTTTGATGATAAAAAAAAAATAACACCATAAATTTCTACAAAGAAAACACCATACTTTTTAGTTTCTTTCTAATAAAATACCCTTTCAAGCTTGAGCAATTTTATGTTCATCCAGTGTGCATCTTTTATATCAAAATAAACGGTGTCGTTTTTGTTGTTAGCAAAGTTTCAACCATATGGTACCGAAATGCTTACTCGAGATTATGCAAAATACATGCTACTTATGACTTATCTATTTGTATTCCATATATAATAGTAAGATTATTAACTTATCATATTGTTTTATACGCAAATAAAAACACAAAATGAGACGGGTCCCTTGTAGAATTTGTGTATATAAAAAAATGTTAAAACATTAATAAGGCCTCTAGAATTTTTAAACAACCTTTAATGTCTAGGATATGAAATAAGTATGAAAGATGGAGGGAAATTAAAAAAAAAATTGAGTAAAATAAGATTTGTGAAGATTTTCTTATCTCGTAAAAGATTAAAACATAACGAAACTTTGAGGATTTTTGTGTGATCTTTATAATGTTTTGAGAATTAAAAAATGTATATATAAAAAGATGTAAAAAAAAATCAAGTAACGATATAATAAGTGACTCAGTGGTAAGAGGTTGGGATCAAAAAGTTTGTTCTTCCTGTGATTTCAGGTTCGAGTTATATGGTTGCAAATATTGATGGTCACTAGAGGTTTACCTGATCATTAACTTTAAGAGCCGTGAGGATTAGTCGAGGTGCTTGCAAGCTGATCCGAACAACTCACGTCAAGATTTTTATGCTATTTTTAATGTTTTGAGAATTTAAAAATATATATACAACTAGGAGAAGGAAAAAAAAAATCAAGAATATTTATGTCAATTTGTTATCTCCGTACAAAACTTGATAGAAAAGGATTGAGAAGGGAAAAAAAAGGACATAAAAACATAAAGAAAGCTACAAACATGAAATAAATAGTATACATTTCATCATTAATGAATGAAAACTTTGCAATTCCACCTTTAATGAATTGTTATTAAACCCGGCCCGACCTGGTGGGTCAACCCGGTGGCTGGACCGGTCCGGGTTTAATAAAAGACCGGCTGTGGCAACAGCCCGGGCGAAAAAAATCATGTTTTTTTAATCAATGTGGGATTTGAAACACATTAGTATATATACTCTATGTTCACAAGAAAAAAAAATCATGTTTTTTCAATGTGGGATAAAAAACTTTTTGGTTTAAATACTTCAACTTAAAAGGATAATATATTATCTTTTCAATGTGGGATTTGAAACCTTCTCATATGTATACTGTTCCCATGAAAAAAGTTCTGTTTTTTCAATGTGGGATAAAAAAAAATTTTAATTTAAATACTTTAACTTAAAAGCTTAACATAATATCTTTTTAATGTGGGATAAATGTTTTTTTAAAATATTCTTTTAAACTTCATAATATGTATAATCTATATTTACATGGATTTTTTCATATGAAATATTAAAACTTTAATTTTTTTTAAAATTTTTCCGGGTTGACCCGGGTTGACCCATGAAACCTGGGACCCGGCTGCTTGGCCGGGTCGGGTTTAATAACTATGCTTTAATGTCTAAGATATGAAATAAGTATGAAAGATGAGGGAAATTAAAAAAAACAAATCGACTAAAATAAGATTTACAAAGATTTTCTTATCTTGAATTGGGTTTGTTTGTGGTTGCGATTGCTTTTCAAAGTGTTTTTTACTTGGAAATGTATTAAAATAATATTTTTTTTTATTTTTAAAAATTATTTTTGATATTAGCAAATTAAAATGATTTAAAAACATCAAAAAATATTAATTTGAAATAAATAAAAATTTAAATTTTTTAAAAATACTTTTAAAATGTAAAAACAAATAAAATGTGAAGCTTCAACGATTTTTGTGTGATGTTTAATGTTTTGAGAATTAAAAAATATATAAGGAGAAGGAAAAAAAAATGAAGTATATTTATGTCAATTTGTTATCTCCGTACAAAACTTGATAGACAAGGATTGAGAAGGGGAAAAAAAGTACAAAAGAACATAAAGAAAGCTACAAACATGAAATAAATAGTATACGTTTCATCATTAATTAATGAAAACTTTTTCAATTCCATAAAATAAGTTAAAAGTCAATGAAAAGTTAATGCACAAAACAGTAGAGGCCAACAAAGAAGCATTATCACATTAAAGTTTTTACATTAATTTCAACGAACCACTCTTTTCTATAGCACTATATAAAAGAATATTGAAAATATTGTTTTACACAATATTAAGAAATAAAACTCGTACCAAATTATAACCGTAGATGTAAAAGAAAGTGTTATAGTAAAATATATATATATCAATGGAGACGCACGAAGAAAAAAAAAACTGATTAAATTAGAAACCTCACTGGCAACAAAGTTACAAATTAATTTGATATATCCGGGTTATTTTTGTGTTTTAAAAATATTTTTTAATTTTTTTTCTATACTTTAAACTAATATATTTTTTTAGTATTTTCAGATCATTTTGATGCGATGATATCAAAAATAATTTTTTAAAAATAAAAAAATATAATTTTCATATATTTCCGGATAAAAAGCACACCACACTCCCTAAATCATTTTTCTACATGTCATATCAATTTTTTTTTCAACCTTAAGAAAAATATAAAAATGTTAAGAAGTAAAAAAAAACTTATGCATACCTTTTGAAATATTAAATGATGATATATTTTTTTTAAAAATATTGATGCAGTTGAATATTGAATCAACCATGATTAACTTGCAAAACTCATAATCTAGAATATGAGATTGTGATAAAATCATGGGACACGTATCGAAACAAATTAAAAAATCTAACTATAATGAAATAAATATTGAAGGCTGAAAGAGAAAAAAATTATAAATTAAAAAAAAATTAAAAAACATAACTTGAATAAACTAATATAGGTCATCAGCACAACACCGTGAGCTGGGTCAAAGTTTTTCAAATATAATAAGAAAAAGGTTCAAGCAATAATAAATTAAATATTGAAAGTTGAAAGTGAAAAAAAATTATAAATTTAAAAAAAATAAAAAAAATGCACTATCAATCAATAAAAAATTTAAACATTAATATCTAATTGAAAACAAAAACCACTACACAATTAATTATATAAATAATCAAAATTATATCAACCCCGACATCCCCTCCATTTCCTTTCCTTTATTTGTCATTTTCCCTTTGTTTTAGCTTTAGTTTCTGGTTAAAGTGTTTTCTATTAATTCATTTTTGGGACATTTTAAATCTTAGATCTAAAATCTCATTGTGGGTTCAAGTTTTTGCTATTTAAAGATTCTTGCAAAAAATGTGAGAGTACTCGAAGAATGTGGATTGCATCACAATCCTATCATCCCTTCAAGACTGAGCATCTGGCACCAATCTTGTCTGCTAAAGCATTCACTTTCTCAAGGGGGTCACGACTCCATAAATCTCGTTTGCTTGGATTGCTGTGTTGTTCAATCAGTCATTTTCATTTCTTTTTCACAAATATCTTAAAGAGCTTGCAAGAGAAATCTCATTGGATGGCAATGAGGTGCATCTCGCAAGCTTAATCCGTGACGACCATTTGGCCTGCTGGTGTAATATATTCAAGATTAAAACCACCTACAGGCTACAGCAGTCTCCAAAAGAGGAAGAAAATATTCAATTTCAGAACAAACAAGGACAATTAGCCATTGAGGATAAGAGCTTTCTGACAAGTGACAACGGAGGCCAACTAGCAAATAAAAAACGATTCTATCAGTTGACTGCATCCACGCTCATCCTTATCTGCACATACATGGAATTGCTCTGGTTACTTGTTCAAGGCATTCCCATCATTAATTAAGTATATTGCATGAGTAAATCTCGAGTATAGGTTTCGGGTTTGTAATTAAGAGATTATCAGTTCAAGTGCTATAAACTTAAAGCTACTAGAAATTTATATATTCATTACCTCCAGGGTTTCAAGAAATTAATTAAGATACCTGTAAACTCATTCAGACACTAAAAAAAAGAGAGTATTGCTAGAGTAGCAGCAGAAAACTAACTATTTGGGTCAATCCCAATACAAACTTTCAGCTAGTGCTGTAATCACACGTACAAGAAACCAGCATTTAACTAGTGGCTCATCCACAGGGATCTCAGATATATACAGGATTCACTGGAATCTATTATCTACACAAAGATCACATATTTTT
>Ga0307507_10007520_pt1 | contig 15748 bp, 18 predicted proteins | sample 7_EM_MG_FD_207223 | JGI IMG/M metagenome (GOLD analysis project Ga0307507, IMG submission 207223) | Populus trichocarpa ectomycorrhiza microbial communities from riparian zone in the Pacific Northwest, United States - 7_EM | ecosystem: Host-associated > Plants > Roots > Unclassified | place... | reverse complement strand
AAACCATATTCCTAGTCCCCCGCGTTTGCTAAAGTACTTAGGCCAAAACCGTTTGCCTGTCGTTCCATGGAAACAAAATAAAGGAAAATTACAGCGCTAAAACTACTTCTCGCCCTAGGCGCTTTTTGCAAGGAAATTTTAAACAAAGAATGGTAAGAACACAAATCACTCGAAGCAAAGGTCAAACAGAACCTCCGTCGGGGAAACATGCCTCTAACTTGGGGGAAAGGGGGAGGGGGGGGGGAAGAGGTGATCGGGGAGCATGTCCGGGGGAAACCCGGTTCTCGTGTCTGTGATGTACTCGCCTAGAGCTCGTATGAGGAGGGGGTCGGTCCATGTGGTTGCATCGTGCGCCAGGGAGGAGACATCTTTCAGCAGGAGGTCTCGGGCCTGTTGGCGGGCAGGGCAGGTAAGGATGGCATGCTGGAAGGACTCTGGTCCTACCTCGCATCGTGGACAGGTTGGGTCGGCTTCTTCGTCGGACCATGAGGGGTGGGCGGCCAGGTAGCTTTTTCCGGACCGCATTTGATGGATTCTTCCCGCCACAAATTTACCCAGCCCCATAAACGGGTGTGGGGACAGGGTCGGGGGGTATCCGTAGTACGGGGGTGTCGGATCGTCGGTGATCCAGTCTTGGATGAGCATGTTCCTAGCGCGGGTCCGGAGGGCCTGGTAGGTTTTTCTCATGAGGTCTGGTGGGGGGATCTCTGTTCCGGGCGGGGGGGGGGCGTGAAGTACCAGGGGGAGGCGAGTGAGGCCCTCTTGTAAGGGCAGGGTGAGGTGTGCTAGGGCGTCCACCGGAAGGTGTTTTCTTACTGGAGGAGAGGGGACTCTCGTGCGCCAGTTGAGGGGGAGGTAGACGGAGGAGAGGCCTATTGTGAGGTGCCTGGAGGCGTCTTGTGCTCTGAAGGAGGAGAGGGAGGGGAAGGATTGTGGGAGTCTGGCCGAGGCTGGATTCGCGCTAGGGGGGGCGCAGGCGATCCTAAGGGCGGCCAGGCGTCTTCGGTATCTGCAGTAGGAGATGATGGGGGGGAGGCAGGCCTCGCGGGAAAGAATGGAGGTGGGCGTGGAGTAGAAGCTATTCGTGGTCCATCTTTGGACCCTGTGCCAGAAGCTGTTCATGCCTCTTAGCGCCGCATAGTTCGGGGTGAGGAGGTCGGCACCATAGGTGAGTATGGGTAGGAGGAGGCCACCGGCGAGGCGATGGCAGAGAAAAGGCTTGACGCCCGCTCCTGGTGAGGAAAGGCGTTTGACGAAGGAGAAGATTGCTTGGGCTAATGAGAGCCTGTGTCTGTAGTGGTGGGTCGTATTGAAAGAGGGGGTGAACCAGTAACCCAGCCATCTGACCGCCTGGGCGGGTCGGAAGAGGTGGTCTTCTAGTTCGATGGGGGCATGTGAGGGGGGTGTCCTTTGGCTGTGGGTCCGCCAGTGGATGAGTTCAGTCTTGGGGACCGAGAAGGAAACGCCGATGTCCCGGCCCTTTGTTGTTATGTTGGAGAAGAGGTTCTGTAGGCGGCGTATATTACCTCTGTAGGAGGGGGAGGCCACAGTGACGGAGAAGTCGTCAACGTAGGAGACCATAAGGCCTCTGGGTATGGACATGTGCAGAGGGGCGACGTAGAGTAGGAAAAGAAGGGGGGAGATGGGGGACCCCTGAGGGGTGCCTACTGACACCGGGGAAGAGATGTTGGGGGAGCCTTGGAATACCAGGGTGCAGGTCCTCTCTGAGAGAAAGGAGGAGACCCAATCGACCATGTATGAGGGAACGCTGGAGGCCAGAAGTCTGGCTCTGAGGGTGGAGGCGTTGACGTTGTCAAAGCCGGCCTTGATGTCTAGGAAGAGGGTGGAGACTTTCAGTCTGGGCCTCTGGAGGGTTTTAACTTCGTGCATGAGGGTGAGGCAGGCGTCGGACGAGCTGAGTCCTGGCAGGGAGCCGCACTGGTTGGGGTGGAGGAGGCCTTTTGATCTAGCGATGGCGGATAGTCTGACCGCCATCGCTCGCTCGAGGATTTTTGAGACTGTTTTGAGGAGGACGATGATGCGAAAGGAGGCGGGGGAGTCGTAGGAGGCTTTTCCGGGTTTGTCCAGGACTACTCCGTTGGCGATCTTGAGGGAGGGAGGGTGGTATCCGAAAGCTACCAAGGGGGAGAGGAGTTCGAGTAAGATCGCGGGGTTGATGAGGTTGACCCTTTTCCATACGGAGTAGGGAATTCCATCAGGGCCTGGGGCAGAGGAGGGGGAGGACTTGGAAAGGGCAAGTTTAATTTCTTCCTCAGTGAGGGGTTTAGCAGTGGGGTTTCTCTTCAGGCGTCCCCTGCTGGGTAGGGGGTCTTTTGGGGGGAAGAAGTGGTCCAGAAGCGCTTTGTTGATTGCGACTGGGTTTGAGGCGTCGGGGAGGGAGGGGAACCTGGGGGTCTTTCTTGGGGCGACCAGTTGTTTGGCCGTCCAGATGTTGTTTGGGGAGGTCTTTGCGAGAAAATCAGCCCAGTAGGAGGCTTTTGCTCTTTTGATGGCTTTGAAATAGCCGAGCCTTGACTGTCTTGCTATGTGGTAGGAGTCTGGGGTCTGGGTTTTTTTGGCTTTTCGGGAGGCTTTTGCGAATTCCTTCCGCAGAGCGGTCAGGAGAGGGGTCCACCAAGCTTTAGACTTTGGGGACGGTCGTGATCGGGGCGCGGTGGTTTCAATCGTTGCTGTGAGTGCAGCAAGGGCGGAGGAGAACCACTGGTCGAGTTGGTTAGGGGATGGGGACTCGGGGGGGGGAGGGACGAGCCAGTTCTTGAGTTTATCCGTTAGTCCTGGCCAGTCCGCTTCCTCCCAACGTGGTCTGGGTCTGTCGTTGTGGGGAGTGGGGGGGCGTAGGGAAATTACAATGGGGGCGTGGTCTGATCCTGTTGAGGGGAGGGATGATGCGTCCCAGGTGCGGAAGGCAGGGAACATATGCGGGTTGGCGAAGGCAAGGTCAATGGTGCCGGGTCTATGGTTGCCGGAAAAGGGGAAACGAGTGTAGATTCCCGGGGTGTTGAGGAGGGTGAAGCCTAGGTCTCAGGCTCGGTCAAAGTAGGGGGTGGACTCTTTTTCTTCTTTTGAGGAGAGGAGCCTGGAGGGGTCGGTTGTTGCATTGTGGATGTTGAAGTCACCGGCAACTAGGCACAAATCTCATGTCCCGAGGCTGCCCTTATATAGGGGTTCTTCCCTCAACCCTAACCCTGCATGACTTATACTCTCAACTCACACCACTCCGGACTCATAGTCAATCATAGGATCAAATCAATCGGCTCACACATGTGGGTTAGCTGCCCTCTTCCTCCCAACCAATTAAAACACATAAACAAGTAATGTGCCCTAACAGGGTTACATGCGTGAAACACATGACTTACAACTATGAGTCATGTGCGCAATACATAAACCACATGACCACAAACAGGAGTTATATCAAATAACAACCAAGAACAAGAAGCCAATCACAGGCTATGTCACACCCGGTAACCAAGCAAGGCAGACTCTCGCATAACTAATAGTTATTAGTCATTGGTATATTATCTTTCACACTATAAGATCCATGAACTTATAGGATGTTACATGACGATGCAATAGCGTGTCATTGCTGTAATGTTCTTGGGTGATATTTGACATAACGCACAATTGTGGTCATGTGGTTTATGTATTTCGCATATGACTCAAAATGCTAAGTCATCGGTTTCACGGATGGAACCCCATTAGGCAACATGACTTGTTTGATGGGTTTTTTGGTTGTGAGACATGGCGCATTTGACTCGAACAAGTCAGATGATAGATTTCACACTATAACTCACTATGAGTTATGAGTCGCTTGACGCCAGTGTATGAGTCACGCAGGGTTAAGGTTGAGGGAAGAACGACTATCCACGGGCACCCTCGGGGCATGGGATTTGGGTGACGAACCATCTCCTCTACAAACCCGGCGATTGAAATCTCAACACAGTCAGAATTCATCGTCAACATCCACCACCACCGCACTCTCCATGAGCTGCACCGGCACACTCTGTGAGCTGCGCCCTCCTCCTCCTGCCTTACTTCCATTATCACGTTCTTGGGCCCTGGCGTCCTTGTTTCTAGGGGTCATTTGGCTTCGTCACCCCCTCTTTTCGCTTATGCTTCACTGCCTCGCTTAGCATTCGCACGGTCGGCAACACCCTTTCGCCCATGTTACACACGGCTGGACTACAGTTCGCAGTAGGAGAAAACCTTTCACCAGGCTAAGGTCGATTTCTCCGTTCTATTCACTTCCGCTAGAGGCTGCCTGGTCAGACACGCACACGTTGACGGATACTTTCCCCTGTTATTGGGTCTGCCCCTCCTCTCCCCCTTCAGGTCTCGTCCGGTTGCTCGGTTACAGCTGAAATCCACTCACTCGGCTGGCACCCTACTGCCCCTTCGCCTCACCTTGCGACTTCTCCGAAGTCACGCCGCTGGGTTAGGCTCCGTCGTCGTATTGGACTGCCTCGGGCGCGGATGTCAACGCCTTGGGTTCATGAGTAATGCTTGCAACGCCGGAAGGGCTTCAGTGGCTCCCACAGCCCCATTGTTCTTCCTTCAATGTCGGTTACTTTGGGTTTCATAGTGGTTATAACAATGTATATCTATTTTGTTGTATTTGGTGTCTTCGGCAAGGGTTTTCCTGTTGATTACTCCCCCTGTATTTATTTGATTTTCTTGTTTCGCCCCTTCACTCGGGACTTGATTTCCTATTTTGCGCTGCTGGGGTGCGGTTGTTCTCATACCAGAGGGACCTGGGTTGATGACTTTTTCCCTGGGGCCGGGTGGATAAGTGTGGATGGGGTTTGTTCTTTACCATATCTAGCGCGGCACGTAGTCTTTGTTCCCAGTAGTGTTAATAAAAAGCACATGAAAAAAAAAAAAGTGAAAAAAAAAAGGAATGGGATTTGGGTCACGAACCATCTCCTCTACACACCTGGCGATCGAAAAATAACCACCATGAGAATTAGGCGTCAACATCCTTGCCCGCACTCTCAGTGAGCTGCACCCGCACTCTCCGTGAGCTGCACCCTCCCCCTCCCGCCTTACTTCCCCCATCATGTCCTTGGGCCCTGGCGTCTTTGTTTCTAGAAGTCGTTTGGCTCTACTCCCTCCTTTCTCCGCACTTGTTTCACTGCCTCGCTTAGCATCTGCACAGTCGGCAACCCCTTTCTTTCGTCAATGGGTTGGTCACCATCTCGGGTTATCGTCGAAGTAGTGGCCCCGGTGGCTCTGCTTCCTTGTATTGCACTGTCTCCTTGGATCACTGTTCGGGACGGTCGGCATCGTTGAAAAGTCGTGATCTCGTTTCAGTCCTCCCTCCCTTGTACTGCTACTCGATTGGGCACACCCTTCCCCTCCCTCAGCTGGTCTTCGTCCCGTGGCTTGGTTACAGCCAACACCCCCCATCCGCTCGGTCACTGTGGCAACCGACCACCATCCACCTCGCTTCCTCTCAGGACTCGTGGACTCCCTCGGCCTAACCCGCCACCCGTTCGGCCATTAGCCCCACGGCCCGGGTCTATATGCCTCTGGTACTATTTCCCTCGTCCGTGGTTCTGTTCGGTGATAAGCATACTCAGGGATCGTTAATGGCCTTAGCCCCAGATGGGCTTTGTCAGGGGCCTCTAATTCGCATTCGGGTTTTTTTGGTTTTTCTCACTGTTGGGTTTTTTCTTGGGTTTCTGGTAGATGCTTTCTTTTGGTTGCGAGTTTCATGTATATTTTGTTGTAGTTTTCAGCGCCCGGGCTCTTGGTGCGGGTTTTAGACCAGGGGTTTTCTCCCATGGTTTCCAGGGCCTCAACGATGGTTTGGACTGGGTGGAAGTTGGTTGCGGCCATAACCATCATGGTTAAATGCTATTTTTGGACTTCATGCCTCGGCCTTCGGCCTCAGCGAGAAACAAAATTTATCATATGAATAAAAAAAGAAAATAAAAAGGAAAAAACACAAGAGGCATGGGATTTGGGTCAAGCTACTCGCCCTCTACCACCTCCCCCCTACATTCTACTCAAACGCACAAAGCGCTGTGCTTACAGTACACTTTTCCACATCTTACCCCCCACTCCGTCCCATGATTGAGGTCCCTCCCATCCCTCCAGGCAACCAGGGCCTGGCAGCTGCCATCCCCCGTGCCGACACCCCCGGCTTCCAGAACCTCCCTCCTCTTCCCCTTCGGCTCAACCGGCACCCCTCTTCGCCTTCCTGGTTGAAATCTTCCCTGAGACCAGGAACAGCGTTCAACTGAACCCTGACATACTTCAAGACCTCTCCCCTGATGCACTCCAGTCAATAACCACTTGCGAAGGCTCCATCCTCTCAATCCTCTGGGCGACCATCTCTGGCATAGTAGCAATTACCACCCAACTGGAAACCGTTATCTCCCCGCTGTCTGAGATCCGCAAGGAGAATCAGGAACTCCGCTGAAACCCTCACGACCTTTCCGCCGACATTGCCAACGAAGCAGCAACACACGAGGAACACTGCCCACTACAAACGGCCCTATGTGACCTGTCACATCGCGTGACAACGACGGCACCCAGGGCTTACCCCACCGACCCCATGGGTCGCCCGCATCGCCTCCCTGCAAGAGGTCAGCCCACCCCTCCTGCCCAACTAGTGGCCCCCCACGCCCCACCTCGTGCCCCCTCCCACCCCCCTCGATTTGCCTGACCCCCCCCCCACCCACCACAGGAACACATTGACCGCTCCATTCAGTGCCCGTTCAACGACAGGAAACTCCAAAAATGTTCAGCAACCCCGAACTGTGAACCAAGGCCTTCCCACACTCGTGGGAGGGGGAAGAAATTTGTGCCAACCAATACGACCTGTCCGTTTTTAGCCCTGCCACCCTCCACCCGGACTATGCTCTGAGAACGACGACCACCCCCACCTATCCGCAAGCGGCCGGCTCCAGCCCTGGAAAAAGGAAGAAAGGAAAAGCAAAGGCTTCGTCTACTGAGGTAGAGAGGACTGGGGACAACAAGATAAAAGCCCCGTCATCCATCCCATTGGCCTCAAGACGTTTCTTCGCTTGCAGATCCGAACCCGCTCCCCATGCCCTTGCACAATGCATAACGGCCTCCTTCCCCAACATAGCTGCCGCCACACTCACAGAGTCCAACTGTCTCCTCCCAAGGGGTTTTATCGCAAAGGTTAACAACAGAGACGCCGTCTCCCTAACAGGCACCGACCCCAACACCTCAGCAGAGTCCTACACCCTGTATTTCAATGCGCCCACCCGCCGCCTTAACCAGTCCTTCCTCGTCGGAAACAATGCCTGGCTTACGTTTACCCAGGCGCCAACCAGTGTACTGTTGGCAATTTACTCAATCCCGACAGACATCCTCCCTGACGACGAAGAACAACTGTTCATTTTCATCAAGAACTCCATCCTCAACGCGGAGGCAGTCGCAATTGGTGCGGCCCGGTACCTTAACCTGGGCCGAGCTATTAGGCTCACCAAGCAGGCCACTTCGGTGGTTATCTCATTCAACCCCGACGACCTTCCAGTCCTCCTCCCAGCCATCTTCCTCTTCTCAACTCGGCTCAAAGTCGAGAAACGGACGCAAGCTAACCGCTACACGGAATGAACTAACTGCTATCGATTCGGACAGGCCGCTGCCCGATCCACCCGGAAACACCCAACTTGCCCCTATTGCGCAATTCATCATACTCACTCAGCTCACCGCTGCCAGAACCCCACCTGCCCAAAAGGCGGCGACTCCAAAGCCCTCTCCGGCTGCTGCCCCACCTCCCCCCCCCACTGCCCCCACTGCAGTGACAACCACGATGCCTTCTCCAGAGAATCCAGGGCTAGACCAATCCCGCCTCCTCATCCCAAGGCCCCCCCCACGTTCCGACAAAGAACTATCCGACGCCTCCTCCAACTGCGAGGAAGGCATGGACGTGGGCGAAGATGGTCGCCCGGCACCGTGTACTCCCGAGGCCCCTTCAGCCCAGATCATCGACCTTTCCACGACTAGACCACTCCAGGACACAAGAGACGCTCCCGCCCCCCCCAGGGGCCCCCAGCCAGCACCCACAGGCCAGGCCCCGCTGCCAGTAACACCGTCTAAACCATCGGGTTCATCCCGGAAATGATTAAAAAACCCTACTCCACCTCACGCCACGGACTGGCTCCAGCGACCAGTCTCTTCCTCGTTCGACACAACAGCCTGGGTAGCTGGGATATATTTCTTTCGTTGTTCTCCTCCCTAGCGGAAGGCCCCCCTGCCGATATCCTCCTCCTCCAGGACCCCACCTCCTCCAAAAGTTTCCTCCCTAGTTTTTCAGGGTTCAAATCTTTCGCTCCCCCCATTGCTAGGCCCAGGGTGGCCTGCTACATATCCTCGAACTTCCGGCAGAAATTTGCAGTATTACCCTCATTCCCCCCAGAGACAGACGACTCCATCCGGTTAGATGTTATTACCCCACAAGGCTGCTTTGGCACAGCCTCTCCCCGCTTTAGGATCGGCAATGCATACGCAAGGCCACTCTCTCCCTACCCCCACTCAGTTTCCCAGGAGTCCACCTTTTTGGACCTGGAATATCCGTACCTAGTCGCAAGGTACTTCAACATCCACAATCCAGCAACCGACCCCTCCAGGCTCCTCTCCGCCAAGGAAGAACGAGAGTCCGCCCCTTACTTTGACCAAGCCACTGATTAGGGCTTTACCCTCCGCAACACACCAGGTGTCTACACCCAGTTTCCCTTCACAGGGACCCACAGACTAAGCACCATTGACCTGGCCTTCGCAAACTCAGATATGTTTCCTGCTTTTCGCTTCTGGGATGCGTCGTCCCTCCCCTGTACAGGGTCCGACCACGCCTCCATTTTAATCTCCCTGCGCCCTCCCTCCCCCCACAATGACAACCCCAGACCCCGCTGGCAAGACGCCGACTGGCCAAGGCTTTCAGACCGACTCAAGAACTGGTTGCTCCCTCCCCCCCCTGAGATCCCCTCCCCCACCCAACTCGACCAATAGTTCTCCTCGGCCCTCTCCGCAGTGACTACCGCAATCAAGGACAGTACGCCCTGCTCCCGCCCCTCCCCAAGGTCTAAGGCTTGGTGGACCCCTCTCCTCACCACCCTCCGAAAGGAATTCACCAAAACTGCCCGCAGAGCTAAAAACCTCGTGACCCGCAACTCATCCGCCACAGCAAGACAATCTAAACGGGGCTATTTGAAGGCCATCAAAACGGCCAAAGCCGGCTGCTGGGCCGACTTTCTTATTAAAGCCTCCCCGAATAACATGTGGACGGCCAAACCACTAGTCGCCCAAAGAAAAACCCCCCAATACCCCTCCCTCCCGAACGCGTCAGACCCAGTCGCAATCAACAACGCGCTTCTGAATCACGTCTTTCCCCCCAAGGATCGTCTACCCTGCAGAGGTCGCCTGACAAGTAACCCCTCGGCCACCCCCCTCACCGAAGAAGAGGTTAGACTCGCCCTCTCCAAAAGCTCCCCCTCGCATGCTCCGGCCCCCGATAGGATCCCCTATTCCCTATGGAAGAAGGGAAACCACCTCGACCCTGAGATGATCCTCCAACTCCTCACCTCCTTAGTGGCATTCGGATACCACCCCCCATCCATGAAAAAGCGCCAATGGGGTAGTCCTGGATAAGCTCAGCAAGGCATCTTACGACTCGCCCACCTCTTTCCGTATCATTGTCCCCCTCAAAACCATCTCTAAGATCCTCGAGCGGGTCATGAGAGTCAGACTCTCCGCCATCGTCAAATCCAAAGGTCTCCTCCAGCCAAATCAGTGCGGGTCCCTCCCGGGACTCAGCTCCGCTGACGCCTCCCTCACGCTCACGCACGAAGTAAAAACCCTCCAGAGACCCAGACTGGAAGTCTCCATCCTCTTCCTAGATATCAAAGCCAGCTTCGACAACGTAGATGCCTCTACCCTCCGGGTCAAACTCTTGGCCTCTCCATGTACCCTCCTAAATGGTCCACTGGGTATCCTCTTTCCTACCGGAAAGGACCTGTACCCTAGTTGTCCAAGGCTCCCCCAACCTCTGCTCCCCAGTTTCTGTCGGCACCCCTCAGGGGTCCTCCATTTCCGCCCTCCTATTCCTTCTCTAGGTCGCCCCCCTCCAAATGGCAATACCTAGGGGCCTTATGATCTCCTACGTCAATGATTTCTCAATCACAGTAGGCTCCTTCCCCTATGGATGCAACATTCGCCGCCTGCAAGGGCGCTTCTCAAGCATATCCGCAAAAGGCCAGGACATTGGTGTGTCTTTGCCGGTCCCCAAAACAGAACTGATTCACTGGCGAACCCCGAGCCAAAGGACCCCCCCTCCAACAAGCCCCATCGAACTAGAGGGACACCTCTTCCCTCCTCTGAGGTCGTCAGGTGGCTAGGATACTGGTTCACCCGTGCCCTCTCTTCCACGCCCCACTTCAGTCACAGGCTGTCCCTTGCCCTAGCTATCTTCTCCTTCGTCAAACGCCTCTCCACCCCAGGAGCAGGCATACGCTCCTTCTTATGCCACCGTATCGCCACCGGCCTCCTCTGCCCCATTCTCACATACGAGCCGACCGCCTCACCCCTACATACACTGCGCTCAGAGGCATGAACAGCTTCTGGCACAGAGTCCAAAGATGGACAACTAATAATTTCTACACCACCCCCACCTCCAGCCTGGGCCGCAAGGCCTGTCTTCCCCCGATTATCTCGTACTGCAGGTACAGGAGGCGCTTAACTGCCCTCAGAGTCGCCTGCGCCCCCCCATCCGCCAACCCTGCCTGAGCCAGACTCCCGCAATCCTTCCCCTCCCTCTCCTCCTGGGGAGCCCAAGACTCGTCCAGACACCTGACGAGAGGACTCTCCCCTGTATACATCCCCCTTGACTGGCGGACCAAGGGTCCCTCCCGCCTGTCAAGAAACACCTCCCGATCGACGGCCTGGCCCACCTCACCCTGCCTCTACAGGTGGGCCTCACATATCTCCCCCTCATATTGCACGCACCTCCCCCGCCCGGGACGAACATCCCCCCACCGGACCTCATGAGAAGAACCTACCAAGCACTACGAACACGAGCCAGGAATCCGCTCCTCCTGGAATGGGCCACCGATCCCCGCACACCCCCCTACTACCAATATCCCCCCTCCCTCACCCCACAGCCCTTCAGGGGGCTGGGGAAATTCGTAGCCGGGAGGATGCACCAGATGCGAGCGGCAAAAAGCTACCTGGCCGCCCACCCCTCCTGGTCCGATGAGGACCGGAACCACACCTGCCCCCGCTGAGGAACCGAACCCAAAACGTTCCAAGACGCCATCCTCGCCTGCCCTGCCTGAGCCTGGGACCGAGACCTCCTACTAAAAGACGTCTCTTCTCTGGACCAGGACGCCAACCTGTGGACCGAACCCCACCTACTACGAGCCCTGGGCGAGTACTTCACAGACACAAGAACCCGCTTCCCCCCGGACATGATCCCCGAACACTTCATTGCTCTTCCCCCCTCCCTCCCCTCGTCCCCTGAGTAACCCATTTCTGCCCGTAAAAGAGTTTATCTTTATGATCTTGTTTTTAGTTTCTTTGATATTTCCGTACACATAACTTTCCATGCAAAAAACGCGCAAATGAGAAGTAGTTTGTCAGTGTTAAAGTTTTTGCCTTATATTTTGATTCAAAGGGGAACGATAGCTGAACGGTTTTAGACTAGAAGGAGATTCAGTCACCGCGGAGGATTAGGACTTTGCTTGGTTTCTTTTGTTATTTGTTTTGATTTATAGGTTCTGTTCTTTCCATAACTAGCGCTGCACGAAGCTTCTTGTACATAATCACAATGAACACATGATAAAAAAAAACAGAAAAAAAAAGAAAAGAAAAGGGCATGGAATTTGGGTCATGAACCACCTCCTCTACAGACACTGCGATTGAAATCTCAACACCATGCGAATTTATCGTCAACATCCACCACCACTACACTCTCAGTGACCTGCACCCGCACTCTCCTTGAGCTGCACCATCCTCCTCCCGCCTTACTTCCCTTATCATCTCCTTGGGCCCTGGCGTCCTTGGTTCTGGGAGTTGTTTGGCACTATCACCCCCTCTTTTCACCTGCTCTTCGCTGCCTCGCTTAGCGTTCACAGGGTTGGCTACACCCTCTCGCCCATGTTACTGACGGCTGGGAGTCCAGTTCCCAGTAGGAGAAAACCTTTCAACAGGCTACGGTCGATTTCTCCTTTCTCTTCATCACCTATAAAGACTGCCTACTCAGACATGCACAAGGTTACCGTTAGTTTCCACTGTTATTGTGTCTACCCCTCCTCTCCCCCCTAAAAGTCTCGTCCTGTTGCTCGGTTACAGCTACAATCCATTTACTCGGCTGCCACCCTACTGCCTTCGACACCCTACCGATTGCCCCAGTCGCGCCCATCAGTTAGGCCCAGTCGTCGTATTGCACTACCTCGCTGGTGGTTGTCAACGCCTTGGGTTCTCGAGAAATGTTTTGCAACGCCACAATAGTTTTGATAACTCGCGCACCCCCTTTGTTCTTCTTTCCTTGTCGGTTACTTAGGGTTTCGCAAGTGGTTTATCAATTATTTTTTTTGTTGATGTCTACTGCAAGGGTTTTCCTGTTGATTCGTCCCTATGTATTTATTTAATGTTTCTTATTCCACCCCCTCAGTCCGAGTTTGATTCCTGATTTTCTGTGGTTGGTATGCTGTTGGTCTCATACCAGAGAGACTTAGGTTGATGGCTTTTTCCCTCAAGCCGGGGTGGAGAAAAAATTAGGGGATGGGGTTTTTTCTTTACCATAGCTATCGCTGCACGTAGTCTGTGTTCCCAGTTGTTGATTAATACAAAGCACATGATATAAAAAAAAAAAAAAGGCATGGGATTTGGGTTCTTCAGGCAACCATCTAACTTCTTTCATTCACTATACTGTCAATACAAAGATCTTTATCTACAATGCTTTCGGGAATCAGGACACAATGGGCTTATCTGAGCCTAGCGATCGACGTTGCTCGATAGGAGTCAAAGGACTCAGCTATCGCAACAGCTCTCACACTAAGAAGAAATGATCGTTAGGAGACTATCGATTACCTGCTGCAAGTATCACCCGACAAGCAGAGGTTTGTAACACGCTATTGCGTCATCATGTATAATTCTCTGACTCAACTCATCTCATAGCGTGAAAGGTACCAAACCAATGACTAATAACTATTAGTCATGCGAGAGTCTGCCTTGCTTAGTCACCATTTATGACACTTGGGTACACCACAGAAGTCATCTTGTCTTGCCTATCATTCCTCCCCTCAGTATTATTGGTAACACTATACATAACCAAGGGGCGGGTAACAAGGGATGGAAATGAGATCTGTTGTTTTGAAAGGGTTCAAGTGAAGGGCGGATGAGAGGGTGATGCGCTCTACAAGCACCAACCCATTCGCTGGTGTCGAGTTTCATTTTTCCTTGGCCCGCGAAAGCAAGCCGGCTCAACTCTGGCGTCAGGGACCCGGCTCGGCGTGCTCCCTTGTATAACTTCTTTTGGTATACTTCCAATTTCCTCGCATATTCAGAATCAGGTATTATTACAGATTTACTTCTTAGTACTATAATCAACATGACTAGCTGTAGTTACTATTACTAGCATGATTAATTCTTGTATTAGGTCAAGCTTCTTCTCTTTTATTATATTTTAACCACACTGGAGGATGCCCTCGATGCTGCTTTTCTCCAGTGTGACCGTTAATCTTAAACTCAGAGGTCATTCTCATATACTCGAGTACCAGGTTTAGAGTGTGAACACTGTTGTACTGCCAAAACTCATTAAATATACCATCGTTGATCAGTCTCTAATTTCCACCAAAGTATGTGGGATCTTATTCCCTGGTGTTCGCTATTTTCTCAACCTATGCTGCTAACCCTATAGTGGTTTATTTGGGTAATTTAAATTGCTCAACAGGCGAATCCTAGACAGCAGATTTACTGAGTGTTTGGTGTATTGGTCAAGTTGCCCAAAATTCCCCTCCGGGCGAAGGAACACTCGCAAATCATTTACGGAATTTCATCTATTTCACAAGTAATGGGCTTGGCTGCACACCAACTGCGGCCAGTTATTGGCCGTGTTCATGGACTAACCCAGATATTAAAGTATGGCTGTGCCAGCTACTAGCACTAGTCACGACGTTCTTTCAAACAGCATGAACACTATTTTCATGGGTTCGTGATGGTGATGCCAAAAGGGGTACATGTTCGGCTACATTGTCCTCTTTGTATTAAACACATCATAACTTTGATATTTCACATAATTCTGACACACCTTGCGGCACTTTTATAGACACCAGATTCCGAATACACGATGAGAATAGAAGTATACTCCGAGGACAAAAGTGCATGAATTTTTATACTACACAACCGTCACCAAAAAAAATGATCACTCTATCACCGGCAAAGCCAAAAACCAACCTGGTGCCAGCAACACAACATACCGGCACATGCCAAAGAAAGAATACTGATCAGGCTGCACAGGCCCTGCATTACCCTGAATAAACGTACCCTTCTGAGCCTAGAAATGGTGGAAATAGGTGCGCGCAAAGCAAGTGAGCTCCAGAGAGTAAGCCTAGTTACCCGGCAGACCCATCAACTAATATGTTCGTGGTGGACCTCGGACTCCCCATTTCTACTCGGACTCCTATTTTTACCAGGAGATTTTGCTAGTTCTAAGAGAGACTTGACTAAAGCATGTAGGGACACTATGTAAGGAGTGCATAGAGGCATAGTAGTAGTGATTAGTGCTTTGTGTGCTTTATTTTGGATGTGAAGTTGTTTTCGATGGTTGCACTGCGGAAAAACTCATGCACTTTTGTCCTCCGGTGTGGTCGAGGGTTGGCAGTTCTATTTTGGCGTCGGTTGCTGCTAGAATTTAGGACGGTGGATAATTATGTAAGCACTTTGTATGCTGCCTAGTTTACCCAAATCTTAGAACTAGATGGCTAGGTCAACGTAGTGAAAACTCTGCTAGTATCTTATCATAATACTGTACAAGTACTTGTATTCTCATCGTGTATTCAGAATCTGGTTTCTATAAAAGTGCCGCAAGGTGTGTCAGAATTAGGTGAAATATGGAAGATATGATGTGTTTAATACAAAGAGGACAATCTAGCCCATGGGGACCCTCTTTGGCATCACTATCACGAACCCATGAAAATAGTGTGGTTAAAATATAATAACAGAGAAGAAGCTTGACCTAATATGAGAATTAACGATGCTAGTAATAGTAACTACAGCTAGCCATGTTTGGTTATAGTACTAAGAGGTAAATCTCTAATAATACCTGATTCCGAAAACGCGATGAAATTGGAAGTACAGTCGTGTCTGAAAAGTTTTCGTACCCTCCACGGCAACAGGTCCACCCCAATGAACAAGAGTATTAACTGGACAACAAAAAAGATAAAAACACAATTTTCAAATAGATAGAAATAGAAATAAAAAATAACAGTTTCCTAATGCTACCATTTTGTATGACCTCCATCTGCATCCGATACAGCCTGAAGTCTCTCAAGAATCCTCTGAACCCACCTATCAAATGTCTCCTGAGGAATCATTTCCCCCCCCTTCTTTGCAGCCTGAAATAATTCAGCGGCACTATGAGGCCTTCTTTCAACCTTGGAGAATCGCTTTCTGAGGGCTCTTTTGAGAATTGCCCAGGCATTCTCAATAGGGTTGAGATCTGGTGAGTTGGGAGGCCAAGGCAATCTTTGATATCCAC
>Ga0307507_10007519_pt1 | contig 15749 bp, 12 predicted proteins | sample 7_EM_MG_FD_207223 | JGI IMG/M metagenome (GOLD analysis project Ga0307507, IMG submission 207223) | Populus trichocarpa ectomycorrhiza microbial communities from riparian zone in the Pacific Northwest, United States - 7_EM | ecosystem: Host-associated > Plants > Roots > Unclassified | place... | reverse complement strand
AACAGTTAGGCTGTTTTTGGTAATTGGAGTGGGGTGGTGGGGCGGTGAGGGGATGAATGGATGCGGGGATGCGGGCATAGGGGGAGTGGAAACAGTCAGGCGGTTTTTTGTAATTAGAGTAGGGTGAGGGTTGGTAGATGCAGTGGGGTTTTTGCTGTTGTCATTGTTGCTTGTACAGAAAGAAGACGGGTGAGGTTTGCTAGAGCCGGGCCGTCTTGGCCAGTGTTCACAACGGGGCAGTCCGTCCGTCCTGGGGCTGGACGGCGGGGGACGGCGTTTGGCGGTCCCGTCCGGTCTTTTTCAGAAGTTTTCCCGCGCCCTACGCCCAAAGACCGTTGCCCCCACCCTCCCCCGCAGTCCGCCAAGGAATAAAATCACCAGGGCCCCCTGTAGTTTCGTCCCTCGTTTGAGGAATGAAATGACCCGGGCCCCCCTACAAGTTTCGTTCCTCGTTGAGGAATGAGATAATTAAGCCCTTCAGGAAGTTTCATTCCTCGTCAAGGAATGAAATAATCAGAGCCTACCTGGAGACGTTTTATGCTTGGAAATGACTTCCGCAGCTAGAAGCTGTTTGCTATATACATATTTCCTACGAGCCCTCTATATCAAGGCATTTCTTAATTGCTGAATCCTGGTGATGTGTATAATTTGCAAGAATGTATGATATATCGAGATAGTCCCCTGTAGTCCCCAGTAGTCTCCCGCAGTCCACCGCAGTCCACCGCAGTCCCCAGTAGTCCTCCGTAGTCCCCCGCAGTCCCCCGCAGTCCCCCACAGTCCCCTGTAGTCCCCTGACTTCCCTCACACTAAAATGTCTTACCATGCAGGGCCCGCCGTCCTCCATAAGGACGGGTGTGGACTGCATTTTGCTGTCCCGTCCGGTACAGGGCTCTTGGCAGTCCCCCCGCCGGGCCCTACGATGGACCCGGACCGTTGCGAACACTGGTCTTGGAAGGTTGGGTAGGGGATATATGGGAGTGAGGTGCTGGGGGAGTGGGGGGGGAGGTGGTGGGAGAGTGGAAATGGTCTGGCTGTTTTTTGCAATTGGAGGAGGAGGGGGAAGTTGTGAGGTTTATGGAGGCAAAATTATCTGGAGTGGAGTATTCAGATAAGTGACAAGGCCAAGAGAGAGGAAACACTCGGGAGCTTTTGTTGTGTTCAAGCTATTAGAAATTAAAGATATAGCCAGGTTGTGGAAGGCAGCACTGTCATACGAAGTACAGCCAAGATTGGTATCGGATGGCCAAGATTGATGAATCGATTGATACCAGGAATGAATGAGGTTATTACATGAAAGCCGGTAGATGAGGTGGATTATTGTGTAATGAGAATGGTATGGATGGATATCTGCAGGAGTCAAAGGCAAGCACTAATATGTCGACTGGAATAGACCGGTATGAAAATCCGCGGAAGGCCAGGGGGTATTATGCCTACCGCAAGTAAAGGAAATATGTTATAGAGGAGGGGAAGTTGAAGTGGCATATCATGGAGAGTCTAGACATGTAATTTGTCATGAGTCCTACTAATAGATTGACACCGGTGAGGCTCGGAAGCTTTACAGAAAGCTTGTATAGTTCTGACTCTTTTTTCCTTTTACTTGAGAATAGATTTAAGAAGCTAACACTTCTCCTAGGTGCCCAGACCCAAATCAGCCACTACTCATGTGTGTCAGAACTGTATTATCTGGTTCAATTTCTTATATCCTGCAGTTGATGCACACAGAACAGGACAAGAGCACGATCTCGCTTCTCGAATTTGTACAGTCACTAGTCAGAAGTGTTAGTGAAACATGTCTCACCTAACTAAGCTACCTCACCAAAATTGAATCGCACTATTTGTAGTCGGGCTATTTTACCAATTCAAATTAATTACTAGCCTGACAAATTCGAGAGAATATCCTTGCTGTCAGTGCTTGAAAGGTTGTTTAGTGTACTGGGATATCATATCATCTAAAAGAACAGTCACGACAATTCTCTTGGACCAGCTATCACTTTACCGACTACAACCACCTAGTAACCTTTGCTTTCTAAGAGGGGATCACCTTAAATTTACACATGAAACCTATTAAAATACCAGTTCACAAATGCTGCTTGAAGCTAATACTTTATTGTATCTACACTTTGGCCGCAATAGCATCAAGTTCCCAGAATCGCATTAGGTTCTCTGGTCGTGGTATTGCATTTTACTGTGCAATTCCACAACTGTGAAGTCGATCTTTTTCTATGACTGCTATATGGCTGTTTCAGCAGCATGAGGCCGGGTGATAGTCAAGAGGGCTTACTGGTTAGAGGGATATAGGCAAGTTCCAGGGGTTTACCTATGGTAGCATGAGGTCTATACCCTTGTAGGATTTTCAAATGAAGTTCCATTAGTATGACAGGTTTTGACCCTGCAACTACAACAAACTAAGGGGGTGTTTGGCCCGCCACTGATTCTGATTTGAGATCAGGTCTTGGCGATTTGAAATCAGATTTTGTAAATCTAAATCAGGCTAGTTTGAGATCTTGATTTAAAGAGTAGAATATGCTAAATGCCCTATGATCTTGACCTTATCTGAAAGACTAATACAGATTGAGACATTGTCTTGGCAAATATTATTAGAATTAATGTTATGTTATGCCAAACTATAATATATTATTTCAACTGTTAAATACACGTACCCTAACCTTTTTCATCTACAAAATATGTAATTAGAAGAAGTATTAAATCAGATCACGATCAAGCAGTGCCATGCCAATCACCACATAATTTAAAATGATGATTTGAAGTCAAATCACGTTTTCAAATCAGAATCATGGTGGGCCAAACACCCCCTAAGACATTGGACTTTTGGGTAAACACTTTCAGACCCTGTAGTACTAGTTTACATAACGTGATATAATTTTATTACCAAAATTTTGGTGTAAGATAGTTAGGTAAATGGAACCCTAGTGTGATATTCTTGCACCCTTGAGCCTTCAATAATCTCACAACTTCCAGAGAAATATGGATTTGTGCGGAAAGATTTTCAACTACTTTCATTCAGTGAAGAAATGCACACTAGTCACAGCTGTTTATTTTCAATTGTGTGGAATGCACCATGGTGTGAGTATCATGAGAGGTTGGGGTTGATTTTCTGGTACTCAGATTTTGCGGAGGTAGCTTAGTAAGGCGAGACATGTTTCACAAACACTGCTGACTTGTGACTGTAACTTGATCGACCACATCTATTAATGCTTGATTGGTGTGCTGCTGGTTATCAGAGTATTTGTTGAAAGGAAGTTTGTATTTTCTATCATCTGGTTTGACCGGAGAAGGTCTCTAATGGGATCCTAACTTTTCTGGTGGAAGCTCGCAAACAGGATAAGGATTTTGTTGAATACTGTACGATGTGAGACTTTTCAAGTGATTTGCAATTCAAGTCGAAAGATGTAAGAAGCATAATCAGACATTTAGTTTGGCACTTTCAACCTCAATTCCGCAGTTCTCTAGTGCAACCATTGGGGCAAAGATCGCTTCTCTCATTCTACAAAGAATTTGATTGTCGACCTTCTTTTACCATACCAGTCCTCCTGCTATGCCCAGCATCTTTGGGGGGCCAGCCAAGAGTGCCAAGAGAATGCTTGCATGTATCAAGGCCTTGTTCTGCGGATTTGACAGGATATTCCAAATTACAAGATTGATTGGCTATGCTTTCTTATATTCTGAGAAATTACTAGTCAAAAAAGTGAGGTATGAGGCATATATGATTAGTACGAGTTTTGCTCGGTCCGGCACTTGATCCTTTGCTTGGAGTCAATTACGGTTCCAATAAATCTGTTAGGGATGCCAAGAGATCCAATCGACAAAGACTAATGCACAGACCCCTGGGTACCAGAGAGTCGAAGTACAAATACTGGGATAGATACATTTCAGTCTAGCTTAGGAGGATAGTCGCATGCCACCCACTATAAGGTCATGTTTTCAATACACCGCCGGGTCCTGGTTATTATTAGGTAAAATATTATCATGCAACAAGTCATAAATGATGGTGATAATAAGGGCAAAGACGTTCGAGGGAATTAAGTGTGCATTCTCGTTTTAGAATGCCCATAGGGTAGGAACGATAGTTCTCTAAGATGACAGAATCAGAATAAAAACACTTAAGTATAATATCGTATGAAGAGACCGGAAGACACATAGTGGAAACCTCCGGGACCGGTTAGAACCAGTTAGTACAGATATAAGATAGTACACGTGAATTGCGATTCAGCAATCACTGTCACAAGCAAGTTCAGAAACCTGATGTGCGAACAGTGAAGGACTATCGCGTATTGAATGGTGTGACACCTGTGAAGTTGGCCGCTTCATATATGGTTCGGTGAAGAGATATTATTACGTTGACATTAGTCGGTCACATGTACTCTCGACCAGTGTATTATATACGCGACTGATACACGCCTACGATAATATGCTGGTATAGGTCTTTATAAAGTAATGATGAGGTCTAACAGTGATCAGGGTCTGGAGGGGTCCGCACTTACGATTTCAGAGAATTCGGTTTGTTAAATACATAGTTTGTATAGTTAGGACATGTAGCCGCAAAAACTCAGATGCACAATATAAATATCGAAGTCCCTTTCTCACTTTAACAGAATCAAAAAGAACCAAAGAAGAGATCTTATCAATATGAAAACTTACTACGATAGAAAATTACTTTTACCTCATTACCACTTTTTAACTGGTCTTATACAAGTGACTTAGTTACTTCATATCACGAGTCTTGCGAGACAAGAAATCTCAGTACGAATACACATTGGTCTAGCCAGGTATGATAGTTACCGTACCGGCAACTCCTAATACTATATTGATAGTTATCCTTGTTACGAAGGCTCACTACACATAAATAGAACTGTCCTGACAAAGTATAAAAGTGAACAATATACATCAGCCAGTAAGACAAGAGCTCTTGGAAAACCGAACACTACCAAGACATCTTGAACCCCTATCGCCCAATGCTTATCCGCTATCCTAAGGTATTATACCCTACAGGATTATACTCGACCAAGAACTAGACATGATCAAGATTCACTAGACTTCAAAATACCTACATTACTTAATAGACGATGGTCTTGTAGTACCAATCTCCACAGAATTTATTTGGGGATTTCTCGAAACATACTAAGCAAACGAAGAAAACCCAGACGAGGAGTGGAACACAACTTACCCACCTTCGAACTCCAGATTCCAGTAAGAAATGCCCAATGTTTGGTTGCAGATCCGATAAGATTGTTTTAGCTACAAACAAGACAAAGCTACTCTATCCAGCCTCCGACAGTGTCTGTAGAACAGGCAAGCAAAACACAGGAAAGGTGGAAAACATCTCCTTCGTGCAAGAAACCTTTCACACCTTTGAAGACCATCAGTAGATTTACGATATCTATGAGCAAGATATGCTTGAGTTCGACACCCTGAGAGATGTAAATACAGAGCGATACCCGATGTCTCTCGTCCGCAAAATCATTAGCAGAGACCAAATGGATATCTTCGGCTACAAACCTACTGACCCATTAGAATCTATTACCGAGGCATTGGCAGTCGCTAGGACTGAGGGACCAATGGAGGCAGATAGAATACCAAGAAGGACCGGATGCTCATACCCACCATGGTCGCTACGAAGGATGGGTGTGAGAAACAAGGCCTCTGGATCTGGCATGACGACAAGCATGTCTAAAGCCCATGGACGAGAATGCATTCCTAAATGCCCTAGCAACAAGGGCAGGCCGGGCTATGAGACAGCTCGACCGGAAGATAGCAACGAACTAAGTAAAACTTGGGCATTTGGACGAGCGAGTACAAGGACTAATACACGAAATCCAGGACACAGAAAGTGGTCGAAAATCGAACACAACTGGATGCAGAAATACTGATAGCTTTCGAAGGAATAATAATCACGGTGGAAAATACAACGCAAACCCGACAGGAGAAAATAACCAGACTTGCTCTTGAGCTGTAATATGCAAGAAAGCAGCAACAAGAAGCAAACAAACGACAGAGATATCATGAAGTAGTCAGTTCCCAACTACATGGTATTATAATAGGCAGGACAGGACTTGGATAAATAGGGCAGACATCCTGGAGCAAGAAGTAATAAACCATAGGGCTTCACATGGTACTGACATTGCCACTAGTTATTGGGTCGTCTACGAGAAAGCTGAAGCCCTGAAACAAATAACTGAAGAGTTATCAGTCCAAACGGCAATTATAATGCCAAAAGTGGCGAGTCTCCAACCAACCCTTACGACTACTACCCAGGCTCAACTGCCAACACAACTTTCAGCAGCCCTGCGAATTGCAACAACCCCTGATGGAGTATAACGATGGGCTCAAGAAAGACAGAAGCAAAACACAAGAGAACAAGGCAGGCAAGATGAGGACAACCAACAGGAAGGTGCACCACCCAGACTGGCAAATCAGTGAGGTGGAAACCAAGATCCCCCTCAACCTCTAAAAAGCAATCACTCTGATGAAAGTGTTGAGGGATCCGAAGGCAGTGGTGGAGGTGGTGGGGGAGGTAACCCAGGGTGGCAACCTGGAAGAGGTGACCCGATCGATTCACAAATCGAAATTATGGCACAAGCAATAAGGTTAGCCATCGCGAACAGTGGGAAAGGACAGGCCGACGCCCCACACCCCTTCAAAAACTGAAAAGACCAAAATATCAAACTTTTGCTACTCCAATGTGAGGACTGTAGAAGAGGAATCCTAACCAGTGGAGATCGGACAAGGACAGAATCAAATATGCGGTGGGAGGAATAGAAGGAGATGACATATCGGCCTTCGCATTTAAGTATTGAAATAAGATGACTGGGGAATCAGGCCATCTAAAAATCAAAGCATACAAATTTTGGAAAGCCTTCAGAGAATAGTGCATTCTACGATTTGCACTCACGCATGAAGGAGAAAGATTCCTAGCGTTGATGACAAAAGTCACCTAAAAAGAGAACATTGACCGTTATCTCCTCGAAATGAGGAATCACAACACTCATGTAGGAATGAGCGCAGTGTCATGGCGAGAAATGTTGGAACCACACATCGCAAGAGACGCAATATGTCGACTATTAACTGAGAAGTATGCAACAGACAGTGCCGTGATTATGGAACTAAGGGAAGTCTGTAGGCGAGAAGAAAAGTTCCTTGAACAACTCGTCTTACAGCAAGGAAGCCCTACTAATTCTCAAAACAAATCGTGAGGGAAGAGGAAGAGAGAAGAAAAGGCTATCATCAAGTCAAGAAAATAAAGGAAGTAATATTCCGCCAAAGAAAAGGCGGCAGAGAAAGTATAAATCGAAGCTGAAAGGAAAGGAAAGGGCCCAGCCCCAGCGGAGGGAAAAATAGGAAATCGAGATTGGAATAAAGCTTACAAAGGAATCAAGAACTCAATTGTCCCATAACGAAAAAGGGCAGAACAATGCACTCAGTGTGGAATGAATAACCAAAAATGGGCAAACTGCAGAAAACCGATGCAGGTATCGGCAATTGGTATGCAACAGAGAAAACGGTGTGGTCAGGGACCTGAACATTCTATTTCCTGGCAATGCAAGGCCGGCCCCGTGAACCCCTTTTGGCGACCACAAACCTTGACAGTAACCAGAAAAAAAACACCTGCAAGGATACCTGTGTTAATCAGATTGAAAGACCCTTAGCATGAGACTTCAGCCATATGGCGTTAACCTAAGTTGCTCCTCGCTCCGATGGTAACCGCAATCGGGAACTGAGAGGATGCCCTCTCTCCCAAATCGAAACCAAAAGTACGGAGAAACCAGGACAAGTAGATCAGACATCACCCCGAAGACCCAAGTAAATCAAGCAGAGCAAACTCAGGAAAGCATTATCTGGTACCCAGACCAAGAAAAAGAGTTAGGATGGCAATAAGTAAATTACTTAGTATGACCAGTTCAACAAAGACCCCAAGGAAAGGTTCATACTAGTGGTCTCTAGCAGGACAAGGATTATCTCCTCAGGAGCAGACCCCGAGAATCTTACACCCAGACCAATAATGTCAGTGATAGGGCACATACGTCGAAGTATCTCTACGCTATCCAACGAATACATGGGCTGGCTGAAAGATAAGTTTAAGTTCGCGGCTCTGGCTCAGAATCTCTTCATGCCTGAACTATACTGCTAATACTGGTAGGAATTAGTCAGAGAATTGATACACTAGGGGTTATTGGAATTCCTCCGTAGGAAATAAAGACCGCTTGTAGTGGGCTGCCCGATAACAAAATAAGAAAAATATTTTTAGTTTGTCAGAGAATGTAACCGCCTCCTGAGTGGTGGCGGAACTCAATAGGGTAACGATACTATCTATATACCAAAGGGCAGTATATATCAGGAAGATGTCGGAGGGTGGTCCAAGGTGGTCCTGAACGCTCCTGGTCAACCATTGGGGGTTGTGGTCCCCGTGGTCCACCTGGTCCACTCCGATCCTTTCTGATCCACACTTTTTGAAATTTTACCGAAAATGTGGACCAGGGTGGATCAGGGTGGACCAGGAGGACCAGGGGAACCATAACTCCCCTTGGTGGACCAGAGCTGGTTATTACATTTTGCTGATGTATAACAGGACTAAGTAGGGGAGGCTTAGACTAAGTTGTTGTAACAAACTTCTTACAATATTGCAACTACCAGGTAGTTCCTAATAGTCAAGTATGTTTGGTCTTATTGGATTCTCGAAGCACACTGAAGAAGTATCTGTCGAATCAAGTATATTGAAAACTCTGTCTGTCGAAGTCTGCTTTCTCTAAGTCCGGAGCATAGCAGGTCTTAAATACACTTGTCTGGCTGATCGGAGCCTTGTAAACAATAACCATAAAGACTTCCCAAACGGTAGTCTTGAAACGTTACATAAAATATATCAAGTATCATATGATACCTTACACAATAAATGAAATATTCTGAGTGTCAAACGATACTCGAAACCAAACATAAAACATCATGAGTATCAAAATCGATCAAAAAACGTACTCGGTATCAAATGATACTGCAAACCAAACATAAAACATCATGAGTTAAGCATACTGAGTATCACAAGATACTCGAAAACGAAACCAGTAATCTGTACCCGTTACACACCGAAAGCGAAATGAAAACATCATGCCAAACATACAATAAAGAAACCTAAATCCCCTCGCTATCCTGATCGGTGTCCAAATGGGGTTCCCAGAATGCCCAAGTCCACCGCCGGCTCCTCAGAATGCTGTACATAATCATCCTTAGTAGGAGTAAAGTATACCATAATATAAGTGGATAAAAGCAGTAGGAAATCCCACCCCTGGCATGTTATCAGTCCACCATGCCTACACCGGGTCCTCTGCGTTCTCAAGTCCTTCCAAAGGTTCTCAACTATTCTCACTATTGGGGTACACTTTGCATTTCACCAAGAATTGTCCTCTGCCATGTCTCTTCCTATGGTCAAAAATGGTCACAACTTCCCATTCCTTCTGATTATCAATCAGGATAGGTGCTGGTTTGGTGTGGGCCCCTTCAGGGAATCGCTCACCATCGTTAAGGTGGTAGAGTTTGACCACCGAACAGTGGGATAGTCCTTTTAGCTGTGGATATATCCTCGAATCCATACTAAGTGTGTAGTTCTGGATAAGTTCATTGACTTCGATGATGACAAAGGGACCTCTCTATCCTGGTTGTAACTTCCTGGACTTGCAAGATTCTGTCGCACATTAGTCACCAAATATCATTACCATTACCCCTATCTAAACAGGTTTAACATTGTCCCTTCTCTTAACCGCAGTGTTAGTAGATCTAACTCTAGCTACCTTTGGAGTGTGGTATGCTGCATTCCTGATTTCCTGGTGTCTGTTGTAATAATTGTGAGAGGCAGGAACTGCTGCGGGGTAAACTTGGTAGGTTTCTAAGAGGGAGTAGTCTCGACCATACACCAGTGTGTATGGGACATGTTGATCGTACAAGAGTGGCCAGTGTTAGAATATGCTGCCACTTCAGGGAGGCAGGTGGGCCAATAGGTTTGGTGGAGGTTGACGATATTTTTCAGAGTAGTTTTCGGCTCCCTGATCTTCCGTTCAGCTTGCCCATTCGTTTGGTAATGGCTGGGCGCAGCCAGCAAGTGTTGAATCCTCATGATCTTAAGTGTCTGTTTCCACAACTTGAAGGGGAATAGTGGGTCAGCATAACTGACAGTTGAGGGAAGTACTCCATGAGGCGTAAAAATATAGTGCCGGAGTAGCTCCGGAGTTTGTACTGCCATTGCAGTAACCAATGTTGCAATCAAGTAGCTCAATCCCGCGGCTATATCTACGACGAGCAGTCCCGAATCCGGGCCCTTCAATTTGGTAAAGGGACCCATAAAATCAATGGCATAGCTCGAAAATATCCCGATGGGGAAAGGGTGGGTTTGGGCATTACCGACTGGTAGGGGGTTGCGTTCTTTGTTGTCCTGGCATAGCTCGCATTGGCTAACAAAGTCCCTGAAATCCTTCCACATTTCCCGCCAGAAGATATATTCTGATGCATAAAGAGGGTTCCTATCTGGGCTGTAGTATCCTTCCGTTTTGATCCCGCTAATTATTTGTTCTCTCAGTGTTTCTCCATTAATCCCATGTTCCATTATTCTGTAGAGGCAGTCCACTCATCCCCCAGTGGTGGGATAGAGTAGGCCATTCCGGATGTGCTACTGTTGCATTTTTCCACCTCAGGAGGTATTGCTAGAATCTGGAGCCAGTTGGTATACAGGGTCGTTCCTGTACCCTTTGAGCATCTGCTCCCTCCATATAGTCTCCATCTCGTTCATGGCTTGAACCACACATCTTTTATCCATGATTCTTGCCCACCAGGTAAACTCGATTTCTCTTTCTTGTCCAATATCATTGTATACCTGGTAGAGGTTTCTGTCGTGGTGGGGTGGCTTTGGTGGTTCAATAGATGGAATAACGTTGTGGGAGGGGAGTGGCCCTACATAGAGGCGCTTGGAAGGTGAGGGTCTGGGAGCCTGGTGCACCGGGCACTCAGCGCTTTGGCAGAGGACATTTGCAGTGGTGCAGCCAAGGGCTTCATGTACTCTTCGCTTGATTTTCGATAGATTTAGTCGCGGTTTAGGGGAGAGGATTATTTCCCCCTCAGTCTCTGGGTCCATAGCGTCGTGCACTGCACTTCCTCGGAGGCCCTCGAGTGGGGCGCTGCTGCGAAACTCGCCTGGATATACTTTATTCATAATCTTATCATCTTCCTGAACAGGACACATTAGCACAAAACAATCTGACCAATCCTGTGCTGCGTGAGCCATCTCTTCGTTACTCCGGCCCCTACTGATCCTGCCCTAGTTACCCTATTTGTTGATACGGTCCTTGTTTTTGTAATTGTTGGGATCTAGCACAGCTCGATGGATACTTCAGTTGCAGATGCAGTCCCTGTGGTTGTGGTTGCAGTTAACCTCAAGAACTTCGAATGGAGACATGTCTTCTGCAATGGATTCCGTGAAGTGGGTAAGAGGAGAGGTGTCGCTTTCTGAATCTTCTTGAGTAGGGTCTTGCACTGTATGAGGATAGCTTTTGTCTTTTGTGTAAAGGTGTGATAAAGCGTCCGCTGAATAGTTCCATTGTCCTGGCCAGTATAAGATTGTTGTCCTAAACTACTCTATGTATCCTCGCCACTTAAGCTGCTTCTTCGTTAGTGTTTTGCTTGTTTTAAGGTACATCAGAGGCTGCTGATAAGTCACTATGGTGAATTCGTTTCTTGCCAAGAGGTGATGGAATGCTGTAAGAGCGTCAACTATCGACAATGCTTCCTTGGCTGTAGTGCCATTGTTCTTCTGGGCGTTAGAGAACTTCCTACTGTGGAGTCCCGCTGGTCTGGCTGTGTCAGCTGTTTCTCCTTGTAATACTCAAGCTCCAACTCCTGTGTCCTCGGTGTTGGTTATTAGCAATATTGGTAATGCTAATTCCTGTTCGATCGGTTTCATGATTTGATTGTGTGCTGCAGCTTGCTTGACATTTTCCATGTCGTGAGCATGTGCGGCGGTCCACACAAACTCTTCTGTTCCAGTGAGCCAGGTCAGGGGTGGTGTGATGGATGCCAAGTGTGGTATAAATTGGCTAATGTAATCGAGAACTCCGAGGAATTTCTGTAACTGTTTCTTTTTCCTAGGGGTAGTCCATGCTTCAATTCTGGCAATCTTCTCAGGTGATGCTTTCGACCCCTGATCGTCAATTAGTGTCCCATGACATCTATGCTTTTGGCAAGAAATTCGGATTCTTTCCTTCTCGCGTAAAACCGACCTTTTGTTAGCATATCGCTCACCATTGTTATGTCTTTCAGGTGGTTTTGTGCTGTATCGGAATATATCAAGATATCGTCAATGTATACTCACATAAATTGTCCTAGGTAGTTGGCGAATATGTCGGACATTATCCACATACATCTTCCTAGTGCATTCATATCCGCTTACAGCATGATTTTGCTGACGAAACATCAAAATGGTGATTAGAAACCATTTTTATCAACATCCTGGGGTTTTACTCTAGTCCGGAAGTAGGCATCACTGAGGTCAATCTTCCCTCGGTATCTCGCTCTTCCCAGCAGGTTCAAAATCATCTTTTGGTTTGGAATTGTTTCATCGTCCTTGATGGTTATCTCATTCCTTGCTGTGAGATCGACAAGTGGTCCCATTCTTATTTTATCCTTCTTCTGTTGAGCCAATATACATGCTGCTCCATGGAAGGCTTTTGGTTTGATAATACCTTGTTTGGTTTTCTCCTTGATCCCCAAGGTCATATCTTCCGCCCATCTCGCTGGAATTGTGTAAGCTGGTAAGGTCCCCTAATCCTTTCCTGGCATGAGACGGATTTCACGGTGTATTTTTGTCAGTAGTGGTTATCCTTCTGGTATGACTTCAGGAAACACCTCTGGGTGTTGGTATATTACATCTTCAGTGGTGATAACAGCTGCTCTGATATGTCTGCTGGTAGGTGTGCAATTGATCCTAATTCCAAACTTGGTGAAGTCAATAGCTACCCTGCCACATTGGATTATAGCTGCTGGTTGTTTTAGGAAAGGCATTCCGATAAGGGCATCATACTTCACCAGGTTGCTTACGAGCATCGTGTTTCCTTTTCGTCTGAAGTTTACCTACGGCTCGGTCAACAGTGCAATCTTTATACCTCGCGGATCGTGATCCCTTCATGGCCATGACTATCTTGGTTGGTTCCTTCATTTCTATACATGGTATACGGTGGGTAGTGACAAAGGCAGCACTAATAACTTGAAGGTTTGATCCTATGGTTCATATGTCAAACAGGACCTTTGCTTCTTTTCCAATGATGAACATTGTACCTTCAAGTGCGTGGTGTGCTTCTTTTGTCTTGGGGCGAGTCGTTTTTGCAGCTGCATTGTTCTCGAATCCTAGGGTATTGATATATACCTCATCATATTCGCTAAGCTCAGTTACGACATTGGAGGTTGCTTTCTTTTCGACTTTGGCATTTCCTTTGTCCTTTTTGTTTGGATAATCTTTTGCCATATGTCCTTCACCACCACAAGTAAACCAGGCTTCTTTCTGTCTTTGTTTCATTTTTTTACTGGAGTTGTCATCGTTATTGAACTGCATCTTTTGTTTGAGTTCTGGTTTATTATGGGGGGATTCCTTAGGTGGTTTATGTTAGGGTTCCTTGCCTTACGCTCCTGTACTCCGATGGATAGAGTCTAGTCTTTCTGCTATAGTAATAACAGTATTGATATCCACCTCTCCTGGGTACTCAGTTTCCACGTCTTGTTCGAGTCTTAGGGGGATACTTGCTAAGAAATGTTGTATGAATGTGTAGTCACTTATAGTGGCTTCGGGTAGCCTTGATCTATGCATTAGTAGATATGTAGCTATGATAGATACATTTCTGGACTTGTCGGCTCCAGGATTGCCTGATGGTGTAGAACTTGATATAGGTATGATCCTTATGCTTGTTAGGGGTAGCCGACGTGGTAACTATACTACCTGGCTAGGCCTTATGTATTCGTAAAGGGAGATTGTTGTCTAGGAAGACTGGTCGAGTAGTGAGCCTATGTTACTCGAAATGAGGACGGATAAAAAGCAATAGAGATGTAAAGATAATTTTCTTGTGTAATAACTTTTTATATTGATAACATCACTTCTCTGGTGCTGGATGATTTCGTTTTTAGGAGAGGGAGGCACTTCGATATTTGTATTCCGCCTCTGGGTGTTCGCAGGCTACATGTCCTAACCATACTAACTAAGTATTGACTGAAGAAAAGTTCCCTAGACTCGTAAGTGCAAACATATATTGACCCTGACAACTGTTCAACTCCCGGCTCACATTATAAAAAGGTAGTCCACCATATTAGTGCGCGGGTGTGTCAGTCCCGTGGATAATAGGTCACTCTAGAGTACACGTTGGCGACTGATGCCAACCTAATAATATTTGTTCACCAAACCGTATATGAAGCGGCCAACTTCAAAGACATCAGACCATTTAATCCGCGAGAGTCTGTCACTCTCTGCACATCATGTTTTCGAACTGGATTGTGTCATTGATTGTTCGAGTGGCAATTTGCGTGCAGTATCTTACGTTCATACTGACTGGTTCTGAGCGGGCCCGGAGGTCTCCGCCATGTGTCTTCTGGTATCTTTCATACAATATTGTTACTTCAACTGTTTATTCTGATTCCGTCCGTCATTTTAGGAAACTCTTGTTCCTACCATATGGGCATCTCTGAACGGGAACGCACACCTAAATCCGTCGGACGTCTTTCCGCTATTATCGCAGTTGTTTATGACTTGTCGTATAATTATATTTGAACTAATAATAACTGTGATGCGGCTGGGAATCGAACACATGACCTTATAGTCAGAGGCCTGGATGGATCATCTTAAGCTAGACTGAGATGTATCTTTTGTAGTTGTACTTTTGACTAATTGGTACGCAGGGGTCTGTGGGTGAGACTTATGGATTGCCATGCTTGGTGTGCCTAACACGAGCTCTCTCCTCCTACGTTTCGTCCCTGAATACCCTTTTTTGATGTCCCTTTCACATTCGAAGTAGTAGAGAGAAATGCTTCATGCGTTTGCTTAGCCAGATGAGGAAAATCTTTACTCTTCATTCGACCGCGGCTAGTCTAGGCATTTCTGGATTTTGCATCTGGAACTCTTCTACCAGCTCCTGAGCATTTCATAGACCTTCTGGTAGTTCCCTTGTATTCTTGTCCTTTGCGCAATCTTTCCATTTAATGAAGTAACGAACCTCATTGAACTCTTTGTTACGTCTCCCAACTTTCCTTGTGTAACTAATAATCTCACACTCCATGATCTTTTCTACCTCGAATACGAGGCCTTCTTCGATATCTTCGGGAACTAATAGAGATTGTTTTCTTCCTACTCGTGCTGATACTCGGTGAGGTTCCAACAACGAAACATGAAATATTAGGTGGATATTCCACCACGGCCATAGTTCTACTTTGAAAGCACGCTCTCCTTTCGGGACTTCGAATTCTTTGAACAGCCTGTGCATTCTTGGACTTTATTCTTTCGTCGGTGTTAGGGGTAGCCGGTAAGGTGACTTATGATACCGGACTAGGGCTTGTGCTGGACTGGTCTTAGATGGAGAATCTTGTCTAGGAAGGCTCGTAATAAGGTGTAACAAAGTTACTCGCGTAGTGTAAAGATAATGAGGAAATAATAATTGTCAAACTTATTATATTGATAAGATCTCTTCTCCGGTGCTTTTTTATTCTGTTTAAGCGAGGGAGGC
>Ga0307507_10007518_pt1 | contig 15754 bp, 4 predicted proteins | sample 7_EM_MG_FD_207223 | JGI IMG/M metagenome (GOLD analysis project Ga0307507, IMG submission 207223) | Populus trichocarpa ectomycorrhiza microbial communities from riparian zone in the Pacific Northwest, United States - 7_EM | ecosystem: Host-associated > Plants > Roots > Unclassified | place... | reverse complement strand
TTCTGGTAACGGTCGTCTGGTTCTGGTAACGGTTGTCTGGCTCTAGGACGGTCATCTAGTTCTGGCAACGGTCGTCTGGTTCTGGCGACGGTCCTCTGCTGGCTGCCGTTCCAGTGCCTCCTAAGGTAGGATGTAAGGAAGGGTAAAAAATAAGGTAGCTACAAAGGGGGTAACTTGGCAGAGGCACGTGTAGGCTATCGGAATATAGCGGGGACCCGATAGTAATGTGTGTCATGCGGAGCCTCGTGTAGAGCCTCCGTACGCAGAGCCTCGCGCAGAGCTTCGTGCAAGCTTCGTGTAGAGCTTCGTGCGGAGCTTCGTATATGTAGAGCCTCGTGCAGAGCCCCAGTAGTGTTGCTTGAGGGGTGCGCATAGGGCGCTGCTTTGGGGGGGTATCCTGCCAGGAACCTGACAGGACGATCAGGAAATACTAGTTTCCTGTCAGGAGCCTGTCAGGACGATCAGGACCTCCAGGAAAATCAAAATCCTGTCAGGAGGCCCCCAGAATCTTGGCACCCCAACAAAATGCTGATGAAACCTAGAAAAGGCTTAAAAATTAATAGAATAGTAGGTAACGTATGTGATGGGGTTATGAAGGTGACCCTAGTTATGAAGGTTTTGAACATCAAAGTGTTGGCGCATAGACGAAGCAAGGCGCATAGACGAAGCAAGGCGCATAGACGAAATTTGTTTGCAAAACCTGCAAACCTTCATAACTAGGGTCACCTTCATAACCCCATCACATACGTTAAATAAGTATAGGCGCGAGCCTAACTTTATTGTAGGTAATATAGTCTAGGTTATAATAAAGAACTAAAAGACAGAACGGCCTAGCTATAAGCTAGACTATTAGATGGTAGGACTATATAAGGTCCTTAAAAAGATAGGCAACTTATATAAAGTAAAGCTCTTAGATTTAATTAAGGTCTACCTTAAATTCTTACTAAATAAGCTATGGAAAGCTATAAACAACCTATTGCCTAGATAAAAGAACAAGCCTCCTCTGCTAATTTAAGTTAATAGCGATAGTAAATAGAAAATTAAAGAAATACTGGCCTATAAGCTAGTAAGGAGAACACTAAAGTACCATATTAGTTAGAAAGGCTATAACCTAAATCCTACCTGGTACCCTATATAGAACTTTATTAGTAGTCCCTATAAGCTTTAAAAATTCTATAGCTATTATCCTAATAAACTAGGACCCCTAAAGTACCTAAACAAGTAAATAAAGTGCTAGTATAGTAAAGATAATAAGCTATTAAAAGAATATAAAGATAAGAACGCCCTATAGGTGTAATACGGATATATAAAGCCTAAGGGCAGGCTTTACTAAAGGGGGTAATATTACAGCTCTGGCAGAAAATAGTAAAACTTAGCTAGCAAAACTTAGCAGAACTTGCGGTTATATAACTAGAGGACCGTATAAAAAAACCCTACTTTAACTAGTGTTACTCTTCTTCTTCTTTCCTTTTCTAGCTTTAGATCTTTATTTATAGACAATCTAATTATATAGGCTTGCGCGACCCTCTTACTGTACTTATATCTTAATTAACTAAGTCGCTAATACAATTAGCAATTTTGTTAATTTGCCCTTTTACTTATAAAATATTAAAGTCTTTTAAGTCTTAAGCTTGGATCCCTAGAACTTAGTTACCCCCTAAACTTAATTACTCTACTAAATTAGCTATACTACTTTAGAAGCTATTTACACTTAACTAAATCAAATTAATTATTTGCCCCTATATACTATTTAGTATATTGTCTTCGGGCTTTCTATCTAAGGAATTTTAAGGCTTTGATTTTGGCTCCTTTACCCTTATTCCGGTCATTTTTCCCTCTCCCTCTGTTACGGAACCCTACTGCAGGGGCCTTTATAGAAGAGCCCCATGCTCTCGTGTTATGGACAGCTTAAGTACGATGTTACGACTACTTGGAGAAGAGTTAGAGGAAGCTAGTTGGTTGATATAGGCACGGTCCAGGATGGATCCGGTGGAACTATATAACGAAGAATGGTAACCAAGGTCACGTAATATAATCTATATAATCTATATAGAGCGTATAGAGCACACATACCTCACGGAGCGAAGGGATTTCTTAGGCATATAGTTGTGTATTTAAAGGACCACAGTCCTTACCCAAATAGTTCTCTCTTTGTAGTAAATCTCAGAATACAATTAGAGTTAATCTGTTAGGCAACCACTCCACCAGTTATTGTTATATTGTTGACTTTTATTTATACCTATATACCTAGCCCATTAATAAGTCCACCATAGTACCTATTACAAGGCTCCGTTATATATTCACTACTAAGGTTATAGTATTAAAACAGGAGAAGTTAAATAATATGCCACTAAAAGCACCAGTTATAACTATGACAGCAACGACCTTAGCGTTAGGAGATACTAGTATAGCAGATACTAACTTATAGGTGGTAACGCAAGGACAGTTATAGGAAATGGTTAATTAATTATTAGACAATAATAGGATACTTAAGGAATGTATTAATGGAATTGGAGCAGTAAAGGTTAAGTTACCGTTAATTAAACAATTCTTAGGTAAAAGGTTAAAACTTAAAGGGTTCCTTATGTAAATGCACTTTAAGGTTATATAAGAGGGAGTAAAGTTAGCAACGCCTACAGACCAAGTAGTGTATGCAGGATTGTTCTTAATAGGAAGAGCACTTAGGTAGTTTAAACCTTACCTTACTAAGATATAAGTAAACGAGATAACAACTGCTAATTAAGACATATGGTATATGTTTACTAGTTAGAACGGGTTCGCAGAAAGGTTAATATAGATGTTTAGTAATCCAGAAGCATTAACCATAGCAGAATATAAACTTCAGAACCTAGTATAACGCACTTTAGTAATTAAGTATATAATATAGTTTTAGACACTTATAATATAGGTTAAGTAGAATAATAAAGCGCTTATAGCATAGTATAAGTAAGGACTTAAGGCTAAAGTCTAGGACGCAATTATCCTAATAGAAGATGCGGATACTCTAAGAGATTTAATAGATTAAGTAATAAAGATTAATAATAGGATCTATTAAAGGGAATAAGCTAAGAAAGGGTAAGCTAGAGTTCTATAGTTATATAAGGCGTAGAGTACGCAACAGTAAACGCAAAGTTAAAAACTATAGAACGGCGCAGAGCTAATAGACCTAAATGGTACTAAAAAATCTAAGAGATAGATAAAGAAACTATAGAAACCTAGGGGTTAAGGATTAAGTGATTAAAGGACCTAGGAGCAGAGGCTAAACCAGGGATCTTAGCAGTAGAAGATATTTAGGCGGACTCTATAACAAGAAGAATGGTTTAAAAACGGAGCTTATATAAATTGCGGAAAGAAAGGTTATTTTGCTAAAGACTATAGAGGTAGTTAGAGTAACCATACGGTAAAAGGCGTAAGGTTATTAGAGTACAATAGTGCGAATATAAATGTATTGCGCGGGACTAAGGAGTGTTTAATTAAATACTTTACGTTTTATTATAATAACGCATACCAAATTTATAAAGACGCTAAGTATGGCGTAAGCTATTAGCTATAAGAGCCAGAGTTAAGAGAACTTAAAGGAACTAGAGAGTTAAACAAAGAATAAAATCAACTCTATAAGCTAGATTAAGATATTATAGTAATATACAGATAAAGATTAGTAACAATAACAATAGAGATAAAGTACTTATTAATTAATAGCGATAAGGAAGAAAAGGAGGCTAACTGGGAGCACTTAAACCTTAATAACGCAACAGAAGTAGAGACCGAGATCTCCACAGAATGAGGATTAATAACGGATGTTATAACACCGTTAGATATAATATCTATTGCTTTATAAGATAGAAGGAGCAACGTCTAAAGACAATTAAGTAAGTAGACGACTGCTAGTACTAGCTTACCACTTATAAAAGGCAAAAGGCCATAGGCTTAAAATTCTTATAAAAAGATTAGAGACGCTTAAGATTTTTAAGATAAGATAAGACATACCTAAGACTTATAAGATATAATAAGGAAGGCTTAAGCGCCTATAACAGACAAAAACTAATGGGAAAGAGTAATGGCTTAGTTTAAAGGTAAACAAATAAGTATAGGATGTAAGTTTAAGAACTATAAGTTTAGGGAACAAGTAAAAACGTTTATTCTAGGTAAACGTAGTATTTAGCCTAAAGATTGAAAAATTAATACTAAGATTAAGAAGTAAGATAACTTTAAGGATTTAGCTGTAAGACGCAGAAAATAAGAAACTATAGATAAGTTTAGAGTAAAAATCATTGCATAGCAAGAATAAAAACTAGATAAGAGGTCTATAGTAGGTCGTATAAGAGATAGAGTACCTATATAAAGAGTTACTAATAGGCCTAAGGCAGGGATGTCTAGAGTAAAGTGGTTAAATAAACTGGAATAAGAAGAGGATTTAGGGATTCCAACTAGGTTTAAAGAAAGACACACTAAAGAATGTTACAATATAGCAATAACAAGGTACTTTCTAACAGACAGACTATATACACTAAGTTAGTTATATAAGAAGTAGTATAGGCAACGATATAACAATAAATGGGAAGATTTCTATATATAGCTAGACGAAAAAGTTATCTAAGACTAACCTATTACAGAGAAACGTATAAGTTATATTAAAGGAGTATTAATTATAATGTTAAGGGACCTAGAAGAAGGGTCTAGGGACTAAAGAAGTAAGTGGTAAATCTTAGTACCCGTAACGGAAATACTAGTAGTTAGGTTAATATGGTATAGGTTTAAACTTAAAGATAAAAACAAGCTAAGAGTTAACCTAAAACACCCAACGTATTATACACTATTATGGATAGCTTATGTGGATAATATATGCAATATATATAGGGCACTAAAAGATAAGAACTAGAAGTATTTAACTAGGATATATTAGGCACTAGATAAGAAAAAATACAAAGATACTAAGTATATATATAGATAGCACCTAGTAGAAGTATAGAGTTAAGGGGACCTAATACTTTAGCCAGGAAGATTCCTTACGGAAGAATGCCTAGAAGGAAGATAGTGGTGGAATTGTTTAGAGAACACTTATCTATAGCACGTAGAGGAAAAGAGAGAAACTAAGTATTGGCCTAAGGAGGACTAAATATAAGTAGGATCTAGCAGCTAATAGTTGGGAAAAGGGGAGGCCTATAGGACTAGAGGGAACTAGTAGTAGAGCCTTAAACTCTTAAAGGAATTTAAGGGCGATACCTAAAATTATAAGTTAAGTGGTAAGATTAATAGTTTAAAGCGCTAGTAGATAGTGGCGTAATAAGAAACCATATATTACTAGTAGTAGTAAAAAGAATAGGATTACTATATAGACAAAAGAAATACCTATATCTATTTACAACAATTTTAAGAGATTAGATAGCCTATAGAAGGGGTATTATTAATCTTAAAATAGGACCTATTTAGTTAACTATTAAAGGAAGATAGGTTAAAATATCTTTTAATATTCTACTATTGGGGAAGGACAAGGTAATACTAGGAATGCCTTAGTTATAGAAATATAATCTAAAGATTAATTAGGTTATAGGTTAAGTTAATATTAGAGATACTTAATAACGCAAGATACAATAGTAAACTAAGTTAATATAGTACTAAGTTAGAGCAACGTATAAGGAGACTAAGCGAGGCTTAAGTTATATACCAAAAAGATATCACAAGTATAGTAGAAAGTTGTGGTTACTAGAAAGTAAAAAGCTGTTAGAGTATACAGTATAGGACTATAAGATAGAATTAGAACTAGAAATAAGTCTAATATAACGGAACCTTATAGCAGGAACTACGGTGGGTCCTATTATTAGGCTGGGTATATAGGTAAGAACAAATCAACAACGTAATAATAACTAGTGAAGTGGTTGCCCAACAGATTAACTCCAATTATATTCTAAGATTTACTACAAGGAGAGAACTATCTACGGTAGGGACTAAGGTCCTTTAAATACACAACCGTACTCCTAAGAAATCCTCCCTTATACGTGAGGTACGTGTTGTATATAAGGTATATATATTCACTACATTCCCTACGTTCCTTACGTAGCACGTTATATGACTCGGCTACTATTTCTTGTTATATGGTTCCACTAGATCTATCCTAGACTATGCCTATATTAACTAACTAGCTTCCTCTAACTCTTCTCTAAGTAGTCGTAACATTGTACTTAAGCTGTCTGTAACACTATCTCCCTCCTCTTTATCTTTGTCCTTAAAGATTCCTAATATCTCCAAGTTATCTACTAGAGGTGTAATGTCCGTTTAATTAACTTAGTTAATATCCTTACTTATTATGCCTAAAGCCTCTTCTTCCTTATATGCGCAACGTCGTGCTTATACAGTCACTGCCATTCTGTTGCTTGGTGAGATAATGTCATCTCTGTGTTCTTGTTATGCGAAAGCGGGGTTAGTATATGTTATAATAGCAAGTCCTTTATCTTAACAACCCTTATCTTGCTCGGAGTGCACTAAAGCAAATATTTAATTGTCCTGCGATGTTCGTTCTTCCTTTAACGCTAAGTATGCGCGTTCTATAACTCTTAACAGTCTTCGAGTTCCCTAAGTAACTTGTTATAGGGTCTTATATTTAATCTGCCGCTATAAAACTTAATAGTGAGCTCTCCGCTGCCCTGGCTAAGCTAGAACGTTCCTAAGATGTGGAATAGAAGGCCCTAGACGCTCAAATTATAGCATCTACTCAACTGCTTCGTCTTAAGAAGGTTTGTAAGAAGGTCCGTTTTAAGGAGTGGAAACTTGTTTAACAAGGTCTACAGGAACTTGGTAATAAAAAATTGGTCTCTCTTCTAACTAAGAGGGAAACAACTCTAAGTAGCTTAGTAGGTGCTCCTCTTAGGTCCCCCTTAGGTAACTTATTCTTTAGCAATCCTTCCTTGTTAATGCTGCCTGACCCTTTTTCTTCTAATACTTCTATACCTTTCCTATAGCGTTCTCTAGGTTGCTTAGTGGTTCCTAGGTAGTCTTACTGTAGCCTATCCACTTTACTTTATACTATGTTTTGTTATCCATGTCCTTATAACCAATAATCTTCGAAACTTATTATTTGTCTTCCTTTTATCCTCTATACATGTCTGCCTTATAGACTGGTAGTTTAATATCTCCATATACCGGTTCTAGCATCGCGATATATTGTATAGGGTAGATCTTCATTTTGGCTAGTAGGTTTAACTTATATGTAACTAATAAAATTCTTTACTTAACTTTAAAAGGTCCTAGTCTAATATAGTCTAACTTCTTGCTTAGTTGTTAACTTTTAAAATTTTTATATAGTAGCCATACTTTATCTCTCTCCTTAAGATCTGGTCCCTTAGATCTCTTAGCATTATAGTACCTTTTTATCCTTTGCTGTACTAGCTTAGCTGTTTCCGTGTGGTCTGCATAAAGGTTTATTAATGTCTCCATTTTTTGTTTAGCTGTGCTACTAGTTTTCTTTGCTTAATATAGCGATAACGATGTTCTTAGTTCGTACCCGTAATTTACCTTAAATAGTAATGTTCCTATTCCTTCTTATAGTGTTGCATTATATATAAACTGTGTAACTAGTAATAACAATACCTAATTATTCTATACGTAATTAATATAGTGCCTTAAATACTGTTCTAGTGTCTAGTTTAGTCTTTCTGTTTGTTTATCCGTCTGCGGATAATATACTGTAGAGGTTACTGCGTGAACTCCTTATTCTGCTAGAAACACTTCCTAAAATACTACTATAAATCTTGGATTTCTGTCCAATATAATCTTATCTAGTGCTCTATGTCTTACGAATACTTCTTTTATATAGATTCTAGCGACATCCTCTACTAATATCTCTTTAGTGTATGCTATAAAGTATCCCTACTTTGTTAGCTTATCTACTATTATTAAGATCGCGTTATGATCTTGTCCTATAATAAGATTTTTTAACTTTAGTAACTTAATAATAAAGTTCTATAATATAACTTCCTATGGTCTTCCTGGTGTCTTAATAGGTTATAGCCCTCTATACGGCTTATACCTTATTGGTTTATTCCTTTGGCAATCTAGATATTCCCTTATAACTTACCTTACTAGTCCCTAGATTCCTTATATAATGTACTTCTCTTAAAGTCTTAACACTAGTCCTATAGACCTATTGTGTCCTTGTATTATTCCCTTGTGGAATTTCTTAACAAATTCTTCTATAATAGACTTAGGCATATATGTTACTTCTCTATTTTTATATTGCTCTAAGTCTGGATCCTCTACCTATGCTTCTTAGATCTTCTATATCTAATTATTTTCTAGTAATTTATAGATCTGACTTTCCTTAGTTACTATAATCTTCGGATAATTATACCTAATTAATCCGTCTTAATTTTTTTGCAATAAAGCTCCTAATGGCTTTTTATTATTTTGTAGTTTAGCTTTTCTGCTTAGAGTATCTGCTTGTGCATTATCTGTACCCTTAGTATACTAAATTTCGAAATGGTATTCTATAAGCATTTCCGCCCATCTAACCTATCTTTAGTTGAGTTCCTTTGTTGTTAGGAATCCTATAAGGTTCTTATAGTCCGTCTTAACTACAAATAGTTTCTCTATGCCTTGTAAGAATGCTCTCTATTTCTTAAGTGCTGTAACTATACCTAACAACTCCTTGTTATAGATGTTATAGTTTAACTCTAGTAGTATTATTTTCCGACTATAATACGCTACTGGATGCTATACGTTCTAGTACTTTTATAATAAGTATACTCCTAGTGCAAAATCTAATACGTCTGTCTTAACTATTTCTAACTTTAGTTAATAGATCTTAAGGACTAGCTCTTAGGTAAACAACTCTTTAAGTTCCTAGAACAGCTTCTTTTATTTACTATTCTAAACCCACGGTTCCTCCTTCTTTGTTAACCTTATAAATGGCTTAATACTTTTTAACCACTGTACTATAAACCTCCTATAGTAGTTATAAAACCCTAGAAATGACCTTAACTATATAACGTTCTCTAGTTCTTGCTAACTTACTATAGCTTTGACTTTCTTTGGGTTTATGCTAATTTTTTCTAGTTTAATAATAAATCCTATAAAATTGGTTTTTCTTATAAAGAACTTATATTTCTTAATTGCTACTAGCATCTGTTCTTCCTATAGTCTCTTTAAAACCTATTTAATGTGTTCTCTATGTTCTTCCTTACTCTCTAAGTAGATAATAATGTTGTTAAGGTATGCTATAATAAACTTATTAAGGTATTCTCCTAATACACTATTAATTCGCTTCTAGAACGTTGCTAGTACGTTTATAAGCCTAAATTGTATAACTAATAGTTTATATAGTCCTTCCTTTAACCTAAAGGCTGCCTTCTATTTGTTGCCTTTCTTAATCCTAATTTGGTGGTACGCCTATCTCAGATCTATCTTTATAAAGATCTTTGCGTTGCCTATCCTGTCTTAGATTTTGCTAATTAAGGGTAAAGGATACCTATCCTTCCTAGTAATGCTATTTAACTGTCTGTAGTCTATACACATCCTAAATTTTCCGTTTTTCTTTAAGATGAATAGTACTGGATATCCCGCTAATAACTATAACGGTCTAATATATCCCTTTTGTAAGTTCTCCTGGATAAACTCTTTAAGCGCTACTAACTCTATTTTAGTAAGCTTATAAATTAGAAAGAACTTTGGACTTATTTCCTCTTTTAATTCTATCTTATAGTCCTATACTGCATGCTCTAACAGCTTTTTACTTTCTGGTAACTATAACTTTTTTCCATACCTGTGGTATCTCTTTGGTATATAACTTAAGCCTTACTTAGTCTCTTTATATATTGCTCTAACCTAGTACTATACCAACTTAGTTTGTTGTCGCATTTTATATTATTAAGTATTTCTAATATTAACCTAACCTATAACCCAATCGATCTTTGGATTGTACTTCTATAATTAAGGAATTCCTAGTATTGCCTTATCCTGTCCTAATAGTAGGATATTAAAAGACATTCTAACTGGTCTTCCTTTAATAGTTAACTAAATAGGTCCTATTTTAAGATTAATAATGCCTCCTCTATAGGCTATCTGGTCTCCTAAAATTGTTATAAGTGGATACAGGTGTTCCTTCTATCTATATAGTAACCCTATTCTTTCCACTGCCCTTGGTGATATATGGTTTTTAGTTGCTCTACTATCTACTAACACTTTAAACTACTGATCTTGCCATTTAACTTATAAATTTAGGTGTTGTTCTTGAATTCCTTTAAGGGTTTAAGGCTCTAACACTAGTTCCCTTTAGTTTTATACGCCTCCCCTTTTCCTAACTGTTGGCTGCTAGATCCTGCCTATACTTAGTCTATCCTTAGCTAATACTTAGTTCGTTTCTTTTCCTCTATATACTATGGATAAGTGTTCTTTAGGTACTCCTACTACTATTATCTATCTAGGCATTCTTCCGTAAGGAATCTTCCTGGTTAAAGTATTAAGTCTCCTTAACCTTGTACTTCTACTGGGTGCTATCTATATATATACTTAGCGTTCCTAAACCGCTTTTCCTTTAGTGCCTAATATATCCTTACTAGGTACTTCCGGTTCTTATCTTTTAGTGCTCTATGTATATTGCACATGTTATCCACATAAGCTATCCACAATAGTGTATAATACGCTACATGTTTTAAGTTAACTCTTAGTTTGTTTTTATTCTTAAGTTTAAACCTATACCTAGTTAACTTAATCACTGGTATCTCTATTATGGGTATTAAGATTTGTTGCTTACTTCTCTAGTCCCTAGATCCTTCTTTTAGGTTCCTTAATATTATAATTAATGCTCCTTTAATGTGACTTATGCGTTTTTCTGTAATGGGTTGGTTTTAGACAACTTTTTTATCTAGCTATATATAAAAGTCTTCCTATTTGTTGTTATGTTATTGCCTATACCACTTTCCGTATAACTGGTTTAGTGTGTATAGTTTATCTATTAGAAAGTACCTTGTTATTGCTATATTATAATATCCTTTAGTATGTCTTTCTTTAAACCTAGTTAGAATATCTAGATCCTTTTCTTATTCTAGTTTATCTAACTATTTTGCCCTAGGTGTCCCTGCACTCGGCCTATTAGTAACTCTTTATACGGGTGCTCTGTCCCTTATATAACTTAGTATAGCTAACCTCTTATCTAGCTTTTGCTCTTGCTATGTAATGATTCTTGTCCTAAACTTATCTATAGTTTCTTATTTTTTGCGTCTTGTAGCTAGATCTTTATAGTTATCTTGCTTTTTAATCCTGGTATTAACTGTTTAATCTTTAGGCTAAATACTATGTTTACCTAAGATTGCTAACGTTCTTATTTATTCCCCAAACTTATAGTTCTTAAACTTGCGTCCTATACTTATTCGTTTGTCTATAAACTGAGTTACTACCCTTTCCTATTGGTTTTCGTCTGTTATGGGTCCTTAGGTGTGTCTTATCTTGTCTTAAAAATCTTAAGCTTCTTATATCTCTTCTTAAGAATCTTAAGCCTGTGGCCTTTTGCCTTTATTAAGTAATAAGCTAGCACTAGTAGTTGTCTGCTTACTTAGTTTCTTCTAAACGTTACTCCTTTTATCTTGTAAAGCGATGGAAATTGTATCTAACGGTATTATAATATCCGTTACTAAACCCTATTTTATAATGGTCTTAGTTTCTACTTCTGTTTTGACTTCTCTAAGGTCTGTATGCTCCTAGTAAGCTGCCTTTATTGCCTTATTATTGGTAAATGCTTCGCCTATATCGAATTTATTATCTTTAATGTCCGATTTATAAGCTAGTTTATTAGTTTCTTTAAACTTAGATAATAATAGCTCCTATAGCTAATAGCTTACGCCATACTTAGCGTCCTTATAAATTTAGCATGCGTTGTTATAACAAAACGCGAAACTATTAATTAAACATTCTTTTGTTCCTTATAGTGCACTATTGTCCCTTTATATATATGTGTCTTCTACTGGTCTGGTTCCCTTTACCGCGTAGTTACTTTAACCACCTCTATAGTCTCTGGCGAAATAACCTTGTTTTCTATAATTTATGCAAGCTCTATCTTTAAACTATTTTTCTTGCTATAGAGTCCGCCTAAATGTCTTCTGCTGCTAAGATCCCTGGTTTGGCCTCTGCTCCTAGGTCCTTTAATTACTTAATTCTTAACCTCTAGGTTTCTATAGTTTCTTTTCCCATTTTTAGGTTTCTTTAGTACTACTTAGGTTTATTAGCTCTACGCCATTCTATAGTTTTTAACTCTATATCTGTTATTGCGTACTCTGCGCCTTATATAACTATAGAACTCTGTCTTGCCCTTTCTTAGCTTGTTCCCTTTGATAGATCCTATTATTAATCTTTATTAACTGGTTTATTAACTCTCTTAAAGTATCCGCATCTTCTATTAGGATAATTGCGTCCTGGACTTTAGCCTTAAGTCCCTATTTATACTGTGCTATAAGCGCCCTATTATTCCACTTAACCTATATAGCTAGTGTTTAAAACTGCGTTGTATACTTAATAGCTAAAGTGCGTTATACTAAGTTCTGAAGCTTTTGTTCTGCTATAGTTATAGCCTCTAGATCTCTAAATATTTGTGTTAATTATTCTATAAACCTGTTTTAACTGGTAAATATATACCTTATATCCTAGTTGGTAGTTGTTATGCCATTGGCCTATATCTCCGTAAGATACGGTTTAAACCACTTAAGTGCTCTCCCTATTAGGAATAATCCTGCATAGGCTACTTGATCTAATAATATTGCTAACTTTACTCCTTCCTGCATTACCTTAAAGTGCATCTGTGTAAGAAATCCCTTGAGCTTTAACTTCTCTCCTAAGAACCGTTTAATTAAAGGTAACTTGATTTTTGCTACTCTAATTCTATTAATATGTTCTTTAAGTATCCTATTATTATCTTGTAAGTGATTAACTATTTTCTATAACTAACCTTATGTAACTACTTAAGAATCTGTGTCCGCTATACTGGTATCTCCTGGCCCTAAGGTTGTGGCTGCTGTCGACATCGTTATAACTGGTGCTTTGGGTGGCATATTACTCGATCTTATTTAATACCGTAACCTTAGTAGTGAATGTGTAACGGAACCTTATAGCAGAAACTATAGTGGGTTCTATTATTAGGCTAGGTATGTAGGTAAGAACAAATTAACAACATAATAATAACTAGTGGAGTGGTTGCCTAACAGATTAACTCCAATTATATTCTAAGATTTACTACAAGGAGAGAACTATCTATGGTAGGGACTAAGGTCCTTTAAATATATAACCGTACTCCTAAGAAATCCTCCCTTGTATATAAGGTACGTATTATATATAAGGTATGTACGTTTACTACGTTCCCTGCGTTCCTCACGTAGCATATTATATAACTTGGCTACTATTCCTCGTTATATGGTTCCACTGGATCTATCTTAAACCGTGCCTATATTAACTAACTAGCTTCCTCCGACTCTTCTCCAAGTAGTCGTAACATCGTACTTAAGCTGTCTGTAATATCTAAAGTTCTTACTAATCTATAAGCTTACTAAAACTAAGTTAGTAGCGCTTAAAGAGTTTGTCCAGGAGAACTTATAAAAGGGATATATTAGACCATTATAGTTATTAGCAGGATATCCAGTATTGTTTATCCTAAAGAAAAACGGAAAACTTAGGATGTATATAGACTACAGACAGTTAAATAGCATTACTAGGAAGGATAGGTATCCTTTACCCTTAATTAGCAAAATCTAAGACAGAATAGGTAATGCGTAAATCTTTACTAAGATAGATCTGAGATGGGCATACTACTAGGTTAGGATTAAGGAAGGCAATAAATAGAAGGCAGCTTTTAGGTTAAAGGAAGGACTATATAAACCATTAGTTATATAGTTTGGGCTTATAAACGTACTAGTAATATTCTAGAAGCAAATTAATAGCGTATTAGGAGAACACCTTAATAAGTTTATTATGGTATACCTTAACAATATTATCATCTATATCGGCAAAATATGGTACCCTTTCAATGGCCTCAATGGTTGGTAGTTGACGCAATTGGCGCGCAGTTGAGGTCATTTAGCAACTCGACCGACTAGCCTATATCATGTTTTTTTAACACGTAGCCTGCGCGCAGCCTGCGCGCAACCTACGCGCAACCTACCAGTAATCTACACATTTGGTAACTATAATTATATTTACCTCTTTTATACTAATAACATATTTTAAATAAATTAAAGCTACTTTAAAGCTATTTATAAGGCTAGCAAAATAAATATTATTATTTTAGATAATTTAATATAATATAGCGATGGTTCTCTTCTACCTATCTACCTATTAACTTACCTACCTGCCTACATCGCCTACCTATCTGCATTGCCTACCTATCTGCATTGCCTACCTATTTATATCTGCCTACCTATTTATATCTGCCTACCTGTTAGCATCTGCCTACCTATCTGTATCTGCTTGCCTATCTATATCTACTTACCTACCTACATTGCCTACCTATCTGTATTGCTTACCTATTTATATCTGCCTACCTATCTATATCTACCTACCCGTTAGCATCTGCCTACCTATTTATATCTGCTTGCCTGTCTGCATCTGCTTACCTATCTATATCTACCTACCTGTTAGCATCTCCCTATTTATGCCTACCTATCTGTACTACCTTAATTCGATCAATTAATTAAATTATTTATAGTGCTTGCTGGCTAGTTATTGTTGTCTAGCTCTAGCGACGGTTGTCTAGTTCTAGCGACGGTTATCTAGCTCTGGCGACAGTTGTCTAGTTCTGGCGATGGTTATCTAGTTCTAGTAACGGTTGTCTAGTTCTAGCAACGGTCGTCTAGTTCTAGTGACGGTTGTCTAGCTTTGGCGACAGTCGTCTAGTTCTAGCGACGGTTGTCTAGCTCTAGCAATAGTTATCTAGTTCTAGCGACGGTTGTCTAGCTCTAGCAATAGTTGTCTAATTCTAGCGACGGTCGTCTGGCTCTGGCAACAGTTATCTAGTTTTGGCGACAGTTGTCTAACTCTAGAGACGGTTGTCTGGTTCTAGCAACGGTTATCTAGCTCTAGCGACGGTTATCTAGTTCTGGCAACAGTCGTCTAGTTCTAGCAACAGTTGTCTAGTTCTAGCAATAGTTATCTAGTTCTAGCAACAGTCCTCTACTGGCTGCCGTTCTAGTGCCTCCCTAGGTAGGAAGGATATAAGGAAGAAAAGAAGGGTAAAAAAATAAGGCGGCTACATAGGCAGAGACACGTGTAGACGCTATTGGGAATATAGCGAGGACCCGATGCAGAGCTTCGTGTAGAGCCTCCATACACAGAGCTTCGCGTAGAGCCTTGTGCAGAGCCTCTGTACGTAGAGCTTCGTATAGAGCTTCGTGTAGAGCTTCGTGTAGAGCTTCCGTATGCAGAGCCTCGTGCAGAGCTTCGTGCAGAGCTTCGTGTAGAGCTTCGTGCAGAGCCTCCGTACGCAGAGCCTCGCGCAGAGCCTCGTGCAGAGCCTCTGTACGTAGAGCTTCGTGCAGAGCTTCGTGTAGAGCTTCGTGCAGAGCGTCGTGCAGAGCCTCTATACGCAGAGCTTCGTGCAGAGCCTCTGTACGCAGAGCTTCGTGTAGAGCTTCGTGTAGAGCTTTATGTAGAGCCTTATGCAGAGCCTTATGCAGAGCCTCCAAGTAATAAAACTATATAAGATTGTATAAGATTATATTAGATAATATATAATAGTTAAATATATAGTATATAACTTTACCTTAATTGCATGTTAAGAAATATA
>Ga0307507_10007517_pt1 | contig 15755 bp, 9 predicted proteins | sample 7_EM_MG_FD_207223 | JGI IMG/M metagenome (GOLD analysis project Ga0307507, IMG submission 207223) | Populus trichocarpa ectomycorrhiza microbial communities from riparian zone in the Pacific Northwest, United States - 7_EM | ecosystem: Host-associated > Plants > Roots > Unclassified | place... | reverse complement strand
ACTATTTATAATATAACTTTAATATAAGCTATAGAGTATATATAAAAGTCTAAATCTAAATTATTAGAATTTATTATTAAGTGGTTGTTAAGATATTAAGGTGTGGATTTTCTAGTTTTTGGTAGGGTTTTGAGGTGGCTCGCTTAATAGGTTGGCTTACTTAATAGTGGAATACGTTAATATTAAGTTATATTCTAATTTTTATAAAAAAAATTCTATAAGGTTATAGAGTTAGAGGTGGTAAAAAAGGGCGTATTTTAGTGTATTTTAATAAGGAAAACTATATCTTATATTAACTCTACTAAAATAAGTCTAAATTATATAAATAAGGGCTTATTTTATAGTTTTAAAGTAAAGCCATAAAATAAGCCCCTATTTATATAATTTAAAGCTATATTGGTAGGACTATAGGGGGTATTATAGAGTACTAGTTTTTAGGATAAAGTAGCTTAAATTAGTTAGCATAGAGCCTTAATTTAAGTAAAACACCCTTATAGCTCTATTAACATAGCTTTAGAATATAGCTATAAAATCAGTCACTATTTATATAAATTAGAGCTATGTTAGTAAAGGGGGCTGTATTGTTTTGATAGAGTGGGAGATGCGCGATGTTCGGCTCTGGGCGGGCGACCAATATTTTGCGACCGATAGTAAGCACCCCCCCCCCAAAACAATAACTCCACTAAAACAGCCCAAAATTATATAAATAAGGGCTTATTCTATAGCCCTAGAACAGGTTTATAAAATAGGCCTTTATTTATAAAATATAGACCTATATTGGTGGGGCTATAGGGGGAATTCCAAGAAAATATCATGATACTTTGATACGATACGAGGATCGTCTCGATCGTGGATCGTCGATCAGTATCGCGGAAGATTAGATTTTCCGCTACCCTGAGAAACGTAACGTTGATTTAGCCCGTCGAATTCACTTCAAGTCTCCGCCCATAAATTGATAAGCTTGGGTTCCTCCACTGAAATTTTTTAATTATTTGTTTTGGCTATTTTAGGTAGGTCTTCTATATCTGGTCTAAGAATCGATGTTGAAATGCCCGGTTTACACGTGCACAAGCTGCCTAACCTCGCGTACAAAGCCCTGAATGCCTAAGATTTTCTAACTAGATGACGCGAGCCAGAAGGCTTCGCTAAGTCTCGAGCCCAAAATGCAACTTGGGCAGATTGATTGGAGCGCAGATGTGGAATTCACCAGACGCCATGCGTGCGCTGCTACTGTTGAATGGTTTAGCCACTCTCAACAGGCAGCGAGGCAGGGCATGCGCTGTTGGGTTATCGCGCGAATTGGAGACTAACTGGAGGTGTTCGATAGGGTTTTACGGAGCAGCGGGGTGAACCTTGAAATGCTGTTGCCTAGTCTGCAATCGCAGGGATGAGCGAACGGCCGGGGCTGGATTGGCGTTTGAAAGGGAGTAGTCGAAAAAAGGTGCTGTTCATAATTCTATTGAAAACACCGCGTGATGTGGATCAAGCGAGTTTCATGCTCTGCGATATGCTAGCCGTGTAGCAAGAAATGGGCAAGTGAGCCAAGAAGTCCGAATCGCAGTATGGGGAAACTTGGAGACATCCAATGTAAACTGTAGCATTTAGTAGTACAGCTAGCGTTCGGCATTGGATAGGTGGTGCTACCGGACAGTTTGAGCTCCAGGCGATCGGGGGCAACTAGGTGGAGTAAATATAGCACTAGAGTCCCGATTGGGGTAGAATAGGCGATTTTGTGGTAGGATTTCCTTGTGAAGTCAAAAGGCGCGAACCAGCATTACGTTGCGGACTTCCAGTTAACCATCGCACTTGAAATATGGCTGCAAAAATTTCCGCGAATGTCGAATAATCGCGATACCAAGTACAGCCAAAGTGCAGCCGTGATCGGACTCATCTTGTTGAACTAGCATTACGTCTGGGACATGCATGAGGTTATTTTCAAGGTATTCAGGCTGCAGATGTAGGATTCTGAAATCACGAGGGGAGTTCCAAACAGCCGGATTAAGGCTTGCATGCGTCTCTTGTGCGGTGACGGCGGCAAAGTACCATAGTGTCGCAGCCTCGGACACAGCGTCAGCCCACATTACGGGGTTTAATGTACGCTGCAGGTATAGGCGTCCACGCCGTCTTGGGACTTCTCGAGGCGCTAACGGTCGGAATCTGGGGTGATTGCTAGTTTCGTACAGTGCGTAACAATGATACTAGTGGATAGACAAAACGTGCCGAATGCAGAGGCACATGGCAGACCCAGGATGCAAGAGTCCGGACATGTGCTTAAGATTTGTACTACGGAGGATTAACCGCGCTCTTGATCTTATTCAAACGACAAAGGGAGGTTGTGGATATCTATGAGCAGTTAATTCCCGTAAAAAGATCATAAGGTCGGAACGACTTCAAATGAAAAATATCTACTGACATAATTGCTAATCCAATAATCTTAATAGCCACAGAGATTTAGCTTCTGAAGGCGGGACTGATTTGCAGCGCTCATTCATGGCGGCACTGCAGGCATAGATGTTGCCATAGATGCTTTTGACGAGGGTTAGAGATGCCCAGCAGAGGCACCACCCTTTAGTCTGCTAGGTCTCAGCGCATCCTCGCAAGCGCCCATGGGCCATGGCGGTATTCTTCAACACTAGGCAGGAGATTTCGGAAAGCGATGGTACTCTTCGTTATGTGAGGCTGAGGCACAGAGGGTCGCATGAAAACCGTAGACAAATCACTAAGCTGTAGATTGATCAATCAGTAGTTTTATCTAACCCTCTTCCAGTAAGGCAAAGCGGCAGCTGTCCTATCACTAATTGGCATTATACAGTCCGAAAGGGCGTTAGCGCGGAGTGTATCACTGGTAGAGGGGACTGCGGCACAGCGCGGCAACCCCCGATGCTCTTTCTCCATATCAAGGAGTATATTCCGCGCCATTTATCCATCCAATTCACTCCCCTTTACAATCCTCTGCGCTATTAGCTGAGGAGCTATAAGGGAAAATGACAGGGCCAAACAGTGCCATGTGCCAGCAGTTTTGAACAAATCCGAACAAATCCGAACAAATCCGAACAAGCCAATAATCGGACTTTTGAGTCGGATTTCCAAAGATGACTTGCTTAGAGTGTCCGATCCAATCGCTTATATGTATGTATGTACAAGCATGATTTGTGGCACATGTGCAAGCCTTTACCGGCAACCAACCAGAATAGCGGCCAATATGCTACTCTCGTCAGAGCCGGGTAGTGATTATTCGACGCCGATATCTCCTTGGAACGCTAATGTACCTCTGGTCAGGTATGACTCCCATTTCTTTGGTGCCAAAACATGGACTAACCTAGTATGCTGCCAGATCGAGACATCCTTGGTATTGGGTCACCAATCTGCGAAATCTCTGATCTCTTTCCAGGCGGCGCCAGGTTGTTCTAGAAGCTTGGGATCTTGAACCGTTCAACCTACCAAACACCCGGGTACAGGACAACAAGTGGCGCCAATGGCTGACCAGGAAGTCAATTTTGACAGACGTGCGCCTGTTTTCACGCCACTCATGCCAATTGGCCTCAAAAGAAATCTCGTGATGGTCCTTGGCTGAGGAGAGATGATGCTGCTGCAGCTGATGCAGCTACCGCATTCTCTGACTCGCCTTGATATTTGCAAGCTTGTTCATGACGAACGGATCCTTAAGAGGCCTGAGCCCCAGAGATGCTCCCTTGCGTGTGCCATCGCGGGAAGTGCAGTTTACATGCAAGAAAAAGCGGATAGAAGCAAGGAAGGCCCCTTGTCACGTCCAGAGGGTGTTTGGACACCATCAGAGCATGTGCTTGTAAAAGATAGTTTGACTATGGTAATTTTTGCGGTGGGATGATATTTGCAAACCAAGATGAAAATTGAGCATGCCAAATCTTGTAGCAGAAAACAAGGAAGGCAGTTCTCGAGACTCAAAAACCCATGTTAAGGCCCATTCTAGAGCATGTGCGCTGAGGATGGCCGTTTCGGGGACTTACGGACAGAGCTCATACAATTCTGCCAGATTTGGAAGGTATCAGTCTCTTATTTCAGGTTTTTTTCCTAGCTCCCTTACCTAGTAACCAATAGAACCGTTTGCAATCACTGGACCCTGTACCTGACTAATCGACGTTGTCTCTTTGTCTAAGCGCACCTTGAGGACCATCCCCATATGTTCGGAATTATTAAGCCTATCAACCGCCTGCTGTGCTTCTTCTTTTGTTGCAAACTGCGCTGTAGCTGAGCCTTTGAACCTGCCAGTACTTACATCTCTTAGTAACTCTGAACGTATTGGCCTCCCAGCAACCTTCAGGAGCGCTTCAAGTTCTGAAGGCCCAACGGAGAAGCTCAAGCTACTAATGAAGATGCCACGAGATTCAGTAAGCATTGCACCATATCTAACATTGACGGGAATCCCACTGCCCATTGAAGAGTACAATGGTGCTTGGGTGATAGAAAGCGTCCTCGGTGTCGCAATTACCGGAGATATTGGAGTCGTGTAGTATGGATACTGTGTCGTTGTCTGGGTAATTTGCTGGGTGGACGTATATTGATATGGTGTTGTAGGTACAGCGACCGGAGTGGGGACCATGGCTGCAATTGGTTCTGATTTGAACATGCTACGGGCGATTAGGTGGGTATTCAGAGCGGCCCGTCCTGGTGAATGAGAGCCACGGCTGAGATCAGGATATTGTGTAGAGCAATTACATCTTGTCAGAGGTGGTTCTACATTAAGATCACGGTCGCGTGAGAGTTCCCACTGGTGAACTAGCATCTCACGATGGGTAGGATTTTGTGCGAATCGATCTAAATCAGACACAGAAGTTAGCAGAGGAGCCCTATCTACTCATTTTCGCCCACTTACGATATGCTCTGTCAGCGTCGTCTGCACCACAGATCCGGAAGTAGCCCTCTGTTACAGTGCTAGTCGAACTGCGTTTCGTTTTGAACACTTCAGTCCAGCCGGGTTGATTATTCGCATGTTTTCTAATATAATCTTTCAGATCCTGCCAGGTCCAATGATCAGGAAGCTGAGTGATAATGATTAGCCCCACCTATTAGTACGGGTCGGAAGAATCTACCCCTGTAATCCAAATGAAATGCTCTGATTTAGCAGGGCTCCTGTTTTGCGATGTTGACATTGACATATTGAAGTGAATTTAGAGGAAGGAAAATTACACGAAGAGGTGTGGGTCGGGTTATGAGATGGTAATATAGGTGATATGCTGATGGCTATGAAAGATTAGTATGATTTTGACAAGACAGGATTGAATTCATTTACCTACGATTATAAATGGATCTATGTGAGCACTTTGTACACCGCGGTAAATGATTCTGAAACCAAATTGCCGCTTTGGAGACTGAACGATCATTAGAGTTGGCAAGAGATGGAAGGTCAAGGCCAGTGGCATTTCATAAATAGTACTACATGCACTTACGTTCTGTAGGAGTAAGATCTATCAATGCATGCGAAATGGGCTTGCATAGGAAAGTAGCCCCTGTTGGTAGGCACTTAGTCGGTCATGGATATGAGTTGTTCTTGAATTTCGGCATTTAGAAGAAGTCGGACCGTGTATCAACTTGTAATAGCGGCGTCTATCGCGCCTCTAGGCTATGCGCAGGAGAGATGATTATGTTGGTGCACTTGCCAATAGACAAGGTGGCTGTGGGGCGTACCTAGACCGGAAGCCATTCTCGGATTAAGGAGCAGACCGCATAGGCCGTCTTCTTTACCTACTGCACTATTTGTTGTTGCCTTGGAGATGTATTTGACGCCACAGGTGTTACGTGAAGCTGAATTTTGAAAAGTAGGTTATTGGCTGGGACGCCTGGATAAAGTTAGCATCTAGAAGCGGTCCATCGAAGCCACCTTGTGTTACACAAAGATTGGCGTGAGGTTCGAAGTGATAACAGATGGTCCTGGGAGTGCCCTTACACTAGAAATAGCGGAAATTCTAGACATCTAGCCATTAGCAGAGGTGGAGAATGTCTAAGACGCTCATCCGTGTTCATAGCGATGTAGATAAGACATTTAAATTAAACGTTACACATCGGATTGCCGAGCAGTAGGAGGTTAGTCTGTGTCAGCGGAGGATAATAAACACGAACCGAATATAGCGGGTGCAGTTTGTCATTTCGTCTAAGGCTTTAACTGTACCGGGCTCTCCCAAAAGGTACATATCAGACAGTAGTTAGACAGATAAGGGGCGAAAGGTTTTACTAGTAATTATTCTTTAAATATATAAAGTATATTCTACCTTTAACTTACTTATAACTTGCCTATAATTCTTATTTAATACTATTAATTAGATAATTTTATAATCTAGTTAAACTAGCCTCTTATAATTCGAAGTACTTATAATCTGTTATAGAAATAATATATAACTATTAATTAATAATAATAGGGAAATACTTTCTTACCTTTAAAAATAACGCCTTTACTATAAAAGGTTAATAGAGTCTCTCTAGTAAAGCGTATCCCCTCTACTTATAAAGGAGTAGACTAAGAAGCTATAGCTAGATTATTTAATTTTATAAAGCTCTTAGAGATAATTACTATTAGGAAGTTATTAAAGATAGCTAAATACCTAAAAGCTCTCTGCGACTAAGCTATAAAAGGTAACCCTAATTTATGTCAGACTTCTAGGATAAATTCTGCTATATCCTTAGAATTTAGATTAAGCTCTCTACTATATTTTACCCTTAGACTAACGGCCAAATCGAGATTATAAACTAGCATCTTAACCAGCAACTTCGCCCCTTTATTAACTACTACTAGAATAACTAGTTAGAACTACTGCCTATAATAGAATACGTACAGCTTACGCTCCCTTATAATAGTATAGGAATATTGCTATTTAAGTTACTCTATAGATATAAGCCACGAATATCCTTTAATTAGGATAGACCTATAGAACCTATAACGGCCCGCAAACGCCTTAGCTATAAAAAGGCCTAGATATTTATAAAGAGAATATACGGAGCCTAGGAAACTGTTTAAGCAATTATAAAAAGGGCATAAGAGAAGAAAGAGGCTAATATAAATTAATACCGTTATAAGGTAGACTTCTAAGTAGGAAATAAGGTATAGGTATTAATAAAGAACTAGAAGACCTAGAGGCCGAGCTATAAGCTAAAACACTAAATAGCTAGCCCTATAAGATCCTTAAGAAGGTAGGGCACTCTTTTAAGGTTAAGCTATTAGAGTTAATAAAGATCCACCCTATTTTCTCTCTAGACTAACTATAAAAGGCCGCGGACGACCTATTACCTAAATAGTATAACAATCACCCGCCACTAATTTAGATTGTAAAAGATAAGAAATAGGAAGTTAAGGAGATCTTAGTAGTTAAAAAGAACCGTAGTACCTTAAAATACCATATAAGCTAGGCAGGTTATAACGAAGATCTAAAATAGTACTGTAACGGAACCTTGTAGCAAGAACTACGGTGGGCTCGTTAATGGGCTGGGTATGTAGGTATAAACAATAAGTCAACAACGTAATAATAACTGGTGGAGTGGTTGCCCAATAGATTAACTCTAATTGTATTCTGAGATTCACTATAAAGAGAGAACTATCTGGGTAGGGACTGTGGTCCTTTAAATACACAACCGTACGCCTAAGAAATCCCTTTGCTCTATAAGGTATGTGTGCTCTATCTACTCTATCCTATAGATTACACTATATAACCTTGGCTACCATTCCTTGTTATATAGTTCTACTAAATCCATCCTGGACCGTGCTTATATTAACCAACTAGCTTCCGCTAACTCCTCTCCTAGTAGTTATAACATTGTACTTAAGCTGTCTATAACACCATCTCCTTCCTCTTTATCTTTGTCCTTGAAGATTCCTAATATCTCTAAGTTGTTTACTAGAGGTGTAATGTCTGTCTAATCAATTTGGTTGACATTTTTACTTATTATGCCTTCTAAGGTTTCTAAACCTTTAGCCTTTTCTTTTACAGTTTGTTGGTCTTATACCATTGCTGCAATACTGTCTCTTAGTGAGATTATACTGTCTCTATATTCTCATTGTGCGAAAGAGGGGTTAGTTTGTGTTGCATTGGTAAGCCCTTCCTCTTGGCAACTTTCCTCTTATTTAAAGTGCACTAGAGCGAATATTTAATTATCCTATAACGTTCGCTCTATCTCTAACACTAAGTGTGCGCGTCCTATAACTCTTAATAGTCTTTAAGTTCCCTAAGTAACTTATTATAGGGTCTTATGTTTAATCTGCCGCTATAAAGCTTAATAATAAGCTCTTAAGTACTCTAGGTGAGATTTGTTGTCTTTAAGATGAAGACTATGCTTATACTAAGTGGGTAAGGGATAAGGAGCGTTATGCTCTTAAAGCTTGCGCCTCTACCTATACTTAGCTGCTTTGTCTTAAGCGTGTTTATAAAAAAGTTTATTCTAAGGAGTGGAAACTTGTTTAATAGGGTTTATTAAGCTAGGTAATAAGAGAGTAGTGTCTCTAGAGAAGGAAACAACTCTAAGTAATATGGTAGTTGCTCTTCCTAGGTCCCCCTTAGGTGACTCGTCCTTTGATAATCCTTTTTTAATACTCCCTAACCTACTTTCTTCTAATACTCCTATACCTTTCCTATAGCGTTCTTTAGGTTACTTAGTGGCTCCTAGGTAGTCTTACTGTAGCCTATCCACTTTACTTTATACCATATTTTATTATCTACGTCCTTATAACTAATAATCTTTAAAACTTGCCATTTATCTTCTTCTTGCCCTCTATACGTGTCTGCTTTATAGACTAATGGCTTAATATTCCCGTATACTAGTTCTAGCATTATAATGTGCTATATAGGGTAGATCTTCATTTTAGCTAGTAGGTTCAACTTATATATAACTAATAAAATTCTCTGCTTAATTTTGAAAGGTCCTAGTCTAATATAGTCCAACTTCTTGCTTAGTTGTTAACTCTTAAAATTTTTATATAGTAGCTATACTTTATCTCCCTCCTTAAGATCTAGTCCCTTAGATCTCTTAGCATTATAGTACCTTTTTATTTGTTTTTATACTAGTTTAGCTGTTTCTTTAAGGTCTGCATAAAGATTTATTAACATCTCCATTCTTTCTTTAGCTGTGCTACTTATCTTCTTTACTTATTATGGCGATAATAATGTTCTTGGCTTGTACCTATAATTCGCCTTAAATGGTAATGTCCCTATTTCTTCCTATAGTGTTGCATTATATATAAACTATATAACTGGTAATAATAATACCTAATTGTTCTATGTATAATTAATATAGTGCCTTAGATACTGTTCTAGTGTCTAGTTTAATCTTTCTATTTATCCATCTGTCTGCGGAGAATATGCTATTAAGGTTGCTACGCGAACTCCCTATTCCGCCAAGAATACCTCCTAAAATACTGCTATAGATCTTGGATCTCTATCTAATATAATTTTATCTAATGCTCTATATCTTATAAATACTTCCTTAATATAGATTCTAGTAATATTCTTTGCTAATATCTCTTCTATACACGCTATGAAGTATCTCCACTTTGTAAGCTTATCCACTATTACTAAGATTGTGTTATAATCTTGTCCACTAATAGGATCTTTTAACTTTAATAACTTAACAATAAAGTCCTATAATATAACTTCCTATAGTTTTTCTAGTGTTTTAACAGGTTATAGCCCTCTATATAGCTTATACCTTGCTAGTTTATTTCTCTAGTAGTCTAGACACTCCTTTATAACTTATCTCGCTAGTTTCTAGATTTCTTAAACAATATATTCCTCTTAAAGTCTTAATACTAAGCCTATAGCTCCGTTGTGTCCTTAAGTTAGTTCCTTATAAAATAACTTAATAAACTCTTTTGCAATAGACCTTGGAACATAAGTCGCTTCTCTATTCTTATACTGTTCTATATCTGGATCCTCTGCCTATATATCTTAGATCTTCTACGCCTGGTTACTTTCTAATAATTTATGGACCTAACTCTCCTTAGTCACTACAATCTTTGGATAATTATACCTAATTAATCCATCTTAATCCTTTCGCAGTAAAGCCCCTAATGGCTTTTTATTACTTTATAACTTTACCTTTCTACCAAGTGCGTCTGCTCTTGCATTTTTAGTACCCTTGGTATACTAAATTTTAAAATAATATTCTATAAGCATTTCTGCCTATCTAACCTATCTTTAGTTAAGTTCCTTTATTATTAGGAATCCTATAAGTTTCTTATAGTCCGTTTTAACCATAAATAGTTTCTCTATGCCTTATAAGAATGCTCTCTATTCCTTAAGTGCTGTAACTATACCTAATAACTCTTTATTATAAATGTTATAGTTCAACTCTAGTGGTGTCATTTTTTAACTATAGTACGCTACTGGATGCCATGTGTCCTAATACTTCTGTAGTAAACATGCTCCTAGTATAAAGTCTAATATATCTATCTCAATAACCATTTCTAACTTTAGTTGGTAGATTTTAAGGACTAGTTCCTAGGTAAATAACTTCTTTAGTTCTTTAAACAGTTTCTTTTACTCTTTTACCCAAACCTATAGTTCCTCCTTCTTTATTAGCCTTGTAAACGGCTTAATATTTTTTAACCACTGTGCTATAAACCTCCTATAGTAATTGCAAAACCTTAAAAAGAATCTTAACTGCGTAACGTTCTCTGGTTCTTGCTAACTTACTATAGCTTTAACTTTCTTTAGGTCCATACTAATCTTTCCTAGTTTAATAATAAATCCTATAAAATTGGTCTTTTTTATAAAGAACTTGTATTTTTTAACTACTACTAGTATCTGTTCTTCTTATAATCTCTTTAAAACCCACTTAATATATTCTCTATATTCTTTCTTACTCTCTAAGTAGATAATAATATTATTAAGGTATACCATAATAAACTTATTAAGGTATTCTCCTAACACGCTGTTAATTCGCTTTTAGAATATTGCTAGTATATTTATAAGCCCAAATTATATAACTAATGGTTTATATAGTCCTTCCTTTAACCTAAAGGCTGCCTTTTATTTATTACCTTCCTTAATCCTAATCTAATAGTACGCCTATCTTAGATCTATCTTTATAAAGATCTTTACGTTACCTATCCAATCTTAAATTTCACTAATTAAAGGTAAAGAATACCTATCCTTCCTAGTAATGCTATTTAACTATCTATAGTTAATGCACATCCTAAGTTTTCTATTTTTCTTTAGGATAAATAATACTGGATATCCTACTAATAACTGCAATAGTCTAATATATCCCTTTTATAAGTTCTCCTAGATAAACTCCTTAAGCGCTACTAACTTAGTTTTAGTAAGCTTATAGATTAGAAAGAACTTTGGACTTATTCCTAGTTTTAATTCTATCTCATAGTCCCATACTGCATACTCTAATAGCTTTTTACTTTCTAGTAACTATAACTTTTTACTATACTTATAGTATCTTTTTGGTATATAACTTAAGCCTTACTTAGTCTCTTTGTATATCGCTCTGACTTGGTACTATACTAATTTGGTTTGCTATCGTATTTTACGTTATTAAGTATCTCTAATATTAACCTAACTTATAACCTAATCAATCCTTAGATTGTATTCCTATAACTAAGGCATTCCTAGTATCGCCTTATCCTTTCCTAACAGTAGGATATTAAAAGATATCTTAACCTGTCTTCCTTTAATAGTTATCTAAATAGGTCCTGTTTTAAGATTAATAATACCTCCTCTATAGGCTATCTAATCTCCTAAAATTGTTATAAGTAGATACAGGTGTTTTTTTTGTCTATATAGTAACCCTATCCTTTCTACTGCTATTAATAATATATGGTTTCTTATTACTCCACTATCTATTAGTGCTTTAAACTGCTAATTCTACTACTTAACTTATAAATTTAGGTGTTAACCTTAAATTCCTTTAAGGGTTTAAGGCTCTACTACTAGTTCCTTCTGGTTCTATAGCCCTCCCTTTTTCCTAACTATTAACTACTAAATCCTATTTATACTTAGTCCTCCCTAGGCCAATACTTAGTTTATTTCTTTTTCTCTATATGCTATAGATAAATATTCTCTAGATAATTCCACTACTGTCTTCTATCTAGACATTCTTTTATAAGGAATCTTCCTAGTTAAAGTATTAGGTCCCCTTAACTCTGTACTTCTACTAGGTGCCATTTATATATATACTTAGTATCTTTAAACCGTTTCTCTTCTAGTGCCCAATATATCCTTTTTAGGTACTTTTAGTTCTTATCCTTAGGTGCTCTATATATATTACACGTGTTATCTACATAAGCTATCCATAATACTGTATAATGCGCTAGGTGCTTTAGGTTAACTCTTAACTTGTTTTTACTTTTAAGTTTAAACCTATACTGTGTTAACCTAACTACTAGTATTTCTTCTGTAGGTACTAAGATTTATTGCTTGCTTTTTTAGTCCCTAGATTCTTCTTCTAGGTTCCTTAATATTATAATTAATGCTCCTTTAATATAACTTATGTGTTTCTCTGTAATAGGTTAATCTTAAATAACTTTTTTATTTAGCTATATATAGAAATCTACCCGTTTATTATTATGTTATTACCTATACCACTTTCCATATAACTGGTTTAGTGTATATGGTTTGTTGGTTAAAAAGTACCTTATTATTACTATATTGTGACATCCTTTAGTATATCTTTCTTTAAACCTGGTTAGAATCCCTAGATCCTCTTCTTGTTCTAGTTTATTTAACTATTTTACTCTAAGCGTCCCTGCCTTAGGCCTACTAGTAACTCTTTATATAGGTGCTCTGTCCCTTATATAACCTTATACGCTAGATCTCTGGTCTAGTTTTTACTCTTACTATATAATAATTCTTGCTTTAAATTTATCTATAGTTTCTTGCTTTTTGTGTCTTGCAGCTAGATCCTTAAAGTTATCTTACTTCTTAATCTTGGTATTAACTTTTTAATCTTTAGGCCAAACACTGCGTTTACCTAAAACTAACGTTCTTACTCGTTCTCCGAACTTATAGTTCTTAAACTTATGTCCTATACTTATTTGTTTATCTTTAAACTAAGCCATTACTCTTTCCTATTGGTTTTCGTCTGTTATAGGTGCTTAAGCCTTCCTTATTACACTTTGTAAATCTTAAGTATGTTTTATCTTATCTTAAGAGTCTTAAGTATCTTACATTTCTTCTTAAGAATCTTAAGCCTATGGCTTTTTGCCTTTTATAAGTGGTAAGCTAGTACTAGCAGTTATCTACTTACTTAATTGTTTTTAAATATTACTCCTTCCATCTTATAAAGCGATGGATGTTATATCTAACAGTGTTATAATGCCCATTACTAATCCGCGTTTTGTAGTGGTTTTAGTCTCTGCTTCTATTGCGTTATTAAGGTTTAAGTGCTCCTAGTTAGCCTCCTTTTCTTTCTTATTGCTATTAATTAATAAGTACTCTAACTCTATTATTATTGTTGCTAATCTTTATCCATATATTACTGTAATATCTTGATCTAGCTTATAGAGTTAATTCTGTTCTTTATCTAATTCTCTAGTTCCTTTAAGTCCTCTTAACTCTGGCTCTTATGGCCAATAGCTTACACTATACTTAGCATCCTTATAAATTTGGTATATATTGTAACGGAACCTTATAGCTTAGACTACGGTGGGTTCTGTTATTGGGCTAAGTATGTAGGTACGACAAAATAACAATGTAATAATAACTGGTGGAGTGGTTACCCAACAGATTAACTCCAATTATATTCTAAGATTCACTATAAGGAGAGAACTATCTACGGTAGAGACTGAGGTCCTTTAAATACACAACCATACTCCTAAGAAATCCTCTCTTGTACGTAAGGTGCGTATTATCTGTATTAAACGTAACGTCCCTTCCGTTTAATATAGTTAATATATTCAACACCACGTGACCTTGGTTACTATTCCTTATTATATAGTTCCACCGGATCTATCCTGGACCGTGCCTATATTAACCAACTAGCTTCCGCCGACTCTTCTCTAAGTAGTTATAACATTGTACTTAAAGCGTCTGTAATACTATCTCCCTCCTCTTTATCTTTGTCCTTAAAGATTCCTAATATCTCCAAGTCGTCCACTAGAGGTGTAATGTCTATTTAATTATTCTGGTTAATATCCTTACTTATTATACCTAAAGCTTCTTCTTCTCTTTCCTAGGTTAAGCGTCGCCTTTATACGGTTTCCTCCATACTATTGCTTAGTGAAGTGATGGCGATTCCCTACTCTCGTTATGCTAAAGAGGGGTTGGTTTATATTGCGCTAGCAAGTCCTACGTCTTAACAACCCTTCTCTTGCTCTAAGTATACTAAAGCAAATATTTAATTGTCCTGCGATGTTTGCTCTGTCTTTAACGCTAAATATGCGCGTCCTATAACTCTTAACAGTCTTTAAGTTCCCTAAGTAACTTATTATAGGGTCTTGTGTTTAATCTACCGCTATAAAGCTTAATAGTAAGCTGGCCTCCGCGCTACTTAAGGTTTAATATACCTTAAAAGAGTCCGCACACGTCCTTAAAGCTTAATGTTTGGCTTATACTTGTCTTTAACGTCTTAAACGTGTCTGTAAGAAGGTTTGTTCTAAGGAGTAAAAACTTATTTAATAGGGTCTGTCTAAGCTAGGTAATAAAAGGATTAGCTCTCCTCCTATAAGAAAAACAACTCTAAGTAGCTTAGCAATTGCTCCTCTTAGGTCCCCCTTAGGTAACTCGTTTTTTAGCAATCCTTCTTTATCAATATTACCTAACCTGCTTTCTTTTAATACTCCTATACCTTTCCTATAGCGTTCCTTAGGTTACTTAGTAGTTCCTAGGTAGTCTTACTATAGCCTATCCACTTTACTTTATACTATATTTTATCATCCACATCCTTATAACTGATAATCTTTAAAACTTACTATTTGTCTTCCTCTTGTCCTCTATATATATCTGCCTTATAGACTAGTGGCTTAATATTCCCGTATACTGGCTCTAGTATTGCAATATGTTATACAGGGTAGATTTTTATTTTGGCTAATAGGTTTAACTTATACGTGACCAATAAAATTCTTTACTTAACTTTAAAAGGTCCTAGTCTAACATAGTCCAATTTCTTGCTTAGTCGTCAACTCTTAAAATTTTTGTGTAGTAGCTACACTTTATCTCCCTCCTTAAGATCTGGTCCCTCAGATCTCTTAGTATTATAGTACCTTTTCATTCGTTCTTGTACTAGTTTAGCTGTTTCTTTAAGGTCTATATAAAGATTTATTAACATCTCCATTCTTTATTTAGCTATACTACTTGTCTTTTTTGCTTAACGTAGTAATAACAATATTCTTGGCTTATATCCGTAATTCGCCTTAAATAGTAATATCCCTATTCCTTCTTATAGTGTTGTATTATATATAAACTGTGTAACTAGTAATAATAATACCTAATTATTCTATGCGTAATTAATATAATGCCTTAGATACTGCTCTAGTGTCTAGTTTAGTCTTTCCATTTATCTGTCCATCTGCGGATAATATGCTGTAGATATTGCTACGCAAACCCCTTATTCTACTAGAAATACTTCCTAAAATGCTACTATAAATCTTAGATCTCTATCTAATATAATCTTATCTGGTGCTCTATATCTTATAAACACTTCTTTTATATAGATTCTAGCGATATCTTCTACTAATATCTCTTTAGTGCATGCTATAAAGTATCCCCACTTTATTAGCTTATCCACTATTACTAAAATCGCGTTATAATCTTGTCCTATAATAGGATCTCTTAACTTTAGTAACTTAA
>Ga0307507_10007516_pt1 | contig 15756 bp, 8 predicted proteins | sample 7_EM_MG_FD_207223 | JGI IMG/M metagenome (GOLD analysis project Ga0307507, IMG submission 207223) | Populus trichocarpa ectomycorrhiza microbial communities from riparian zone in the Pacific Northwest, United States - 7_EM | ecosystem: Host-associated > Plants > Roots > Unclassified | place... | reverse complement strand
GGACGAGACCTGTAGGGGGAGAGGAGGGGTAGACCCAATAACCGTGGAAACTAACGGTAACCGTGTGCGTGTCTGACTAGGCAGCCTCTAGCAAGAGTGAAGAGAATGGAGAAATCGACCGTGGCCTGTTGAAAAGTTTTCTCCTACTGCGAACTGTAGTCCCAGCCGTCTGTAACATGGGCGAGAGGGTGTTGCCGACCGTGCAAACGCTAAGCGAGGCAGCGAAGCGCAAGCGGGGAGAGGGGGTGATAGAGCCAAACGACCCCTAGAAACAAGGACGCCAGGGCCCAAGGACATGATAAGGGAAGTAAGGCGTGAGGGGGAGGGTGCAGCTCACGGAGAGTGCGGGTGCAGCTCACTGGGAGTGCGGTGTTGGTGGATGTTGACGATGAATTCTCATGGTGTTGAGTTTTCAATCGCCGGGTGTGGAGGGGAGATGGTTCGTGACCCAAATCCTCTGCCCCGAGGGTGCCCTTATATAGGGGTTCTTCCCTCAACCCTAACCCTGCGTGACTCATACCTTCGCGTCACGCGACTCATGACTTATAGTGAGTCATAGTGTGGAATCCATCAGCTGACTCGTCCGAGTCAGCTGCCCCCTATGTTGCAACCAATCAAAACTCATAAAACAAGTCATGTGCCCTAACGGGGTCACATGCGCGAAACCCATGACTCATAACTATGAGTCATGTGCGAGATACATAAACCACATGACCACCATCGTGTGTCATGTCGAAACCACATGACCACAATCGTGCGTCATGTCAAATATCAACCAATAACAATAAACCAATGACACGCTATTGTGTCGTCATGTGAAAACCTATGAGTCAACTGATCTCATAGTGTGAAAGATAACAAACCGATGACTAATAACTATTAGTCATGTGAGAGTCTGCCTTGCCTAGTCACCGTTTGTGACACCAAGCCACATGTTCTTACTATACTAACTAAGTATCAACTGAACTAAGTTCTCTAAAATTGTAAGTGCGAACACCTCTTGACCCTGACACCTGTTCGACTCCATGCTCACATTATGAAGATGTAGACTACCATATTATCTTAGCGGTGTGTCATTCCCGCAAGTAATAGGTCAGTCTAGAGTGCACGTAGCCGACTAATGCCAACGTAATAATATCTCTTCACCAAACTGTATACGAAGCGGCCAACTTCAAAAGCGTCAGACCATTCAATGCACAAGAGTCTCTCACTGTCTGCGCATCAGGTTTCCGAACTAACTTGTGGCAGCAATCGCTCGAATAGCTATGTGCGCCGACTATCTTGTGTTCGTACTGACTGGTTCTGAGCGGGCCTGGAGGTATCCGCTATGTGTCTTCTCGTATCGTCATATGATATTTTACCTAAGTGTTTCTTCTAATTCAGTCCATCATCTTATAGAACTCTCATTCCTACCCTATGGGCATCCTAAAACGGGAACGCACACTTAAAATCTCTCAGATGTCGTGGCGCTATTATCGCCGTCATGTTCATGACTTGTCGCATAATTATATTTTAACTAATAATAACTATGACGCGGCTGTCAATTGAACAAGTGAACTTATAGGTGGAGGCACGTGACTATCATCTTAACCTAGACCGAGATGTATCTTTTGTTTGTACTTGACTAATTGGTAGACAGGTATCTGTGCGTGAGCCGAATGAGTTAGTATTCTTGGCATGCCTAACAACAGGAATTCTGGTCCAACTAGCTCCCCATAGCCTCCAAGGGGAGCTTGCTACTGCACTCTCTACATCATGAATCTCTACGACCTACCAGAGAAATACGTATGGTAAGGGGTTAAAAGTTATCATTTTCAGTTCGACTGAAAGAGGGTTGGCAGCGGTAAGAATATATACCCTCCGGCAGAATGGAGGCAACTTGACAGCGAACTTGTTGCCTCCAAGCGCTTCGCGTACTCAGCCCCTCGCCCGACATAGTTACAGGGTCAAAAGAAAATAGTCCCTACAGCCCGGAGGATATACGAGTTGCCAATCCACGATAACCAGACCACCACTGGCTACACACCTTCAGCAACTACTCCATCCAGTACCCTTACATCACTCGAGCGCAGGATTAGCCACCATAATCCCCCAAGTACATCTGCTTTCCCTCCCTCCTCAGGTATAGGTGCCTCCACACTCACAACGCAGACCTGTCGAAATTGGAATTTTCCGGAGTGCCGTTCCGTACAGTGCACATACTACCATTGTTGCGTGTCTTGTGGGGGCAACCACCTTGTCTCTCAGTGCACTACGGGTGGCAGCGGTCCTGTATACCAATCTCGTAATAGCTCCCATGGCCGTTAGGCACCCTACCCCCACTTGCATAGCTCCCTCTGTTAGCCTTGAACCAGCGCACTGTTTTTATCCCCCCTACACAAACCACTAGCATAGCGTTAAACTTACTGCAATACAAGAAAATCATCTTCACTTAGCGCAAGAGTCCAGCCACCCTGCAGACCAAACCTCCTCACACAAACCCCTGTGAGCGAGCAACAGTTTGGCACACCCAAACACCATAATCCATTACCCTCTATTCACATCCCATAACCTCAAAATGCCAGCAAGCACTCTCAAAGCAGCTGGATAGGAACACCTAGCTCGTGACTTCCCAGATATTAAAGTAGTAGTAGCACTACTGGAGATATGCCAGTATGGCGCACGGATAGGATACGAAAGTGTTCGTAGTTCTGTCACCATACACTTCAACCTCACTACAGCCAATGATGACTCAGCACTCGTAACAGCAGAGATAACATCCGAGATGAAAAGAGGCCGTCTCGAAGTATATCCCAGCAACAGAAGCTTGCCCAATAACTACACAGCGTCCCCCATCGGGTTAATGGACAAGTCAGACGGCAGCAAGCGCCGCATACATCATCTTTCATACCCTGCAGGGGACCCCAGCTCCATTAACGACGGAATCCCACATGAATATGGAGTAATCAAATACGCGAATATCGATGAAGCGATCCAAGCGATTTAGACACTAGGCAGAAACTATATTCTCGTCAAGCGTGACTTCCAGTCTGCCTTCAGGCATATACCGGTTTCACCCCTAGACACACCACTTATTGGGTTCCATTGGGCAGGAGAATACTACCCTGAACCCTTCGTCCCATTTGGCCTACGTACAGCACCCTACATCTTTAACCTTTTCGCGGAGGTTTTCCACTGGATTCTCAAGGACGAGCTCCACCACGCAAACCTAAAGATTACCATTATCCATTACCTGGATGACTTTCTCATGGTCTTACCGAGAACAGGAAACTTGGAAAGCTGCACAGAGACATTTGAGAAACTTTGCTTCGAGGTCGGGCTTTCAATCAAAGAGTCCAAGAACAAGCAAGGCACACTCGCTTGCTTTGGTGGCATAGAATTAGACACAGCTAAGATGATTATAAGGCTACCGGAAAAGAAACTCCACAAAGCTCGCAAAATAATCAAGTAGGCAGTAGCCTGGAAATCTGTTTCACTACGCGATCTGCAGAAGATCACAAGGTATTTCAACTTCGTTTCAACAATGATAGCTTTGGGGCGCACATTTCTCTGCTGTTTATACAACATGGAAGCATACTTCCCTCCCGGTAGTGCTTATAGCAAACGACAATTGTCTCGAGAAGCCCAAAAAGACCTTGCATGGTGGTCCCAAAGGCTACGACATTCACCGGAACGGTCAATTACCCTTAAGAAGCGGGAGGTGATACTCGCATAGTCTGACGCCTTAAGTACGAAAGGGCTTGGTGTTTTTTACCTGAGCCGTACCGAAATAACCCCTCGGCCGGAGGCTGCATTCGCCATTAGCATCCCCGGTTATCTAGCGAAAGTCCGCGAACACATTAATACGCAGGAAATGCGTGCGGTTGAGCAAGTACTTCTCTACTAGGGCCGACATTGGAAAAGTAAACAACTCATTATCCATATGGACAATAGAGCAGTGGCTCATGCACTAGTGAACCGTTCAATACGAGGTGCACCAATGCAAGTTCTGAGAAGAACCTTGCTCCTTGCTGCCGATTATGATTTAGAGCTGGAGGCAATATGGATCTCCACAAAGGATAACACGCTGGCGGATGCGCTCTCGCGTCTGGACTGGGACAGAATAGCTACCATTGCACCACAGTTAACCTCCCCCAGCTGCAACCTCCGAAAACTTGGGTTTCTCACGTACAGCAATCAGGACTCTCTGCAAGTGCCGCCTACTATCTCTGGCGTGGCCTTGCACCCACAACAAGAAGAAACTATGACACCCCAAGGTCTCACTTCACAACCTTCCGCGCTCTGAGAGGATTCTGGCACCAAAATGGGGGATGTTTTCCAGCCAAAGCGACCTGGCTAATCGAGTGGTTATGCTCGCTAGCAGCCACTATCAAGGTGAAAACGATGAAGTTGTACCTTGTTGGTATCAAGTCATACCAGCTAGATCTGGGGACTTTGTGCAGAGCATTCTATGATCCACGATTAGAGCGAACGATACAAGGAATAAAATGGGAACATAATGAACCTGAACGACGGAATAGGACTCCCCTAACATGGCAGCACCTTCTCATAATCCTCTCCTGTTTAACCCCAAACAACTACGAATATGCCGTGATTCGCGCTTCTTTCACTCTTGCATTCGCCGGATTTCTCTGTGTAGGCGAGTTTACCTACAAAGAGGCCGATCAAGATTTGGGCCCCTGCTTTGGGAAATTGTACTTGACCAAAGCCAGCATTCGGATTCACCACATTGGCGCGTATATGGAACTTACCTTACCTTCATCCAAAACAGACCCCTTTCGGAAGGGAATAACACTTACTATCGCAGCATCCTACGACGAAGCATGTCCTGTCCAAGCAATGAAGGAACCGATCGCTATGGACAATCACCGCCCAAAACATGCGCCACTCTTCTGCCAAGGAAGAGTTATTCAGCAAGCGTTCACGCGCGAATATGTGGTGCGAAAGCTGCAGGAGCCGGCAATCAGGGCAGGGTTAGGTCAAGGCAGCTGGAATGGATACAGCTTCCGTAGAGGGGCAGCGACGTGGGCCGCCGCAGTGGGCATCTCAGAGAATGAAATCCAGACACTAGGCCGATGGTGATCCGATGTACATTGAGTTCTCGAGCAAGGAACGAATATTCCTCTCTAGGCGTTTCCAACGAGGCTCTGAACAAGCCAGCTGAGAGTATAGAGCAACCTGCCTGCAACACTGGGGAGGTCACCCACCGAACCGCAGGCCAATACAGGCTCCTGCACATAGCCTGCCTTGGTTTTGGACATGTCGGTAGTGACACTCTCCCATGGCAAGGGCAGCGGCGATGTCACCAACACCATAGACTGCGGATCGCCAGAATCGACTGGAAAGCACTGACGGAAGGGCGGTTTTCTTTATGGCGTTTTATTGGGTTGTTTTCCTATTTTCCTTCTCTATGTTGTCTAGTCTAAATACCACCAATCAGCTTTGGAAAATTGACACACTACATACAATAAAACAATCACAGCGCAATAGATTTTTCGACCAAAAATAATCCTTCAAAGGAGCCCTCTAGGATATGGGATTAATGCTGTCAATAGTGCTAATTGTTTTAATTCCGTGTGGAGAGTATGCGTGATAAACTGAGCGTAACACCATCCAAAATATTTGATGTGGTTCCCTCTCAGGAAAGTAGGCAGCTTAGCATCACCAAACACAGCGAGAATTCTGGATTAGGTTGCGCTCAGCCTCCCCGCCCTAGAATTCTCTCGCAAGAGGTAGGCCCGTGCAGGCAGATGATACTCTGGCAAAAGTTGAATTGACGCTAGTGTGGAGTCAATTTGAACCATGAGTGACATCCCATGATGAATCTCAGCAATGGGGAAAGTGGATGAGCAGACCATCGAAATCTCTCTCTCGCCAGCTGCCCCCCCAATACCGAACACCCAACATCTACATTTCCAAGTACCAATGGGCCCCCTACTCATGTTCTATATAAGTGAGCATTATCCGTCTCCCTCCAAGCTCTTCCATCACATAGACCAGCCGCCAGCGTATCCTTGCACTTTAACGAATTAGTCTCCTAGACCTCTCTTCTCCCCCGACATTCATCCTCCGGTTGATTAGCCTCCATTTCGCCATCCAACATCATAACCAGAACTAGCACGCTTGGTGACAAGCGAAAGATCGTAGTTCTTTAACTATGTCCGGTAGACCCTATGAAGGCATGCCCGAACGTGCCACATCAACCGTCATTTCCTCCTCTGAAGGTAAAGTAATTATCATAAAAGCACTCATCCCCCGCCCCCGATCCCTCAAAACTTCCACCCGCCCCCGCTCCTGGCAATACAGGTCCGTCTCCCCTCTCCTGAGAATAGTGGATAGAAACAATGGGCAGGAATAACAGAATATTTAAAGGCTATACCTACATAAGGCTCATGTGGTTGCAGTTCGGGAGGAAAACTTGGAGGAAGTGCGGATTCTCATGCCCCCCACCGGCTGCTTACGTAATCAAACTCCGTGCTTTGACTCTTGCTCGCTTAGCATTATTTTTTTTGCACTCGATGTCTACTTGACCAGCCGTAGAAGAGGAGAGGAGATCTAGGATTGCAAAGTTCGAGTTGCGGGCTGGGAGCATGGGGATAACCGACGAGAATCTTGTTGCTCGGAAGGTTGCTATTTGGGAAGGAATATGAGCCGCCGAACAGAAAGGTGACAGTATCGGAGTTAGTATTTTCCTTTTTGATGGAGTAACCTCATCTTAGGTTTAGGGCATATCGGAGAGGGCGGTCATGCTCGAAGGTGACTGGCATATCCAGTAATTGTGTGCTGGACCACCACAGATCTGTATTTAGCCTCAGTGCGTTCCCTTTCTTCTCTCTCGACTAGACAACATCATTAGCTAGTTCGAATACGAGCTAGCTACGAAATTTATTATTTACGAATACGAGCACATCTTTTTCCTTTCACCTCAGTTTTGGTTTTCTCGCTCGACGCTAGCCTCACGGCAGCTTCCTTTGCGCAGAGCACGACCTCCATCAGGTTGTGAGCCCGGCTATCCCTAGATAAGCCGAGGACCTGAGAGAAAAATTTTCACCGGCGTTGTTTCCCTTCCGATTTTTGTTAGACACCAATCACCACACCGCGAAGTCCGATGTGTATAGCTCCAACGAGCAACACCGGCGGCAGTAAAGACCAAGATGAGTGTACAAGTGGTTTTATCGTCATCGTTTGCGACGAGCTTTGCGAAGCTTGATGGGACGAACTATAGTGTGTGGTTGATGAGGATGCAAGACTATCTCTTGTGCGAGGGTCTGTGGGATCTGACTCAGGGTCATGAGGAAATCCTGGAGAAACCGAAGGATGACAAGTTGGATAGGGATTATGAGAAGAAGTTGGAAAAGTACCAAGCCCAGAGGTTGCGGACCCAGAAAGCGATCGGTACTCTCCGTTTGGCGATGACAGACACTATGGCTGAGCGCTATTACCGGGCTTCATTTACGACGCCCGGAAAGATCTGGGATGATGTCGTCTCGTCCTACGAAAAAGAAAAGAAAGAGCTAGAGGACTACCTCAAAGACTCTTGGTAGGCTGTGGTTGGATTGTTACTGATTGGAATCGGGGGTTAATTGCAATTCAGTACTATGCTGGGATTTTGTGGATGCGGCCACCAGCGCCAGTCAGTAATCTCTTCCCCAAAACTGCGTAGGTGCCCCGGCTTTCCATATCATTAATTCTGCTAAGTGGTCCTAGGTATCGGCTTTCTCTCTTTTCCTTCCTGTATCCCACCACACAGAGCACTTTGTGCCTTCCCCGTACCAAGCGGTGCCCTCATTCTGGTTGGCTATTATCGGAGACTTTGCGTTCTTAGTTGGGGGTTGCTCGCGCATGCAAATTCGACTATGTCGACGGGGCTTGGGCTAGTAAATTTGTTTTCTTGCTTAATTAGCACTAACGCTTGGTTAATGCTCAAGCACCACTGCTCTCGTAAAATGTTTAAATTTATTTTGTCATCCGTGTTATGTCTGTTTGATTTCCTATTTCATAAGTTAGTGCTAGTCTGATATGGTGGCGGAGGCACGAATATTAATATCGTTGAGTGTAACTCTGTGAACTACCATATCGCTACTTTAGAAACTCCTGAGAAGCGCCAAAATGTTGTGGAAACTGATCATGTCTTAGACATTTCCAGGCCATTTTTATTGCGTTATATCTGGGCCAAGTGATAATCGTTATAGGATGGTCGGTTTTCTAGATAAACCATCGACCGTCAATGCTAGACCCCCTTGGGGAGCATAGTTTTACCTAAAGTTGTATCTTTCTTTTTTATTTTCACCAACTGTGGAAATGACTACCCCGATCTAAGGCGCAATGGCAAAAGAGAAGGGGGCAAAATTTGAACTTCCCCTCACCCTTCTAGAGCTCCCAAAGCCACAATGCCGGTCTTTAGCAGGATACTATACTAGCATCTAGCATAAGATATCTGAAGGTGAAACAAGATCCACGCCGGCTGGATAGTCGTGCAACAATAAGTGCATCCTCAGATACTTGTTGTGTAGTTGTGTAAAGTAAACGCATTCTAAGATACTTGTTGGGCGGAAGCATCCAGCAAGTAGTACTTAAACACGGGGAGTAAAAAATAGGTATAGCAATAAAAACCCAGAAGCTCTTTCAACGTTTTCCGTTTTTACTGAAGGCTGCACCAAAAACGATTTATTCTCCTATCTCTACCTTTTCTGTTTGCTCTCTCGACGCCACTCTATGCATAATTTTCATCCAGATAGGTGAGCCGAGTGATATTTTATGCGATACGACCGCTCCCTGGCACCTTGTGACCCCACTAAAACCTACTGTTATTTGTACGGTAGATGGGGTACCGTGAAAACTCTTTACAAGTGCCGGGGGAGGTGTTTTCGCACAAGATGGATCAACCAGCAAAATAATCTTTGACTTGCACGAAGACATCTCTCCTTACACAATCTTGACGACCAAATTCGTGGCCCCCCGTTTTGCACCAAGAATGGGCACTTTAACCTCACAAAATCTCAGACTTGTTGCTTTGCAAAAAAAAAGCTGAAGCTCCCCCAGAGCCTTTAGGGAAATCTAGATATTATCATTTGTGTGTGACAAGCTCTGTTAGTAAATGTCTAGGGTGCGATACTAGATAATAATAACAGTGAGCAAAAGGTACTTCTGATCTTATGAGTTTCCCATGCAAAAGGTGCATTGCAACAATATCAAATCACGACCCTGAGCTCTTAGCCCTTATAGCAAAGCGGGAAAATTCTCATAATTTCTATAATACCTAGAAGGTTTAGACAATTGCCTACACTATAGATATGACTTTATTTATTCGGTATTGCTTTCGGGTGAGTAGGAGTTTTTGGGGTCAGCCACTTTTGGCGTAAAACGGGGGAGGGGGGGGGCACGAATTTTGTCAACAAGATGGTATCATTCTTGTAAATCGGCTGTCAGAGATCGCAACGGATCACTGGAGAAAGCTGTGCCAGGCTTGGCGGAGTAAGTTAACAAAATGTCAAAAACCGGTGAGTGAGATCCAGCATGCCCAGCATTCCCAAGTTGTTCCATGTCTGGAAAATACCATTCCTTCTCGGGGCGTTTTGTCTCAGATTGCGTAGGCTCACTGGCAGATCGCGGGTACCAGTTGTTGATTTAACGGGTTTTTACGGTCTTTACCTTGACCACGCTAGATCTCATTGGATGCCGGGCTGAAAGAACCCATCGCCAATTGGGCAAAGCATGTTGGAAGTCTTCGATGCTGCTCGGCATGCTCAGCCTATCGCGCGTGCGCAGAATATCTCTTTATCGTTCGGATAAAGGCTTCGGATATGCGCTTAGGATAGATGTGACGTCGGAAGCAATGTGACTATCAGAGAGTCAGATGCGCAAAAGAGGCGGATGTCGGAGCGGAGGCTATGAGCCGTGGGAGTTCTTTGAGATGCTTGTCTTTCTTTTGTTTGCAAGTGCCTAAAAGGGGGAAGGACGGGGGATATAACGTCGAAGAGAAAGGACCTGGATCGCAACCAATGAAAGGATGGGAGGAGGAGGGCTCTGCTGGTTTATATATACTCCTGTCTTTACCATTAGTTAGTCGGTTAGTTGAGAGTGAGCTAATCGTGAGTGAATGAGAGAAATTTTTCCACAGCGATCGAAGTCTTTTGTGTCGCCTTACTCTGGGCGTTTCGTTTCGCTTTGCCGCCGCCGTCTCGCTGTTTGGCCGTCGCCGTTTGGGGAGGCGTGGGTATCACTCGAAGGCACGAGCAGTGTCTCGGTGGTCGTGGGAAAAAGATACAGTCTCTGATGGGATCGTGACGAATATCATCGGGTGGCGATCAGGGGTATTCTGCGACAAAAAATCAAATTCGGCAAAGTAGGGTAACAAAACAATCCCTATTACTAATCCCTATCCATCACTCTCCCGATAGATAAACCAGCCACGTGGATCTGATAAGGCGCACTCCAGCCAGAAAGTCTCTCAAATTTTTCTTATCAGACCCACGTGACTGCTTTATCTATCGGCCCTGCTCATAGCGGGTGGCTTGCTTGGCCGGAGGTGAAGTGGGCAGATTCGAGCCCTACTTGGTAGCCCGGAACTACGGCCATCTCTTCATGAAATCTCCATAAACGAACGCAGGAGCCCTCGCTACAATTGTTCCTTGGAGGAAGACGCTTGTTACCTTCGTACAATTTGGAGCGGGTGGGGGCGGGAAGTAATTTCCCATCACCAGTTGTCACTCGGTTCGATTATTTCCATATCTTCCTTCTATTTCTACTCGCCCCGCGCGGATTGAAAGTTAAATGAGACCAAAGGGAATTTGAATGGTCTCCCCCTTCCCATTATATCAACAACTCAGTTCCTTAGTAAGTTTTGGGGGTACCTAATTCTCTATCCACAAACTGCCCGGCACTAGTGGGACACGGGTACTAGGACTGTGGAACTAGAATAATCAAGGATAGCGCGAATGAGGCTGGGATGTCTAGAATTTCCTCCTTTGGATTATAGTCTCTGACGGTGGGCGACTGAGACCGGAGGAAAACGGATAGAGTAACCGTGCCAAGGGTGTGGCTCCGCCACAACCCACGCTTGCTCGCAATCTTGGGCACTCTCCTAGAGAGTGCCCTACAGCTTATTTATGACGGGGACGGGAGGAGGATTTATTTTGTAAGAGATGGTTGGGGGTGAGCTGGCGTACCTCGGAGGTGTACTGCCGTAGGATAGAGTGCCTGGATTGGAATGCTTCCTGTACTTAGTACGAATATATGGTATTTACAGCTCAACGCCAGATTCGGCTCAACGCCAGTTTTTTTTTGTATGGTGAATTTAAGAATTTTCAACAACCACCAAACAGCCCTGATGCTTTAAATGACTCTTGGCTTTCCCAGATATTATTTTAAATCATTGCAAATAAGCCTGCCATTTTTTTCCCCTCCTTTTTACAGTAGATCTGGCTTAACATCACTTGTACGCTTAGTCTAAACTAAAGACCTGCTTAGCGAAAATAAAAGTTGAAAAGGAGAGGAAAAAACATGGCAGGCTTATTTGTAAAGGCCTAAAACAATGTTTGGGAAAGCTAGGAGTCATGGAAAGCATCAGGGCTGTTTGGTGGTTGTTGAAAATTCTTAAATTCACCATACAAAAAAAATCTGGCGTTGAGCCGAATCTGGCGTTGAGCTGTAGGGCACTCTCTAGGAGAGTGCCCAAGATTGCGAGCAAGCGTGGGTTGTGGCGGAGCCACACCCTTGGCACGGTTATCTGGCAGCCCTGAATTCATTTAGGTCATAATATTATATTTCCTATAACATGATATCATACATGTTGCTATCGTAGTTCGGATGCCCGAGAATGTATTAAAGGATATAAATGCCCCTGGATTGGCAATCACGATACAATTGGGTGAAGAGAATCAAATACCATCCCCTGATACTCTTTTGGGACCACTTGCTGGAGGGATCTGGCAATTCCTACAAAAAAGAGTTTTTGGTCATGGAGAGTTTTTTGTTTATTATTTTTTCGCCCTTGCTTTCAGGAACAGCAAATACGCACTCTTCTACAGGCCGCAGCCCTCGTGTTTCATGTGGTTGGTGTCTCCGCATGCCCCCCCCCCCCCCACGGCCCTTGTCAATCACGAGTGATCATCTATGACCTGTGTTGGACTTAGTTCTTATCCGCCGTACAGAGGTAGTTTGCATCTCCTTTTTTCCTTTTGTTATAAAACTCTTGTTTCGTTTCTCAACCTGTCATGTTGGAATATGGGTATCACTACTGCGTCATGTTAGAAAGGTGGCCTATATGATATAGGACACAGTGTTCAGTGTGACTGCTCAATCAATGTAGTATATTAGTACCTCTTATCCCTTTTATTTGAGAATCAAGTTTCTTTTTCATCTTACTCGGGGATACACACATTCACAACCTGTTCAATAACAGATTGGTGCAATGAGTTTCCCCAGGACCGCCTTGACAATCATCGAAAGACCAACTGAACAGTGGACTTTAGTTCCGTTCCAACGGAGAATTAGCCTATCATATTAAAAGCTTAGCAGTATTCAAAAACTTGAGCGTTCACGTCCTGCTCACATCACCGGGTCGGAATTGCATTTTTTTTTTCAGCGCGTTGCAACCAAAACGAGAGCAAATTCAATTGGCGTAAAACCGGCTTTTATTAGCCACCATGGGGAAGAGTCACAAAAATTGATAGTATGAAGAACATTCGCACAGAGTTTGGGATCCGATTTTTTTGGCTATCATTCCCTCTCACTCCGTGGTCGATGTGCGCGCTTCATTGCCGCCCCCCCTCCAAAAAAAAAAAAACTACGCCGTTGCTCATTTCCAGTCTTGGCATAGGTCATACAACCTTAACGCTTGGATTGTAGATTTATTTATTAATTTATTTTCTTCCTCTTTTTCTTTTTTTCTTCCTTTTCTTTTTCCAGATAGAGGGGGCCCAAATTATGGGTAAGTTATGGTACTGATAAACAAAAAAAAAAACTCCCCGATTCGCTATCACTATTGGATCACTAAACCTAAGATTGGGAAATAAAGAAAAAACTGCTAGGAGGGATCTAGGCTTTCCTAAGGGGTGGCCTGGGCGGTGTTTGATCTAGTTGTAGAAATTCTGTTACTTTTCCGAATCGAACCTATCCCAAGCTAACAGCGTAATTTACAGCGAATCGGGGGAGTATTTGCGGGATATATGGAAGGTGCTACGTTGGCGGGGTGCTCTATTCTCGGCTGGCGTTCAGGGCGGGGTTCCTACCTCTGGCACAAATTTGGATGTAAAACAGCAGGGAAGGGGATGACCGGACGTTTGGATAAATAGGATTCTGGTCGAGGTGGCTTGGGGCCTCTGTCCGGGGATAGAGCAGGGAGGTGAGCATCAAAGTTCCCTCGAACGCTCTCGATGCTCATGCCATAGTCCAATGTTTATTAGTTATGATCTCAAGAACTAAACAACCATGAATTCCCTATTCGCCTCCATGTTAACAATTGACTTCGGACGTAGCAGAGGCGTGCAGATCCCACACGTGTCTCCGTGAGAGCCAGCGAGAATTGCCAATTAATTGTCATTGTTTTCTCGTATCTAGGGTAGTACGATATCTCTAACCCTGGAGGAGGTGCTGCTCAACACCTTATCGACAAGTTGATAGGATTACTTAGCGGGGGTTCAACTCTGCTAGGATTTTCCTCAATTTTTGTAATTCGTTCGCATGCCTGGTTATACACCACCAGGGGCCACTTAACAGGTATTGCTTGAGCTCGAAATAAACATCTGACTTAGATAGGTAGCGGTATATACTCCGGGTATTTCCCCTCAGAATGGGCGGCAAATTCCAATCTAGCCGTGGGATTGATGGATTTTAAGATACTATCTCCTATCTCCCTCCACTCGGGTGGCCGTTTTTTTTTTTTTGACTTGTGCTATCGGGCTCTTCTTTTTTTTTTAACCTCTTCTTTACTCGCCCAGTGTTTCCTGTGAACCGGGATAGCTCTCAAGTCAAGATAGCTCTATTTTTTATTTTTACCATAGTCGGAATGAGGGGGGAGTGCTTGATCTATGATACTGTATCATAACACCCATGCCATTTGGGGTGATCAGCTGCCATCACTGGGTCTCTCGTCCCGAGAAAACAGGATTTGCGCCAGGGGCAGTGGGCCCTTGTTCAATGGGATGGGCCTGTCAGCCCTTGGTCAAAGCATTGCGCACAGTTACTACCATAAGAAAGTCACAAGCTCGACCTTAGGCATAAAGACTATCATTCGAAGAAAAAAAAAACTGCTGGTCGGCGGCCAAAACACAACAGACGATATGCAGGATTGATGCAGCATATGATAGGGTTTGCGATTTTGCACAAAAAAACAGGAAACAGGTAGGAAGATTTTTTATTTGGCCGAAATCGAAAATTCTTGCCCTATCTTATTTTGCGTCAGTATAGACTCTCTGTCCCAAGTGTATTTTCCCGGAGGGGCCCGCGAGCAATCCGTATCCGTCCCTCATAGCTTGGGTGGTACAGTATTCAACCTCGTGACGGGGGAGCCCACTACCCAGTAGCATGCAGGGAGAAACAAATGAAGATTAGGAGGTTTATTTCACCATAGATCTATCCTTTCCCCCCAACACCCCTCTCTGTATAGCTTTCGTCCGGACGTGTGGTCCGAGTGATATTTTGTGCAACGCCACTTACCTTGGATGAATCCCTGACATCGCGTGGCCCCATCGGAACCGCGTAGTCGGGAACTGCCTACCCAGGAAGGGGGTGAAAAGCACAGCAAAAAACAAAAACAGAAAACGAGCTATTTAGCTCTTGCGAAACAAAGAAACAAAAGACAACGAACTAGAAGGTTAGGGAAGCCTTGAAACAGGAACGCTAACTACATTCATTTTCTCAATAATGCGCGTTAGTTTGTGTCCAAGACGGTCAACCACTGCAGTAAAGAGTAGAATAATTGAGGGACGTCTGGAATTCCCTCCTTTGGATTAGGGGAAAAAACCGCTTCCACTGAGAGAAATAAAAAGAAAGAGCGACCGGCCTTACTGGGAGAGGCAACACCAACGCCATAGCGTGAGGCTCAACTATAGTATTCTAGTTTTTACGGTAGACAATTAGTCTTTTTGCACATTAAACCTGCATCTTGGCAGTTTTAACAGGAAACAACAGGGGTAGGACATTGGTCGCCTCACCTCTACCTAAACCTTAACCCTCCCAGTTTATAGCTCACCCAAAGGAAAACTCAATACATTTAGAATCTCTTTCTAAATACCAAAACCTATTTTCTATCGAATAATAAGGGGAAAACAAAAATAAGAGTTGTTAAGGCGCCCCAGCAGCCGGAAGCCTCTCACACCAAAGAAGCGGGGGTTGGTTAAACCGTTGGCACGTGGTTCTATATTGTTCGAAGTTTTTTCGCTACCACAAACCGAAGAGAAAAAAAAAAAGGCCAACACAAACTGCCGTAAGATTTTTAGAGAGTGCTCGGCAAATTGAGCGATTGGGTCTTCGACACTTCACTTCAACACTTTCCAATTTTTTTTAATTTTTTTACATCGGGCTGTGTCTGGGCGAAGGTAAGCTTATCTGTCGAACTTTCTGATTGGCCACAGGGGCTTCTAGAGCACTTAGAGAAGGCTGTCTACTCACCTCGCCGGAATTAGTCATAGGTCACGTGGGCTGCCAAGAAGTACCGGTGACGGGCTCCCTGACTGACTGCCCTTTAGTTGGATGGTGTGTCGCGCGTGCCGGATCCACCCTGCGTGTGTGTTGCTGTGACCTGCTACTATGCTG
>Ga0307507_10007515_pt1 | contig 15759 bp, 10 predicted proteins | sample 7_EM_MG_FD_207223 | JGI IMG/M metagenome (GOLD analysis project Ga0307507, IMG submission 207223) | Populus trichocarpa ectomycorrhiza microbial communities from riparian zone in the Pacific Northwest, United States - 7_EM | ecosystem: Host-associated > Plants > Roots > Unclassified | place... | reverse complement strand
AAAAAAAAATCCAAAACAAATAAAGATCCATCAAGAGAAAGATGAGCACAGTTGAAAGACAAAATAAATGGGAGGACAACCTTGATTTTTGGTTGACCTAACGTGAATTTTAAAGAGATGAGAGAGAAAATAATGGAAGGAGAAAAAACTCAACTGCCACTGAACCGTCATGATTTGAGCAATGCGCCGCCCCAACAGCTTCGCCTTCACCGGACACTTCAGAAGAGATAGCGGTTGGGAAATTCTAGTTGTTGTACAACGCTACACGTGCCGCCCAAAAGGCACAAGCAGCATCCACTCGCTAGTGCGTGCAACGCACGCATCAATAGCTTTTTCTTTTTTATTTTCATTCTTATTTATGAAAAATATTAATTTGCTCCTAATCCAAATAGAGTATAAAAAACATGAGAAAAATACTAAAATACCCTTTGACTCATCCTTTAATTTTCTTGACTTTAAGGACAATGAAGTAATTGTACTTTTTGTAAACAAAAAAGGAAATTACACAAAACCCCTCTTAGTCTTTCATTTCATTTTATTTTTCCTTTTGAGGGTATCTATGCGATTTGACAATGAAAAAAATATGTAAACTATTGGCCTGTATGGAATTGTTGTAGTTGTTGCGGTTCAAAGTGCTTTTCGCTTAGAAATGCATCAAGATCATATTTTTTTTATTTTAAAAAAATTATTTTTGATATCAGCGCATCAAAACGATCCAAAAACACTAAAAAAATATTAATTTTAAGCAAAAAAAATTCAATTTTTTTGGAAACGCAGGTTGGACCACGTTTCCAAACAGGCCCTAAATTGTCCCCAATCAATTTACAAATGACATTTGGATCCCCTAGAAAATATCATTTTACCCCGCTAGTAAGGCAAAAACTTTGTGCAGAGGACATAATAGTAATTACACTGTGTAAATCCACAGTAAATTACCTCATAGTCTACATCGAAACACCGATCCTTTTTAAAGTTTTTCTTTTAATATGTTTATGTTGTGCTAAAGATTAATTTTTTTTAACATAAAAAAATAGTTGGGTGTTACTAAAATCTTTTCTTGTATAAAAAAAAAACTTAAATTATGTGAGAGTTAATTCAATATGACATGATTGATTTAATAGGTTCAAAGATAATTTGAAAGACTTGTAAAACATGGTTTGATTACAAAAAATAATAATTAAAACAACCTTTTTAAAAAAATATTAAGAACAATATATTGGTTCAATTCGGGTTAACCTGCCAAATCAGCGACTTGAGTCATGAGACCATCATAAACACATATAAAAGAACATCAGAATAAATAATGAAGTCAAATTCTCAATCAACTCAATGTCAAATAATGAAATAAAAAATAACAAATGGCAAAAAAAACCTGAATCAACCCAAATTAACTTACCAAACTTATAATCCAAGTCATTAAATTGTGATAACTTTATATGAAAAAAATTAAAATAAATTATAAAGTCTAATTTCTAACGGACTCAATATTGAATTATGACATTGAAAATAAATCTATTAAAAAAATCCGAGTCAACCCGAGCTAACATGTTAAATCCATGGTACATAAAAAAACAAATCAAAATAAAAAAAAATCCAATAACTTCAATATTAAAAGATGAAAAACCTAAATTAAAAAAAAAAAACTCTGTTTTAGTGATAAGTTAATAATATCACAATGGTAAATTCAATTTTATTCTGATTTCGGGCAAGCAATCCATCGATGATGGTTTACTAGCATGTGAAATTCAATTGATACACCCATATTTGTTTTAGATAAAGGGCGAGAAGATTTGAATTCAAGCACATACAAATAATTATTTTTATTGAGTTGACATCGAATTTTAAGGAGTAGCCTGGTGCCTCATCGTTACAGACAAATATCACCTCTGTTTATTTATTTATTATTATTATTATTACTAGACTAATGTCTCGTCGGGGTACGCATTTGGTGATCAAAGCTATACTATAAATTTTAATTGAATACGAACATAATGGAAATAATAGATCTGATTTGACTTGGATAGTTATGTGTCCAAATTTGATATCTAATTAATCAGAATTTTAAGTAACGACTATTTAAGAAGAACACAATGTGTTCAAATTTATAAATTATTTTGTTATTATGATCATAATATTGATGCTTCCAGTTATACAGGAAACGTGGGTTCAGGTGGTGTATGAGAATACCACTTGATTGTAAAAGGATACTCATCATATATTTATTTACATATATTTTATTTAATAGTAATATATAAAATTAATTGTATATTGTTTGCTTATTGCAATCCACGTATAACCGTCACACAGTTACAACTTACAAGTACTCCAAACAACTAAGTTATGATTAGTTAGTATCCTATCACATAAGAGACATAAATTTGATTAAAGAAATATAAATATAAAATAATTATATATATATATATATATATAAAATAAAAATTACAGAAAAACAAGTTACTTTTACGCTCCCACTATCTTTATAGTGTTAAGCTCATCACAATTTTTGCAAATTGCATCAAAGCCAACGTATGTGAATGAATGGTTTGTAAATTTATTTTTATAATTGTTATTACACATGGCACAACGTCTCTTGACATAAAATTAACTTAATAAATCCAAAAACTACATAAATCAGTAAAATAACATGATTTAGAGTTTTTTTAAAAAACTTCAATGTAATTTTTTTTAATATTAAAACATCGACTTATTAGATCAATCAACACTTTCCTGCTTAACCTATTAAATTCATAATTTGGATAATAAACTCTACTAGAATTAAAAAAAAAATTAAAAAAACTATAGTAGAATAATAAATAGAAACTTATAAAACCAAGTACAAATTAAATATCAAATTATTTATTTAAAATTATGATTTCTTCACATAAAAAAACCAAACAATTTATGAAGACATTCAAAATCAATAAAAATTTTAAAGATGAAATCAAGGAATTGATTGAGAAAAAAAAGGAATAAAAAAAATCACCTTCACCATTCATTTTCACAGTGAAGGAGATGAGTTAAAACTCCAACTCTTAAATGTATTAGGTAATCTTATCATGTGAAAATTAATTAAAAAAAAATTATCATTAAAATAAAGTAATGAGTTAAAAAGAATAGACAACTAGATAGAAGATTTCTTTTTCAATTATACAGAAAAGAAGCAAATGTCGTATCTAAGAAATGTCATCCAAGGCAGAGGGTATCAAGAAAAGAACCTCACAATCATTAATATTTACCTGCCTATATATCGGTTCAATCTTCACCAGGAACAGACGCGTAAAGAAAACGTTCCATCACAAAGCTTTCAACTCAATGCCCTATGTATCAAAGCATCAGCATGCTGAGGAACCTCGCAAAACAAGTATACTTGCACTAAATCATTCTGAGTAATTTGTGTTCAGATCATAACAGATGCAACACTCAAACAGCTAGTCGAAATCAGGGAAACCTCAGATTCCCCTTGTTACATATACAAATAATTAAAATAAGAGAAGAAAAACAAATCAAATTTACTGTATCCTTTTATATCATTTTTTTTTACTGGAAGACCATGTCAGAGAATGGAAAGGCCAGCAAGTTGACATCGGGGGATTTGAAGCACCAAATGGCAACGCTTATTTCCATATCTTCACACATTTGTCATGACTTGCAGAAGCAACCATCCCTGTAGCTTGTGATTGAGCCAAAGCTGATATCACACACTCATGAGCTGCAACTGTCATACACTTGTTCTCCGCCATGTTCCAGAGCTCCAATGACTGAATTAGAACAATGGTTACAGCCCAAGGAAAAGAAAATAGAAACCAACATTAGTAATTAATGAAATTGTTAAAAGTACAAATAAGTATAAAATATCAACAATTGTAACGCCGAAAGTTCTCTGTAAATAGATATTACGATCCCATGAAGTTAAGAAGATACTTTGTTTCCTAAAACACAAGCACACAACATTCCTATGAATTACAAAAGGTGGGTTAAAATTGAAACAAAATCCTTATATCGTTGGATTGTTTCCTAAAAATGCAACAAGGTTGATCTGTTTCAAATAAAATGGAACTTGAAGTGCTCACTTCCAAAGCAGGGTCAATTACAGGCAACAGCACATTTCTGCTGTTTATAAAAACACAATTAAAACTTCAATACTAGTATCAAAAGAAAATTTACCTGGTATCCTCCAATAACCAAGAGAGTGGCATAGCTTGGATGGAAAACACAAGAATGGAACTTGTTCCCACTCGAACTAAGTTCATGAATGCAATCTCCCGTGGCCAATGACCACACTCTAACAGACTCTTGACTGACAGAAGCCAAGTACTCCCCGTTTACATCCCAACAAACAGAATGCACCTCTGTGGAGTGCCCCTAGAGTAAAAAGGATTCATTTATTATCACATAACAAATGTGAAAGGGGTTTTATTAGTTTTCTCAGCTTCTAAGTTCAAGACCAATACCTGTAATGAGTGTGTCTGTCTGTCAGACTCAATATCAAAGATGGATACGACATTATCTGAAGCTGCAGCCAGCAGTTGTCCGATTCTTGGCTGAAATCTAACTTGTGTAGTCCCTCCCTACTCCATCAAATGTCCAAAATTTAGAATAGAAAAGGAATTCAAATCATCAGAACTTCAAGAACAAAAAAAAAAAATATACATGTAAAGGATCTTCATGGCTAACCTTGGATATCCGGGTGCAAGGATACTGATTGATGTTCCAAAAGCGAATCTCATTGTTACCATCACAGGAACAGAAAAGATCATTCTTCTTAGGGTGGAAGTCAAGGGACACCACATGTGAGGTATGCCCTGTGAATGTCTGCAAGGAATACCTTGGCTGCAAGGATAACCACATTTAGTGCTTACTAGTTTGTATGCCCGCGTTACGTTGCACGGGGACCATAATTTTTTAAACGTAAAAAAAAATATCCAAGTCTCGGGAAATTTTTTGGCATTGTTTTTAAACCTGAAAATACAGTTGTTTTGAAAAGGACTGATGATTTACCTATGCGACATAATAGCAAGCCCCCAGAAGAAAAATAAATAAATAAAAGAATTCAAGTATAGAAAAATTGTTATACCATGGCCAAAGAAAAAAGCATCAGTAAACTTATGGAACTGACAAATAGTTTGAGGCAAAAAAAAATTGAAGACTTCAATAGATTTTTACCCAATTGATAACTTAAATCATACAAAAGAATGGATGATTTTTGTGAGAAAGCATTAGAGATAGAAAACTCACTTCTGCAGCATCCCAGAGGCGTACACTTGTATCAAATGACGATGTTGCCAGCTGAGTTGAATTTGGCCTGAAACGAACATCAGTAATAATGTGGGTATGCTCTTCCTGAGTGCACTCAGTTTGCAGAGTTTCCATGTTCCAAAGAACAACCTACTAACGTGAAAACAAGTAAATCCACATCAATTCTTATCAACAAGATGTCAATTTTCATGGTTCATAGTTGCTTTTGCTGATTAAAAAATCAAAAACTTAAAACGATATCTAAAGGAATGATTTTATTATGGCTTGGTCCTATGTTTATTAGTCCACCTATGTTTTTCTGCTTCGATTGTTGTAAGTATAGTATGCATGAAACTTTACAATTTCATTTAATGAGAATACTGAAAAACAAAAAACAAAAAGGTAGTTTAGAAATTATGGGAGCCTGTCATTTAGTATTTCATTAAGTTGCAGTGATGTGATACGAGTAATAGAAAAAATGCATAAATGTCCACATGTAGCATTCATCTTTTAGTTATCCAGTTTGAGCATTCTGTTCTTGCTTGTAGAAAAGGAAAGCAAATGAAAATAAAAAACACCAAGCTGACTATACAGATCTCTTTCAATTTTAAAAAGTAACACATGCAAAGTATTTAAAGACCAGATGCTTCGATATTTTCAGACATGTCAATTATCACATTTTCAAGTTAGAATGTGGTAACTAGACTGTAAAAACTTCTTTCCACAATATGACATTGTACAAAAGTATAGCAATGATCTTAAATCGATTAAGAAAAGGAGAGAGTTATTGTCTTCATTTTTTCAGAGATCATCTCCCTTCTACAATTGTCCGCCTTCTTCACTGTATTCTCAAAATGCTTCCACTTTCTTCAACAAACATGACCTATAAACCAAGGTTTATAATGAATGAAGCTTTGGCTATTGACTTGTATGGCTGAAGCTATAGAAGCTGGAGTGCAAGTTCCAATACTCCCCACCATCAAATTATAATAATGGTGAACCATGGTTCATAACACACACAAATAAAAAGAAACAAAGAGGGGTGCATGCTAGGAACCATGAGTACCACATGCTAATAAGAAAGCCCATCTGCTCTCCAGGTTCTGAAAGACCGGCACCATATACATAAAAGATATTTAACTGAGCCTAGTAAAAAGTAGAAAAATGGCCATGAGTATGTACACAAAAATTAACTCAAAATGTGGTTATCAAGCCGCTATTGGATTAACAAAAACAAATGCAAATACTCTTATCAGGGGAAAAAACAATATATAAGAATAACTATTAATAATTAAGAGTGCTGGCAAAAGGATTAAGGTTTATTCTAAAGAGGTTGCCCTCAATTTCATCCACCAGGATATCCAAAAAAAAATTAGCACAAAAGGGGGCAATACCAGAATACATAAGAGAAGGTCACAAGCTTCCTTGGCATCTCAAGGTGAGTACACCTTCTCACCCAAATAAATATCAAGAGATTGTGATTTTACACGTAAAGTAGCTCATCTTTGAATGAACCAGGCCAACGTATTGCAACGTTAAGGAGTTAGTTGATGCAATTAAACTACCCAAATTGGTTATCATCAATGGTTAAACTTGACAAGGTTAATTGTGTTGAGTTCCTATTCAGCAAGTAATGAGGTCTTAGGTAACTTGCAGTAAGCTACATTAATCAGGTCTAGGAATGACACGCTCTTCATGTGCAGGTCCAACAGAACCATACAGTGATGACATCCAATGATGACAAAAACAAGAAGATTAGAAGAACAACAAACTATCCTAGCACATGCAGCAGCAAGAACAATGAAATACAGCAATTGCAGGTCCCTGATAAGAATCAACCCAATGGATAAGCCTAAGCAAGGTGTAACTGTTACTCTATATGATTGCAATAATTAACCTACTATCCATCAATTAATGAATAGAAAGATGAAGCAGATGAGCCAAACGAGATGATGCCATATATGTAAAAATGATCACTTTAAGTATAGGATACTGTAGAAATTGCTGCATTTTAATATATATCCTCATACAATATTTATTTAGTTAATAGTTTCCCAACACAATATCTCATCAATTTCATGCTCTAATTCATCGAACCTTGGAGTGCAAGCAATGATTTCTAAACCGACTTGAATCATCTATTTAGTGAGGTACAGGAAAATAGTGTATTTGGCTAGCAATCAAAACATGATTAATATGGGCATTATAAGCTCGTTACAATTCTCCACATTAGTGTAGGTATGCACTAACTAATCTGAAAGTCAGCATCCAAAGATATGCAAGCAAAATGAAAGTAAAAAGTTCAATCATCCAAAATTGCCTTAACATGGCAATCAGAAAATGAAATTAATCCTTTCAGGCTACAATACAATGCATTATACCTTCTTGTCATGCCCAGCACTGGCCAACAATTTCCCATCTGTAGAGAAGTGACAGCAAACAACTTTCCCATTACTTTTGCGTATCGAACTAACTTCACTGAAGTTGAAACCTGAGATGTCAAGAAATAGGCATTGCTATGGTCAATTTGAAAAAATTAATAGTGCAAGGAATTGAAAATATTGCTTACCCTTTGAAGCTTCAGCAGCATGTTCAGAGGAATTCCTTTTTAAAGTACCAAACAAATCCCTTCCATCTCCATCATCATGGGATAAAAAAGATTCCACATTATCATCTAAGGAGCCAACATCTGCAAAATGCTCAATGTCTTCCTGCAAAGAGATAGAAAGTCAAAACACAGGAAATAGATAGGACCAACTTTGGGCAATACCGTGAAGAATATTCCACTAAAAGCACAACAGTATAACTTAAATTGACTAAGGAATACATTAAAATACCAACACAGGCTCAGAAATAAATAAAAGATTTATAGGAGTGCTTGGACAAGCAATTTCATTGGGCAAAAATATAAACTAATTGCATTTGTAACAATACAAGAAAGTCTGATAACCCCACACTAGACCATTTTTCCATTAGCAGTATGGGTTGTTGTGGCTTCCAAACAACAGATTCCTAATGTTACATTCACATCTCTAAGTTATTCAAGTCACAGCTTGTAAGTTTGTTAAGAGTGATACAAGAAAGTCTGATAACCCTACACTTGACCCTTTTTCCATTAGCAGTATGGGGTTGTTGTGGCTTCCAAACAGCAGATTCCTGATGCTACATTCACATCTCTAGGTTATTCACGTCACAGCATGTAAGTTTGTTAAGAGTGCATACCAGTGGGTTTGTGGATGATGCAAGAGCTCCAGTTGCATCACCACTGTACATCAAACCTTTTGGCATGCTATTGACATGCTGTAAATTGCCAGCTGTGGCAATCCCATCACCAGGAGTATGAGTTGATGGAGTTGATGGTTGTGAATTAGAAGGGCCTACTGTATTTCCAGTACCGGTACTATTAGCAGGTCCAGAAGATGAAGGGCCTTTCCTCTTTCGGTTATTCTATTACACCATAAACAAGCATTAGTCAGTGCTTTAACAATAAAATTATATGGGATATTTAGGAAAGGAAATTCATCTTGCCACTAGTTAATATTGAGCTCATGGGTAAATGCAGTAGAGTGGATAATAAAGCATGAGGTCTCAAGGAACTTAAAATTTTGTTCCATGTTAAACCAGGTGTATATTATTCAGTGCATTTAAGAAAACACAACCTGCTGTGGGTGCAAAGGATCTTGTTGAGAGGATGATTGTTGCATCTGTGGCAAATTCATCTGTTCAAGACACACAACCACATAAAGCGTTAAGAACTCATAACCCAATGAGAACAGTTCAAAACATCAAAATTTGGATTAATTCAAGGTAGAAAATCCTACCTTAGATGAAGTTGAATGCATTGGAGAACCGATAGAACCATCGTTCACATTTGGTTGGCCATCTTTGCTGTTCAAAGCCCCTCTTGGCAATCCCCTAAACTTCCGTGAATCCATATCTCCATACATTGGTGAAGCAGCAAGATTGCCTTGTGCCTGGACCTGTGCCAATAACTGCTGTTGTTGTTGCTGTGGCAAAAGCTGAAACTGACTAGGACCATGTAAAAGAGGCCTTTGAACTTGTGCACCCAAACTTGGACGAATTTGTTCAAGTCCCTGTATATTCAATAATAGCCTACATTGTGAACAACCAGCTAGATTTTTAATCAAATCTCCAGAACAAATGAGCTCCGGTATAGAACTTACCGTTAAGGGCCATCCCCTCAAGGGAAGACCATTGACTCCAGGGTTCAATCCTGAACATAAATTAAAAATAATTAAAATAAAAGAGATTCTAAACATAAAACTTGATGGGGATTAGTACAGTAGAATTCTTCTTGGATTTTCCAGAATAAGTTGGAGGGAAGAGTTTTATCCAAGGTGAATAGACACTCATCTATTTTCTTGAATTCAAAATACCATTACCTCTATGTACTGCTTGCATTTTGTTAGTTATTCAAAATCTAAATCAACCATGAGATATCTATTTTGATATATATGGCATGATAAGAAGTCTGTTTACAATAACATTTTGAAATTATGGATTTTAAAATCTTGGATATACCAGAAGTTGTCAACTGGATATGCAAGAAATGTTTGATGATTGTTGTTGTGCAAGATCTAGACTTCAATAAAGCTGCACAATGATGATGGGCCAACGTATTTGTCCCAAGTGGTTGGAAATAAGTAGGTAGAAAAACAGTCCCACATATTAGACTGTACAAAATAAAGGGACATCAACATGGACCTTTATTCAAAATAATAATTCAGAAGCGCATGTAGCCAGTACCTAGCTAACAGAGGAATCCTTAATGAATGCACTTAAATAAGAAAAAGAATAGTTGACACTGCTATGATCATAGACAGGAGACACTCGACCTTCTTAATCTTTATAACACCCTTCTTGGGTTTGAGACTGGTGGAGAAAGATTCTTTTGGTGCAATCAAGTACATTAATATCTCAATCAATAGGTCAAATCAAGTGGGAGAAAGTTATGACTGCATGAATAAACAGAGAAGAAAGTACAAGCACTCTGAAGGACTTCGCAGTTTTACCTTCTCATATTGGCATACTATATGTTACAGTTAGATCACCACATCAAGAGTTGAAGCACAAGGTAACAGATTTTTTAATTTGTTAAATGACCAAGGAGTTTCATAGGTAACAGTCATGAAAGTAATTTATGGGCAGTGGAAGTTTTCATTCCTTCTGTTTGTTAAGATTTATGCAAGACAAAATTAGTTCTAAGACTTTATTCTTAAAAACCAGATGCCTAGTTTTTACAAACAGGAATAATGCGAAAATCAATTTGTAAATGCATGTGTTTATATGCTCTCATCTCAAGTACCATTTCTGCAATAAAGGATCCAATATATTTACCTGCATTTCCAATTCCAGGTTTTGACTGCATGATTCCCTGCCCATAAATGGTTGAAGGGTCCATAGGCAAAGATCTCTGGGCAGCACCCAGGCTCACTTCAGGTTTGACATCCTGTTGAATGAATCAAGCACTCAATGAAATTGTGAAAGCAAAAAATCAGAACTCAGAGTTGCAGCAAATATAGTTCTTTTTGTTAAAGTAGTGACAGCGGTCTGTTGAGTTCGTGCCTGGATTTGCTGCAGTGCTGCAGTAACATTCCCAGGATTTCCTTGGACCAATTGGCTGTGTCGGCACAAAAGAATCAGCATGCAAATATTGGGTATAAAAACTGTCTAATAACATCTACAAAGAAATTTACCCTGGGTGGTTTGTAGTTGATTTGAGGAGGGCCATCCTAGCATCAAGATGCGGTTGGGATGTTTCAGACTCCATTTGGTTGGAATGCTTCATACGTTCCTCATACATTTTTGCAGCCAGTGCACTGGCATTTGATTGCCCGAGCATTCCTTCAGAACCAATAGAATTTACCGGACCCCCAACGATTGGATTATTAGGACCCCCTCGTTGCAACTGAGCTTGACGCATTAGTTGCAGCTGTTGATGTTCCTTTGTCTTGCTTTGCTGTGCCTACACATCAATGCAACAGTCCAAGTAAAGAACTTCAACAGAAGATGCATAATAGGCAGGCAGGCAGGCAATCAAACCCACCTCTAAATACGCTGCAGCAGTCTCGGAATGTTTCTCATTTGTCCTTGCTATAAAAATATCCCAGAAGACAGACCACCATTCAAAAAGAAACCCCCCAGGAGCATCAATCGCTGCACATTCAAACTAGTAATTATATCTTAAACATTTCAACTCCTTTTGCACCATATTTAGGCAGCTGATTCAAAGCCAAGCCAAAAAAACCCGACTACTGTCACTTCCATTAACTTCTAAAACACCAGCATAATTATGGCAAAAACCTATGCTATAACAAGCTACCTTTCCCCCACGCTTCTTGAAAAGTAAAGTAAAAGTAAGATTCTGGGCCTTACCTACTGGATCGGGGTGAACTTTCCCCTCAGTCATGAATGATTTTGCAGTAGCATGCAATTTCTTCTTCACCAAATAATCATATATGTACACATCAAGCCTATAAAAAATCAGCCAGTTTAAAAAAAATACCATTATCAAAAACCTAATTATTAACAAAAATAAAAGACCAAGCAATAAATTACCAAAAAATAAAAATTGAAGAAACAAGAGATCACATACATTTTATCTGCTTCCCAATTACTCTGTGCCATGATTTCAGCTCAAAAATCACCAAACAAAACTGCTAAGAACCTAAACTAAAACAAACAAAAACTCTGCCAGTAGTAGCACATAAAATTGACCGATCAAATTCAAATCACAATCCACAGAATTTCGAGATTTATAGAAAATTCATGATTCTAAGAAAATTAAAACTAAATACATAACAACTTACCTTAATTTCGAAAAATTATACGGATCAAAAAAGGATTTATTACTGATCACGGACTCTGTGTAATAGCGATCTCCATTGATCAAGCATTGTCACTGAATACAACAATTATCACGCAAAAAAAATTCAAAAAATTCAACACAAAAATTCAAATTAAAACCAGAATATTGTTGAAATAATTAATTTAGCGATTACCTTTGATTTTACAACTTATGCGATGAATAAAAAAATAGAAAAGGTAGAAGCTTGGGGCTCTGTTATTTTAAAGGTGCGAGAAGGAAGTTTTAACGGAGTGAGAGAGCGGACTGGTGAGAGTCTACTCGAGAGGAGAGTCTGAGCAGGATCCGAAGCTGGGGTGTGGAAGGTTTGAGTCTGGGGTGGGATTATTGGTTCGGTGTACGTGCAGGTTTGAAACTAGAGATGGCCGGATAAATCGGTGACGTGGACGAAAGTAAAAAAGGCGCGTGGAGTTTTGCCACGTTGGATACACCCATGAGGTCTGGATTAATGGATCATGTTAACGAAAATTTGTTCCACGTATTTGGTCCAATTTATGTTTTAAAAGTAATTTTTTAAAAAATAATTGTTTTTAATTTTAAAAAATATTATTTTAATTTATTTTCAAACCAGAAATATTTTCAAAAACAACTACATTTTAAAAAATAATTGTTGCTACAATTTCAAACAGGTTTTTAAGTATCTTGAATTGCGTTAACGTCTGATTTTATTATTTAATGTGTTTTAAAAATATATTTTATATAAAGATAATATTAAATTAATTTTTTAATTTTTTTTATAGTTTAGATATGCTAATAAAATAATATATATATATATATATATATATATTCAAATAAAAAGATATTTTTATAAAAGCAACATGTATCGTAATAACACATAGAATACTGATAAATTTTTAATATAGTTTATTATCAGCTAATAATTATTTTTCTTTATTTTTATAGTCTAAACCTTAGGATTAGTTCATAGAAAAAATAATTAATTTTTTTAATACACCGAATCTCACATCTTTAAAATAAAGAATACGTAAATTGATTAGAATATATAGTCTTCTTGTCAAACCAAAAAAAAAGAGTATTAATATTCCCTTTCTTAATAAGAGATTTGAAGTTTTAGCTTTTTTATAACCAAAAAGAAACTAATAATTTATTTATTAATATTCTTCAATTTTATCTATTATTGTTATAGTAAAATGGAAAATAAGTTTCAATATTGATTTTAATTCTATAATGCTATGTGTGGATTGATGGAGAGGTATAGACACCAATAGTGGACTGTCAAATTAATGACATTCAGGAACTTTTGTTAGAAGAATATTGAAATGGATGAAAGTCCTTAATTGAGAATTTTGAATTTTTTTAATGGTAAAATTGATATAAAAAATAGTTTAGATTCAAAGCTATGACTATCTATATAATTAAAAGAGTATTTTTTTTTTCCAGGTTTGCCCGGTTGAAAAATAACGTAATTACTCTTCAGATTCGGTAACTACAAGAATTTTACCATTTTTTTAGCCGATAGTTATCGTCTTTCCTTATGAGAATAGACTACACATACACACATTAATAACCAAATTATTTACACGGACACACATTGATGATCCATGGGATGATTGATACGCGATACATTGCAGATGGAGTCAAAAAATATTTAGAAGTTACTACTATTTTTTATAGTAAATTTGTTTTTAATCTCTTATAGAGATTGATTTAATATAATCTAGTTGAATTTACAGATTTAAAAGCAATCCATATAACTTGTAAAAATATAATTTGATTAAAAAAGTTCAAGAAGATATTTTTTTTAATATTAAAATAACAAATATTAGATTGATTTGGGTCAACCCGGGTTAACATGTTTAATCCACAACTCAGGTTATGAGACTTTAATAACCTCATAGATAGCAAATCAAAATGAATTATAAAGCTTAATTCTCAATCAAATCAATATTAAAAGATGAAATTAAAAAAAAACAATGAATTAAAAAAGAACTTAAAAAAAAAACCAGAATTAACCAGTCAAACTCATAATTCAGGTTATAAGACTGAGATAACCTTATGAAAAACAAATCAATTAAAAAAAGATAAGATTGAGATAACCTCATGAAAAGTAAATCGATTAAAAAATAATTCAATTAAAAAAAACATAAAAAACAACCCGAGTCAATCCACTAAACTCATGACCAGTCATTAAACCAAGATAAACTCATAAAAAGAAAATAAAAAAAATGACATGATTTAACTCGGTTTAACTTACCAAATTCACGACTTTGGTCATGAGACTAAGTTAACCCTATAAATAGTAAATTAAAATAAATTATAAAGCTTAATTTTCAATCGTCCATATCGGATCCAATTGTTGAATAATAAAATTTGTAAAAAAATTAATTAAAAAATAACAAGAAAAATGAGTCAAGTTAACCTAGATTAACCTGTTAAACACTATTCTTGGATCATGAGGTTGAAATAACATAATAAAAAGTAAATTAAAGCAGATTATGAAACTTAATTCTCAATCAAACACAATATTAAATGATAAAATTGAGGAAAAAAAAGTCAATTAAAAAAAACTGAGTCAATTGGGTTAACCCGTCAAACTTGTGACTCAGGTCATGAGACGGAGAAAACCCAATAAAAAAAATATCCAATGTTGAAGGACCCATGAGCCGGGTCACGACACCGAGATAACGTCTTAGAAAAAAAAACTCAATTTAACCATGGTTAAAATGCCAAAATTGATGACCTTGATCATGAAACCACGATATCCACATAAATAGCAAATTAAAACATATTATGAAATTCAAATTTTCACCGACTTAGTGTTGAACAATGAAATTGAAAAAAAATCAATTAAAAACAAAACACAAAAAACACCTTGAATCCACTTGAGTTAACCCTTTAAGCACTATTCTTGAGTCATAAGGATAAAATAACATAATAGAAAGTAAACAAAATAAATTATGAAGTTTAATTCTCAATCAACCCAATATTAAAAAATAAAATTGAAAAAAATAAAGTCAAACAAGAAAAAAAAACCTTAATCAACCAGGTAAACCTGTTAAACCTGTGATTTGTGTCACGAGAATGATAATTCAAATAAAAAAACAAATCTAATATTAAATAATAAAATTAAAAAATATATATTAATTTTAAAGAAAACACAACACTATTCTAATAGTGCTTTGCGAGAAGAGGCACACAAAAACCCCTTCTCTTTTAGTTTATAGTTAAAGTTAATAAATTGAATCAATGAATATTTGTGTCTCCATCCGGTTCAACATTATGATTCTCTTTTTTTTTTAGTTCACAGGATCAAAAGGGTCACATATTGATACAGTAGAAAAGCTTTTTATTCTTGTTTAGAAGTGCGCCTCAATAAAGATTGATCAAAATTTATTTAATATTTGCTTTAATTTAATTTTTTTTTTAATATTTTTAAATTATTTTGATATGTTAATTTAAAAATAAAATAAAATTATTTTAATATATTTTTAAGTAAAAATTACTTTAAAAGACATGAGCTGTTTAGACGCTTTTTAAGAGAAAAAGCATAGGGTAGGTTGGCCAGATACAAATAAAATATAGTCTTGAAATCAAACAAATGAATCTAGTGCTTTGAACAGGAAACTAACAAGAATACAATTGTCATCAATGCCTTTCCAGCCTTACCGATTACACTT
>Ga0307507_10007513_pt1 | contig 15763 bp, 15 predicted proteins | sample 7_EM_MG_FD_207223 | JGI IMG/M metagenome (GOLD analysis project Ga0307507, IMG submission 207223) | Populus trichocarpa ectomycorrhiza microbial communities from riparian zone in the Pacific Northwest, United States - 7_EM | ecosystem: Host-associated > Plants > Roots > Unclassified | place... | reverse complement strand
GTAGGCATTCGTGTAGGCGTTCGTGTAGGCGTTCATGTAGGCGTTCGTGTAGGCGTTCGTGTAGGCGTTCGTACAGACGTTTGTAGAGACGTTTGTAGAGACATTAGGGGCACAATCAGGCTCTATTGCGGATGGATTCTATAGAGCGAGAGGAGGGCTTTTAAATGGAGGTATCAGCGAGCTGAGCGGTGGTGTATTAGGGGGCGATATACCGCGTTAAAGGCGATACAACCGTCGTCTACTAGGCAGGTGGCCTGCCTTTACAAATCGCGCCCATAATCTCTCAGACGCTTCGCAGAGGAATTGGGGTGGCAGGGGTGGCAGGGTGTAGCGCGGCGTTCTATTGGCTAATAAGTACCCATGAGTTGGAGCGACCGTCTGATTAGCTTATAAGTTCCTGTGGCGCGGGCGGGAGCAGGGGGTAGCCGCCTCCTCAAATTCCTCGGCGAAGCGAATGAGTCAACTGAGATAAGATGTTCACAATATTTTAATGTTCGTCACGTGGAATCTGCCATAGCCTACCGCCCGTAGGTTTTTTTCTAACCAATTAGAAGCTGAATTTTTAACCAATCAGAAACTGGCTTGGCGGGGGTTTGAATTCTAGGACCCGAAAGTATAGACCACTCGTACCTTGGGTCAATAAAAGTTACCAAGGGAAAAAAAGGTCGTCACATGGTAATTACACAAAGCCACCGCAGCATCAGCATCAATGGCCTTGGCCAGTTAAATAGTGCAAACATGGCACTAGAAAAGATGTATGCCAGTGCAATCGCAGAACCAATAAGCCACAAGCCATTCCTCGCTTACCATGACTCAATGTGTGAAACACGAAGGTCAACTTCAGCTTCAAGCAAAGAGTCCTCCAGGGAGGTGGAACCGCCAGTCAATTCATCCAGTCAGATGCGCCAGTGAAAAAGGGCCAAGATTTTGCAGGGCTGACCAAGCCCCTACGAGCTTTCCTTAACGACCTGTCCATGCGGGGTATTGTACATGGTAAAGTTTTAAGCCCTACGATCGGCATGAAACCTTCCTGGAGAGGCAATGCATAATATACAGCTGCACCCGCATCAGGCAGACATTACGGATACGGTTTTGAGAGAAAATAAATGCCATTTGGTCAGCGTCAATCACTAAAGCCCTCGAATTCCTCTTCGTCCTTCGCGGCTTGTTGTTTAACTTGTTGAATCAATCCCTGAAGCTCTCTTTCTTTCTCACGTTCTGCAGGAGTCATCTTCTGTAGTCGCTCATTCTCCCTTCTAGCCTTTTTCTTCTTTCTCCGTACCTCTCTCTCAACTTTTTGATCCTTCTTCTGACTCCAGGCATTGGCCTTTCTATCTTTACTCATTCTGGCGGATACCTTTGGATTGGAGGCTACTTCACTCTCGGCCGCGTTATCCAACTCCTGCTTACGCAACTTTTCTCGTTGCTTATCTTTGTACGCGTAATTTTTGAAATCAATATCGACTCCTAGGCTCTTATCACCTTCCCACTTCTTAAGTTCAGGCATTTTGGGAAGCTTTAAGAGTCCCCATGCATGGCCTAATTCATCCCACTTCAAGTCTGTGACACGGAAAATACTACTTGCGGCGTGCTTGCTGTACGCCTGTACCCAGCTTACAAAACCTCTCTGTGCTTTGTTATGCAACGCTCGATCCTGTCGTACGAGATTCCGAATCTGCTCTGTGGCCTTTTCGGCATCAAGATCAGATGTTGATATTACTGGGGATGTGAGGGGCGTGATTGGTGTTTTTCGAACATTCAAGAAAGCAATGTAGTCTTCCTCACGCCCCGGAGTTAAAAAGGTGACCGCAAGTCCTTTCCTTCCAGCACGACCGGCGCGACCACAACGGTGCAGAAAGGCTTTTGGGTCGCTTGGAGGAGATTCTTGAACCACTAAATCGACAAAAGGAACATCTAAGCCGCGAGCAGCTACATCAGTCGTTACTAGAAGTGCTGGCGTGATAGAATCTACGAACCGAGTGAAGTTTTTCTGGCGAACTTGTGGAGGATGCTTTCCATGTAAAGGAACAATTGTAAAGCTAGGAAGGAGATACGGGAGTATGTGTTGGAAATAGTCTACAGCGGCGCAAGTCGCAAAGTAAACGATGGACTTTTGAGGCGTAGGAGTCAGACTACCCAATAAAGACACAAGGGACGGAAGTTTGTGGGTTGGCGGCGTTAAGAGGTATGATAGTTGCAGACTTGCTGGAGTTCGCTTATCTGAGGCCCCTGAAGCAGATTTGACCTTGACTGCAATGCGAACCGGATTTCGGAGGCCAACACGCACAATCTGATCTACGGCTTCGCTAACGCTAGCGCTGAAAAGGCCCGTTCGCCGCTGCTTAGGTAGACGTTGTAGTATTTTCTGCAAGTCATCCTTGAATCCCAGATCTAGGAGTCTGTCTGCCTCATCCATCACCAATACCTCGAAGGAAGACTGCGGACAATGCACGTGAGGCGAAGATAATAGCTCAAGAAGTCGACCAGGAGTAGCAATTAGCATATTCGGAGATGCCTTGAGGAAGGAGCTGAGGTCTTGAGCAGGAGTGGTCGTTCCTCCAAGAAGTAACTGCGGCACAATTTTCAGTGTCGAGGCTAGAAATTTAGGCGCAACTACAGCATCCTCTCCAGTATCCATATCCACATCTTCATCTGGTGGTTTCAATGCTTCGGACGAGGGAGCGTGGAAGGCGAGTAGAGAGAGAAGGACGGAATGTATTTGGGTTGCTAGCTCCCTATGTTCGGTCAGATAACCAGGTTATGGCTTCATAGACAGTAATACTTCTAACCTCGTGGGAGATACAATAATTGCACCTACATGGTGCTTTTTTATGGGTTCTTCGAGGCGCAGGAGTCTTTCAACAACAGGAATAAGGAATGCGAGAGTCTTGCCACTGCCAGTCACCGCCTTGGGGAAAAGTCATTAGCTGCCCATGCACAAATAACTGCTTGAATTACCTCAACCACGACATCTTTGTGGCCTAGAAACAGAGGGATAGTGCTAGCCTGCACAGGGGTCATTCGGGTGAAGCCCATAGTAGAGACGGCATCAAGGATCCATTCCGAGAGCGAAGGCGTAAGTGCTTCCCAGGCCCTTGAGGCGCCCTTTGGAGGGTCTAATTTCGGCTCCGGAGCCATGATAATTGGCGTATGAGGCGTATATAGCTTTTTCGTAATGTTGCTCCCAGAAGTAAATTTCTTATCGGATCGCTATCAGCACGTGGGCGCCTCGAAAAGCCTGATGTCTGCGCATGGGGGCCTCGGGCTTGGCGGTGAGGATGCTCTGAGACCATTCCCCTCCACAAAGCTTTATTAAAAAAAATTCGATTTTATTAGAAACATTACCTCTCTCTCACCTGCATATCCACAAATTTGTCTAATTTTGCTTACTGACTGAGCCCCGCCAAGACGGAGAACGTGGCACGCGTGGTCCGGAGTGGCAGGCATAAAAAATCGCCAGCCCAAGTCCAAGTTCATCATCACCCGCGTGGCCTCTCCCTTCACCACCCGCTTCGCCCACCACAAGGGCACTCTCCTCTCCGCCTCCACTGTGGCCAATACTCTTTCAATAGACGATGCTGCACAACCCGCTTCATCGTCCCTGACTCTGGCTCCCTCGCTCCCAATAAGTCGTTCGACATTTGACGCATCAGATGCATCCACTGTTGTAATCAATTTACAAGGCGCAGAATCACCTGTCGACCATAGCCTCCTCTCTCACGTCGCGTACTTCTGTTCGCGTGCGCGCTGCACACTTACTGGCTTCATCCGAACCCCTCCTCTCCCCTCTTTCACCGACTGCTGGCGGCAAGCCATGGCTTCCTCAGCCCAGTACGAAGTACCGCGCACACCAAGAGTAATATCGCCCTCACCTACACCCTCAGAGACCGGCTCCAGAGATGGCTACTTTGGTCCCGTCACCCGGTCCGCTGCTCGCGCGAACCGGCGCGTAACTTCCCCGCCCCCGATCAGTGAGGATAGCTCGGGTTCAGACCCGGAGAAGCGTGCGCGAGCGCGGAGCAGGAGTCCAATACTCGAGGGTAGGAGGAGGCGCATGAGCGGGTTAACCGCTATGAACTCGAAATCGGGAACAACTTCCAAGGCAGCCGGCAAAAATGCAAATTTGAGTCTTGCAAACGGCACCACAAATGGCCATCTTTCCCCCGCAGCTGCAAACAAGAATTACTGGCGGGAAATGAGCCGGAGCCCTAGCCCGCTTGGCTTAATCCCAATCCACCAGAAATGGCGGTCTTTCGTACGTGCACCCAGCCTTATTCCTCATATGAACGATAACTGATAAGAAATATAGATTCACCGCCATGAAATTCCCCGCAAGATCCTCCATGTCTCCATCGGTTTCCTAACGATATATTTATACTGCACTGGCACGCAAACGTCTCAAATTCATCCAGTGCTCTTTGCTCTCCTCGTTCCGATTGCGGCAACCGATGTGATCCGGCATCGGTACCCCTCAGTCAATCGCTTCTACATCCGATGCTTAGGCGCTTTCATGCGCGAATCCGAAGTTGATGGTTGGAACGGCGTGATTTCGTACCTCCTTGGCGCATGGATCGTCCTGCGTTTCGTCCCAAAAGATGTTGGCGTTATGAGCGTCCTCCTTCTCAGTTGGTGCGACACTGCAGCCTCGACTTTTGGGAGACTCTGGGGCCACCGCACATGGCGTGTGAGGCGCGGAAAGAGCTTAGCAGGCAGCATTGCTGCGTTAATCACCGGCGTAATCACTGCTGGTCTTTTCTGGGGATGGCTCGCACCACTTATGCCTGCAAGCTACGATAGCGGACCTAATGCATTTGCCTTCCAGGGAATGCTAACACTGCCCGCTCAAGTCCGTGGGCTCCTTAGCTGGTCAGAAGAGCAGAGTTCCATCACAGGCGTTGTTGCTCTCGGTACCATGAGCCTCTGGGCCGGAATCGTGGCCAGCGCAAGCGAGGCAGTCGACTTCTTTGGCTGGGACGACAACCTCACTATTCCAGTTCTTTGCAGTGCCGGACTCTGGGGTTTCTTGAAGATATTTGGGTAGATCCCTGCTGGACTTTTCATTTCCATTCTCGGACAGAATTTCAATAAGATTTTGATCGGATCGTCATTTCCACTATTGTTTCTTTTGTAAAAATCGGCGTTGGTGAGATGGGACGAGCTCATGTGTGGGGATGGGACGGGACAGGCTGGCGGGACGGGGACGGGCTTAGATTATTACTCCACCTCATTTGCATGGTTATGTAGGCAGGGGACTGTTTCTTGATATTCACTGTATGAATAGTTGATGGGTTTTCATGAATGGCGGGTCGCCTTACATTTTAGCGCAGGGGACAAATATACTTCTAATCCCTACCGTCCAACTCACCGAATCAGTGATTATTCGGATTTTAATAAGCAGAAATGGTACACTATTATCAGACCCTTTGTCTAGCCTGGGGTCTTACGTTATTTGCCTGGAGGACTACTATATGCCCGTCTCTACGCGAAACTATTTGGCCAAATAATCAGCTTGTAATAGGTCGAGGCCTAGCTATTTCGTGCCTTCTTCCCGTCCCGAACACAACACAAATTGCGGGAGATGTTCGTTCAAAATTGTGTGAAGCAAGCACGGATAAAATAGCGGAAGGTTTTGACTGAGCTTCTAGCAACAAGACGTAAAGAATGGAGATTCCCCCGCCACAGTTCCCTGGTGATAATCTCCACAAGCTGACAAGGTAGACTACAAAGATTAGAAACTATGTTTGGTTCAAAGATCTAGAGAAGTTCGAGTGCATTGGCTCGTGACCGATGAATTGAGATACATTTGATCAGGCTGACAGTTTTAGTGAGTCGTTTGTGTAAGTAATTACGTATGCCATTGGTGAACACCATAGCTTTAGTGTTTAACGAGAGGATACTTTCGATATGTCACAAGCCGAGACATCCTCTCGCTATACAATAGGAATTATGACTCTTCCACAGTGTAGATCTAGGTAGTTATGCACTGGAAAAGGGTCTTTTATTAATGTAATAAAGGCCTCCTATGATATAGTTAATCAGTACTTTCACGCTTATTATAAAGTCCTACCTGTGGTGCGGATGTGTTCCGCTACTTAAGCTATTTGCTTCTAGATAGAATAAAAGAAATAGGGTCTAAGGGCAAGCATCTTGTCTTGAACAAAGTGCTAGCCGGCCTTCCTCCATATTTTCTACGGTCAAAATTCAAAATATCTTAACGAAGGTTTAACTAAGAGAGAGTCTGTTCCAAAAAAATTGAGATGCAGCTCCAGGGGAAAGGTAAGATCGCCAGACGTGGGTATATCATCGCCCAATCTACAAAGCTCAATAAGATGCAGACCTACAGCATCAGCCTAAGAGTAGTCATGGAAGCTGCTAATCAGATAGCCATGCAACCAATGATCTAATTGGAGTGGAGCAATTTGGATAGGTCGTGGATATTATTGAGCCATTTTAGACGGAAGAGACCAGCGGTATCAAAAATATCCATTACGAAAATGGAATTACAGCACAACTCTGCTTCACCTTGAGAGTGTTCTGTCTGAGGTTTGGTGGGAGGTTGGTGTCTGGAGGTGAGGCCTCGCTTGGGCCCTCCTAAATTGCGTAGTTGATTACAGGCTACTGTATTCCGTGCTACATGGGCAAATTAGACTCTAGACACCAGCTTAATTTCACATCTGCTAATTCTAGCGTCTTGGTTGATATGGGTTTAAAGATACACTCGCCGCCATGTGTTCGATTTTTAAGCGCTTTCCTTTCTTTCTGTGGCAATATATTCCCCTTGACGACCTAACCATGAAAGTGATACTTCTATGTTGAAAGTGAAAATGAACCTAGTGGGCCAAATCTAAATGGCGCCTAAGATCGTATGCTATATATCCCACCGTATGTCAGGCATTCTGAAACGGAGTTTGGTCCTGATTTGATAGAGCTACCGTCACTGTGCAGGAGTAATGTCCATGCTGGGCGTACAGTCGCCTTCCGAGACGATACTTAATCTGATGGTAGGGAGATGAAGCCCTAAAAAGCAGAACGGAAGTCAGCGTTGAACTGATTAGGGGTCTGAGGGCCGCTTCAATTCCTCTACATAGAGACGAACCCCCAATTGATGGGGTATCAGAGGAATTGGTAAGATATTCTCATTTACTATCAACAGACACAGTAGCTGACAAAATTTCCTGTCTTGCGACAATTATTCTCATTCATATAAAGCGTCGTAAGTCCATCTCTCCTGGAGCACGACCAGCATGCGTATCCAATCTTGCCATGATTTCCAAATGTAAACCACAAAGTCCTACCTCACATGATATTCGTAAAGTGAGAGTTGAGGATCCAATCTCCACAGAATTAGCATATATCAAACAACAGTCAAGGGTATCAGGTGCAGTGCGAACGCTCATCATATCCAACACCAACACCGACACCGTCTCTGGAAATGCCATTACCAAACAACCAAAGCCCAACTCCAAATGCAATCTGATCCCTACAAACTTATTCTTCCCAAGGGAAATCGCGCTCATCGATCTTCGTGCAAGTTAAATACGGCAATCCGCCCCCGCTCCCCAAATCGAGTTCAAGAAAGTTACGCATGAGCGGCTTAACTACATCTCGCGCTAAGTTTTTAAGCTCGTCCATGCGTCTCTCAAACCGCCTAAGATTGTCTCTGGTGTAGTTCTCCGGATTTATTCTTAAAAACCGCTTGAGCTCATCATGCTGCAAATACGAAGAGCCACCGGTACCCAGCAGCCGGAAAATCCGGCCTGTGTTCATCGTCATAGGTGGAGGTGGCGGAGGTGCTCCAGTGCTGTTCCTCGCCGGACTTTTCAAGATTGGCGCTGGAGGCGGAGTGGTGTTTTCTGCAAGCCACTGTCTAAACAAGGACATTGCCATCCAGTCGAGCCAGTTGTTGCTGGGTGTGACGCGCTCGCCTCGCGACGTGGTCAATGTGAGGCGGAAGAGTTTGCCTTCGATCTTCGACTTCAGCTCTTCAAGCTCGTCAACTTTGTCTTCGATAAGCTCCATGACCGATTCAGGGGTTTGACCACGAAGTTGATTGACCCCAGCAGGCCATTGCCCAACGACATGGATAAGAGCTTCAGAGAAGATAACTTTGCTGCGCGCTAGAAAACCAAGCTTTAGATAGCTTGGAGGGTACTTTGCGATCTGCTTGAACAGACGGCCTTGAAATCGTAAAAGGTGATGGTCCACACGCGGTCCTATCACCTCCAGCGCATCGTACATATCAGCAAGCTGTAGCAAACTCTTACATTCCACGTAGGCGTTGGCAATATTTATGGGATCTAGAGCGGGTGGGTAATTATAGAAGACGCGGAACAGGTTATCGTAGTCTCGAAAGATGTCGTCCAAAGGGTCTTGGGATGTTTGGGGAATATTCAATGCCGAGAAGTTTGCCATGGAACGGAAGAAACCTGTTTGTGGTGTTGCTGGCTTGTTACGCGCTGGTGGAGGTCCTTGCCCAGCGTCACCACCAAACAACGTGGTTGCTTCCTGAAAAACAGTTAGATCTTCGGTCTGGAGCAAACCTCTCTAAAATCCGCAAGAAAACAAAGCGCATACTCACTTTCTGAATCAACATTGGAATTTCTTCCTCGCCCTGGCCCCAGTCTAGCTCATATCGCCACCTTTTTTTATGCAGCTGGCTGCCACTTTCTGATATACTGCCTAGGGTAGGCGGACTTTGGCTCTGCCCAGCACTACTTTCTGCTTGCGCCCTCGACCATTCTTCGCTCGTTCCTGCCTCAAAGAACCCCGAACATTGCGCTAATATCAGCCTGTGCAGTAGGTAGCGTTGTTCCTTCCTCCCCGATGCAATGACAATCTCGACGTCGCCTGTGTGCGTGAATACAGGAAACTCGTTTTGAGGCTGGTACGAAGATCCGCCAAAGTGCGATCGGTGCGGGCGATGTCGTCGGACTGTTGAAGCGCGAGATGAAGCGACTGATGGCGGACGACGGATCGCAAGAGAACGCTCTGCGCCCCCCGAATCGGGGTAGGAAACCATCCGAGCCTCCGCAGAAGATTGAATGATTGCGGATGTGTTGATGCGTTGACGGAGTCACAGCGAGCAATGGTAGATAACCGGCGGTGCGATTCGAGCAAGCTGCGTTCTCGCGCGCAGAGAGCCTTTTTTCGAATGGCCAATTTTCGCAGTGGGAGGATTGAAAGAGGGCGCGTCGACAGGACAACAGCGTGCTGCGTGCTGTGTTGTTCGAAGGTCGACCTGCAGCTGTTCTGCAGGACCGTTAACTGGGATGTTGCCCGACACAGACCTGAATCGCACCCCGCAGCAACGAAGATACTAAAAGCGGCCTCGTATCGATTAACTCGCTGCGGGTCGACTTTGAGGTCGAGGGACGGGAGAGAGTGTTTCAAGTGTTTCAAGGTCTACGCAAAGAGGCAGAAGATGTGGGTTCTCCCGTTGCCCGTTGCCCTCCGCAGCTTGCAGCTTGGTCGCGCTTGTGATGTTGCTGGTTGGGCCCGGCCGTGGCCAATGGCCGCGTGTAGCCGCGCCAAGCTCAAAATCAGCCGGCGATGGCGAATAACCTCACGCCCTACTCGGTCATGGGGATTGGCGGTCATTCGCGCATACATGCAGGTTCAAAAAAGGGTGGGCAAGCCGTGAGCCTCGCTAGGAAGGCTATGTACAGCTGCAAATAGCATCCTTATGTCTCCAGATTTGAGGCCTAACTCATCCAATATCCAATAACAGGGCTTTGCGGTACGTGTAACACGATACCAATCTGAGGTTCGCTAGAGAACGGTAGGCCGACTGCATATCTCGGGACAAGCCCAATCATTAGACCTGGAGCAGGTTTATATCTAATGGAGATCTCCTGAGAATCCCAAGACATTACGCATTGAAAAAATTATTAAGACTGAATCTTTTTTTTTAAAGAGAATATCCAGGCTTATTTCTTTCTCCGGATTTTCTCCATTCCTCCCATCCATAGTCGCAAAACCTGTGGAATTGTGACCGACAGTTCGTCCTCATTCCAATGATTCTCCAAAATCGCAGCTAGCACTCTCGGCACAGCAAGCGCTGTTCCATTCAGAGTGTACGGAAATTCCAACCTACGACCAGCCTTCTCAAGGCGGACTCTCGTGTGAAGTCTGCGGCTCTGGTAGTCTGTACACACCGAGGTTGAAGTAACCTCACCCCATCCCTCATCTTTCTCATAGCGTGATGGAAAATATGCTTCAATATCGCGTTTTCTTGTAGCGCTTGCTCCAAGATCCGTAGTAGACATTTCGAGAATGCGGCAGTGCAGGTCCAGTGATTGAAGTATTTCGGACTGGATTGACAGCATCTCTTTGAACAGACTTTCGGAATTGTGAGCACTAGAGGCAGCGAAACCCCCGTATTCAGAATGATCAGGCAATGTCCACGCAAACATCTCTACTTTGGTGAATTCGTGGACCCGGTATAGTCCTTTCGTATCCACACCACGTGCTCCAGCTTCCGCACGGTAACATCTGCTTACCCCAACAGCCTTCAACGGTAATTCGGCATCTTCTATGACTTGATTGGCCTTCATTCCAGCAAGGGGTATTTCTGCAGTTCCAGCCAAGGCGAGGGATGGCTTCGATTTGTCCTTCTCCGCCTGTTCTAGTGTATATATTTGCTGCTCGCCATTTTGATCCCGGGGCTGAAACCCACAAGCAGCTGATATGTGGGAATAGACTATAGAAGGCGGTGACACGGTCATCCAGCCTCTCTTTCTTGCAACGCTTAGCGCATACTGTACTAGAGCTTGCTCGAGCATTGCTCCCTCATTCAACAAATAGTACCAACCCCATCCAGATGTAGAAGCTGCACCTGCAAAATCAAGTAAACCGAGCTCCGACCCTATGTGTACGTGTGATCGCCAGACACGGTCTGACGAGTCCGGTTCTGGTTCTGGGTGTTCGTTAATGTAGCCGACGATTTCAGGTGTATCACCGACTGGAGTATGTGTGCTGCTGAGATTCGGCAGATCCTGCGCCAAGTTCTCCATCTCCTCCTCTAGTGCCGCCTCCCGTTGCTCGATGACATTGAGCTCGGCTTTCAACACTTTAGCCTCGCTAAGCATTGTCGTTTTATCCATAGTAGGCTGTATGTCGCCTTCCGCATCGCCACTTCGCGATGCTGCATTTGCTAACTTTCGCCGTAGCGCGTTGTTCCGTTCTCGAAGACCCCTGGCGCTGCGCTGGAGAGCTTGCCATTGATCAAACAGCTCAATGATCTTCCATGGTGCTTTACTTTGGGCTTTGTAGTTGCGATCAACACAGTTTTGGGAGTAGAGGCCTGGGTTCTGCCGGATATGTTTGATATCGATTACCGGCTTGGGAGCTGACGGTGGTCTGATATAATTTCTTCGGTATGGGGTTTTGATAGGTCCGAGGTCAGCGACCCGTAGGACTCGTAGCCGATAAGATGAGCAATTGAAGAACGATCCAGTGTGGGGTTTCATTGTAACCTAGTTAGTCTTCCTAAGAAAGGGTTGCGAGTGCAAAGGTGAAGGTATTTGCAATGTGGGATGAGTTCCGGAACTTTCATAGCGACAAGCTTTGCCAAGTCAATCCACCCGATGCCCTTGGACCCCTGCTGCACGCGTCGCCCCTCGTTTGGCGCGTAACTACCTATGCGACCATCGTCAATCCTCTCTTCATTCCTTCGACTCAGTAAAACATGCCTTCTGGTACATCCAAACGCTGCGCTGATTGGGATCCACTGCCTCCACCTGCAAAGGCCGCCCGTCGGATTGTCTCTGATACCTCCGTTTCCTCTCGAAAACACGTTCACAAGCCGTGGAAACCGATTGTCAAGCATCGGAATCACCCAGACTGCGGTGTAGGCAGGAATTTTCATTCGGTTCCCTACCCACTTACTCTTCTTACCTATGGTTCATGGCATACTCTTCATAACCGACCTGACCCAAATATCAGCCACCAATTTCGATGCCCACAATGCAGGAAAGATCGAGGGACACCATCTCCGCATGCACACAAACTTTTCCTTGTCGCAGAACGACTTTCATGGGAAGATGATACCATTTCCACTCTTGAAAGAAACCAGAATGAGGAGTTGAATTGGGAAGTAAATTACCAATTGGGAATTCTTGAACCTACTATGGAGGATCCGGACCAAGTCCCTGGTGGAAAAAATAGCAGGGCCAATAAGTGGTACCCCTATGATAATCAGTTTGAAGTGGTTGCCGCAATGAAGCTTGTAGAAAAAGCCACCTCCTTGACAGAAGGTTCTTGGCGAGCGTGGGTGGATATGGTTGATTATCTGCCTAGTGAGCCTGATGAACTCCTGGGAGCAAGCCATCGCGGTGGCCTTGGAGAAATTGTCGATCTCTTGCCTGAGGATCAATGCTTGAAGGGAAGAGATGTCAATACTCCTTTATCAACACCGAGGCGTATCTCGAAGAAATCACATGATATCGCGTCCCATGATCTAGAGAACATAAGTCCTTCTCTTCTCCCAACTCCACCTTCATCATCGCCTATGTTTGTACAAGAAAAAGAGCCATTAAATACATCAATGGCTCCTTTACCTACTACTGAAGAGGCGACTTTTAATTTTTCGAGAAACCATGATTGTGTAGTGGTGGAAACTCAGCGGACTGAAAGGAAGTGCGAAGGTACATCTCGAGAACGTCAAAGTAAAATATATAGCACCCTGCAAGATTTCTATTCTCTTCTCGACAAAATTGAGAGGACATCGTTTGTGGGTGCACGGTTCTTGGAGGCATATGCGGAATACCTACATGATGATCTCTGTGGGGATTGTTGGTTCAAGCATAACATCGTTTTAGATGAGGGCTCTGTTATTTCTTGAAGCCCTTCCCGTCCCTAGAGATATTAATTATGAGCCTGTCTTGTCCCCTTGAGTATGTATTCTTCCATAGTTAGACGATTTATTTGATAACCTTTCTCTCGTAATGCGTCTTACATTGGCAAAGTCAAAGCTTTCAACGCTACACTCTTGGAAGGTGTGCGGCTATTTCTAAGTTTTCTGTATTATTTACTATATTTTTCTAAAAGTCTGCACTTTCTGTGCAGGGGCCTTTGCAACAGATACTAGTACTTTCCAAATTTGCTCCCTCGCTCGTATTCTCAGCTCTTGGCACCCACGCAAGCGACACTTCCCCCCGCCCCCTTTCTTCTTCGCAGTAAGAGTGGTACAACGTGGTGCGATTCAGCAGTAAAGAATCTATCAAATTAACTTCACCACAACCAAAGATCACCCAGCATGTTCATATCCGATCTCAGCAAGTGGACGAAACTCAAGGCATTTACCGACAAAGGCTCTAAGTATATTGCCGATGTACTCTTCTCGATCTTTGCCGGCATTTCTTGTGGACTCCTGGATTGTTTCTTCAGGTTATCAGTTCGTGGTCCAGTGCCCATACGTTTCATATTTCTGGTCACTGCAGTCCTTAAGTACCTTTATTCCCATACCACTGACGGACCAAATTATCTGGATCCTCTCCAATTCGCAGAAAAAGGAGTAACGGCATACTCCTATCTCGCATCGATCACGGTCCTCAACGACACTAAAATGATATTTTCGTATGCCCTAGTACTCACGAAGACAATAATCCCTCTCATTTTCGTTGAGTGTTTCACTATGTTTATGGCGGTCGTGATGAATTCCATATGGCAAGTTTTTTGGGCCTGCATTCCAGAAAGTTCTTTAAAAGCAAGACTCGGGCGTTTGATATTTCACTGGAGAAGGTTGGACACACTGGTTGTGGAGTACAAGAAAAGTCAGCTTCGCAACTCCTACATGATGTTGCGGCAACTGCCAAAGTTGGCAGCCGAATGGATACTTGCAGAAAAGCGTCCAAGCACTTTAAATGCTGGTCCAGAGAGCAGCATAGCCAGTCAGGAATTCAAATACGAGAAAATCACCAAATCTCGGCAAATAAGGCTCTTGAAGCTACCACGACAAAAATCTCGAGATGAGGTCTGGTGCGAAATAATTGCCGTATCGCCTGACCATCCCCTTGCTTACGATGCGATCTCATATACCTGGGGTTCTGGCGAGAAAACGCACGAAATACTCCTTTCGGGAGCTCGATGCGCCGTCTCTTCGGTTGTTCATGAAATATTGCAAGGACGGAGGTCCGTTTGGACAACAAAGTGGCTTTGGATTGATTCTCTTTGTATAAATCAGCAGGATGACGAAGAGAAGAGCGAACAAATACAGCTTATGCGAGATATATACCGTAATGCAGTGTGAGTTCTGGTATGGCTAGGGCCCTTGGATGATGCTCATTTGGGGATCAAATTCTTGAGGGATCTCCGATGGATAATTAACATGCACAATATCTCTGTCGAAGAGCTACATGAAAAATTCAAGGCTGAGAACCGTAATCAGCAACGACTAGCCGTAATCAAGTTATTGGATCACCCTTGGTTCAATAGGGTTTGGATAATTCAAGAGGCTGCCGTTGCTAACGACGTTCACATCCTCGTTGGTGGACATTATCTCGACTGGAGTGAGCTTAAAGCATGTATGCGCGCCTTCGGACTCCCCGGCATGGACGTACTCCTAACCATCGTTTGGGAAAATTGTATTGATCAAGCGGACTGGACAAAAGTTGGCAACGCGATAGTTTTATCAGAGGCAAGGGAATTTATTCAAAAGGGCGAGCGGCTTCGTCTCCGGGACATCCTCTTTGCGACCATGATGGGGCTACCAATCCGAGGGACAAAGTCTATGCGTCACGCGGAATTTGTAAAGATGCTGACAACGCCGCGCTGATTCCGGACTACTCCAAGACAGTTCAACAAGTATATAACGAAACCGCTCGATACCTTCTTTCTGAGCCCGATCCTTTATGTATTTTAGGTGCTGCTGGAATCGGCAGCGCCAGAAGCGTAGAAGGACTACCGTCTTGGGTACCAGATTGGAGCCCCAGAGTACACGTACCTCTCAGCGCCGGATACAATGCTGCCGATAAGTCTGAGCAGAGTATCAGCATCAGCGCTGTCCAGAATATCCTCACCGTGGCGGGCATGCATGCCGACGAACTTAAAGAAACTGGATCAGTGCTTGCAAATCCAGCATTGATAAGATCCACACACGCAGAAAGTGCGCGAAATTTTATCAGAGAGTATCTATGGTACGAAGAGGCTCGCATATTAGCCATCGAAGGCGCGAATGATCCTTATACAGATGGCAAACCGCTCTCCGAGGCGCTGTGGAGAACATTGATAGGAGATATTATAGATCATACAAGGCCTGCACCACCAGAGTATGGCAGATACTACCAAGAATATATGACGCTACGCAAGGAAACTATGGATATTCTTGAAAAGGTCGCGGAATCAGAAAATGAAAGTCTTATACAGAACGATAACAGTCCAGTACCTCGGGAAGAATTAGCACGGTGGCGAAAAACAGAGATTGCGATGTCCGTTTGGCTTCGACATTCAGGCCGAGTAGCCTTGCACAAACGTTTTTGTGTAACTCGCCAGGGTTTTATGGGACTCGTTCCGGAGCATGCTATGCCAGGAGATATGGTTTGCATTTTTAAAGGTGCCCGAGTGCCTTTCCTGCTTCGTCAGAATGCTGAAGTGGGAATCAGAGGTACTTCTACACAGACATACTTCCTTGTTGGAGAATGCTATCCCTTAACCCGTTAAAATTCGTCCAACGATTATCAGCCAATTAAAGTATCTGGATTAACGAAAGATACCCAATGAAATCTAGTCGCGAACTTAAGCGACCTTAGTGTAGGACTCTAACGGG
>Ga0307507_10007512_pt1 | contig 15764 bp, 16 predicted proteins | sample 7_EM_MG_FD_207223 | JGI IMG/M metagenome (GOLD analysis project Ga0307507, IMG submission 207223) | Populus trichocarpa ectomycorrhiza microbial communities from riparian zone in the Pacific Northwest, United States - 7_EM | ecosystem: Host-associated > Plants > Roots > Unclassified | place... | reverse complement strand
TTTACGTGACCCACTTTTTATTTTATATCTGACAGATTTCATGGGAACAAGCACTACCACAGTTGGAGACAGATCCTCGATGCACTCACTCCCCCGTCCCCTTGAATCGGCAGATTCATTTGTTCCACAGCCACATGGCCAAACTACATTCGAAGCAGATGGCCAGCTTGTACACCATCTTCGAAGCCAACACTTCTTCGCTGGCCACACGATTCAGCGAGTTACCTCTTCAGTCAATTCTTTCATCTGCGCCGGTAGTCAGACTTGGGTTTGACGTGGAACAGATCAAGGATGAGTTCTCCAAATGGCAAAGGAACCGAATGGCCAATGCACGCAATGCTTTCGATGAGATGCTTGCTGAAAATTCCTTTGTCAAGTTCTGGGGTCGCCTCGGTAAAATGGGCGAGAATGAGTTAGAAAGTTACGTGAAAGTGGAGGATGATGATATTGGGGAAGTTGATGACAACAAAGTGGATATGAAGACCCTCGCAAAAAATATCAACTTTGGCGAGATGGAAAAAGTTTTGAAGGTAGAGGTCTCAGCCCAATTCATTTGCGATATACTGATCTTCTTCTAGCACGATAAAAGGTTCATTGTGTTCAACCATATTCCAGATCAACGAGAGCAGTGGCTTAGAGTAAGGATTACAGCCTGACCTTCGTGACTAACTCTCATCTCACCTTTAGGATTATCTGTCACAACTCTCTGCCCCTAAGCTATCTGTACATCTCCCAGGTTAATTTCATGGAGTGAAGTGTGCCCTTTATGTACATTAATGTGACTGCTTTATTAGCACAGTTGTTTTTGCTGGCTGGAACTACGTGGCAACAACCCTGACACGTCACCGCTTCTGCCGCTTATGTATGCATATGTACTTAAGTAAGTACCTAGGGAAAAATTAAATTTGTTCTACTCAACCAAGACTTTTGCCTGTTGAGCGCAAGTCAACATGCGCTTCCATTCATTCCTTTTCTCCTTCACGTTCATTGCGCTGCATGCACTCGCTAATGAAACCTCTCCGAAAGTGAAGCACAATTATCAGGTACAGCACTCGGTTAATACAAGCAAGCATTTCCCCCCTCTGATGTATTCACAGAGCGACGTTGCCCGTTTGCGTAAGATAGTTATAAACAGGTATTACACCTTGAACATTGAGGTTCGACACAACTAATGACTGGTGCTGCTCCACAGCCTTTACTCTCACCAGTAAGACGAAATATGCCACTAGCTGCAGTCTCCCATTAATTGTGGTGATCCCAGAGAGATTTTCCTGCGAGAATTAATTTCCAACGCAAATGATGCTCTCGAGAAACTGAGACTCACAGCCTTGACAGACCGATCTGTTTGGAATGGTTTCGACCCTCTTAACATCACAATTAAAGCCGAGAAAGACCACGATGGTGGTGGACGTTTGATCATTGCAGGTGAAGACCATGTAGTCTCGACGTTCTAGGGCGCTGACTGTGATAAAGACACTGGAATTGGGATGACTCCAGAAGAACTCACTACGAATCTTGTAAGTTCGGAATCTTTTAGAGGAACCCGAAAATTACTGACACTGTACATCAGGGTACTTTAGCGAAATCTGGGACTTCCGAATTTCTGGCTCGCACTGAAGCTTCAGAGAGTGCGGCAACTGCTGCTACGGGTAACCTTATTGGCGCATTCGGTCTTGGGTTCTACAGTAGTTTCTTGGTAGCTGACCGCGTCCACGTCGCTTCGATACCGCCTAAGACTTCTAGTAATCCCGAGCCGGCGCAATATGTCTTCAGCTCCTCCGCCGATGACACTGCATTCGAAATTTATCCTGATCCTCGAGGCAACACCCTGGCCCGTGGTACAGAAATCACACTGTTTATGAAGCCAGACGCTCTGGAGTATTTGGAACCATCACAGCTCTCTGCCTTAGTGTAAGACTCCTCCTTTCATTTGGAAGTTTTCGCTTGAACCCTGCCATTTCAGTCACAAACACTCTGCGTTCACGTCTTCCTTCCCAATTTATCTATTTGAAAAGTGGACAGAAGAAATCCCCGTTGAGGATAAGGCAAGCCATGCTGAAGACTCATCCCCAACTTCACGTGTTTCTGAAAACAGCGACGACGAGGCAATCGTAGAGGAAGTCCCGAAAGACGACAATGGAGATGACCCAAAAATGCAAACCGTGACAAAGGAGCAGTGGAGTCACTTGAACTCGCAGCCTCCGCTCTGGGCCAGGTTTGACTGATGTCTTATGTGCATTCCCGGTCTAATACTTTGAGTAGGGATCCCAAAAACATAACAGATGGTGACCATCTCTGTTTTCTAGTAGTCGTGCAAAACTTTGACATCCAACTATAGCGGAATACCATTCGTTTTACACTTCCTTTTTCAGGGAGTACAATCAACCAATGGCATGGCACCATTTTTCTGGTGAGACTGATGGCGTTTCATTCAAAGGAATCCTCTTCTTGCCCGATAAATTGTATGTTCACAAATGCTTAAATTGGCCATACCAATGACAACCTGTAATAGGGGCGATGATTACTGGCGCAAGTCTTCTAAACATATATCTACGGGCATTAAGTTGATGGTCAAACGCGTTTTTATCACCTCCGATCTTGGTGAATTTGCATTACCTCAATGGGCAAGCTGGGTCAAAGTCGTTGTTGATGGTAAGTGACCATCAATTATCCTGACATTGGTTGTTGAAATTTATCTAGCGGATGACCTCCCGCTGAACGTCTCTCGTGAAACACTTCAATCAAACCGGTTCATGAAAAATCTGAAGCGAGTCATCCTCAAGCACATAATCCAGATTTTCACCAAGATATCCGAAGGTCATAACACAGATCTTATTCAAAAGGTCCAGGAAATGTACGGTTCTGCTCTTAAACTCGGAGCTATTGAAGACACCAAGAATCGAGAGAAACTGGCAGCATTAACTTCATTTACTACCAACCACGGAAATGGGACGACCTTTAACCATGTACGTAAATTGCGTAATGCTTCGTTCTGCTTCTTAGTAATTTCTCTAGTATCTCGAGCGAAAGAGAAAGGGCCAGAAACAGGTACAAGAGTGAAAGAAAAAGTAAATAACTTGCCAACCATTGCCAACAGATCTTCTACCTTGCCGAAATCGGCAGAAAGCCAGAGGACCTTGCTGAGAGTGTTTTTATCGAACAACTTGATGCGCGTGGTTATGAGGTCTTCCTCTTAACGGAACCAGTCGATGAGGTCTTGGTCGGACAATTGCAGACCTGGAAGTGAGTTGCACAATGTTTAGCCTGATTTTGCCTCACCCTTCAGGGGTACGCCGTTCCAGGATGCTGCAAAAGCCGGACTTAAATTTGGAGATGAGGGTACTATCTTCGCTGTTCTTTCGTAGCGCTCTCTTACCATTGCGGCTTCCAAGATATAAATCCTGAAGATGACGTCGCCCAGCAAAAAGAACTGGAGGCAAAATTCAAGCCACTTACTGAATGGCTAACGAAGGAGGCTGGAGACTCAGTCCGAAATGGTGATTCCATTCGTTGTTGATGTCGAAATGAATCTGACATTGGGATTTGAGTGATTTTATCCAACCGTCTGGTCAAGAGCCCTTGTGCGGTTATTGCTGATACTGGTGGATACACGGCCAACGTCGCTAAACTGATGGGTGAGTCGCCGTACGTAGTCTCAGTCTTGACCACTTAACGATGAGCGTAGCCGCATCCAATTCCAGGAACAATGAACCTAACCCGATGCATGAATACGCCATGAAAGCCAAGATTTTGGAAATTAACCCTCACTCACCCTTGATTGCAGGTCTGTTGAATCGCGTCAGCAGCCTTTCCACGGACGAAGACCAACAAGATTTGGATGCTGAAGTAGAGCTGAAGGAGGTTGCTTCTATCTTAGTCGATGGGGCTCTCATCCGATCTGGTTACGGAGTGACTGATAATAACCAGTAAAATCATCTGTCTTCTCTGCAAGTCTTGCAATATCTCATTGGTTTACAGATTCTTTACGAGGATAGATAAAGTCTTGCGGAGATCCCTTGGTGTTTCTGAATCAGCTCAAGGCGAGGCCAAAGTAAAGCCTGCTCCTGTGAAAGGAGACAATCATGATGACATTGATACCTCAACCATTGAAAATATCTTACCTGATGAACTCAAAAGCAAGGTGAGCGTTACCTTTTGTATTGTATTAGCGAAAAAATAACCCCTTTTTGTAAGATCCAGGTGGTAGACAGCTGGGATGGTCTGGTAAAAGAGCATGACGAACTGTAAATTTTAGTAGGGCAAAGGTGGTACTATATTATATAAGCCCTATATTAGTTGAAGTGCTGTTCATACTTCCTCTCTTCTACCACCGCATTGCGTAGTTTGAGAGTCAACTCCAGGTGATTATTCTGAGTTATGTCCCCACATGCTGCATTCTCGCGACTCCAGTTAGCGGCGGCTTTAATTGGTGAGTATGCCTTGACACTCCTGCCTCATTTTACAAATAATCTGTCCCAAGAATATGATAACGACACGGACGACCCTAACGTACCACAACGGTCTGCTCAGGAAAGCGCCATTTTTGCACGTTTTCGTCAGAATCCAGCAATCCGCCCAAATCTGGGGCCCCGGAAAAGCGACTATCTTGGCGTCTCTCTCCCCAGTGAAGCCTGTAGTACCGCAGGAATTGAGTCAAATCTGGCGAAAAGACGATCGAGAAGCTCATTGCATGCCTTACGGAACCCTTTTGGAGGCGACAATCAGTCAGAATTGGGATTGAACGAGGAAGACGAGGAGGAGTTAGAAGTCGACCTGGAGTCCTGGGGCTTGGAAGCGTTTGTATCGAAAGACAAGAGGAGATCTGCCAAAGCTAAGGGGAAAGAACCAACTATTAGTTCTACACGCTCTCAACAGCCATTTGCCAACTATGAATCCTTAGCTGCCTCACCTCGTCGTGGCGTGGTTACATCGAAATCGGTTAGCCTTGGGGGACGGGTGGAATTCAGGGACGCTCTCTCAGTGGATCGTCGTCGGTCTTTGGCTTCACCCTTAGAATTGGCTGGCATGGAGTCCGACATTCTCTTTCCGCCTCGAAGCCCGACTTCTGGGACATCTTTCATGCAACCAATGCCACATATACTCCCCGACAACTTACCACATAATGACGAATCTCGACAACCCATTGATACTACAAGCTCCAAGAATATCTTGGACGTTCCAGAACAGCGCCAGCGAAGTGCTTCGATTAGCACCTTAGAAATGCTGAGAACTACAGAAGATAACCCTTTTGCTATTGAACGACCATCGCAAACCTCTCGCTTTGACCCAAAAGCAACGGATCGACCACGTTCGTATTCAAATGCATCAATGGACTCCAGATTTTTGCAAGAAAGCGACCATATGCCCGAAAATCCTCATGCAAAAGAACGCCCTTACTCTACACTGGAGCTTCTTCGTCCCAAAGTTCTGGTGATGCCGAGTCCTTTGCAACCCATCGCCTATAGTCCTGATCCAGAACCGACCAGCAAGGTCAGAGATGGATTTGAGTTGTCCACTGATGGACCTCCTTTGCCTCCAGGTGCTAGATCTTCACGGAGGTTATCGTCGTTCTCTACCTTAAATCCTTCATCCAATGCTCCTATTCCTTCAAACGCCTTCACCCCAAATCCTCTTCCGGATTTAAGTCTGTCGCAGAAAACGTTCCGCAATACGCTGATAATGGGTGGACAATCATCCCTTATGGAATTCGAACTTCCGAGAGCTACTCAGGATGGTGACCAGATACAACTGGACCCCCCCGTGATGCAAGACAATTTTCCAGCAAAAGGGGGGGAAGAACCATCAGGTTCCGGAAGGCCTGCTGGAAAATTATTTGGCAAAAGCCTAATAGATGATCTGGAAGCTCGCAAGGCAGAATTGCGTAGCAAACAAAGGTGAGGCTCACGAAGTATCATTCTGCATTTCAATTCATTATCCACTAGAGTCTTCAAGGGAGACGATCGACCCTCTATGATGGCAAGAAAGCAATTGCGACCAAGTACTTTCATCGATCCGGCATCCTTGGCCGACGTGACAAATGGTTTGGGCAAGACTTCAGACACTCCCTCAAGCGCGGTCCGTCGTGGATCTTTGTCCACGAAGCCTCTGCTCGATTTCAACTCAGATGAAAAGATGTTGCCCAGAAACATGCGTATAGAAAATTCACAGATCAAGGAAACTCGCTCCGTCTTTGGAATTGACACGTTATGGGAAAGTGAGATGGAGAAATTGAAGGAAATTCAAGTGAGAGAAGCACTGGAAGACGAGGAAAATCGAAAAGTAGAAGCCGAAAGTGAACGTAAGAAACACGAGAAGAAGAAAAAACACAAGAAGCGGGGCAATGACCGGAGTTCACTAAGGAATGATGAACTCGAGGAGAGGGTGGACACCTCCCCACCAACATTACCTAATATACAACGTGCCAGCACTAGGCGTCTACCACCGAAAACCTCTGACGATGAGGAACTATCCGACAGCGACGATGAACAGAATCTTTTGCGTCCTGTCGAAGGGACAGAATCTTGGCATGTTGGCTCCTCCGATGAAGAGGTCCATGGTCCACGACGAACTACAGGTGTTGGTCCAAGATACCTTAAACGAGCGCCAGAAATCCAAGATCCTGCTGCTGATGATAGTGAAGAAGACTTGCCTCTCGTTGCCACTGTTCACAGAGCAAAAGCCCGTGCCACGCTCTCTAATAGTATGCAAGCTATTTCAGACGACGAGGACAAGCCTCTGGCTCAAGTTATGCGCCATACAAAACCCAGTGTGCCTTCAGTTCAACCCAGACTCGGCCAATTCCCTTCAGATTCGAATTCGGAGGACGAACAACCGCTAGCTCTGCGGGCGTCTAGATTCCCCAGGAATCGACGCAGTGCCGAAGACGAAGATGATATACCTTTGGCATTGCAAAGTCAACAACATCAAACCCATTATCAAATGCTTGCTCAGCAACAGCAGTTGATGATGCAGGCGCAGATGCAAAACAGCATGTTCATGAATTTGCATCCACCAACTATGAGTGGCTTCTATGGCGCAGTCCCATTAATGAATGTAATGCCCATGCAAGCACCTGTACCCATTCCATCTCCCCCTCCAGTTGTAGATGATGTTAATTTCGGACGTGTTGACCGCTGGAGAAGGGATGTCGTTGTTGATGGTGACATATGACCGTCTTATGCTGATTGCATGTGCGAAAACATGTAATGCCGTCTGTTGAATAGTATGTACGTCTCGGTCTTCATTATAATTGGATGGAAAGTTCAAGTTAGATCTTTCTGAAATTCCCTCTAATACAGTTTCTGTATCCGAGTTCTGGGTGGCCCTGACGACCTATTGAAGCCCAAGAACCATAGCTTGTTGTCCCTGTTGTTAACATTCCTTGAACCACCCTCCAATAGTTGCCCAGATTAATCAGTTATCAAGTCGCTAGTTACTACATAGATCATTTGGCACAAAATAACTTTAATAAGTCAGGACGATCACAGGTTTATTAATAACACCCAAATGGATTGTACAAGAAAACGCACCCTCACAGAAGAAGGGCGAGAAATTGCGGCAACGACTGATCAGTCTGCCCTTGCTACTGGGTAAGTCCCATCTGGAGACCACTGGAACTAAAATATTGAATACTTGATTACAACAGCGCTGCACCAGAACTTGCCATTTCCCTGATGAATGTAGCAGCACGCATCAGACATAGTAAGGCAGTCGCTCTAAAACACAGTACATATTAAAGCCCACTGGCAGGCGTCTCGCAAGGATATCGTACACCTCCCAGTAACAACTTCGTTAAATCACAGTCTACTGGAACAATCTTTCGGTCTATGAATGACACACTCCGTCATGTGCATACAGATTTATCGACCACCCGCACTCAGCATTTAGACTCAAAGAAGAGGTCTCACTCTGTGGAAAGCGATGAATTTGACGGCGAACAAGGATTAGGATTGCAGAGTCCTGGGACCTCCTCTTCCCCGCAAACACAAGCCACACGACCCACAAGGCCACTAAAAGGTTCCATGTTTGGTCGCGCTCCATCCTTGCCCATTGGATTACCGTCGGTTGCCGAATCGAATCATATCGTAACCGAGACCAAGGTTGTAGAGGAAGAGGACTGGAGTCTAACTATGTCTTCAAAAGCCGATGAACAACAATTCGAGATCATGGAGCTCTGAAATGCATTGTCTACAACTTACTAGCCTTGTTATAGGATAATGTTATAATGATACTGCAACTGCACTTACTTTTTGTTAGAATTTCCGTTATGTAATGTGTAACAATTGTCACGGTCAAGACGTCAGACCAAATTCAACCCACACTATTACAAAACTTGGGTTGTAAATTTCAGTCTTGCAATTATCTTGCTTTCAGTAGATGTTCCGACCTCAGACCATCGACGACACTCGTCAAACAGTTCAAGTAACCACTGCAACTTGTCAAGACCTCTCCTTGTTTAAAGGTATGTGATAAAGCGATGCGTTTTTCATTTCCCTCCAGTGACCGACATTCTCAGAGATTTTGAAGGAATATCGCAGACTCGATGATACCGTTGTAATGAGACTAAACAGAGCAAATGCCCGCATGCGTGATCGTAACAGGCATCAAACACCGAACGAGAAAGAAACGCTACAAGACCAAGCTTGTGACAATGTTTGGCGAGAATTAGTAGGTAGGTCTCATCTTTACGAATACGAACCTCGGGCTCGATGACGCGCCTATGTAGCAAACTGGAAGCGAAGAAAACAATTAATTGGCTTTTGCGTGGACGTCATGGATCAGTCGTTGACAGAGAAAGGGACCAGGGAGATCAAAAATGGAGACCAAAACCCTGCGTTTAAAGCAAAGGTACGTGGTATATATGTAATTGGTTCAAGCGTTTCACCTCTTTGCAGCGTAGGCATATTCATAACGAACTTACTGTCGAGGACATAGTCCGTAGACGCTCGATCGCAGGTCAGTGGACCTCTAAGTCACATTTTCAATTATAACGGGCTGCCGCTTGCAGCATTCCGTTCACGGTGTCAATACTTTATTCCTCCCATGACGGATGGAGAAGCACGTAAGATGTGGGATGCTGCCTCTGGATGATTCCATAGTCATCTTATACACTGTTACACGATCGGAGTTATGTTGCATAAACGCAAGAGAAACCTTTTGATCGTCCACCACTATCATCTATTGTATGGCCCTCAAGCTAATGGTGTTGATCTCAAAACTCTCCTGCATCGTCGAGCAATGAAGTTCAAGTCCAACACTCAATTGACATGAAGGTTCCAGTCCAGCTGGAGCCGCTGCCCCGACGCACTTTTGTGCGAAAGTGTCTTTGATCGCGTTCTTCTCAACGTCACAGCAAAATTTGACTTATTTATGTGGCAAAGAAGTGACTAGGCAATGTTTTTGTGACCAAATTGGAAGTCGCTGTTGGTCAATAATTCAAGCATTGACGAGAGTGAGCCAACTTTCGACGTCAGGTGTTTGCGTGGAAGAAAGGAATGCGCTGGTATTTAATTAATGCACCAACTTCGTGTCAGGCGGTATGGGTTTATGCGCACTGCGCAGGGTCAGATGCAATGAGGGTGTAGCTATGCTGCAGGAGAGAGGAGAAAGTTAAGCCACCAACTAGGGATTCGGCGAGCGCAGTGAATTGTAATTTTTGACCCACTTGACACCTGACTATTAGAAAGAGCTGAACTGTTCTCATTAAAGGCCGGTGTGCTTACACGATGGGGGCTGGAAAGATTTGCAAGGTGAAAAGATTGCCTGTCATCGACAAGTCAATATTCAGTGGAAAGCGATAAAATGCCAGACGATTTTGTCAAACAAATCGAAGGCGAATATGATCGCCTTAACAAAACCCATGATACACGAGTGACGACATGACCTTAGAAGCTGCTTTCAGGAGTAGATGATTGCAGGCCTCAACCCAATGCTAATTCGTAAAGAATAACCAAAGTATTCAGCACAATCAAAGGTACTACAAATGAAATGAGCCATTGTGAAATAGGTTATGATTCTGAAGACACACTTCGGAGCGTGCGCACGGCGCTAATCAAGTCAACTACCCTCGCCTTTACCCCCACCCCACCCTGTATTGCCCCATATCCACTCTGGTCGTAAGGAAAGCCAGAATGTGTTGTAGGAGACGAGTATGACCAGCCAACTTGCAAGGAAGTCAGTCGAGGACCGCTTTAAAGGTATTTTATTTACTTCGGGTGAGAAAACGCTCCTCATTCAAGACGGCGATAGCATTCAACATTAGAAGAGAAACGTAGCAGATTGTGCCGAGGAGCGTCATTATGAGAGTTGGAATTTGAAAAGCGAAGTTAGGAAACGTGGACAAGTGTCACACATGGTTGTCGATGTCACGGGGCTCTATTTAACTCTGCCCATTATGCAAGGTTTGTCCAATTGGCATGTAGGGATGTTCATTGCGTTTCTTATGCCTTTTTTGTAGGTGTGCGGATACTAAGAACCCCAAAATCGTCGATAAGGGTTTCTAGGCGAAAGTACGTTAACACCTTCAAGCCATGGTTCTTTCTGACATGAAGTATCAGTGCAAGTTTGTTTAAACCGCTCGACTGGATGCGAGAGAAGTTATCTCCAACCACCAAGGAATCTGAAGATGAAGAAAAGCTCAAGGCAGCCAGAGAACATGCAAAAAAGGAAGGGATGACAAATGTGTTCGAGGACCTTGCAGCTGTGACACCTTCGAGTACGCCCGAGGAACAAGAAACGGCAACAAGGGTTAAAGAATTATCCAAAGGTCATTCGGTGCGTGTAATGGCTCCACTCAGACTATTATATGGAGTGATCCAACTAATGCCATTGCCGTAGCATAAGTATTCGACTGCCAATTTCAAAATTTCTCATCGCAAACTCAATATGCTGGCGAATCAAATAGCTGGAAAGCCCATAGATCACGCTATCTTGCAAATGCAATTCAGCGAAAAACGTGCTAGTACCCGTATTATGAATATGCTTGCCACAGCTAGAAATCATGCCTCTCGTTACAAGAATCTAGAACAAGAAAAGCTTGTTGTCTGTGCGTACTTTCATACTTTGATGAATAACTTCACTGATGCCTTCTAGCGGAGGCCTGGGTGACTAAGGGAGAGCGTCCGCCCAAACGAATAGAACCCCGAGGACGAGGACATTATGGTACACGATCCCACCCTCACTCGAAATTGAACGTGGTCCTGAAGGAAGGGAAGACGGTCGAACAACAGAAAGAAGCAGTACGGAAAAGAAAGCTGGGTAAAGTTGTATCAGCCTCCTTGGTCAGGGAAAATAAACCTATCCGAAACCCATCACTATCCTGGGCGTGGTAGACTAAACTGGTGTTCTAAATATAGTATAATCCTTTCTAAGTTCTTTGCAACCATGACCATACTCGAAGGGAGGCGCATTGCCATCGCTCTCATTTTCTCACTTTATGCAATCTCTGTGTATGCTTCCGCTAGTGCATTTGAAAACACAGCTATCGTTCGCTCTGCAGACCTCGGCGGTTCGATAGTCCACGTCACAACCACGTACGCAGTCAGGGCGTTGCAGGGTGGCCAGACCACCTACCGCGTTGCTCTGGGGGCAGAGGACAAGGCCAAAACAAGCTGGATGGAAGGCAAAGTCAAAGGGAAGAAGGAGCAGTTGAAATTAAAGGAACACGCTTTTGATTCTGACAAGTAGGAAACTTCACAAGTCTTCACGATTGGTGATTGAGATTCTTTCCAGAGGATATCACCTCGTTGACATTACCCTGCCGAGACCCCTTGAGGTCAATAAAACGATGAATATCGTTTTGGAGACCATACAAACCCACGCCACATGGCCCTGTCCTGAAAGTGCATCTCAAAATGAGGAGCAGGCGCTAAAGTACAAAACTGATCTCTTCGTCCTTAGCCCATACCATACGGTGGTTCAGCGCACGAAGCTCAAGTGAGTTTTGTGTTTCTGTGTTGGATATATATTTACAGAGATGCAGAACACTTACCCCTCGTATTATTTCCCATACCACACCTCAAAATGGGGATGCTTTCACAAGCAAAGAGCCGGTCACTAAATCTGGTGCAACATTGACGTACGGTCCTTACGATAATATCCCTCCAAGCACGAATCGCGAGTTTATTGACAAATATCAACAATCCGTCGTTGTTCATTATAATCATGAACAACCAGTTGTTGAGGTGCTCAGCCTCCAACGGTTAGTGGAGATTAGTCATTGGGGTGCTAATATGAATACGGAAGACAAAATCCTACTCCACAATGCTGGACCGAAGTGAGTCTATTGCGTTATTTTGTTGCCGAAAGTTATCTTACATTTCATTGTCAAGGCTGAAAGGACATTTCTCCCGCCTCGAGCATCAATCACAAAAATACTTTAACCGCATTCCATCTCATGTTCTTCCCTCCCTCACTCTACTTCTTCCCGCCGGTATTCAAAATGCATATTACTATGATCTTATTGGAAACGTTTCGACGTCGTCGTTGAGGTTCTCCCCTTCCGTTTCTAAGGACAAGCAAGGGTCGGCTTTTAGTGTTTTGGACTTGAGGCCTCGTTATCCCCTTCTCGGCGGCTGGAACTACAGTTTCACCGTCGGTTGGGACGCCCCGCTCCAAGATTCAACAGGCTATGACGTGAAGACGGGCAAATTCATTGTCGAGGTACCAATTATGACACCCATCCCTGGCGCTGTCATCAATGTGGAAAAATTGAGTATTATACTTCCTGAAGGTGCTGAGTGAGGCCACTCTCTTGACTTGTCTCATGGTTCTTATTAACCCTTCATCAGCGATGTAGAATTTTTGGCACCATTTCCCGCTGCTTCGAGTTGGAAAGGAACTCATACCACGTATCTTGATACTGTGGGACGCCCCAAACTTACATTTATGTATAAGGACCTTACCCTCAAGCATGTGAATAACATCATTGTGGGTTTCCTGCTTTGTTCTATTTCGATACACACTTAAAGTTCTCAGGTGTCATACCGATTACCATGGAATGCTCATCTCAGAAAGCCAATTGTTGTTGGGATTGCTTTCCTTGCTTTCTTCGTACTTGGTATGCTTGCTCGCAGAGTAAACCTTACACTTCACCACAGAAAGACTTTGTAGACGAGGCTAATCACAAGATTCAGTTCTGTCATAAATCTGATAAAATCATTACATAAAAGCCCAAACTTGTTGCAGCACAGCGGACCAGTGCTCCATAATAATTGCTCTCCTTTAATTAGGGATGTCTTTGAATGCGTTAGATGTTAGCTGTTGGTACACTACTTCCGTTTGGGCAGCTTTGCCTATAATGGTATACAAGAGCTCGAGATGCATCACCATATGTTCATTTCCTTGCAACGAGGTCTATTTGACTTTTTTAATTGGCCACGTCCTCCTTTCGTTCTAAGTTAGGCCATTTATCTAGCCAAGGGTTAACGAGTGCAAGCTTGCTTGTTTAAAACGCCAAACCAACCCTTTCTCTTATCCTGTCTTGCTATTCACGCTAAGGGTGTCGGTCATTCCGGTGCTTCAAGATATATCGACGAATTCCTCAGGGGAATGGATTCAGGACAAGATGAAGACTGCGGCAAGAGATTATATCTTCATTCAATGTGAAAAGGAGCGGACGATGGGTGACCGATGTGCATTCATCGAAAGTCAACACAGAAGGAAAACTAGACTATGGATCGCTCCATATACCAGCTCTTCTTTCGTCAATTTCTCTCCGTCAGTCCAGTCATGGTCAGCCTCAATGTAAATCTGCAGGTCACTGCGTTGTAACTTGTGACCGTTACAATTTACTTACATTTTCTTTCAAAATGTTCCACATCCTTGGTAATGGGTCGACGACAAACATTCCTGTCTCGCGTCGGTATTGTCTGATAGCCTTGTATAACTGGCATAACACCAATGGCCCAATACTTCACAACTCACGACTTGCGTCGACGCGACAAGCACCAAGTAATGCCTCAGATCCAGAATCCCTACCTCGATTTATTCGTCGGCAATTAGTACGGAATGTAGACAATGGCAACAGCGTTCTTCCCTCCGAGTTATTTTCCAAGCAACGGACTGCCGACCGTCCTTCATCGAAAACTTTCCGCTCAAAACACTACGACCCCAGTGAGGCAACTCCGAAATCTCAAATGCGACTCCTCCAACCCCATGCCCTGTCCGCTAGGCTTAAAAAGCTGAGTGACAACGGCAAACTTAACGACGCCATCGTCATGTTAGAAAACGCACCATTGGATGCCCAGAACACCCAAGTTTGGAATACAATGATATGGGAAACATTCAAAGCAAATCGATGTTCGCTGGCGTATCAGTTGTTTATCGATGTATGTCCTATTCTGTTTACATTCGTTTCTTGTCAAAGTGACTCTACTTGTAGATGAAACGACGAGGCTTTATCCCGACCATTCGAACTTTCCAGACAATGTTTAGTGGGCTATCACGCATAGAAAATTGGTCAACCTTCACAAAACAATTAAAACATGCCAAATCTCTTTACGAAGGCTATCAAAAACTTGTTGGCTCTTTGAAGAATTACGACGCGAATGACCCTGACTTGTCCCCCAATCCCCTTGCGAATTACATCCGGATCCTTGGAAAAGCAGGAGAATATCAGGCCATATTTGACGTTTATTACGCCATGGACAAAGAAGGTCCCTTGGCACCCAATCGTCTCGTTTACACCGCACTCTTCCAGGCTATACATGCAGCTATGAGCGATACTACCGAGGGCCGCGTCAAGGTCGCTGCTGATGCACGTCTCCTCTGGTCTCAAATGATGAAGCATGCTAAAAAGAATGTCGAAGTCTTTCCCGACTCCTACACCATCGCAGCTGCTATCACAGCATTAACAGGAGGCAACAGCATGGACCACGAGCTAGCATTTAAAATCATTGCCGAATATTACGGCCTTTTAATTGATAAGGCGACTTCCCAACCTGGTAAACTTCCTTTACCAGCAGAATCATTAATAGTCATCTTGCGCCTCTGCAACACCAGCAAGAATCACGCTCTATGCACGCAGTTATACCATCAAGTTCGTCGCAGACCAGAGAGTCTAGGAGGATCGGGCATCCTTGACAGAGGACACATGGAGGAGGTCCTTAAAGCTGATATTTCTCTACGAGAACCTGGTGTAGGATATCACACCCTTCAGACTCTTGAATGGATGCTTCGTCAAGAAATATCGGGTTCTAATGGGCCAAAAATCCGACCTGGACAATCAACATACCTCCTCGTAATGCAAGCGTGTTGGCACAGTACCGACTGGAGTAGTGCTAAACGGGCTTTTGATTTGATGACCGGCTATCATTCCCATGACTTCATGGATGGCTCCATTGCAGAAGCTCCACGGTTGGATGAAAGAAGAAGTCATCGTCCAGGTGCCGAATTCATGTCACTAATGTTGCGCACAGCACTTGCAACGAGGGACAAAGCCAATTTGCGACACGTCTTACGCATTGTCAGTCACATTGGTTATGATACGATTCTGGCCACTCGAGGGGATGTGGTACAGGAAACCGCAAAGGTCTCCAAAAGAAGATTTTTCATGCACGAAAAGTTTAACTCTGCTTTGGTGGAGGCAGTTGATAGATTATTGGAGGATGATAAGCATGTTCGGCCCAGCGAGAAGTTTAAATTCGAGGCGCTTGCCAAGAAGGCTCGAACTAGCTGATGTCGACTGCTCATTGCTGTTGTCGATTTAGTCGATTTAGATGTAGATCAATCACAACACCTGATTAGAAGAAAGTGATATAACAATG
>Ga0307507_10007511_pt1 | contig 15766 bp, 3 predicted proteins | sample 7_EM_MG_FD_207223 | JGI IMG/M metagenome (GOLD analysis project Ga0307507, IMG submission 207223) | Populus trichocarpa ectomycorrhiza microbial communities from riparian zone in the Pacific Northwest, United States - 7_EM | ecosystem: Host-associated > Plants > Roots > Unclassified | place... | reverse complement strand
ATAGTTACCTTTTAAAGTTGCTAAGTAGGTTAATTGCGTGTTAAGAAATATATAGTTAGCTTTTAAAGTTATTAAGTTAGTTAATTACATGTTAAGTTAGTTAAATTGCGTGTTAAGTTAGTTAATTGCATATTAAGTTGGTTAAATTGTGTGTTAAGTTGGTTAATTGCATATTAAGTTAGTCAAATTGCGTGTTAAGTTGGTTAATTGCGTGTTAAGTTAGTTAAATTACGTGTTAAGTTGGTCAATTGTATATTAAGTTAGTTTAATTGCGTATTAAGTTAGTTAATTGCGTATTAAGTTGGTTAAATTGCGTGTCAAATTAGTTAATTGCGTGTTAAGTTAGTTAATTGCGTGTCGAGTTAGTTAAATTGCATATTAATTACGCAAAACGCGAAAATCAAAGTCTACTTAAATCTTATCCTGCGAATATTTTCCCAATGTACTATAGAGTTATTAAGGGGCGCCTAGTACTCGCCCCTTTGCCTTTTATTACCATTTCCTTTATAACCTAAAACTGGTTTAGTATATTTTAGCTAATAAGCCACTGGGTAACCGCTTTAAGACCTTTTTATATTAAGAGTAGTGTATTATAGTTCTTTATACTAGCTACTAAAAGCATTACTTCTTAGTTAGTGTGTAGGGGGCATAGTAGTATTACGTATTTTAGTGTCTGTTTTAGCCAGCTATATTTATATCTTAAGCTACTTACTAGGACACCTACTTAGTAGAGCTAATCTTTTAGTCCTATTATTCCTATTCTTAAGAGTGTTGCTATTATGTTTTCTGCCTTTGTTAGGCCTTCTTAAAGCCCTTAGGTGTTTACCCCCCATAGTATTAACTATGCTATGGCTTAGGTTCCTCTTGCCTAAAATAGCCTCTATACCTTTAACTCCTATACACCTCTCCAGTATTAGTCCAACTAGTGTTGTATTACAGTAGATAGTTTTCCAGTGCTTTTTTATACTTTACTTTGGCTTCTTTTTCTCTCTTACTGTTATCTTTACTAATCTCTTATACATCTCCCTTTCTTCTTTATATAGGCCTGGGCCCTAATACAGCACTATTTTTCTTCTGCTTTCTTTACCTATTTCTCTAATATATCTTCCCTACTTTGGGGTTATTGGCTTGTTCTCCTATAGGGCACCTTAGGGTTACTCCATAGTTTATTTAGGCGTGTCTTAATATACTTTATAATATTAGAGTTGCGCTCCCTTTACACCCTTTATATTGCAGCGGCTTTAATATATAATTGTAGGGGGGGGATATTAGCTTCCTTCTTAAGCAGTGCTGTGGCCGTTTGCTTATACCCTCCTGTTATGCTTTAGAGACAAGCTGTTTGGCTTACCACTTAATAAAGGCCAAAAAAATATAGTATTATATTTATATTAAAATTAAGCTTAAAAAAGTAGTATTTTATTATAAACTATATTTATTAATAATAGAATTAGTAGTCGCAACTTTTGGAGCTCTTGCTGCACCCGGCCCAAAAAGACCAAACCAACCAAAAGAACCCTGAAAAACACCCTAATAATCCCCTAAGATGCATGCATCACAGAGAAGGCACAGGTGGAACGACGGTAGTACGTAGTCGCGCGCGACCGCCAGACCTATACCCAACAATGGCCCCCCACAACAACAACAAGGACGGGTGAATACCACACCAGAAAGTGGAAATACCCCAATTAAGAAGGCATCTAATAAAATACAAAGCCTTTTAGACGCGTCTAGTATCTAGAACTATAGGGGAGCATCTATTAGCCATTACGAACTAATACAGCTAGCAGAATAGCTCTAGTCTAGCAAACTTTAGGCGCCCCTCTAGCAAACCCTTAATTAAATCCTCTAATAGCTAAACAAAATTAAAGATAAACAAAACCCCCCCCTATAGGCAAACCGCACCTAGGCCGCCGTAGCTGCGCTTCTATAGCATAGGGAACCTACCCCCCTAAAGACAACAACTGGGCATATAATCACAATACGACCAAATATAGAAAAGGCAGAGGAACTTAGGGGATAATCAGAAATAGAAGTTCTTATAGAGATTTATAAGGAGGTCCACAACACCATTACAGTCCAACACCTTAGGAGTGGAGACATTAGAGTTACCCTAAAGAACTAATAGGCAAAGGAATAGGCCGTAAGGGTAGGGGACAGGCTAGGAGAGCGTATTAGCATAAAAGTGCTTTATAAAGATTACCTAGTTAAAGTCCTGTCGGTTCCCATAAGCCTTAGGGTAGAAAGGGGACGCTAGGCGGACAATATAGCAACTATATAAAAGATAGTAAAATAAACGGAACGCCTTATACCAGGATTTGTAATTACCCGGATCTAATAGCTTTAACAGGAAAATACAAACCAAGCATACAATAAAAACAATAAGAGGATATAAGGGGCGCTAGAGACTTGCTAGGGAAACAATAGATAAATATATAGCTCCCTTATTATTAACGTATATATACTAGGAATACAAAAACTCTTTATCTAAAAAGGAATAATTATAAATGGCCTTATATATAACACAAGGCTCTACAACCACAGACTACGCCTGGAACGATGTTATCGCTATATATAATAGGGACACACCTAATCCACATACGCAGTATAGGTATGCTGCGGCCACTATACAGGCCCCCACAATATAAGATAATATACAAATTAAGACCAAATAAAATGCGCGAACTGTTACCGAAGCACATATAAGGCGTAGGAAAGAGAAGGCTGCATTAAATATAGGAGATAGAAGAAAAGGGCTTAATAGCTATAGAAATAACTATACGCCAGGTTATATAAATAGAAACAATAGGCGATAAGCTAGGGGGACGTAGGTATCTTCCTAGTATTTCCTACCTTTAATACTAGGGGGCTAAGCCAGCCATCCCAAGCCTTAACGGGCCAAAAGCAACGCCGCGCGACATTACTAGACCAAACAGGGATATAAGGGATATATAGGACACAAGGGAGAGGACACCCAGTAGAAAGACCCCTATAGACGGCTATAGTAAGTTTAAGGCCAGGACAATTAAGAATTAGATTTAACGCGGCAAATATAACACACGCAGCTAGCTTATAAGGGGCATATAGCTAACTGGTAAGAACAGGGGAAGAACCGGAGGCAATAACAGACTTAGATTTAGAAAGGCTAGTAGGAATATAAGACACAGAAATAGAAAGCTCTATATAAAATAAGTAGTAGCTAGGGAGCAAATATAGGAGATAGTAGTTCTAAACATTTTAGAGAAAGTAGAAACGGAAGAAGCGAGGAGCGAAGAAAAGGCAAAGGACCCCCACTAGGGGTCCGCCACTTAACTATTATATAGTATAACTGCGGCAATACGAACCACCATCTAGTAAGGCCCCTACTAGACAGTCTAGACCCAGAGAAACACCACATTCTTGCCATATAAGAGCCGTATTATAATACCTATACACAATTAATATACTGCCCCTAAGGATTCTAGCTCCTATATAAACCAAAAGCAGCCATACGCGTATGCTTTATAATTAGCAAAAATATCAGCCTTACCTTATAGTTATAGCAGGCAGTTAACCTAGATATTATAGTTATAACTATCTAGACATATAGGGGACTAGTACAAATTATTAATGTCTATAACCCTAGGGTTAAAGGGGTAGCACAAATAGAGAATATTATATCTATAATAAGCTTGCTAGAAACTAAACACGCGGAGTCCATCCTACTAGAAGACATAAACCTCCACCACCTATAGTAGGGGGGCATCCATGTTGCTGCCAATTAATAGGTAGAGTGCCTACTAAGAGCTATAGACAATGGGGGCCTTAAGCTAGCTACCCCCCTAGGTACAATTATATAGCAATAGGGCACCGCCAAAAGTACAATTAACCTTACAATTATAGACGAAAACCTATACCAGAGACTCAAAAGGTGCTCCCCTAAAGAAAAATAGGCACTTACTTTAGACCATATCCCTATCCAGATACAACTAGATCTAGACATTAAGGCGCAACCAAATAGCAAAAGATACGCAATAAGGAAGCTTAACATAGATAGCTTCCTTAATACAATTAAACAATAACTCTAAGACTTAGAAGAAATCCACCTAATACCAAATAAGCAAGGCTTATTAGCTACCCCCAAGGAAATTAATTAAAGACTAGAAAGGATCCAGGTAGTAATTAAAAGCGGGCTAAAAGAGCACTGCCTAGTTTCAAAACTAGGCCCCTACACGCGATATGTATAGTCCGCATAGTACGCGGCCCTTATAGCCGGCCAACAACAAGCAAGGAGGAAATACACAAGCAGCCACAATTCTAAGGACGAGAGATAATATAAAGACACAAGAAACCAGCTAAAGAATACCCTAAGAAAAGAAGCAAGGAATAACTAGAGACGGTTTATAAATAAATACACTACTAACCTAAGTCTCCCCTATAACAAGGGCCTTTAGACCATAGCAAAATGGGCAAAGAAAAAGGCGGGACGCCTAGTAGAAGATCCACACCTACCACCCCTACAAAGAGCAGGCAAACTATAGGCCACAAGCAACAATAACAAGAAGGCAAAGATCCTTATAGAAAGATTTTTCCCTTAACTGGCTCCAGCAGACCTTAGCAATATTACTAGTAAAACACCAGTGACCCGCCTAAGGGTTAACAGCGACATAACAACTAAAGAAATGGCCAGAACTATTAGCCGCCTCTTAAACAACACAGTACTAGAACCAGATGGGATCCTAAACAAAGCCCTAAAGACCTATGGACCACTTATAGCACCTTAGCTTACAGACGTAGCCAGAGCATGCTTTACAATAGGCTACTACCCACAACTTAAAAGATCCATAACGATGGTTATCTTACAAAAAGAAGGTAAAGCAGACTACTTAATCCCAGGAAGCTACCGCCCTATTACCTTAGAAAACACCCTAAGCAAGATCTTAGAAAAGGTTATAGCGGACCATATAGTAGACACGGCAGAGGAACACGCCCTACTACCACAAAGCCAAATAGGGGCAAGAAAGAATCGCTTAACGCTATTAGCACTTACACTACTCACTACTACCATTAAAACTGCATGGGCTATGTGAAAGGACTTTATAGTATTAATACTTAGCCTAGATATCAGCGGCGCCTATAACAATATACCCCATAAGCGTCTTCTATATATCCTTAGGGCAAAGGGCTTCCCAGAATAGATCATTCAATTTATTCAAGGATTTATAGGCCAGAAAGAAATATTACTGGTCTTTAGCGGATACCAGAGCCCCCCTATCACAGTCGTAATAGGAATACTATAAGAATTACCTCTATCGCCTATACTCTTCCTCTTCTTTATAAGCAACCTGCTTAACACCTTCAAAGAAGGGGCGACCTAGGGGATAGGCTTCGTTGATAACATAAACCTAATTATATATAGGCCAACAGCCGCAGAGAACTGTAGGACACTAGAGAAAGCCCACAACACCTATATAGAATAGGCAAGACAATATAGAGTCCAATTCTTACTAAAGAAATACCAGCTAATCCATTTTATAAGAAAACGTAACTAATCTGCAGATCTTTAGCATATAATCCATATCCAAGGCTTTAGGGGTCAACCAGTTTAAGGCCTAAGGGTATTAGAAGTATAGGTAGACAGCAAGCTCCGGTAGAGCGCACATACAGCATAAGCGGCCTATAAGGGCCAAGTATAGTATATCGCCATATCTAGGATCGTTAATTCTACATAGGGTCCATACTTCTAGAGGTTACGCCTACTATATATAGCAGTTATCCAGCCAACCATAATATATAGATCTAGCATTTGGGCCACTAGAGAAACCAAAAAAGGCCCCCCTAAATCACTCCTTAAACCACTCTAAAAGGTCTAAATAGCCTACCTTAGGAGTATAACAGGCAGGTATAAGCAAACGGCCACAGCACTGCTTAAGAAGGAAACCAATATTCCCCCCCTATAACTATATATTAAAGCCAATGCAATGCAAAGGGTGCAAAAGGAACGCAACTCTAACGTTATAAAGTATATCAAGACACGCCTAAATAAACTATAGAGGGACCCTAGGGTGCCCTATAGGAGAAGGAACCAACAACCCCAAAGTAGGGAAGATATATTAGGAAAACAGGTAGAGAAAGCAAAAGAAGAATAGTGCGGCGCTAGGGCCCAGGCCTATATAGAGGAGAAAGGGAGACACGCAAGAGGCCAGCAAAGACAACAGCAAGGGAAAGAAAGAAGCTAAAGTAGAGCATAAAAGAGTACTGGAAAACCATTTACCGTAATACAATACTGGTTAGACCGACGCTAGAGAAACAAATAGGAGTCAAAGATATAGAGGTAGGCTCAGACAAGGGAAACCCAAGCCATAGCATAGGTAATACTATAGGAGGTAAATACCCAAGGGCTCCAAGAGGGCCTAACAAAGGCAGAAAATACAATAGCAACACTCTTAAGGACAGGAATAATAGGACTAAAAAATTAGCTTCACTGGGTAGGTATCTTAGTAGGTAGCCTAAGGTGCGAATATAGCTGGCCAAGACAGACACCAAAACATATAATACTATTATACCCCTTACACACCGGCCAAGAAGCAATACTCTTAGCAGCTAGTATAGAAAACTATAATACACTACTCTCAACACAGAAAGGCCTTAAGGCGGCTACCCGGTGGCTTATTAGCCAAAATATGCTAGACCAGTTCCAGGTTACAAAGGAAATAGCAATAAAAGGTAAAGGGGCGAGTAATAGGCGCCCCCTAATAACTCTACAGGAGTAGAGTACAGTGTGTAATACTAGCGCGTCTATAGGTTTGTTACGGCAGCAGTGGTTTCTAAGAAGGTTAAAAAGTAAGGTAGTAGAGCACCACTAGTGACTTATAGGCAACTTACAAGCAAGCCCCAAAAGGCAGGGAGATGGATTATGGGGTTTTCTCAAATAGAGTTTTCTCCCCATATATATATAAGGAGTAGTCCGCGTAGGCCTAACAGGGATCCAAATCGGACGTTAAGCAATAAATAATAATATTTATTAATAATATTATTAATAACTTTATTAACGTAGGTAATAGGGTTATGACGGTCAGCATAGTTATAACGGTTTGGAATAACAAACATGTATATAGACGAAATTTGGTAGGAACCGTCGTAACTATGCCGACCATTATAACCCTATCACCTACGTTATATATTTATTTTTTATAGATATCTTTTATTTATATATATATATATATATATACTTTTTTTTATTAATTACTAAATATATTATATATATATAATTAATTTTATATAATTTGGTATATTAAAAGTATAAATAAAGCTTTATTTTTATAATTTTAATTTTTACAATAAATTACTATAACTATAATAAGTTATAAAAATATATTTAAGTTTATAATTATAATATATATATTAAAAAATTTTAAAAAACATAATATAAATTTTTTTTATAACTTATTGTAACGTATTTTATTACTAAGTGTCTAACACCACTAAGTGTCCAACGTTAAAACGCACTAAAAATTAAGAAATTTATACCTTAATATCTTAACAACTACTTAATAATAAATTCCAATGATTTAGATTTAGACTTTTATATACACTTTATAGCTTCTATTAAAGTTACATAGTAGTTAATTAAGTAGTTTTTAAGATATTAAATTTGGAGGCCAAAATAAGGCCAAAATTTTATATCTTAATAACCACTAAACTAATTACTATGCAATTTTAATAGAAGCTGCAAAGCGTATATAAAAGTCTAAATCTAAATTATTAGAATTTATTATTAAGTGGTTGTTAAAATATTAAAGTATAAATTTCCTAAACTTTGGTGCTTTTTAATGTTAGATACTTGGTAGTGTTAGACACTTAGTAATAAAATACGTTAGTTATAATAACTTATTATTATATTTTAATTATTTTAATCACTAGGGAGCAAACACAGAAGACGGAAGTTCTAAACATTTTAGAGAAAGTGGAAACGGAAGAAGCGAGGAGTGAAGGAGAGGCAAAGGACCCCCGCTAGGGGTCCGCTACTTGACCATTATATAGTATAACTGCGGCAATACAAACTACCGTCTAGTAAGGCCCCTACTAAACAGTCTAGACCCAGAGAAACACTATATTCTTGCTATATAAGAGCCGTATTATAATACCTATATATAATTAATCCTATAGGAGAAGGAACCAACAACCCCAAAGTAGGGAAGATATATTAGAAAAACAGGTAGAGAAAGTAGAAGAAGAATGGTACAGCGCTAGGGCCCAGGCCTATATAGAGGAGGAAGGGAGACGCGTAAGAGGCCAGCAAAGACAATAGTAAGGGAGAGAAAGGAGCCAAAGTAGAGCATAAAAGAGTACTAGAAAACCATCTACCGCAACACAATACTGGTTGGACCGATGCTGGAGAAATAAATAGGAGTTAAAGGTATAGAGGTAGGCTTAGGCAAGGGGAACCTAAGCCGTAGTATAGGTAACGCCATAGGAGGTAAATACCTAAGGGCTCCAAGAGGGCCTAATAAAGGCAGAAAATACAATGGCAACACTCTTAAGGACAGGAATAATAGAACTAAAAGATTGGCTTTACTAGGTAGGTGTCCTAGTAGGTAACCCAAGGTGCGAATATGGCTGGCCAAGACAGACACCAAAACATGTAATACTATTATGCCCCTTACGCACTAGCTAAGAAGTAATGCTCTTAGCAGCTAGTATAGAAAACTATAATACACTGCTCTTAACACAGAAAGGCCTTAAGGCGGCTACCTAGTGGCTTATTGGCCAAAATGTGCTAGACCAGTTCTGGGTTGCAAAGGAAATAGCAATAGAAGGCAAAGGGGCGAGTAATAGGCGCCCCCTAATAACTCTATAGGAGTAGAGTATAGTATGTAATACTAGCGCGTCTGTAGGTTTGTTACGGCAGCAGTGGTTCCTAAGGAGGTTAAAAAGTAAGGTAGTAGAGCACCACTGGTGACTCGCAGGCGACTCGCAAGCGAGCCCTAAAAGGTAGGGAGATGGATTACGGGGTTTTCTTAAATAGAGTTTTCTCCCCATATGTATATAAGGAGTAGTCTGTGTGGGCCCAACAGGGATCCAAATCGGACGTTAAGCAATGAATAATAATAATAATAATATATAATTAATATACTGCCCCCAAGGATTCTAGCTCCTATATAAACTAAAAGCAGCCATACACGTATGCTTTATAATTAGCAAAAATATTAGCCTTACCTTATAGTTATAGCAGGCAGTTAACCTAGATATTATAGTTATAACTATCCAGACATATAGGGGACTAGTATAAATTATTAATGTCTATAACCCTAGGGTTAAAGGGGTAGCATAAACAGAGAATATTATATCTGTAATAAGCTTGCTAGAAACTAAACACGCGGAATCTATTCTACTAGGAGACATAAACCTCTACCACCTATAGTGGGGGGGCATCTATGTTGCTGCTAATTAATAGGTAGAGTGCCTACTAAGAGCTATAGATAACGGGGGCCTTAAGCTAGCTACCCCCCTAGGTGCAATTATATGGCAATAGGGCACCGCCAAAAGTATAATTAACCTTATAATTATGGACGAAAACCTATACTAGAGACTCGAAAGGTGCTCCCCTAAAGAAGAATGGGCACTTACCTTAGACTATATCCCTATCCAGATACAACTAGATCTGGACGTCAAGGCGCAACTAAATGGCAAAAGATACGCAATAAGGAAGCTTAACGTAGATAGCTTCCTTAATACAATTACTGTGGTTTTCTTATCTTCTGCAAATTCGCTTGATAAGAGCCGCACACATCAAAATATCTTCTTTGTATATAAAATTAAATACAAATCGAATATTCCTGTATGCCCACAAATTTTTTAGATTATAAAAATATATGAAGCTCTAATTTACACCGACATCTATATCGCGACGTCTTGGCAGGTGTTTTTACCAATATGGTGTCCTTATCTGCCCGCCAAAAACGAGCTGCGTCGCAGGCCTCTATACCCTAACGCCTACCACCAGCACCCCCCGGCTCTGACTCTCTTGCTAAAAGCAGCCGGCGTCTTAGTGTTGCTCCTGAAAAAGGCCTAGCCAATCATGCAAGAGCTTCTTCTGTGGCTGTAGAGGAACTCCCTAAGGAAGTAGACACTACAGATGAGGAAGATACCGAGACTGACGAGGATAATGACTGCGGCTCTACTACTTAATACCCCCCTGAGGAGAGCTCTATTATAGTTGACTTGCCACGCAAGGATCGTTCTTCTATTGATTTTGAAGAGATTTCCTTATCGCGCGTACGGCGTTAATTAAGGAAGGCAGCAGAGAATGAGGAAGTATTTTCACAGCGAACATCTAAAAGAGCTAGGAAGAAGAATATCAAGAAGCCGAAGCCTCTTAAGAAGCCAAATGCAAGAGCCTCTCTACGATATAAGTCTTGGTGTACAGCTTCTACAGGGCGTCAAAATCAAGAGGTAGTTAACTTGGTAGATTCCTCTCCTCCCGAATCACCCGGTCCTGCATCCGAACTAGATACGACGTAGTGGCAGGAGTCAGAGTCAGAGCCTATTACTTATACACTCATTTAGCGTGTAGTAGTAGGTAATATACCTATTGCAAATACAGCAAAGCGAATGTATGTATATTGCTTTCGCTACCGTGACTTAATCAATTGGGTAGATGAAGTTTGTGAGAAACACCCAGGGCGATTTAAATCTACTGCAACGATACAAGCAGTTGCTGGTTACGATCGAGCTACCAAACGCGAGGAGATCCTTATGGATGTACACGGTATCAAAGATATTGACGCCATAGATCGACTTCTAGATGCTTAGCATGGTGAGAAGAAGAAGGGTCTAAAAGTTGAGGTTACCGCGACCCTTTTGGAGCTCCCCCAGGCGTCAAATTCGTCAGATTTACAAGCCGGTACACCCAATTCCTCCGCGCAAGCTCTTAGCAATCAAATAGAAAGCCTTGTAGAGGCAATTACCAATCCAAATAAGAGAGGCAAAGCCTTAAGTAGTACTGCAACCGCTCTACAACGCTTAAACATGCCGGGTATACTTCTAACTAAGGTCCTTGCTCAGCATAGGGGGCCCCTAATTGCGATGCGGTGGCCTTGTCAAAATACGACCTATACAAACAGTGGGCGTAGCTGCTGGGTTAATGGTGGTAACCCAGAGAACCCGGCAAATTACCACCCTATCAATACATTGACTATGACTGCCTGGGGGAATGATATTATGAAGGGTAAGGCTACTGCAGACAAGCCGTTAATTTGAATCGCCATACAGTTAAGCCAAAAGGATGGCATGACGTGATCGCGTAAGGACAAAACGGAGCTTACTAATCAACCCAACTTTTCTCCGTATGCTCCCTACCAGATGTACCCTACCCAGTATCAACCACATCCACACGTTTAATACGCTCCCTACCTATATTAGCAGCCTATTACGCCTATAACACCTCAATCGGCTTATATAACAGCGCTAGCGCCTCTTCTGGCGCCTCCTCTGGAGCCTCCTACAAGCCCAATTATACCTAGGCCCGACTCCGTTAAGGAATTAAATGGCTACTTTGACTGGCTTTGAAAGCACCCCCATTAGAGCACAGTAGAGTCGACTACCGAGCTAGATTATATTGCAGATACCTTGAATAAACACGACTTCGATCTGGAGGCCTTACGAAATACAAAGGAGCTAAGTGATACAATGTGGGAAAAACTAGGGCTAAAATTAGGTACACTGACAAAGCTTCGGCGAGACTTAAAGGTCTATAGGAAGTCAATTAAGCAGTATGTACTGTAGTTCTCTGCACTGTTTTATACTAGATTACATATAATAAGAACTAACTAGTTAACTACTAGATAACCTACATGTTGGAAGTGCAATCGCGCAGCTATACGGCTCCCAATGCTCTCTACACTAAGCCTTAGAAAGCTTCCAAAGTCTTTATATATACTAAGCTCATCAATATGGCGTTGGATCCACGTCTTCAAGTCATAGAAAACGTGCTTAATTAGGTTAAACTCTGGAGAGTATAGAGGAAGATATTCTATGTGGACACCTACGTTCTTACAGAGAGCTCGGAGCTCCTATTTTCTGTTAAAATCTATATAGATATTCACTCAAATTAACGTTCTTACCTGGCTCTTATATATTGACGCATTGTCCATAACTAGAGTAGTATAACTAGGCCTACACCGCGGGAGAACTGCAGCTTCAATCTATGCGTTAAATATTTTAGAAGTAATAGAGCCTTGATAAATCAAAGTCCCTAGAAGGAAGCCCTCACAGGTATAGGTAGGTAGTATACTCCACCTCTTAGAGCGTTAAATTGAGGAGACTTCTATTGCTGGTATAGTAATAGGACTCCACCCAAACTTCCTATAGCTAGTCCTCTCATTGGCTCCTAATTCGTCAATAAAGATTAATCGATTAATGTCCCATGCAATTTAACGCCCCTTCCATAAGGCACGAAGATCCTCTGCCCGCTTAGCCGCCTTCCTCTATACGACTTTTCGACTCCACCGTAGGCGCGCAAGAGTTTTCCAAATAGTTAAGAGCCCTGCAATTAAGTCAAACTTGTCATATAGGAACCATGCCATTTCGTCAAGGAAGGCAGTTAGGCAATTAGTAAGAAATGTAAGTAGAGCCTATAGTATCTATAAGAAAATAGCCACAACACTATAATGTCAACTATCGCGAACCTGCTCGTGCATTGGTGCTAAAGCTCAAGGCCTTCCTTGCTGAGCAATATGGGGGGGTATGGAGTACCCTATACATCTAGGGAGGTTCTTATGCGATACACAGTTAAGTAATATACTTAAGTAGCTGCAGCAATCCATGCAACCTTCTAACCGTAGTATAAGGCGACGCAGATCTAAAAGACGCGATATGGAGGAATTCTAAAGGGCATTATAGTCAAAAAAAGTCGTGGGCATATGGGAATATTTGATTTGTATTTGATTTTGTATACAAAGAAGATATTTTAATATATACGGCTCTTATCAAGCGAATTTGTAGAAGATAAGAAAACTATAGTAAACAATAACTCTAAGACCTAGAAGAAATCCACCCAATACCAAACAAGCGAGGCTTATTAGCTACCCCCAAGGAAATTAATTAAAGACTAGAAAGGATCTAGGCAGCAATTAAAAGCGGGCTAAAAGAGCACTGCCCGGTTTTAAAACCGGGCCCCTATACGCGATACGCATGGTCCGTATAGTATACGGCCCTTATAGCCGGCCAATGACGAGCAAGGAGGAAATACACAAGTAGCTATAATTCTGAGGACGAGAGACAATATAAAGACACAAGAAACCAGCTAAAGAATACCCTAAGAAAAGAAGTAAGGAATAACTAGAGACGGTTTATAAATAAACACACTACTAACCTAAGTCTCCCCTATAATAAGGGCCTTTAGACCATAGTGAAATGGGTAAAGAAAAAGGCGGGACGCCTAGTAGAAGATCTACACCTACCACCCCTATAAAGAGCAGGCGAACTATAGGCCATAAGCAACAATAATAAGAAGGCAAAGATCCTTATAGAAAGATTTTTCCCTTAACCGGCTCTAGCAGACCTTAGTAATATTACTAGTAAAACACCGGTGACTCACCTAAGGGTTAACAGCGACATAACAACTAAAGAAATAGCTAGAACTATTAGCCGCCTCTTAAATAATATAGTACTAGGACTAGATAGGATCCTAAACAAAGCCCTAAAGACCTATAGACCACTTATAGCACCTTGGCTTGTAGACGTAGCTAGAGTATGCTTTATAATAGGCTACTACCCGCGACTTAGAAGATCTATAATAACGGTTATTTTATAAAAAGAAGGTAAAGTAGACTACTTAATCCCAGGAAGCTACCGCCCTATTACCTTAGAAAACACCCTAAGCAAGATCTTAGAAAAGGTTATAGCGGACTATATAGCAGATATGGCAGAGGAACACGCCCTACTACTATAAAGCTAAATAGGGGCAAGAAAGAATCGCTTAACGCTATTAGTACTTACACTACTTACTACTACTATTAAAACTGCATGGGCTATGTAAAAGGACTTTATAGTATTAATACTTAGCCTAGATATTAGCAGCGCCTACAATAATATACCCTATAAGCATCTCCTATATATCCTTAGGGCAAAGGGCTTCCCAGAATGGATTATTTAATTTATTTAAGGATTTATAGGCTAGAAAGAAACATTACTAGTTTTTAGCGGATACTAAAGCCCCCCTATTACAGTTGTAACAGGAATACTATAAGGATTACCTCTATCGCCTATACTCTTCCTCTTCTTTATAAGCAACCTGCTTAATACCTTTAAGGAAGGGGCGACCTAGGGGATAGGCTTTATTAATAATATAAACCTAATTATATATAGGCCAATAGCCGCAGAGAACTGTAGGACACTAGAGAAAGCCTATAATACCTATATAGAATAGGCAAGACAATATAGAGTCCAATTCTTACTAGAGAAATACCAGCTAATCTATTTAATAAGAAAACGTAACCAATTTATAGATCTTTAGCATATAATCTATATCTAAGGCTTTAGGGGTTAACCAGTTTAAGGCCTAAGGGTATTGGGAATATAGGTAGACAGCAAGCCCCAGTAAAGCATATATACGGCGCAAGCGGCCTATAAGGGCCAAGTATAGTATATCGCTATATCCAGGATTGTTAATTCTATATAGGGTCCATACTTCTAGAGGTTACGCCTACTATATACAGCAGTTGTCCGGCTAACTATAACATATAAATCTAGCATTTGGGCCACTAGAGAAACTAAAAAAGGCCCCCCTAAATTACTCCTTAAACCACTTTAAAAGGTCTAAATAGCCTGCCTTAGAAGTATAACAGGTGGGTATAAGCAAACGGCTACAGTACTGCTTAAGAAGGAAGCCAATATTCCCCCTTTATAACTATATATTAAAGCCAATATAATGCAAAGGGTGCAAAAGGAACGCAACTTTAATATTATAAAGTATATTAAGACACGCCTAAACAAACTATAGAGGGACCCTAGGGTGCCCTATAGGAGAAGGAACCAATAACCCTAAAGTAGGGAAGATATATTAGGAAAACAGGTAAAGAAAATAGAAGAAGAATAGTGCGGCGCTAGGGCCCAGGCCTATATAGAGAAGGAACCGAGACGCGTAAGAGGCCAGTAAAGACAACAGTAAGGGAGAGAAAGGAGCTAAAGTAAAGTATAAAAGAGTACTAGAAAACTATCTACCGCAATATAATACTAGTTAAACCGACACTGGAGAGATAAATAGGAGTTAAAGGTATAGAAATAAACTTAGGTAAGGGGAACCTAAGCCATAGCATAGGTAATACTATAGGGGGTAAATACCTAAGGGCTCTAAAAGGGCCTAATAAAGGCAGAAAATACAATAGCAACACTCTTAAGGACAGGAATAATAGGACTAAAAAATTAGCTTTACTGGGTAGGTATCCTAGTAGGTAGCCTAAGGTGCGAATATAGCTGGCCAAGATAGACACTAAAATACGTAATATTGTTATGCCCCTTATACACCAGCTAAGAAGCAATGCTCTTAGTAGCTGGCATAGAAAACTATAATATACTACTCTTAATATAGAAAGGCCTTAAGGCGGCTACCCAGTGGCTTATTGGCTAAAATATGCTAGACCAGTTCTGGGTTACAAAGGAAATAGTAATAGAAGGCAAAGGGGCGAGTAATAGGCGCCCCCTAATAACTCTATAGGAGTAGAGTATAGTATATAATACTAGCGCGTCTATAGGTTTATTACGGCAGCAGTAGTTCCAAATGAGGTTA